>SDBU01002206.1_pt1 | contig 26372 bp, 26 predicted proteins | sample 2277071 | NCBI WGS metagenome assembly SDBU01 (sample SAMN10397929, study PRJNA504765) | marine sediment metagenome | isolation source: marine sediment core GS08_GC12, 126 cmbsf | place: Arctic Ocean: Gakkel Ridge, Loki's castle | collected 2008
CTGTATCAAATGATGTTTTTATAGCTAGAGACAGGTTGGGTATCAAGCCATTGTACTTGTCCAAAAAGGGTAAAAAAGTAACTATCGCTTCCGAAATAGCGCCAGTATTGGAGCTAACGGGTATAACAGAGTTTGACCATATTGGTTTGCGACAATATCGTAAACTCAGGACATTCTTCAATGGTCGTACAGCGTATTCTGGCATAGAGATGTTTCCTGCTGGTCATTACATGTTGTCTGGCAGGATGTGTCGGTATTGGCAATTGCCTGAAGGCGAACAGACCCCACCCAAGGATGACGAGTTACGGGACCTTATCGAATCTGCTGTAGTTATGCGACGTATTGCCGATGTACCTGTGGGAAGTTACCTGAGTGGAGGCATTGACAGCACGATCGTTGCTGGGCTTGCGTCAGAGCCACATACCTGGACTGTGGGTTTTAGTGACAACAACGAGTTTGAATGGGCGCGTTTGGCTTCAGACAAGTTCAATAGCATCCATTCTGAAGTGCTCATAGGCAAAGAGGAATTTGTATCTTTGGCGAGAAGCATGATTAAGAAGCGCAAAGAACCGCTTTCTGTTCCGAATGAAATTCTGATTTACAAAATGACACGGAAAGTAAAGGAACGTAATACCGTGGTGCTTAGTGGAGAAGGGGCGGATGAATTGTTTCTTGGCTATGACCGCATATTTCGATGGGCAGCAAAGGGTAAATGGGATATTACTGAATTCAGCAAGTTGTACTCCTACGGCTCCAATGACGATTTGGAAATAGTCGAGGACGCAGTTTCATCTTTTATGTATAATGGTCGGCCGATAAATGTCGTGGCCTCTTTTTTCCAGGTTGCACATTTGCATGGACTTTTGAGAAGATTGGACAATTCGACAATGCTATGCTCGGTGGAGGCAAGAGTTCCTTTTGTGGACCACAGGTTAGTTGAGCGCATGGCTGGCGTTTCTTATGATTACAGAATGGAGGATGGGGTAGTCAAAGCCCCCTTAAAACGGATTTTCCGAGACATGGTGCCAGAAGAGATTATCGCCCGGGAGAAAGTTGGTTTTCCCGTAAGAGTAGAATCACTGCCATTAGGGAGTGTACACGGTAAGAAACCCTATGATATATGGCTTGAATTCAATCTGCGGGAACTTGTGGGTGATTCGTTTCCGGAGGAGCTAAAATGAAAATAATCGTACTAGCCGCGGGAAAGGGTGAACGATTGATGCCCTTGACTAAAAACACTCCAAAACCTCTTCTTGATCTTGGTAATGGAAATACCCTGCTCGAAGAACAAATTGAGCGTATCGAAAAATCCCATGTGATAGACGAAATAGTTTTGGTCGTTGGCTATCTTGCAGACCAAATTGAAGCGAAGATTAAGATGCTATTGAGCAAAGGCTTGCAGATTAGGACCATCTTCAATCCATTCTACGATATGTCTAATAATCTGATTTCTCTGTGGCTTGCCAAGCATGAAATGGATGAAGATTTTATCGTAACAAACGGTGACAATCTATTCTCTGCGGACGTATTTGAAGGGCTGGTCAAACAGAATCAAGAAGAAAGAGTGTTTTTGTCCATAGTCGTCGAAGAATCGTACGGTGATGATGATATGAAAGTAATTATGGACAACGGGTTAATTGTTAACGTGAGCAAATCTATTGATGTAAAAAAGGCCCATGGCGAGTCGGTCGGTCTAGTTTTGGTCAGGGGTCCAAAACCCAGAGAACTATTTCAAGAACATCTGGAACTTCTAGTAAGAGATCGAAGATATATTAACGCGTATTGGCTTGAGGTCTTCAATTCTATGCACAGCAAAAGTATACCCACGTATCCATGGCAATTCGACGAAAAAAACAAGTGGCAGGAAATCGATTTTCATATGGATATTGAGAAGGCAAGAAGTCTTCTACAAATCAAAATAGATATATAACGGCGAGAGATACTGCAAAAAAATTAAGAGGAGGCGTAGAGCAATGGACTATATTCAGCCTATCAACCCAGAATTAACCAGAATAGTTTTATATGCCAACACAATATGTAATGCTAAATGCAAAATGTGTGATATTGGTCAAAACAAGGGAAAGGGAATTCAAAAGTTGCTTGGTAATGAAAAATACCTCTCAGAAGAATTAAGCTTACCGAAAGAGGCGTTTATTGAACAGGGGCAGTTCGGCTGTTTTTTTGAGGCGGTTATTCAAATGATTATCGACAATAATGAATTATCTGTTAATAGCCTTGATATTTCTGATTTTGCGTGGAATGAAATAGATTTTAAAGAGGATTATGAAAGAGCCAAACAACTTTTTGCTGAAGTGCATTTCTAAAACCCAAGCAATTTGTTGAGGAGAACTAATGAGAAATTTTCTGAAAAAGATTTTACGGATTTTTTATGGTTCGATTTTTTTGCCAGAGCTTTTATTTAATGAGATTAAATATCGCTTCAAAAAAGACAAACCAAGAATTGGTTTTGCTAATGACTATTTTGAGGGAAATCCGAAAGAGATTTTTTTGAGTTTAAAGGATAAAGTTAGTTGTTTTTGGGTGACAACTCAAAAAAAGACCTTAATCGATCTCAAAAATAAGGGAATCGAAGCCTACTATTACTGGAATCCAGGGGTAAAGATTATGCGTCCCAGCGTCTGGGTTATCTCGAACGCCAATCGTATTCCAGTGAAAAAAAACACTATCTGGATTAATACACATCATGGCATTCCCTTTAAAGGAATAACAAGTGAACAATTTCGAATAGAGCTATCTCGATACGATATACACTTTATACCAGGTAAAATAGTTTACGATAATTACAAAGATGAAGTAGGGGTAGACGAGAAAATCTTAGAAATTACAGGCTATTCCAAAATAGATTCTTTGATTAAGGGTGATTTTGATCGAGAAAAGATACTTCACAGTCTGGGGCTTGATACAGAAAAGAAAACAGTTCTTTATGCACCTACCTGGTCGCAAGATTTTGATGACCTAAATAAAAAAGGACTATTCCCAAGCTGGGATAAAAATCAAGAGAAACTTTTAGAAGAAATTTGTCAATTCATGGAAGAAAGGAATCTAAATTTTATTATTCGCTTGCACCGTTACGCTGACATATGGTGGTCCAAGAGGTTTGATAATCTGATTAAGAAGTTCAAGAACGTCATTAAGATGTCTTCAGCATCTCATCCAGATTCAATACCCTATCTTTTTATAAGCGATATTTTAATTTCTGATTATTCAAGTATTGCCAATGATTTTATAGTTTTGGACCGACCAATTATTTTTCTAGAAACCGATTATGAGCTTTTTGAAGAATATTTAGTTCCACCGTCATACAGGGCTGGATATATTGTAGAAGACAAACAGGAATTTTTGGCAGCTCTCATCGATTCTCTGGAAAATCCAGATAAGTTTTCTCAAAAGAGGAGAGAGATTGCTCGAGAACTTCATTTTAAGCTTGATGGTCGAGCTACAGAAAGGGCAGTAAAGATAGTATTAAATAATATTTAGTGATATTGGAGATGGCTTTGCAAAATAAGATTTCTAAAACGCACTTATTATTCTCAGGGACTCTTGGCGACGCGTTTATTGTATTGTGTAAACTATATGGACGGCATAAAGTTACTGGCGAATATTTTCGACTAACTAGATTTAGTAGTCACCCACAAATGGATGGAGTAATTGAAGCTTTATTCAAAGCAGTATCTTTTGCTGAATATGTTACTCCTTGTCAAATAGCAACGAGCCATAACGACTTATGCCGTAAATTGAATGAGTCACCTTATGATTATATTAATGCTAAGTGGGATAGCTCAGAGTACAGCATTTATCCAGATAATCAAAAAGACGTAGAGTATAATCCATTTCCTGAACTTAACCTCGAGCCAGTTGAGCTGAAAGGAAAGAACCTTGGTATTCAACTACATTGTGGAACTGTTGGGCATAACTTCAGAGGTTTTTCTGTGAATTGGGTTGTTAGCCTTGCAAAGAGATTAGAAAATTTGGAAGTAACCATCCATGTGTTAGGAACAGGGAGTGGATATAACAAGCATGAACTGGAACAGCTCGGCCAAATTTCAAATATCCGAAACTGGGTAGGAAAAACAAAATTTCTTGAATGGCTGTCGCTCATGAAATCAATGGACGCTTTCATCTCTTTAGAAGGGTTTTCCGACTTTTTTGCTATGTCTCAGCGTGTTCCTACGTTTTTATATAATCAATACATACATGGTATAATGGGTTCTATCCACCCGGCATGGAGAGATACAAGTAGAATAGTAAATCTTAATTCTAATCGAATCATAAGTAAATTGAGGAGCTTAATAATACATAAATTAGGCATGAGAAATTTATTTTCACCAAGAAATCATAAAGAGCTACAAGAATTTTTGAGCAATATTTTAGAAGGAAAGGGAGAAAATGCAGAAGGAAATCGATAAAAGAGTATATTATTATAAAGGAGTTTTGTATCCCGAACATTTGAAACATGGTAATGCGAATGCTTTTATTGAGCCTTTTGCCAGGCATTTTTGTAAAGGTAAAGGTATAGATATTGGGGGGTTTTTCGAGTGGACATTCCCTGGTGCCAAGACGATTAACATTTTAAATGATGATGAATGGGACGCTTATCATCTTCCAGATGAAAAATATGACTATATTTTCAGTTCGCACACGTTGGAACATCTTCACGATTATGTAGGGGCTCTTGAATATTGGAAAGAACATTTGAAAGAAGGCGGTGTGCTCTTTCTGTATCTTCCTCATCCAGATATGGAATACTGGTTGCCGCAAAATAATCGAAAGCACTTGCATTTGTTTTATCCAGAGGATATGCATAAATTATTGGAAGATTTGGGTTTCAAACATGTTCTCCACAGTGAACGGGATCTTTACTGGTCCTTCGCTGTTGTTGGTATACTCTAGGAGTTTAGTGAGAATGCCATTTACATAAGGAATTTTCCTAAACAGCGAGCTTTTTCTGGAGCTGTTTTCGAGCCTGCTGAAGCCATTTGTATGGTTGAGAAATCTACCGATCTGGACTGGCAAATTTGACAATGCCCAATATAAGCTGGATGGTAAAGAAAATGATTAGAAAGATCAAAAATAGATTGAAAGAATATGAACAATTGAGAAAAGTCAAACAAAAAGTTGATATTCTCAAGCTTAAGACTAAGAATAAATTCGGAAATGAAAGATTAGATATTGACCGTGAAATAATACGGATTAAGCGGACCTATTACTTGGCATATTTTATGGAGTTCTTGTGTAATTTTAACTGCAGTTACTGCATCCAGGATAAAATAAGCAGAAATGAATATGAGCGAATCGATGTGAATAGGGTCATTGATTATCTGAAAACAGAGGCAAAACCGAAAGAGTCTTGTTTGGCAATTGTAGGAGGAGAAGTTACGATAAATCCTCATTTTGAATATGTGATAGAATCGCTCTGTAAGGAATTTTACATTACAGTTACTACAAATCTGGGCTCGCGGTTCTATAAAGATTTTGATAAATTTCTTAAATGGGCTAAAAAAAATAGATTACTGTGGAATACATCCTATCACCATGAATTTATGGATGTAGATTTATATATACAAAGAATTAGAGCAATGAAAAATGCTGGGTTGGAAGTTGGTCAGGTTACAAGTGTAAAGAGCTCTTTCCTCCCAATGGAAGATAGAGAAAAATTAGAATCCGCAAATATCGGTTTCGAATATCAAACTTTCTTTGGGATTGATGAAAAAACCGGAGAATTGTTACCCAAAACTTGGGGCCATCCAGATTTCGACTATGAACGTTACAAAAAAATGTGTGGTAAACAATATAAAAAAACTTGTCAATGCAGAACTACTGTATGTTCGGGGCAAGCTAGGCACTTAATTGCGCCTGATGGAAGAATATACAATTGCCATCATCTGCTTTATACTCAAAAACACCCTATTGGACATTTAGGTTGGCCGGAGGACTTACTTGAACCAATCGAATGTACTGAATATGGGCATTGCAATCCTTGTGATATCTTTGCCATGGAGATCGTATCAGTGCTCAATTGATAAGGAATTAAATGCACCATGAAAAAAATAATCAAAGGACTGTGCCCGGAACCTTGGTGGCGAAGATTAAGGCTATTACGAGGAACTATAAAGAACAGGAATAGCGCTAAATACTTTCTTAATCAGATACGTGAGAAAGGATCTCCTGTGCTTACACCTATGGACGAACAGATTCTAGGTGAACTACCAGATGAGGAATTTAACTCTGTTTTAGAGGTAGGTACTGGAGGAGGGCGGCTGACCTATTGGTTTGCGTATCACGGGTATCAAATAGTCGGCATTGAGCCAGATAAATGGTATCAGAACTTAGTCAATCAGTTTATGGAAAAACAGGGAGTATCTAATTGCAAAATCATCGATGGAGATATACACGATATTCCCTATCCAGATGGAAGCTTTGATATTGCTACCGCTAATGCGGTCATAGAACATGTGCCAAAACCTGATATTGCTGTTTCTGAGTTAGTACGTTGTGCTCGGCATGTTTGCATTGTTTCCACTCCTTTCGGTTTTGAAGGTGATAGTCCAGACCATATACACCATTTTTTCGACGATGATATCGAAAGAATATTTAGACCATTCAATTATTCTAAACAAATAGTCTATGATCGACCGGGTGGTAATAAAGTTTTTTTAATTACCGTTCTAAATAGTTAAACTTAAAAACTTCAAAGACCTTGATGGAGAAGTCAATGTTGAAAAAATATCTTAGGTTAATGTACAACTTTTACTTTTTATTAGGGGTGAGTTTTTTTAAAATTTCGACTAAATTACATCCTTGCCTTATCTGTAGACAGAATAAGGTAAGACATCTATTTAAGGATTTATTTATTTGTAACGACTGTCGTTCGATACAGAAAAGACCTCAGCCCAATAAGCTTTTATGGCGTTTAAAACATCGTAATGCATTGTTAAGTGCCTGTTTTAACAAAGATATATCTAAAACAAGGATGGCAGAAGCAAAGAAGCAATTGATTGTTTTAGAGAGGTTCAAAAACCCTGGCAAGCTTTTTGACATCGGATGCAACGGAGGATTTTTCATGAAAGTTGCTCAAGACAGGGGATGGGAGGTTATAGGCAATGATATATCAATCGGTGCTGTTAAGTGGGGAAGAACGAATTTTGGATTGAATATTATGTATGGATATCTTGATGATTTAAACCTAAATAGTGATTACTATGAGGCAGTAAATCTCTGGAATGTATTGGAACATACTCATAATCCGATGCTTACATTAAAATTATGCTGGAACATGATAAAAAAAGATGGACTTTTGATGGTTAAATTGCCATCAAAGAATCGCAACAGCATTAAAGTACACTATGATCAATATCATCTTTTTGAATGGAATGAAACAGATTCAAATGAATTAATCGAGAAGGTTGGCTTTAAGAAAATATGGGAGAATATCATTAATCATAAAAATGGTTTAACGGAAATTGAGCGATTTTATCAAAAGGCAGGACCCTCATCAAATGAGAAGTGAGTTATGATGTATAATATATTAGTCGTTTTCCCACATGGTATTGGTGATGCTGTAATGGCAACACCTGCATTTCGTGCCTTACGAAAGAAATATCCCCAGGCAAGGATTGATATCGCAGTCCAACTTGTTTTAAGGAATTCTGGTTTGCTTAATCATTGTCCTTATTTTGACAATATTTACACAATCCACAACCCGTGGTATTCAGTGAATTATGAAGAAGGAATGGATGTTGTTCAGAAACAAATCGACCAGCTTGTGGATTTCAACCAATATCAGGAAGTTAAATGGGTTTATCACCGACAAGACAAACAAGACAGGATTCATGCAGTTTTTCTCACTGCTAAAGAGTTGGAGGTTGAACTTGAAAGAGATACAGATTATGAAGTGTTCGTTAGTGAGGAAGCGGAAGCGGAAGCGTTATCATGGTTAAAACAACACGGTTACTCATTAGGAAATTATGCTTTTATACATGCCAGTTCTTCCGACTTAAAAAAAAATATATCCTCAGCAGCTTTTAAAGAAATGATTCCAGAGCACTATCAGGATAAAGTTGTAATCGTTGGAGAATCATTTGATATATCTGAATATCCTATCGGTTTCGCAATTACTTTGTTAAAACATGCTGGTTTTACATCTCTAGTTGATTCAGTATTTGTTCATTGTTCGGATGCTCTCCATAAAGACATTGATATTCATCTGACGACTTCAGATATTTTGGAACTAAAGCGACCATTACATATTACTACTCACAGAATCATCGAAAAAGAGTTCACTAAAAGCAACATCCTGAAACACAAAATTCAAAGGGCTTACCACAGATTGAGACCTAAATTAAAAACTAAACCTCGAAGTTGGCATTATAGTATGATGTTCAAGACAGCCAAGAAGCGAAGCATAGTAAATTGGGTTACCCAATGCTTGAATATCCTCTGTGAGTCTTCTCAATCCCTGATATATATAGTGGGGCTGGCAGTCAAAGTTATCGAACATCAATATATTATCACCAAGCCGTATGTGTTCTATTTGAAAGTCGATGGGATTGGGTGTCAGCTTTTGGAGGTCGAATCTATCGATCCACTTCCTTCTAAAGGAATTCAGTTGTTTCTATTAAATGATGAAGAAAAAAACTCGTCCGTAAAAACGGCTATTCAAACAATTCAGAGGTCTATAAATCAACTGGTTACTCAGAGAATGAATAAGGAATGGGTATGGTTTGGACAATACAATATTGAGAAGCAAAAGATTGCCGATTTTTCAAATGTCACTAACGAACCGATTCGTTCAATGATTCACAGGCAGGAGCCTTTTATTTCGGATACGGACGTGAGTAACTTCTTTCAAAAACTATTTTCCGCAAGTAGGAGATAGGTATGACAATTCACAATAATAAAGTGTCGGTAGTTTCAGATGATAGTGTTAATGACTACCCGAAAAACCCTCCTTATCACCCACCAAAATTGTATCCAGAATATCCGCTGTCCACGGAGACTGATGGGACCAACAAAATCTATGGAATGGTGAGAATACTCTTGTATCAATTAGATTTGGATAAGGAGAATTTTGGATCTAAAAGTTGGAATCCTTTCAAAGGGATAATCAAAGAAGGTAACACCGTTGTAATTAAACCCAATCTGGTAAAGCATGTTCATCCTCTCGGTGATGAAGGAGTGAGGAGCATGATTACACATGGTTCTGTCCTTAGACCAATTGTTGATTATGCATATATCGCTTTAAAAGGAAAAGGCAAAATCATCATTTGTGATACGCCTCTGGAAAAAGCGGATTTTGAAGAAATAATGAGGCTCACCGGAATAAAAGATTTTACAGGTTATCTGAAAGATAAACATGGCTACCCAATTGAGGTATTTGACCTTAGGAAATACAGAAGTTATCCTCTTCCTGGTGATAAGTGGAAGTATGATTCCCTCAAAGGGGATTCAGATGGATATGTACAAGTGAATTTAGGCAAAGAGAGTGAATTTAGCGAACTCAATACTGAACTTCAGAATTATCATACTCTTGCCGATCATAATGTAAAGCACCATAAACCATTTACCAAGGATATTGGTAAGACAAATGAATATCATAATTCGAATAAGCACGAATATATGGTAGCGAAGACTATACTAAATGCTGATGCCATTATTTGTGTGCCAAAACTTAAGACTCATGGGAAAGCCGGTGTAACCCTTAATTTGAAAAACATGATAGGTATTGTTCCTGATAAAATATATATGCCTCATCACCGTCCTGGGATGCCGCCCTATGGTGATGCATTTCCAGTTCCCCCGGAAAAATCTTATATTAGAAAACGAAGTCTTCGTATCTTTATAAGCGGAGTAATCTCAAAGCTCATTGGTTATAGAATTACGGAAATGCTGAAGAACAGTTGGGTTATAAAATGCTATGATAAACTATTTTCTACCGACGATAATCATAAACCGATAGAGTGGGGAGGATGGTACGGTAATGATACGCTTTGGAGGACTATTTTAGATCTAAATAAGATTGCGATATATTGTGATGCAGAGGGAAATCTGCGTAAAGAACCTCAAATAAGGTATTTCAGCATTGTTGACGGAATCATAGGTGAAGAGGGAGACGGACCAATGGCAGGTGATCCTATCAATGCTTCTGTTCTAATTGGTGGTTTTAATCCTGTGACTGTAGACACAATTTCCGCCGTAATAATGGGATTTGACCCAAACAAAATTAAAAGCATATACAAGGCGGCACATATTAATAGATACCTTGGCGATTGTGATTGCTCAAATATTGAGGTTATATGTAATACTGAAAAGCTGCCTTCATATAAGTTTAACGCTCCGCCGGGCTGGAAAAGCTTTATTGAATCCGATTGTAATGGAGATAGAACAATTGCCCAAACGAAATAGACACTCAACCAGTCATTCTCGATTCTTTTTTGTCTATTCTACGAGCAATGACGTAAATTTACATAATCTGGATAAGTTGCATTGGCTGAAAATAGATTCAGGACAATCATGGCTATTTTGTGCTGACAATTTAAAAGAGTCGCCAGTTGATATTGGAAATCGTCATGAAAACGGTGACGGAATATTCCTCAGCATCAGTAAAGGGAAGGAAAATATCTCTTTTGAAACTGACGAGATGTCCGGAGTGCCGATTTTTTGGTTAGAGCAAGAAGATTTATTAGTGATAGCTTCAGATTTGTCTTTGCTTATAGATTTAGCTAAGAGTTTTAAGATAAAACTTGATATTAATCTCAAATCGGCTTCAGAAATTTTAATTGCTAGCTTTATTTTTTCTAATCAAGAAACACTCATTAAAGGTGTTAGTATTTTACCTCCACGCTCACAACTTAATGTAAATCTTTCAAATGGTTCTTTGAAGATTACGTTTTTAGGAGAGGATTTTCGTTACCAAGAAGATATCTTAAGCGCTGAAGAGTCGCTAAAAAAATTTCAGAATTCACTAATTCAAGGTCTTAAAAGACATAAGGGGAAGAAAGTAGCAGTGCTTATCTCAGGCGGCGCTGATAGTCGGGCAGTTGCTTTACATGCAGCTTTATCCGGACTTAATCTTGATTTTTTTACTTTTGGGCAAAGCACAGTTAATGCCAGTGATTTTTCAATTGCTAATGTGGTGGCTTACTGCTTTGGTAAGAAAACGAAGTGTTTTACAGCTTCAGCAGAGAATTTTAGAAAAAACTGGAAATTAAGAGCGGCGGCTTCGAACTGGATTAATGATTCACTGTGGTGGGCTGGAATGTTGCCAGATGAGTTGTTTAGAGAGTTGAAAAATTATGATGTTGTTCTGCGCGGAGACGGTGACGGTTGCTATGGATGGAAAAGAGTTGTGGCAAATTTGAGTGACGCGTTGCATCGCATTGAGATAACTCCTGAAGCCAAGGCTTGGGAATTTGGCAAGTATTTTAAAGATCCGAAGTCAGTCTTGGGGCCAGGTATTGAAAGCCGAAATCAGTTAATTGAGAGTTATAAAAAACTTCCTTATTCGCTTCGTGACCTCAAGAACATACTATATAAAGAAATCCGTGAATGGCGTTGCATTGCACCAGGTGCTTGGAATTTTTCTCGTGCTGTTCCAATTGATTCACCTTTTCTGTGGCAAGAGCCTTTGGAGATAGCCAAAAGACTTCCGAAGAGAAAGCGATCTAACAAGTGGATTATCTTTGAAAGTTTAAAGCAAGATCAAAGAGTAAAAAATGTTCCTTTTAGCAGTGGTGGCAGTTGGAATAACCGTCTCGAATTTTACTACTCTGGAGTGTGGGAAGAATTGTTGGATTATGTAAAGCAATGGAGCCCCTGGTCCCTTAATATGGAAGCATTGCGTAACGAATTTTTAAAGCCACCTGATATCCCTCCCCCTCCGTCTATAACAGGTAAAATTCAGGATGCTACGAAGAAAGTTCTCCAAAATCGCAAATATGTACGTTTGATTGGTCAACACTACTTTCCTAATCAATTTAGCACAAGTATGTCAGATAGGATTCTCATCCGGATAGCTCTCGTTAGCTCTCTATGTGAGGAATTAGCATCATCTGAAGATTCTCTCATTATCCAAACTTCGAAAAGGGAGACGAATATTCGCTAATTAGACATGAGCCGAAAGATTAATTATTTAATTGAAAATTATAAAGAGCAAATATGGGGCTACGCATTTGTGGGATTTCTTTCAATAATTACTCTCTTTTTCATTTTGGGGTATATTTCGTTTTTTCTCTTTCTCAAAGTTCTTTTTCTTTTTCTGCTAATAGGAGCTGCTTGCATAGTCTATTTATACCCTCAAATTTTATTATATATACTAATTATAACAGAATCTGCTGATCTGCCAGGCTGGATGACAATATACTATGATCAATTTGTTGCGCATTCTTCCATTGGCCCGTTCATAGTCTACCCCGAAGATTTGATAATATCTTTTCTCACAATAATTGTTATTCTTAAACGCGTCATACCACTAAAGCAAGAAATTATAAGAAAACGAAATCTGGAGCATCTTGCATTGTTATATGTATTACTAGTGGGTCCTTTAGCAATTATTATTGGTGCTCTTAGAGGTAATCATAATCTATTTTATGCCTACAGGTTACAGTTCTACTTTTTACTAGCAGTAACTATTCCTGTAATAATTGACAGCACTGTAAAATTATATCGTATTGTTAAATTTTTTATAGTCGTACATGGAATTGCGATGAGCTATGCTTTTATCAACAATTATATTTTAGCTAATTTTAAGTTCGGGTATATAATCTATGCCAGATTCATCAATCTATTTGTAGTACTAATACTATTTGCACTGATTTTCAAGAAAAGAAAGGATTGGTTCCAAAAGTTCGCTGTTTATGGCATGCTTCCTCTTTTCATTTTAGTATTGCTCATTGATCATGGCAGAACTTATTATCTTGGACTGATAATCGGAACTGTTCTCATTACGTTGGTCAACTTTAAACTAAAAAGAAAGTTCCCTATATTGCCTCTTCTAATATTCGGTGTATTGATTTTAATAGCTATTACTGGATTCAATATTTCTTCTAATATTCAAGAACGTGCATCTACAGCCTTCAACATCGAATCCGATGTGAGTATTTTATACAGACTAACTGCCATGGAAACTACTCTCAAAGCAATGAAAAATCCTATTTCGGCTATTCTGGGAAGCGGCAATGGCACATGGCTTAATTTTTACAGGCCCGATAAGATTTCGAGGGGTAGACCAACATTCGGCACTTGGACACTACATAATTTTCATTTGAAACTTCTATTGATTAGCGGCTTAGTGGGTTATCTGTTTTTTATATATCTTTTATTTACATTGTCGAGGAAAGGTTGGTTAACATATAAGAAAGAGGAAGGACTTTTAAAGCATCTCTCACTCGGTTTTCTTGTTGGCTTTATCTCTTACATAATCATTATATATTTTACGGTGTTTAATGTCCCACAATTTGTGAAACTATGGTTCTTTGGAGGCTTGGTTTTAGCCACTTATAACATACACTTGAGGAGGGTACGCCAATCAAGATCCTTATAATATTCTGGGCTGGAGGTTTAGGAAATGCAATCCTTTTCACTCCCGCATTAAAGTTTATAAGATTGTCCTATCCAAAAGCAAAGATTCACATGCTGATAAAGGAAAAAATCGTTCAACACTTATTCGACGGAAGTGGCTTAGTAGATAGATATATTTTATATCATAAGTCTAACCGCCTGAAAGACTTTGGAGAGCAGTTTGAAATAGCATGGCAACTGAGAGTAAAGAAATATCATCGGATAATAACAGTATCTAATCACTATAAATTTGCTTTTCTAACATCTATCGCCCAAGGAGAAATGAAAATTGGATTTGCTTCTAGAAATTGGTGGGATAAAGTCTATGATGCAACAGTAAAATTTGACACCTCTATACACGAAGTTGATTTGAACTTAAATTTGATTCAAACGCTGGGAGAGTTATCGTCTATTGAGAGATGCCCTGAAATTTATGTTGGTGACCAGGAGAAAAAGTTTGCTCAAGAGGTGGTGGAAAAGATAAAGGAAAAGAATAATAACCCAATCATAGGTATCCATCCCGGTTGCAGCGATGCCCTAATCAATAAGAGATGGTATCCTGATAGATTTGCAAAAGTGGCTGATATTCTGATAGGACGATATAACGCCTCTATAATTCTGTTTGGTGGTCCAAATGAGATTAAATTGGCAGACGGAATAGTAGGGATGATGAATAAAGCCACCCCACTTGTTTTAGCAGGTAAAACTTCTATAAAAGAAACTGCGGCGGTTATTGGGAAATGTAATCTGTTTATTAGTAATGACAGTGGTCTAATGCATGTAGCTTCTGCGATGAAAACACCGGTAATTTCTATATTTGGTCCAACTTCCATACAAAAGAATGCTCCAATAGGCTATGAACATTTAGTGGTATCTAAGCAATACTCTTGTAGTCCGTGTCAATATTATGTGGTTGGCCAAAAATGCCCAATGAATTATAGATGCTTAACGGATATTTGCGTTAACGATGTTTTAGATAAAGTCGAAGGAGTTCTCAGTCAATGATATTCCTTTACCAACGTATGTTAGTACACTACCGAATTCCAGTTTACCAACATCTTAATGAGGCTTTAGATGGGCAACTTATACTTGTATATGGACAGCAGCCAAATAAAGCAGAACATCTCACGCAGGATAAGCAGAGATATACTTTTCGGTCACTAAAATTGCGAAATCGCTGGTTTGGAGGCGAAAGGGCCGTATGGCAACCTTTTTTGAAACCTTTTCAGGTGTTTGGAAAACCGGATGTTGTCATCATTGAACACAATCCTCGCATCCTCTCGTCATATCCACTTAGAGCCTATTGCCTAGCACGAGGCATTCCTTTTCTGTTATGGGGGCACGGTAGCAGCAGGAAGCGTGATGTAGCAAGCGAGAATTCTGCAAAGGACGCTATCCACCGATGGTTCATACGGCATTGCGATGCTTATATCTGCTACACAGATGCTATAAAGAAGAAATTGTCAAATATTACAGAGCCAGAAAAGCTGTTTGTAGCCAATAATACCCTTGATACGGATATATTGTTTGGACTTCGGAAGAAACTAGAAGCAGAAGGACGGAACACAGTAAAAGAACGGCTTGGACTACACAAAGCGTATTATCTTTGCTTTATTGGGCGACTTGTACAAGAAAAGCAGCCGGATATGCTTTTAGATGCTCTCCAAATCTTACAGCGCATCCGCGATGATATTGGCACCGTTATTATTGGAGGCGGGCCAGAAATGGAAACGCTGAAAAGAAGGACTTACGAACTTAACCTGGAGGACGTTCATTTTACTGGTGCCATAGCAGAATGGGAACGTTCTGCTCCATACTTGTTTGCGTGTGATGTCTTGGTAAATCTTGGGTGTGTTGGGCTATCTGTCAATCATGCTTTCAGTTTTGGGCTTCCGGTAATTACGCAGCAGTCCAGCCCCAAAGGACCGTTTCATGGCCCGGAAGTGACCTTTATCAAGGAAGGATATACGGGATATTTTACCCCAATAGGAAATGTAGAGGCAATGGCGAATAGGATAGCCGAGATATTGGTTGAGCGAGAACGATGGTATCGAAACATCATTATTTATGCGGAAAAAGAATTAACCATCGACAAAATGATAAATGGCATGGTAAGCGCCATCAACTACACGCTAAAGTACTAGAATTAGTAGAGAAATTCATCAAAAGTTCCAAGAAATCATCTATATCAATTCTGATATAGATATGGGATAGCAAACCATGAAACAAGGTGATAGCCAAAGGCTGCCAAAAAACTTTAGGAAAATCTGCTTTGAATCTATAAAGTTAAGCTGGAAATTAGGTTGGCATTGTATTTTTCATGGTAGACTTAAATGGGGATTAAGGAGATTACTCATACCTATAGAGTATTGGCGATATATTGAATTTCCATATACTCTTAAATTCATAACTGGAGCACTGAACCAGAATTACATAAACATGATGGACTTGTCGTCCCCCAAATTTCTATCACTAATTTTTCTGAATAACGAAAATTACAACATTGCGGCAACCGATATCATAGATTACTACTCTGACGAATACATGTATTATCGAGACATTCTAAAAAAATCAGGCGGTTTCACAATATCTGTTCAAGATGGACAAAGTTTAGGGTTCGCAAATAATACATTTCAAGCAATATACAGTGTGTCTGTATTAGAACATATACAGGATGACGGAGATATTGTAACTATGTCGGAATTAGCAAGAGTTCTCTCAGTCGGTGGAGTTCTAATAATAACATGCCCAGTAAGGTCGCAATACGTTGAGAGCTACGTAAACGTTAATGAAACAATACACAAGACTATATTTGAATCATTGTACACATCATCGATAAGAAGACGAATTGCCAAATTGTTCACCAAACCAAAGTCACGTAAAATCTTTTGGTCTAGATGTTATGACGATTTAGTAATTGAACAAAGACTAACAAATTGTAGTAACAATCTAAATCTAGAAAAAAAAATAATTGTATCAGAAAAGTTTCCTCTTTACAAAATTTATATAAAACTTCCTAGAATATTGAAAATCGTGGCGAACTTAATAAGACCCTTCTTTTTAAATCAGTTATTCGTTGTCGAGCAAAATACCGAAAGATTAAGGAGACAAGGGTTGCAATGTTGGTCTTCAAAAAGACCGGCAATTCAAGTCATGATGTAAATTGAAATACAGCACCCAAAAAAGCAGAGTTTCAAAAAAAATATCCAAGTTCCTAAGCATATTTATGTCAATGTCTTTCAAAAAGCAATCTACACAGATGCTATCTGCAAAGCATATACTGATTTTCGATTTCCACCGAATCGGCGATATGATATACTTGACACCAATGCTAAAGATGCTTCGCAAAAAGTTTCCGACTGCAAAAATATCTCTGGTGGCAGGTCCTTGTGCATCGGCTGTGCTAAAGAACAACCAAGGACTTTTGGATGAGATTATTCATTTCGAGGCTCCATGGGTAAAATATGATTATGGAATCAGATCTTTGTCTCGATGCCTGAAGTTAATCAAGCAACTCCGTGAAACAAAATGGAATATCGGAATCGACGTGAGAGGCGATTTTAGACAAATCTTGATGCTATACTTCACGAAAGCAAAAAGAAGGATTAGCTATGATTTTACTGGAGGCGAATTTCTACTTACTGACATAGTGCCGTATGACCCCGAAAAGATTAAGCACCTTGTAGAAAGAGACTATACTATTGTTGAATATTTGACAAACAGCGAAATTGAGGACAAAAGTGTTGAATTGTGGCTCTCAGATGAAGAAATTAAATGGCGTGATGACTATTTTAGGTTACATGGCATTAAAGACAACGAACTGACAATTGGAATACATCCAGGAGCAAATTCACCTCTAAGAAAATGGAATCAAGAGAAGATAGTTAAATTAATCCATCGTATCTTAGGAAAATACCTAGAATTTAATGTTAAAATCTTATTGTTCTTCGGCACCAATGAAACAAGCGAACGTGAGCTTTTTGAAAAAGAGTTCAATCAGTCACTTTCTGTAATTCCAATTAGTGAAAGTTTAAGAGAGTACATAGTTCTAATTTCGGGTTTGGATCTTTTTATCGGAATGGATAGTAGCGGAGGGCATATAGCAAGTGCTTTTAATGTTCCATCGTTGGTATTATTTGGTCCACAGATAGCAGAATTAGGAAAACCTTACACCGAAAATTGCGAGGTTATAATCAAAGATGGATTTGATTGCAGACCCTGTAACCAAAAAAATTGTAATAAGCCAATCGGAAGTCGCTGTATGGATGCAATCGAAGTGGAGGAGGTACTGGAAGCCGTAGACCGAGTCTTAACTCAAAAGCACCTCAAACATAGCAACCAATAGTAGTTTTGTATTTAGCCATCGGCAATTAGATTAGTAAATCTAGGTGGTTGGAGTGTATACACGATAGCTGAAAAACCTCACGAAGAAGGCATATTACCAAAATGAACGTAATCCTCATCAACCAATACTTCTATCCCGATATATCAGCAACAGGTCAGCTTCTTACAGATTTAGCTGAAGATTTAACCGCTAAAGGTATAAAAATCACTGTTTTGACTAGCCAAAACTTCTATCTGGGTGGAAAAAAATATCCGCTATATGAGATTTATAAAGGGATAAAAATATATCGTGCTAAATCTCCTTCGCTAGGAAAGAGTAACTTGATTTTCAGAATTGCTGATTTCTTGTTTTTTTATCTATTTTTGTTTATCAACCTAATGAAAATATCCGATGCAGACATTGTCCTCTGTCTATCTAGACCTCCATTTGTATCCATTATGGGGTTAGTCATATCAAGAATGAAAAGGGCAAAATTCATATACAAAGTTGAAGATCTATATCCTGATCTTCCTGAAGAATTTGAAGTCATAAAGCCAAATGGCTTAGTCTCTAAAATTGGAACATGGCTGACGCGATTTTCATTAGCGAAATCAGATTGCATTATAACCCTAGGTCAATTCATGAAAAAGCGATTGTTGGGAAAAGGGATTGACAAACAAATTCATGTTATAGATAGCTGGGCAGATCAATCTGAAATCTATCCTTTTGCCAAAGAGGATACGCGTTTTTACAAGGAGTGGAATCTCGAAGGAAAGTTCGTTGTTCACTATTCTGGCAATATGGGAATGGGACATACATTTGATATGATATTGGAAGCAGCATCAAGGCTTAGCGTATTCAATGATATAATATTTCTTTTCGTTGGAAATGGTAGCAGACGTAGCGAAATTGAAGAGTATGTTTCAAAAAATAGATTGAATAACATTCAGATTAAAGATTATGTCCCAAGAGAATATCTTAATAATAATCTCAATTGTGCAGATGTTTCTCTAATTACTCTTAGGGAAAAAATGGTTGGAATAATGGTTCCGAGCAAGCTATATGGAATAATGGCATCAGGAAAGCCTATAATTTTTGTTGGACCGGAAGAATGTGAAATTGCACATATAATTAAGCAACAACAAATTGGCTATGTAATTGAAAACGGAGATACAGACGGATTTGTTGAAGCGATAGTGAACTTAAAAAATGACTCTGAATTTAAATCTAAGTTAGGTAATAAATCGAGATTGGCTTTCACTAAATATTATGAAAGAAAGATAGCTACAGAAAAGTACTATAAACTTCTAATAGATCTGATTGAGCGATAAGATTATGTCATATAATCATTTTTGTAACTTGACTTTGTCAAGTTACATTTACCGAAGCTTATATTTTCCCCTACTTAGCAGTAGAGATATATCGAAATGACAAAAGTACTGAAATTTTGTACTAAAAATATCCTTAGCGTTGACGTAGAAGACTGGTATCAAGGTTTAGAGGTAATACCAATAGAAAACTGGTCGCACTTTGAAGATCGGATATGGATTGGTTTAACCAGTCTCCTGAATTTACTGGAAAAAACTAGAACAAAAGCAACTTTTTTTATCTTGGGTTATTTGGCTGAACAATTTCCTGAAGTGGTTTTAGAAATACAGAAACGTGGTCACGAAATAGGAACTCATGGCTACTCTCATAAGCTTATATACAAACAGGACGTCGAAGAATTTGCTAAGGAATTAAAACGCTCTATTGAAATCATTGAGGAAATAACAGGTAACAGACCTTTAGGATTTCGTGCTCCATTTTTTTCCATCACTCAAGATGCGATATGGGCGTTTGATGCATTAATCTCTGAAGGAATTGTATATGATTCGAGTATATTTCCTGTGTGGAACTATCGCTATGGTATTCCTTCTTATCAGAGACTACCCCATAAGATAAAGTCGTGCGATGGAAAAGAGATATTGGAACTTCCAATGTCAACACTGCGCTATTGGGGGATAAACTTGCCTATGTGTGGAGGGGCATACCTTCGGATTCTTCCTTATAGTTACACGAAATGGGGCATTGATCAGTTAAATAAACTGGGAATTCCTGTTATTTTTTACATCCACCCTTGGGAGTTAGATGTGGAACAACCAAAAATCAGACTGCCCAAACGAATCAGCTTGACTCATTATGCAAATTTAGATAGTACCGAGCCTAAACTCAGAAGGCTCTTACATAGCTTTCAATTTACCACAATGAGAGAAGTATTTCTGACCGGGGAAGGTTTCTATGAGAATCATTATAATTACACAGGAGGAACATCTATATTTACCAAAGATGTTAGATAGAATATTCTCTGGATGGCAAAAGGAGGATTTTACTGGAATAGTTATTCTCGAAGGAGAGACTTCCTCTAAAAATTTCAGAAAATATATAGGGATTTTGACATTCAGAGAAATGTTATGCTTTTCGGGCTTATTGCTGAAAAACAAACTGGTGGGAATTTTAGACAAAATTGCATACTACAAATTGGCAAATCAGTATTCGGTAGAATCTGTTGCAACAAAGCATGGTGTTTCAGTTTACAAAACCTCAAATATCAATTCAAAAGAATTCATAGAAAAGTTGGACTCGTTGAAGATGGATTTAATCATTTCTATCGCAGCTCCCCAAATCTTTAAAAAGCACTTACTTCATTTACCAAAGTTCGGATGTATTAATATACACTGTTCCCTTTTGCCAATGTACAGAGGAATGCTTCCTACCTTCTGGGTTTTAGCCCTGGGCGAGAAAGAGACAGGTGTTACAATTCATTACATGAATGAGAATTTGGATGACGGTGATATTATACTCCAAGAAAGGGTGCCTATTCATGAAAAAGATACGTTTCATTCCTTGGTAACCAGACTCAAAGCGGATGTAGCTCCCCGGCTTTTATTAAAAGCCCTTGAAAATATGGAAAAAGGCACAGTTGAACCTACAGAAAATAATAGAAAATGTGCTTCTTACTTCTCATTTCCCCAAAAAGAAGATATTAAGCAGCTTAGAAAAAATGGACGGAGGTTTTGCTAGTCATACGTGGAGTGCAAAGTAGGTTTGGAGAAAGTCACAGATGTCAGGTTCCTAATTGTCGGAGATGGGGAACTTGCTACCGAGTTAAAAGAGCTTGCAAACGATTTACAAATTCAAGACAAAGTTATCTTTCTTTGCTGGCGCGATGATATGCCTGTTATCTATGCAGATTTAGACCTTATAGCGCTTACATCATTGAATGAAGGCACGCCTGTTTCATTGATAGAAGCGATGGCTTCTGCAAAAGCGGTTGTTGCGACAGAAGTGGGTGGAGTTCCTGATATTGTCTTTGACGGGCAAACGGGTATCCTTGTTCCGTCTGAAGATGAAGAGAAACTTTCAGAGGCAATGATAGATTTACTGGAAGATGCTGAGAAAAGACGGGACTTTGGAAAGCGTGGACGTGAGTTTGTTAAGAGCAAGTTTACGAAGGAAAGGTTGTTTTCTGATATGGCTAGATTGTATGAAAGCCTGGTTAGTTCCTAATCTTCCAGTATTCCAACTTTTGCTTTTTACTTTGGAAGGGCTGTCAACGGATTAGAGTAGCTATGAACAGATCGCTTCGCCTGTTCGCTTCGCTCACAGACAACGAATAAAGAGGGATTAACCGAATATGTTCCCTTCGGTCACCGACGCCTGGCTGGTTTCGATACGGCTTCGCCTACTCAACCCAAGTCGCTGGGCTTACGGAACTACTTCACTTCGGTCACCGACGCCTGGCTGGTTTCGATACGGCTTTGCCTACTCAACCCAAGTCGCTGGGCTTACGGAACTACTTCGCTTCGCTGATTAGTTTGCTTCGTTCCTCGCAACGCCTCGCAAACGACTTCGTCTTACGGAAAAGATGTGATGTCTTATCGACATCACCCACGAAGCTTCGCTTTTTTGGGTAGAACTCATCCATCTTGAAGCAAACCTTATTCGATAAATCCTTTAAATTCGTTGTCATAGTTTAATCTGTTTGAGAAATCCGCTGACTGCGGAAGGGAAGTAGAAGCGGAAAAGATGGAAATTTTCGAGTTTACTGGATATTATCCACATTTTTCGCCTATTCTGAGAACGATAGATGAAGCAAGGAAGTTTTCACGGATATATTTAGAATTGCTATATTCATCAGTTTTTGCGCTCGTTGCCTTGTTGAGAGTTCGCTGACCGTTAGGATGCGCGAACATAGACTTGCTATGAGGAGGTTTAACCGATGACGCTAATAGCTAATCAACAACCAATTATAGCTTTCCCCGTTGATGTCTGGGAAAAAGCAAAAAATAAGGAGGAATTGGCGAGTTGGCTTGACAAATATTCCAAAGAAAGCGAAATTTCACCGATTCTTAAAATGAAAGATTATTTAACCCTTGGCGAAAGAGAGATTCAGGTCGAAATCCAGCTTTATGCGAATGGAGAAATTCTTGCGCTTTTGCCAAACACAGACATAGCTGCCGAAGGAAGAACGATTGATGAAGCAAAACATAACCTTTTGCTTGATATTTTTGATGATTACGATTATCTTGCCTCCCGACGGGAAGCTTTAGGCGAAGAATTGTTGGCTCAATGTAATCTTATGGAGGAATTATTGAAGAATGCCGATAGCCAAGAGAGATTTGAGGAAAATTCTAAATAAGCTTGGTTTTACAGAAATTCGGGGCAAGCATCATATATTCTTCGAACTGCGCGTTGCCAATCGAATTATCCGTACTAAAATATCTCACGGCAGCGGAAAGGATATTGGTGACGCTCTATTGTCGCACATATTAAGGAAGCAAATTCACTTGATGAAAGATGAATTTGAATTGGCAAGGCGCGGTCAGCTTTCCGAAGAGGAGTATCCTGAAATTCTAAAGAGGAAACAAATCATCGACGATATCTAAAGGAATGGATATGCCACAAATTATTTTAATCAAGGATTACATTATCATCTTTTTTTTCTCTTTGATTCTTTCGTTAGCATTAACTTCTATTGTTAGAAAGGCGATGTTGAAGTTGGGCATTCTTGATATGCCCAGCGAATCTCGATGGCACCGACAACCCGTAGCTTTGATGGGTGGCATAGCTATATTTATCAGTTTTGCGCTGGTTGCCTTGTTAAAAGTCGAGTTGAAACGTGAGATTCTTGTGATACTGCTGGGTGGCGGGATAATCTTTGCTCTGGGGTTTTTAGATGACCTTTGGGGGACGCATCCCAGGGTCAAGTTCGCAATTCAGGTTCTCGTCGCTTTCGGAGTTGCGTATTTTGGAGTAGCCAGTAAAATTTTGCCTTATAGTTGGTTGAATATCTTTCTGACTACTTTTTGGATAGTAGGACTGATAAATGCCCTTAACTTACTAGACAACATGGACGGATTATCCAGTGGAATTACAATTATCGCTGTATTAGCTATCCTTGGGTTATCCCTACAGAAAGGGGAAACATACGCGGCGTTGTTGTCTTTAGCCTTAGCTGGCAGTTGTCTGGGATTTTTGAGATATAATTTTAACCCTGCGAAAATATTCATGGGTGACTGTGGAAGTATGTTTCTGGGATATATGTTGGCTACATTAGCAGTGCTGGGCGGCTGGCAACGAAGCTCGCCGTTTGTTGGAACATTTCTGGCGCCAATTTTAATCTTAAGTGTGGCTATTTTTGATACTACGCTGGTAACAATTCTGAGGTTGAGGCATGGTAAAATGCCCTGGCAAGGTGGGCGTGACCATTCTTCGCATCGGTTGGTGTCTATTTTTGGTGGCAGCGAAAAAGGCGCTGTGTTAGTTTTGTATGGTATAGCAATTATAGCTGGAGTGATTGGTTCATTAGTCATTCCAAGACTTAGTTCACTGACTGCTATATTGTTCACTGCGACTTTTGGTATAGCCTTAATCATCTTTGGTATAAGACTCGCAAAGGTAAAATGTTACGATAAGGGATTTCTCGGAACTATTTCTCCGTTCAATGCACCCAATTCCCGCGATGGTTAGAAAGTTATCTGAATGGAAGGAAGGGAAGGAAGAGGGCAAAGTCAAATTCCGAAGGGGGAAGGCGGATTTCCGTTTTCCACAAGCCCGTGCTACAAAAGGCATTGAGAGTTCCGAGAGAACCGTTAGGGGGAATAGGAGGAATATATGAACGTTTTAATAACAGGTGGTGCTGGATTTATCGGTTCGTATTTAACCGAAGCACATTTATCGCGTGGAGACAACATTTCCGTTATCGACAACCTATCAACGGGAAAATTGAATAACATCGACCATTTACAAGAAAATCCAAGTTTTTCGCTTACAATCGATTCAATTTTGAACGAAGCTGTCATGGAAAAACTAATCTCCGAATGTGACATTGTATATCATTTAGCGGCTGCAGTTGGAGTAAGATACGTAATTGAAAATCCGCTGGAGTCAATCAAAATTAATATACGTGGCACAGAAATCGTTTTGGAACAGGCGAACAAATATAAAAAGAAAGTATTTCTCTCTTCAACCTCAGAGATTTATGGAAAAAGCGATGACATCCCCTTTAAAGAAGATGCCGATAGACTTTTAGGTTCCACCCACATTGCAAGGTGGAGTTATTCCGCAACAAAAGCGGTAGACGAGTTTTTAGCGCTTGCATATTGGCGAGAGAAACAGTTACCAGTTATAATTGTTAGGTTCTTTAATATTTGCGGACCAAGACAAACAGGACAATACGGAATGGTCATTCCACGTTTCGTAAAAAAAGCTTTGCTAAATCAACCGATACTTGTATACGACGATGGTAGCCAAAGCCGATGTTTTACGTACATCGGCGATGTTGTCGAGGCAATTCTTGCCTTAATCAATTGTCCAGATGCTGTCGGAGAGATATTCAACATCGGAAGCACAGAGGAAATCACAATCCAAGAGTTGGCAGAAAAAATTATCGAGCTTACCAACAGCAAGTCGACTATTTTACACATACCTTACGAAGAAGCTTACGAAAAGGGGTTTGAAGATATGAAACGACGTGTGCCAGATATAGAAAAGATTAACAATTTAATCGGATGGCAACCCAAAGTAGGCATTGATGAATTGTTGACTAAAATAATCGAATATCATAGAAGCAACGTCTCCTAATAGCATCGGTTATAAAATTCCTTTGATGACTGGAAAGTTGGAGAAATGGAAGGAAAGGAAGGAAAGGATGGAAGGGAAGGAAAGGAGGTAAAAGAAATCATGGCTGCTATATCATTATCAGATAGAGTTCTTAAGCTCATTAGCGAACTTCAAATCGAAGGTGACATCAGCAGAAAATTGGAGCACCTTATAGAAAGGGAACTCATCCGACGGTTAACACGCTACCAACTGACTAATCGACGGCTTAAAGAGAAATATGGAATGAACTTTGATAAATTTAAGAAAAACAGAATTGTTAAGAAGAAGAACTACTCCTTTGAGGTAGAATCAGATTTCTGGAACTGGGAGATGGCCTTGGATGGAATCGAAACTATAAATAGAAAGCTAAAGGTATTAAAGGAACCACAAGATGAGCATCAGTGAACTTCAAGAAGAGATTGAATATACAGCCAGAGAATTCAAGTTCATCAGGAATGTTGTCAAAGTAGACCTCACTGACTTTTCAGTCAAATATCGCTTAATGATAGACGAAGACTTCTATATTCAGATTTACACTAACATCCGTAATGGAACAACAGGTTTGACTTTAGTCCTTCATGGACAAAGGATTTACGGTAGAGATAGCGAAGATTGGAAATGGCACCGACACCCCTTTGAGAATCCTGATGTTCATGATTTTTCAGAAGAAGGTTCCAGAAAGGTTACCTTAGAGGAATTCCTGCAGGAAGTTCAGGACATTTTGGAAAAAGTAGAGTTGATTTAGAAATGTCCGATCATTTTGAGATAACGGCAAATCAGACAACTATCCAGTCGCCAAGGGGATGCCGAAGTTTAGAAAGGAAAAATAGTTCCGAGAAATCCTTCCTTTCCATCCTTTCCTTTCTTTCCCCGCATTCCATAAAAAGTAAACTTTGAAATGCTGAAAGATTAGGAAGTAAAGTGATATTCCATCCTATCCTTCCTATCCTTCCTTTCCCCGCGTTCCTTAATGTAAAGAAGGTCAAAATGCTAAAGGTTCAGAAAGAAATATCTTCCCTTTATTTAGCAACCTTTCTCATTGCTATAATCAGTTTGCAGCATTTTTGCGTGTTTGCAACAGAACAATCAGGTATCGGTCTACTCGATATTCCTCTTGGAGATGAGCTTTACCAAGAAGTATACGATTTCGTGGATAGAATGCTTGCCCAAAAAGCGATTAGTGGTGTCCTCAAAAATATTCGTCCTTACTCCCAAGGAGAAGTCACTTACTATTTACAGAAATTGTCACAAGAGATTGAAAGTGGGAATGTGAAACTCAGCCGCATTGAGCAAAAAAGGCTGCAAAATTTGAGAAGTGCGTTATTAACTC
>SDBU01002207.1_pt1 | contig 26367 bp, 23 predicted proteins | sample 2277071 | NCBI WGS metagenome assembly SDBU01 (sample SAMN10397929, study PRJNA504765) | marine sediment metagenome | isolation source: marine sediment core GS08_GC12, 126 cmbsf | place: Arctic Ocean: Gakkel Ridge, Loki's castle | collected 2008
GAGGCAGAGAATCAAGTGAAAGCCTTGGATGCCAAACTTGCCGCTTATCAAACTGCTCTCAAGGACTATTGGGAATATATTGACGCTCAGGATAGCTAATGTCGATGTATTAAACAAATAAAAGACGCGCTCCCGATGCCCGCTAAGACAATCGGGAGCGCTGACCAGGAGGCCCAGCGATGAACCACCTAGCTACTATGAATTATACGGAGAACGTAGAAGCCTGTCAAAACCAGACAGGACTGAGCTACCAGAGGAAAAACGGCAATGCTTTAACCAAGGAACTCAAGGCCGTGATAAACGGCTTGGTAGACAATGAGTTCCGGCGTCAGCTTCATGGCACGAAGCATCAAGTTGGAGCAGGTTATTTGATGGAGTCGCTGTGGAAGGCATACCTGCTGAGCTTTATCCTTAACATGGACTCCACAAATGACCTGCTTAGAAAACTACAGGAAAATCCCACGTTTGCCGAAATCTGTGGTTTCAATATGGATACGCTTCTGCCCAGCCGATGGACATTCGACCGTTTCATAACCACGCTGACTCTCCATCCAGAAATGATTGAAAGCCTACTCGACAAAGCGGTCTGCCAACTTCAGCAAAAACTCCCTGGATTTGGGGTCACCGTTGCCGTTGACTCGACCCCGGTTAAGAGCCATTCAAACCCCAGCAAAAAGGTGAGGTCTGACTCTGAGGCGGGTTTCATAGTCAAGGAGGGTATCCCAAACAAGATATGGAAATGGGGTTACAAACTTCACCTTCTGGTTGATACAGCTTGGGAATTACCTATCGCTTGTGATATCACCATAGCCAGAGAATCGGATGTGCAACATCTGATACCGTTAGTAGACAAGGCCAAGAAAAGATTTGATTGGTATAGGCCCTGGCACGTGGTAGCCGACAGGGGATACGATGCTGGGTACAACTATAAGGCTATTCATGACATGGGGTCCATTCCAATCATCAAGATGAGGGAAAAACAGCAAAGCGACGGTAAGTATTCGATTGATGAGCTGGGCATTCCGCATTGCCAATCTGGGTCGCCGCTTCTATTGAAAGACCACGACAAGAAAAAGGGAATAAGATACGTCTGCCCTTACAAGACCAATAGGGCTGATTGCCCCTTGCATAGTCAATGCTCGGTGAAAGCTGTTTGGATTAGGCCATTGTGGGAATACCGCAAGCTATGCCCGATTCCACGCGACAGTGAAGAATGGAATGCGACATACTCGAAGAGAACCGCTGTGGAGAGAGTCAACTCGAAGCTAAAAGGGCACCGCAGACTGAATACTCATTGCCATAGGGGGCTGGCTAAGGTGCGCCTCCACTGCCTGATGAGTGTCCTTTCTCTAGCAATAAGCGCTTTAGCTGAGGCCAATGCCAACCACTTTGAGAAAGTGAGATCTTGCACACGCAAAATTGCCTAGATGTTCCAAAGTTAGCTAATCCATATCCTAGAACTCCGGTAATGGCAGCCGGAGTTAATGACCGTACTTGGACAATTGAAGAAATGGTAAAATGCCCTTTTATTTTACGATTAATTTGCCTATGGTCATATATCAATTGAAGTTAGTGAATTTATCTTCATAAAGATTTGACATTTCTATCTTACAAGAAGTATCTTCTGAACAAGATATGGCCTGGACTGAACCAAGATATTCACGTCGAGAAGTTAACGAAGCTGCGGCATATATTACTCATACTATCAGTATGCCTGGTAACGGTGACTTTGAACGTGCCATAAGAATTGTTGATAACTTTAGAGCTGCACACGCTTTTCCACTTAACACGCTCCAGAAAACCTTGAGGCAACATTCTGTAGCCGTAGACCCGCAAAGCATAGTAGCACAGCGCCTAAAAAGGTTCATCTCAATTTGGGCAAAATTAGAAAGGTTTGAGAGAATGCAATTGTGGGATATGCAGGATATTGGGGGTTGCAGAGCTGTGGTTAGTAACCTTGATGACATAGAGCGATTAGTCCATGCATTTAAGTCCAGCAGAATTAGACACAGACTCGCACACGAAGATGATTATGTTCGTCTTCCCAAGGAATCGGGGTATAGGAGTAGACATTTAGTATATCGATATGTGAGCGATAGAAATGAAATATATAATGGATTTAAAATTGAGATACAAATTCGCACGGCACTCCAACATGCTTGGGCTACGACGGTAGAGACGGTTGATGCATTCACACAACAAGCCCTAAAGTCTAGCAGAGGTAGACGTGACTGGGAAAGATTCTTCCAGTTAATGGGTACGGAGATGGCAATACAAGAAGGAACTGCACCTGTACCCGACACCCCTACTGACATAGTTGAATTACGCAACGAACTTAAACATTGTGCTGACGAGCTTCAGGTAGAAGCCAGTCTTACTGGATTCACAACCGCCCTACGAGTAATTGAATATCCATCTGCTAAAAAGGACGCCGATTATTTCTTACTTTCTTTGGATAATGTTGCAGAACGGTTGGGTATTACTGGTTATTATAGTAGAGAATTAAGTCGGGCGTCTAAAGCCTATGCGGACAAGGAAAAACAAGTGCGAGAAAAAAGGGGTACGGATGCCGTTCTTGTATCTGTTGATTCGATACGCAATCTCCGGCGTGCCTACCCTAACTACTTTGCGGATACGCACATGTTTGTAGGGATATTGAGGGAAGCCATAGGCCAATAAATTACTGGTTGTCACACATCATCCGATTATTCAACAAAGTGACTGAAGTAATCTATTAGAGATTGGTGAGTTATTACGGCACCTTGACCTTCTTTTTGATAAGCATCTTTCCAAGGCGCTTCGCTATGTGTCATCTGACGAAGTTTCCATGCTGAATACTGCCCGTACTCACTGTACACTTCATCAACAACGTCTCTGACTTTTTCATCCAACATGCCCTGAGGATATTCTTCAGGTGGAATATGCCTGCCACCATAATTCTTATATTTATGATAAACCTCAACCACGACAGGCCCATGGTCCCAAGCTTCAATCGGTTCAGGGAATAATGGTTCACCAAGAAGAACTAATGTAAATCCTTGTAAGTAATAAAGAAGCTTCTGAAGTTTTAAGTTAGAAATCAGGTTTTCAGTATCGTAATCGGTTTGCGATAGGATGTATTGTGCTACTTTTGTTGCCGGAATCATTGTTCTCCTCTTTTATTATGACAATAATATTATAAAACGTCAAGTTATTATTATCTTTGAGCATTGTAAATGCAAACTCTCTATATCTCTTCCGCTCGCTTATTTTTATTATCTTTTTGTTTTTCGATATGGTCTTGAAGGATATTAGCCACTAGCACTTTAAGATGTAAACCTTCCCGTGCTGCTTCTTCTTTGAGCTTCCTATGTAACTGCTCTGACAATGGTGTTCGCACTTCCGGCATATCATACACTCCCTACACGTTATGTCTGTGTTGTCGTTGCGTGCATTAATGGAAGTGTATCACTGAATGGAATGTCTGTCAAGCCCATTACACATTAGCATTTTGCAACAAGTGAGGTATAATATCCCTTATGGATAAAACGCTAGCTTAACATAATTTTTGCACTTCCCTCTTCAAAGGAGAGGGGGAAGTGGTTAGGTGAGAGGGGCTTCGCCCCTCTTTAACTCCCTTGTTGGTTCTACGTATTCTTGGTTGTTTCTCGCTCTATCCATAAAGGATGTACTATCTTCCACAAACTTAAGGCTTAAGATAACCTTTCGAGATTAGCCATTCTATCCAAGGTAAATTACTTCCTGAGCTTTTCCATTCTCTTACTATTTTCTCTATCAGTTCTGGCCCTCTATCTAATGTATTCATCCAAAATGACCAACTTGCGTACTGACCATCTGGGGTGACAACAATGCTGACAACTGACTCCTTAATGGGAGCGTGCAATAGCCAAGCTTCATGTAGGGGGCTTGACATCCAAGAGCCAACAATAACCTTCGCGAGTTCATCATAACGATAATGGTAGTAACCCGTTCCGCCCCAGGCATTCTCACCATGGGATGAACCCACTGGAGTATGGAAGAGATCTCTCCTATTTGCCATATCTTGGGTATGTTGCTTGGATAATTTGTATAATTCATCACTCCACTTTGTAAAGGGGATACCTGCCTCTTCACGAATGGTATTTATTAGCCTGAAGGCTTCTTGTTCTGCCTCCTCTATTTTCAAGGCTTGCGTGGTAGTGAGGCCACTTGCCGTTTGAGATTTTGCAGGAGCCTCCTTTACAGGAATAGGCATCATGGCAATTGCTTCTTGTATCTTTTCCTGTTCTTCGGCCTTTGTAGCTGCTTCTTTTTCCAATCTCGATCTTTCCATATTCTCTGTCCATGCAGTATACCGTGTGATAAGAGAGGTTTTGTAGTCACTAAAAGGCCTTACCCCGGCAAAGGCAAATATTACGACTAGGCATACCAAAGAGAATATGGTTAACTTCATACTTGGCCAGCGCCAGCTATTTTTCGAAACAATCCTCCACATCCAGACGAAGAAAAAAAACTCCGCCAAGAAGACAAGACTCCCAATTAATGGACTATGGGAAAATTGCTGAGAGAACAATTGGATACCCGTCCAGATAATAAGGCCCAATAAAGCTAGTATAGAAAGATTTAAAAGGAACCTGTATAGTTTTCCGAGAGCTTTATACTTCCTGGTGAAATAATAGAACCACTTTTCAATGGAGAAGATAAAAGAAAAACCGAACAGCAGCCATAATGGAATAAAACTCCCAATGAATGTGCTAACTCCAAGGCCAGTAATACAAAGGGCAAAAATAAATAATAAAGCTATTAGCCAGTTTTCGATTTTGTAATTAATTGTCTTTTCTCTCTTGTTCTTGACAGCCTCTTTCTTGCCTGGAACTCTTTCGCTCTTCTCAGAATTTGTTAAAGACATTGGAACAGCAGGTTCAGCTGGTTCTCTTGCAGTTTCTATGGCTGCTGGCTCCACATCGGCCGGTGCTTTAGGTGATGATACATCCTGAAGATTGATAAGCTTCATTAGGCTTTCCCATTCTTCCGGAGTTATTTTTGACTCTGGTGCCGGTATCCAACGGATTGATTCGCCTGCCGAAGTCTCCTTGCAATGCCCACGATGTTCCCTAGCAGCTTCGATACTGGAGAAATGTTTACCACATTTGGCACATATTATATCCATTCCTCACTTATACCTCTGCACCTCGAATCTATACAGGTTTATCGACTCGCTGGAGTCGATGCCCGCCTTCATACGGCAGATATCAATCTGCTCATCAACCGTGTCCACTCCCTCAAGGTCGGGCAGCAGCAGGCCACGGCGGAAACCGCACTCGACGATGACCCCGTACTTTCCGGGGTCAAGCGCTTTTTTGTCCTTGACCGGCTTTGGCTTGGTGAGCACGTCCACGCTGTACTCAAGGTGCTCCAGTTCCTCGGGGGCGACCGGCGGGAAGCGGGGGTCGCGGGTGGCGGAACTGATGGCGTTTGAGATGATTTCCTCGGCGACGCTGGGTCGGGTGGGCTCAAAAGTGCCGATGCAGCCCCTCAGCTCGCCGAATTTGTGCAGGGACACGAAGACGCCCGCTTCCTGCTTCATCTCCGGGGTCGGTTCTTCAGGCGGGGGAATTACCTTGCCCTCAGTAACATAGGTCTCAACGGTGTCCCTGGCCAGCTGTACCAGAGGGTGCATGACAGCGGCTTTGATGATAATGCCCGCATAGCCGACCACCGCCGAATAATCGCCGGAGGTATCACCGCTGGTCTGGTATCTAACAAGCTCGGCGGAGGTGGCACCCAGCTCCCTGGCCGCGGCGATAAGGCTAGCGACGGGCGCACAGCCGCACATGGAAATATTGTGCTCCTCAACCCGCCGGAACAGCTCGTCCTCGTCAAGGCGTAATATGGCGTCTATCGCCTGCCGGTCCTTCCGGGCGGCAACATCGTGCGGCTCGTAGTGGGTCATATCGCTGCTGGCCATTATCACCGCTTCCCGTCCGGTATCTTTAATGGCCCTGGCCATCTCCCTGCCGATTTCCTGGTAAACGTCAAGGCTGGCAAAGGATAGCGTTATGGGCACGATTCGGATGTCCGGCTTGAAATATTGCAGAAATGGAAGCTGGACTTCGATGGCATGTTCAAACATATGGGCGGCATCATCCTCCTGGAGGTGGCGGGTGATACCGAGCAAATGCTTGGCCAGCTCAGCATCGATCTCCACATCGCCGAATGGTGTCTGCCATTTCCCCTGCGACATGATGCTCAGGGGCTTGCCCTTTCCCGTGTGGTTCGGCCCGAGGATGATGAAGGTATCTTTGAATTTGACTCTGGAGATGACCGCCCCGGCCACCGACCCGGAATAAACGTATCCGGCGTGGGGGGAGACCAGGCCGATTACGTCCTGTTTCTCCGCCTCCTCGTCCACCATCTTCTCTATCATCGCCCTGAGCTGGGAAGCTGAAGCAGGGTAAAACTGTCCGGCGACCACTGGCTGCCTGCTCATTTTACTTCTCCTTGATTACGTTCTGAAATTGAGTTCCGCACCGCAGAACCGACATCTGGAACCATCCAGTCCCACGATTTCGGCCTCATAGCCCAGCCTCTGCACCACGAGCTTACCGCAGGAGTAGCAGACCGTGTTTTCGCTCTGGTGGCCGGGAACATTTCCCGCGTAGATGAATTTTAAACCAGCCTTTCGACCGATGTCATAAGCGTGTTCAATGGTGGCGATGGGCGTGGCGGGCAGGTGCATCAGGTGGTGGTGGGGGTAGAACCGGGTAACATGCCAGGGAGTCAGTTCTCCCAGCTCGTCCTTTATCCAGCGGGCAATGCCCTCGAGGTGTGTGTCATCGTCATTCATCGTCGGGATAATGTTGGTAATCACCTCAATATGCATCTGCCACTTTTCCTTGGCCCTCTTGGCCACCTCGAGAATGCCCCGCCAGTTGGCTATCCTGGCCAGGTCACGGTAGAAGGTGTCGGTGAAACCCTTGATATCAACCCGCCAGGCGTCCAGATAGGGGCCGATGGTGTCCAGCGCCTCCGGAGTAATGTAGCCGTTGGTCACGTATACCGTATACAGGCCGTTTTCTTTGGCCAGCCTGGCGGAGTCAAACGTGTATTCAAACCAGACGGTCGGCTCGTTGTAGGTCCAGGCAATGCCCTGGCAATGGTGTTGCCTGGCGAGGTCGATGGCCGTCTGGGGGGGAATATCCTGAGAGCGGCGCCACGGTTCATTATCCGGCGGGCAGGAAATTTCCCAGTTCTGGCAGTGCTGACAGTGAAAGTTGCATCCCCACCCCCCGATGGAGAAGGCGAGCGAGCCGGGGTAGAAATGAAAAAGGGGCTTCTTCTCTATCGGGTCGGCCGCCACCGATGACGCCTGGGCGTAGTTCAGGTTATATAAAACGCCGTTGCGATTCTGGTACATGCGGCAGACGCCGGACTTATCTGGATTTATGGTGCAACGCCACTGGCAGGTATTGCATTGTACCCTGGAATCGGGCAGCTTTTGGTAGAGCATTGCCTCGGGCATGGCTCATGCCTCATTCATTACTTAATCTCATTATATCACTCAAACAACGTCAAACATAGACTTTGAGAATACAGCCTAAAAGTGGTGCCACAACTTTTCCCTTTACGAAAGCGGGATAAGGAATTATAATGAAAAGGCACGTTCCGGTTATGAACGAAGTATCTGGAGGCACGCTAAATGGTTGCTTTATTTGTAGTTTCAGCGCAGGTGGCATCTGGTAAAACCACCGTTGCCACGGGCCTTGGCCGGCAGTTGCTGGGTGAAGGTAAGAAGGTCGGTTTCCTCAGGCCAACGGTGGGAGGAAAGCCATCGGCAAGCCTGACAGGTGACGCCGTGTTTGTGAAGCAAGCGCTGGGTTTAGCAGAGGACGTCAAATTAATAAATCCGTCACTTGATGGCGGGAAGACCCTGGCGGATAGGGCCAGGGAGGCTTACATTGAAGTTTCCCAGAACAAAGACGTGGTAATTGTTGAGGGGTACTGCGGGCCAACGCCGGAAGACGGTGACAGTAAAAACGCGTACGAAATTGCCCGGGCCTTAAAAGCCAGCGTAATCATTGTGGAGAACTATGCCGGCGGGCAATCGGCACCGCAGTACATGGATAGCTATCTTGGCTTCGGTGATAATTTGCTTGGTTTCATCCTGAACAAGGTGCCGAAGCAGGCACTGAAGCACACCTGCGAAGAGCTCACCTCCAGGTTCACCGGGTCAGAAATGCGCATCCTTGGTGTCCTGCCCGAGGAGAGGGCACTGGTTTCTTTTACCGTGGGCGAACTGGCGGAGCAAATAAACGGAGAGATGCTCAACAACGCGGAGAAATCGGTGGCGCTGGTGGAAAATGTCATGGCCGGGGCCATGTGCGTTGATTCCGGGCTGGACTACTTCGGCCGTAAAAACAACAAGGCGGTCGTGGTCAGAAACGACCGACCGGACATGCAGATGGCGGCGCTGGAAACCTCGATGAGGTGTCTCGTTATCAGTGGCGGCGGGGAGCCGATTGACTACGTCCGCTTCAAGGCGGATGAGAAAGGCGTTCCTATAATCACGACCCGGAATGATGCGGACACGGTCATCAGGCATATCGAGGATTTGCTGGATGGCACCAGGTTTCATCAGGAGAAAAAATTGACCAGGCTGGCCGAAATCCTGAAATCGAACCTCGACTTTCAGGCAATCCATAAAGGACTGGGCCTGTCTACTTGATTTTTTATCAAATATCAATTGAGTTATTAATACAAAGCTGTTTTCCCGGTAATTTATTCAGGGGCTGAGACATCAGTATAGTTATTACGCTGAATTAGGGGATAAGGTATCTTCTATGGACAGTAAAGCAGTCAGGCATACCTATGCCGCCGCTGGTGTCAGCATTGACGTCGCGGCGAAAGCCAAGGCGCTGATTGGGAAACAGGCAAAGACTACCCACCGCCCCGAGGTTTTGGGCGGCGTCGGCTTCTTCGGCGGACTTTTTGAGCTTAAAGGGTATAAGCAGCCGGTTCTCGTCTCCAGTGTGGACGGCGTCGGCACCAAGTTGAAGGTAGCCGTGGCTCTGGGCAAGCATGATACCATCGGCATTGACCTGGTCAATCACTGCGTGAACGACATTTTTGCCTGCGGGGCGGAGCCACTGTTCTTTCTCGATTACATTGCCATGGGCAAGCTCATGCCGGAGCCGGTGGCAGCGATTGCCACGGGGCTGGCGCAGGCCTGCCGGGAGGTCGGCTGCGCCCTTATCGGTGGGGAGACTGCCGAGATGCCCGGAATTTATTCCGGCCAGGATTACGACCTGATCGGTTTCATCATCGGGGTGGTGGAGAAAGAAAAAATAATCAGGGGAAAAACCATTGAGGCCGGCGATGCCGTCGTTGGCCTGCCCTCAAGCGGACTGCATACCAATGGCTACTCGCTGGTACGCAAAATTTTCGGTCTCGACCAGCTGGACAAGCATTATCCGGAACTGGGGCGGACGCTGGGGGAAGAACTCCTAGAGCCGCACCGCTGCTACTACAATCAGCTGAAACCTCTGCTATCTTCGGTCAGGGGAATGGCGCACATTACCGGCGGCGGCCTGGTAGATAATGTCCCCCGGGTGCTGCCGGACGGACTCGCCGTACACCTGGACAAAAAATCATGGACAGTCCCGCCGATATTCAAACTGATTCAGGACAGGGGAAATGTTGACCCGGATGAGATGTTCCGGGTATTCAATATGGGCATCGGCATGGCAATTATCTGCACACCGGATAATGTTTCCGGGCTTACGGGGCAGTTATCCGGCGCCAGGGTGATTGGTGAGGTGGTGCGGCCGGTGGGGGACAAAAAAGTGATTATAGAGTGATAAAGGCAATGGGCACCGCGCAGGCTGAGGAGATAATCGCCGGGATAAAGTCACTCGCCAATCCTAAAAATGTGGCGGGAATGGCGCGGTTTGGCATCAACCCGACAAACACCTACGGGGTATCCATCCCGGTTTTAAGGAAGATGGCCAGGGAGATAGGCAAAAACCATGAACTGGCGCTGGAGCTCTGGGAGACCGGCATTCATGAGGCGAGGATGCTCGCCTGCTTCATTGACCGGCCCGATATGATTACCGGGGAACAGATGGAAAGCTGGGTAAAGGATTTTGATTCCTGGGACGTCTGCGACCAGTGCTGCGGCAACCTTTTTGACCGCACCCGGTTCGCTCATAAAAAGGCGGTGGAGTGGTGTGGACGGGAGGAGGAATTTGTCAGACGGGCCGGGTTTGTCCTGATGGCCTGCCTGGCGGTGCACGATAAGAAGGCGGGCGACCAGGCATTCATTGAGTTTCTGCCATTGATAAAGACGCATTCCGGGGACGAACGCAACTATGTGAAAAAGGCGGTCAACTGGGCACTGAGGCAGATTGGCAAGAGAAACAGGAATCTGAATAATGCGGCGATAAAAACCGCCGAGGAGATAAAACAGCTGGATTCAAAAAGCGCGCGCTGGATTGCCAGCGATGCCCTTCGGGAACTGGCCGGTGACGCGGTGCAAAAGAAGTTGGCCGGAGTGAAATAAGAAATAGACCGGAGGATTTTGAATGCGAGCCATTATCAGCGTTTCAGATAAGGCAGGGGTTGCTGAATTTGCCCGGGGCTTAAGCCAGCTGGGATTCGAGCTTTTCAGCACCGGCGGTACCAGGAAGGCAATGGCGGAAGCAGGCGTGCCGGCTAAGAGCATTTCCGAGATAACCGGATTTCCTGAGATACTGGACGGCAGGGTGAAAACGCTGCACCCGATGGTGCACGGCGGACTGCTTGCCCGGCGCGATATTCCGGCGCACATGGCGGAATTAAAGAAAAATAAAATCGAACCGATTGACTTGGTGGCGGTCAATCTATACCCGTTTGTCCAGACGGTGGCCAGGGACGGAGTTAGTCTGGAAGAGGCGCTGGAAAACATTGATATCGGCGGGCCGACCATGATAAGGGCGGCAGCTAAAAATTTCCCCAGTGTCATCGTCGTTGTGGACCCGGCGGACTATCCGGTAATTCTGGAAAAGCTGCGCCGGGGAGACCTGCCGCCAGAAGAGCGCCAGAAACTGGCGCAGAAGGCATTCCAGCATGTGGCGGCATATGATACTGCCATCACCCAGTATCTGCGACAGGGAGAGGACAGCTTCCCCGACGAGATGACCATGGCCCTGAAAAAGCGCTACGGGCTCCGCTACGGAGAGAACCCGCACCAGATGGCGGCCTTCTATGCCGAGCAGGTCGCTGGGGGAGGCCGTGACACCGGCATTACCTGGGCGGAACAACTCGGTGGCAAGGAACTGTCCTATAACAACATTCTGGACGCTGATGCGGCCTGGGGCGTGGCCACTGACTTCGCTGCACCCACTGTGGCCATCATCAAACATACCAATCCCTGCGGGCTGGCCAGCCATGATAACATCGCTGAGGCGTACCGTCGGGCGCTCAGTGGCGACCCTGTGGCCGCCTTCGGGGGCATTGTCGCCGCAAATAGAACCGTTGACCCTGAGACCGCGGAAGAGATGAGCAAAACCTTTTACGAAATTGTTATTGCTCCGGAATATGAAGGGGGGGCGCTGGCGGTTCTGAAACGCAAGAGAGGGCTGAGAATTCTGAAAGCAGTATTGCCGCCCGCCTATGGCGTTTCTCATGAAGGATACCTTGATATACGCCGTGTGCGGGGCGGTTTCCTCGTTCAGAGTTCGGACTCTCTGGCCGAGGACAGCGTCGCCCTGAAGACAGTGACCAGGCGGGCGCCAACCGAAGCCGAAGTTAAAGACCTGCTCTTTGCCTGGCGCGCGGTAAAGCACATAAAATCCAATGCCATTGTACTGGCCAGGGACAAAACGCTCATCGGCATGGGCGCCGGGCAGCCCAGTCGAATCGTCAGCGCCCAGATCGCCAGGGAGAAGGCGGGAGATAGGACAAAGGGCAGTGTGCTGGCCTCCGACGCCATGTTCCCGTTTCCCGATGTGGTGGAAGCGGCCGCGGAGAGTGGCGTCGCCGCCATCATTCAACCCGGCGGCTCAATCAGAGATGAAGATTCCATCAAAGCGGCGGATAAATATAGTATCGCCATGGTGTTTACCGGTGAAAGGCATTTTAAACATTAGAACCAGAAGTGAGATGTGACGTATGTCTGATGCGGTTATCGTGGTTGATATGCTCAGGTGCTTTCTGGAGCCAGGTCACCCGCTTTACGCTGGAGATAAAGCCCGCCAGATTATCCCCAATGTGCAGAAGCTGCTGGAGCAAGAGCTTGCCCGCGGTTCTAAAATATTCTTCGTCTGCGATAACCATGACCCCGACGACCTTGAGTTCCAGGTGTTCCCGCCGCACTGCATTGCCGGCACTCCAGAGGCGGAAGTCATCCCGGAGCTGGCCGGGTATCCCGGAGAGATAATCCCTAAAAAACGCTACAGCAGCTTTTTCAACACCGATTTGGAAGCAAAGCTAAGGAAGTTTAAACCTGATAAATTGATAATCTGTGGCGTGCTGACCGATATCTGCGTGCTGCATACGGCGGCAGATGCTCGCAATCGCGATTATCAAGTTGAGGTGCCCGTTGATTGCGTGGCCTCGCCGGACGAAAAGGCGCACCGGTTTGCCCTGGAGCACATTGAGAAGGTACTGGGGGCGAAGCTGACCAGTGTGGGAGGGTAGCCAGATGAAAAAACCCGGGTTTAAGCCCGGTGAAGCGGTGCTTTCCGGAGAGACCGCGGACATTTATTTTGCCCGTACCATCGAGATACTGCGCCATGAAGGGCTCAACCCGGTGGCCACCATGGAAGTCTTTTCCAGTCGGGCGGGAATGCTCTGCGGCATAGAAGAGGCGAAAGCATTGCTGGACAGGGTCTTGCCGAAGGACCGACGTGAGGTCTGGTCTCTCGACGAGGGTGAAGCAATGGATGACCGGGAAGTGGTGCTGCGTATCACGGCGCCGTACCAGAGCTACGGGCTTTACGAAACAGCTTTAGGTGGTATCCTGTCTCACTGCAGCGGCTGGGCAACGGCGGCCAGGGAGTGCGTCGTCGCGGCCCGGGGCATTCCCGTCATCAGCTTCGGGGCGCGCCACGTTCATCCAGCGGTAGCGGGCATTCTGGATTACTCGGCGATTGTGGGAGGCTGTGCAGGCTGCTCCAGTGTGGCTGGGGCCCGGCTCACCGGCGTTGCGCCATCAGGCACCATGCCCCATGCCCTGATTATCGTCATGGGAGATACGGTCAAAGCGACCGTCGCCTTTGATAAATATATGCCACCCGGGGTGCCCCGCATTTCACTGGTGGATACTTTTAAGGACGAGGCTGAAGAGAGCCTGCGCGTGGCGGAAGTGCTTGGGGAAAGGCTTGACAGTGTTCGGCTGGACACTCCCGGGGAGCGGGGAGGGGTTACCGTTGACCTGGTAAAAGAGGTGAGGGCCAGACTGGACCTGGCCGGATTTAAGAAGGTAAAGATATTTGTCACCGGCGGGCTGGACCCGGAGCGCATTACCTATTTCCTGGATAAAGGGGCGCCGGTTGATGGCTTTGGCGTCGGCAGCTATATCAGCAGTGCCAGGCCGATTGATTTTACCGCCGACCTGCATGAATTAGAAGGCAAACCGATTGCCAAACGGGGGAGGATACCAGGTATTACGCCCAACCCGCGGCTCAAGCGGGTAATGTAGTGATATCGAAATAAAAACACGAAACTTTTCCCGGAAATGTTCTGAACGCCTTAATATGTCTCCAAACTCCTGCCAGGTGATTTGACAAATCATAAAAATCAGTATATACTGACTAATCAGAGGAGTAAGAAACGACCAATTCCAGTATTAAGGTGAAATCATGGCGGAAAAGATGATAAAAAGTGTACCGGGTTGCCAGTGCCGCATTGATGCCCTCATAACCATTGATGGGAGAGGGCAGATAGTCCTGCCCAAAGAGGTGAGAGAGAAAGCTGATATAAAAGAAGGGGATAAATTCGTCGTTATAAGCCATCAATCAGGCGGTAAAGGATGCTGCCTTTTCCTGATTAAAGCTGACTTTTTCAGTGAGACAGTGAAAAACACACTGGAACCACTGGTGAGAGATATATTGGAATAATCGTAGGGAGAGGGTGAAATGAAAGAAGCGGAAATAAAGCGCATCGTACGAGAAGGCTATGCTGACAGAGTCCGGAGTAAAAGTTCCTGTTGTGCTCCGGCCCAGACATGCTGCGGCAGCGGCGATGCCACCAGGACTATCAGTAAAGCTATAGGCTATACGGAGAAGGAAATGGATTCGGTGCCGGATAGTGCCAATCTGGGCCTCGGCTGCGGCAATCCGATTGCTCTGGCATCTCTAATCGAAGGAGAAACAGTTCTTGACCTGGGCTCGGGCGCCGGTTTCGACTGTTTTCTGGCGGCAAACAGGGTCGGCAAAAGCGGGAAAGTCATTGGCGTGGATATGACGCCGGAGATGATTGAAAAAGCGAGAGAGAATGCGGAAAAGGGTGGCTACCAGAATGTAGAATTCCGACTGGGTGAGATTGAAAGTCTCCCGGCCGCGGATAATTCCATTGACATTATAATCTCAAACTGTGTCGTTAACCTCTCGCCGGATAAAAAGAAGGTTTTCCGCGAGGCATTTCGGGTGCTTAAACCGGGTGGTCGCCTGATGGTATCGGACATCGTCCTGCTTAAAGAGCTGCCTGATTTTATCAGGAAATCGGTCGCGGCGTATGTAGGCTGCATCTCCGGTGCCTTGATGAAAGCCGAGTACCTGGATACGATAATGGAAGCGGGTTTTCAAGAGGTACAGGTACTGGATGAGGCCATTTTCCCGATTGACTGCATGGCCAATGACCCAACGGTAAAAGCGGTTATCAACGAGATGGACCTGTCAGAAGACTTCATAAAAGATACCGCCAATTCGGTGACCAGCATCAAGGTTCGGGGGGTAAAGCCGGAGTAAAAAAGGACTCTTTTTCTACCTTACCTTTTTTAATTCTATACGCAGAACACGTTTCGTGTCTTCGGTTACCTTGACCCGTTCATCGATGCGCCAGCCAGCTACCCAGATGATCTGCTCGGGTGAGCAGACAATCGGCACCCGCCGTCGCCAGGCACGTGGTATTTTGCTATCGATCATGAACTGGTTTAATTTTTTAAGCTGACTCATGCCGAGGGGCTGAAACCGGTCGCCGGGACGGCGTGGGCGTATGGTCAGGTTATCTCCCGTCTGGTCAAGGTCGAAGCACGCAATATAACTGTTGCCCTCATCCACAACCTGCTTCCGCTTCAAGACATCGGCCACGACCTGCCAGCCGGGTAGCGCCGTTGTCCCCGGTATCCGTAAATCATATTCTTTTTCCATAGCGGGGAATGGCGATAAGGCGGCGGGGTCGCTTCCCAGGAGAAAGCGGTCATACTCGATGGCGAAGATTAACCCATCGGGCAGGGTGATTATCTTTCCCGCCGGCTTATGCAACGAGGACATGATTTCTTCAATATGTCGGCTCTCAATATCCATCAGGTTGCCGAGCCGCTTTTCTATGGATGCTCTCAGGAGGTGGCGTTGCCAGGCAGGCGGCAGCTTGATAAAGCGTTGTTTATCCAGGATTACCGTGTTCTCCTGTTCGTCAACGATATTTCTGCCCAGTTTCAGGGCGGCTTCTTCCAGAACCGAGAGGTCATCGGCAGCGATGCGGGCGGTGCGGAGCAGGGCGTCGGTTACCCGCGGGTTATAGCTCTTGAGCAGGGGGATGAGCTGCTGGCGTATCCGATTCCTCAGCGGTGAAAGCGAAAGATTGGAAGTATCAAGGCGGGGCTTGAGTCGGTAGCGGCGGCAGTAAGCGACCGTCTCCGCTCGACTCGCCTCCAGCATCGGCCGAATTACTTTCAGAGTGACCTTCCCAAAACACCACTGGCTGGATGGCTGCAGCCCCCGCAGACCCCGTGTGCCACTGCCCCGGATCAGGTGCATCAGGATAGTTTCAATGTGATCGTCAAGGGTGTGCCCCACCGCCACGGAGTGGGCCCCGGTCGCCTCCGCTACTTCGGTCAGAAAGTTGTAGCGCACTTCCCGTGCCGCCTCTTCAAGAGAGAGACGCTGGCGTCTCTGGTAAACTTTCACGTCACGCCGTTCCACGGTAGCCGGCAAATCCAGCTTTCGCGCCAAGGCAGTTACATAGCTGGCATCAGCCTCAGATTCAGCGCCGCGCAGCTGGTGGTTGAGATGGGCCACATGCAGCGTGATACCCAGTTTATCCCGCAGCGCGAGTAAAATATGCAGCAGGCAAACCGAGTCGGGGCCACCTGATACCGCTACTAACAATTTACCCCCCTCCGGTATCAGGCGATGTTCTCTAATGAATTCAAAGACTAGTTCCGGCAAGGCGACGCTACGCTTCTGGTTCACTGATGCTACCACTAACCTAATTCGACCTCAGGATGAGCTTGGTGCGGTGAATTGATTTCGGAAGTTCCGCGAATCCCAAAGCGGCCGCAACCTGCTCGGGCCTTCCCGAACCGCCGCTGTCGCAGCGCAGTCTCATCCCGATGGTGCAGCGCTTGTCCCGGCAGTCGAGCAGCCAGATATCATCAATTAATGCCCTCAAATCGTAATGTCGCGGGCCGGTATCTCGCTGGTGCTGCCAGGGAAGATGCTCGAGTGAAAGGAGGGAGGCAATGGCTGAGGCTAACTCCTGCTTTCCCCTTTCCGTTGCCATCTCCACAGTGTACTCAGAAAAGCGGACCTGCGACTGCAGTGATGGCATGGTCTCGGCAATGGGGACTACCTGAAGAATTTCAAAGCCAGCGGGCAATTGCTGGTTTACCGCGGCGGTGAAGAAATGCGGGGAGGCCTGCCTGGTCAGGGTGATATCCATGAGTTCAGCTTCGCTGGTGACACCGATGGCAAGGGGCACTGCCAGGGAGATTTTAGGATGGGGGTGAAATCCCTCAGAGTAGGCCAGCGCCATGCCGGCACGATGGAGGGCTCTCTGGCAGAGGCGCATGATATCAAGGTGGGAAATGTACTTTACCTCTACCCCGCGGCGGAATTTAATGCGCAAACGTTGCATGGTCTTTTTGTATCAGGGTTTGTCGGGCTCCTTTTTTGGCTCTGCCGAGCCAGCCCGCCCGTTGGCACCAGTCTTTTCCTTGGTGAGCAGGATTTTCTCAATTTTAAGGTCGCGCATTTCGGTTATCACCAGCTTCAGCCCCTTATAGCGCAACTGCTCATTCTGTTTCGGGATATGACCGAGAAGGTAGAGAACGAATCCGGCCACCGTTTCATAGTCACCTTCAGGCAGGTCGAGTTCCATCTCTTCGTTCACTTCTTCGATGCGCATGCTGCCGTCAACCTGAAAGGTGTACTCGTTGATGACTTCAAATTCCTTTTCCACTTCCGCCAGCTCGTCGCCCACCGGCCCGACGATTTCCTCCATCAGCCTGGTCAGGCTGACGATGCCGGCGGTGCCGCCGTATTCATCGACGATGACACACATGCGGAAGTTTTTGTCCCGCATTTCGGCAAACAGGTCGTTGATGCGTTTTGTCTCCGGGGCGAAGTAGGCGGGGCGGACCAGCTCGTCAATGGTGCCATCTTTATCAAATCCGTCTTTCGCCCGGGCCATGAGCACGTCCTTGACGGAGAGGATGCCGACCACATTGTCCATGTTTTCCTGGTAGACGGGGAAGCGGGATAGCGGTGACTCGGCATAGAGGGCAAAGAAGTCGGAGATTCTGGCTCCCTCTTCGATGGCGACGACCTCCGGCCGGGGCACCATGACCTCGCGGACAGGGCGGTCGCCGAAGTCGAATACCTTGTGGAGCATGTCTGCCTCGGATTCTTCCAGGGTACCATCTCTTTCGCCAAGGGTAATCATGGTGCGGATTTCCTCAGGGCTGGCGAGTAATCTTGAGATTGGGGTGCCACCGACCATTCTGGTGAAACCGATGGCGATCCAGCTAAGCGCGATGACGAAGGGCAAAAAGAGCCAGGAGAAGAATGTCAGCGGGCGGGCGAAAATCATGGCGAGCTTCTCCGCATGCTGGGTGGCCAGTGTTTTGGGCGTCGTCTCCGCGAAAATAAGCAAGATAACCGTCACGCCAACTGTAGAAATGAGGATGCCCTGCTCTTGCCAGATGGAAATGGCCAGCGTGGTGGCCAGTGCGGCGGCGGCGGTATTGGCCAGGTTGGTGCCGAGGAGAACCGTGGAGAGGAATTTTTCCGGGCGCTCGAGCATACTGGCGACATGCCTTGCCCCCCTTGCTCTGGTGCTGACCAGGTGCTCGAGCCTGATGCGCTGCACGGAAAAGAAGGCCGTCTCCGAACTGCAGAAAAAAGCAGAAAGGACGAGACACATAAGAAACAGCGCCAGATATAATAACTCAGTGTTTAACATGCTCTATAACGCCTGGCTTTTATTTTTCGCTTTACTTTTCTTCGTGCGACTGGTCCGCAGGGCTTCAACGGCTTCCTTTTCCTTGGTGAGCCGAATTTTCTCAATTTTAAGGCCGCGCATTTCGGTTATCACCAGCTTCAGCCCTTTGTAGCGCAACTGCTCATTGGCGGTCGGGATGTGCCCCAGCAGGTGCAGGATAAAACCGGCCACGGTCTCATAATCACCTTCAGGAAGATCAAGTTCCATCTCTTCGTTCACTTCATCGATGCGCATACCGCCGTCAACCTGAAAGGTATATTCGTTGATGACTTCAAAATCCTTTTCCGCTTCCCCCAGCTCGTCGCCCACCTCACCGACGATTTCCTCGACCAGCCGGCTCAGACTGACGATGCCGGCGGTGCCGCCGTACTCATCGACGACGACGCACATGCGAAAGTTCTGGTCCCGCATTTCAGCAAACAGGACGTTGATGTGCTTGGTCTCCGGGGCGAAATAGGCGGGGCGGGCCAGCTCATCAATGGTACTCTCATCGGTAATCGTGTCTTTGGCTTCGGCCATGAGCACGTCCTTGACGGAGAGAATGCCGATCACGTTATCCATGTTTTCCTGATAGACGGGGAAGCGGGAGAGCGGCGACTCAGTATAGAGGGCAAGGAAGTCGGAGATTCTGGCCCCCTCTTCGATGGCGACGACCTCCGGCCGGGGCACCATGACCTCGCGGACGGGACGGTCGCCGAAGTCGAATACCTTGTGCAGCATATCTGCCTCGAATTCTTCCATGGTGCCTTCTTTTTCGCCGAGGGTAATCATGGTGCGGATTTCCTCGGGGCGGGCGAGCGACCTTGAGCCCGGGGTGCCGCCGACCATTCTGGTGAAACCGATGGCAATCCAGCTAAGCGCGATGACGAAGGGTGAAAATATCCAGGCAAAGAACTCCAGCGGGCGGGCGAAAATTATGGCGAGCTTCTCCGCATGCTGGGTGGCAATTGTTTTGGGCGTCGTCTCAGTGAAGATAAGCAGGAAAGCGGTGAGCCCGATTGTGGCATAGAGCACTCCGTGCTCGCCCCAGAAATAAATAGCCATCGCCGTTGCTATAGCGGCAGCCGCGGTGTTGGCCAGCGTATTGCCAAAGAGCACGGTAGAGAGCAATTTCTCCGGGCGTGCGATTATACGGGCCACGCGTTTCGCGCCCCGCACTTTACTATCAACCAGATGCTGAACCCTTACTCTCTGCAGCGAAACAAAGGCTGTTTCAGCGCTGGAGAAGAAGGCGGAGAACAGCAAACAAATGACGAGAAGTACGAGGTAAAGGTCCAAATTAGGCATACAAACCGCCCCCTCGCATAATCATATCATTGGCCTGTAGGCGTGTCAAAGGGGCTTTTAAAATAATTGTCCCCTCCGTGGAGGAGGGGATAAATTAATAAAAAGTGCGACCCTCAAAAAAACCGCAATTATGTTATGGCCGAAATACAGATATTTTTATTGAATTCTGGGATTACCCATCGCCGCTGCTGACCTGCCTCAGGTTATCCAGCACTGACCGGTCTATTTTCAGTTCGTGTCCCTCTTCAAGGCGAAACAGGTAATCGTGAGAGACGTTGGCCCTGCGGGCAAGCTCCTCAAGCGAGAGCCCGCAACGCAGGCGCAGTTCCCGGATCCCATCACCGACACGCCTGGCCTCCATTTCCTGGAGCACAATGACATCTCTATTCATTACATCATCAACCAAGGTGGCACCTCCTTTTAGCTAGCACTTGGTATATCCGCAGGAAGGGCAGATAAAGCACCCCTCCTGATAAATGAGCATATTGCTGCACTCCGGACACTGCCCGGCCAGATTCTTGGCCAGACCATAGTCTTCCGGTTTGGGCTTGCCATCGTAGCCGGTGGTGTGCTTTTCCAGCACGCTGGCGATGGCATCAGCGCAGGAGAGGATTGATTTGCCCTCCTCCCAGGCAATCGACGGGCAGCGAATGCCCCGCAGCTGCCGTACAACAGAAGCAACGTCTACCCCGGACCTTAACGCCAGCGATATGAGGCGGCAGGTCGCTTCCAGCTGTGCTGAGGCACAACCACCCGTTTTCCCGAGGTGGGAGAAAACCTCACAGATGCCGTTTTCATCAGAGTTTACCGTGACGTAGATATAGCCGCAGCCGGTGGTGACCCTTTCCGTAAAACCGCTGGTTACCTTGGCCCGCTTTCGCGGCGTACGTCTTCCCTCCTCAGTTTTCTCCTCTGTTTTACCGGTGGTCAAAACCTGCGCCTCCCGGCTGCCATCGCGGTAGATGGTGATTCCCTTGAGTCCTTCCTCGTAGGCGAGCATATAAACCTCGGCAACATCTTCCCTGGTGGCCTCGTGGGGGAAATTGACCGTCTTGGAAACAGCGTTGTTTGTGGATTTCTGAAAGGCGGCCTGCATCTTCACGTGCCATTCCGGGGTGATTTCATGAGCGGTAATTAATACCGACTTCACATCATCGGGCACGCCTTCAATATCAGTGAGATGGACACCATCGGCGAGCTTCTGCATCAGTTCGTCGGAATAAAAGCCCTTTTCCCGGGCGATTTCCTCAAAATACGGGTTCACCTCGACCAGTTTGGCCCCGTCCAGGATATTTTTGGTGTAGCTCAGGGCAAAGAGAGGCTCTATGCCGCTGGAGCAGCCGGCAATCATGCTCAGGGTGCCGGTGGGAGCAATGGTGGTGCGCGAGGCGTTTCTTACCCTGGGAGCATCAGGGACGTCATAGATACTGCTGGCAAAGGCGGGGAAGAGGCCGCGTTCCTTGCCCAGTTCAACTGAAGAGATGGTCGCTTCGTGAGATATATGGGCCATCAATTCCTCCGCTATTGTCAGCGCTTTCTCGGAATTGTAGGGGATGCCAAGCTGTATTAACATATCGGCAAAGCCCATGACGCCGAAGCCGATTTTTCTGGTCTTCCTGGTCATCTCCTCTATCTGGGGCAGAGGGAACTTGTTCACGTCAATCACATTGTCCAGAAACCTGACGGCGGTCTTGATAGTCTTCGCCAGCCTGGGGTAATCAATCTCAACGGCACCATCTCCCTGTCTTAGCATATTGGCCAGATTGACGGAGCCAAGGTTGCAGGATTCGTAGGGGAGCAGGGGCTGCTCGCCGCAGGGGTTAGTGCTCTCGATCTTGCCCAGGTGCGGGGTGGGGTTATCCTGGTTGATGCGGTCAATGAAGACAATACCGGGGTCGCCGGTCTTCCAGGACATATCCACGATCTTGTCAAAGACCTCTTTGGCATTGAGCCTGCCATCAACCTCTCTGGTGTGGGGATTGATCAGATTATAATCACCGCCTGCCTTCACCGCCTTCATAAATTCCGAGGTTACCGCCACCGAGATGTTGAAATTGGTCAGGGCGGTCATGTCCTCTTTGGAGGTAATGAACTTCATAATGTCCGGATGGTCAACGTTGAGAATGCCCATATTGGCCCCGCGGCGCATCCCCCCCTGTTTGATAACGTCGGTGGCAATATCGAACGCCCTGATGAATGACACCGGGCCGCTGGCCACCCCGCCTGTGGAACCGACCCGGTCTCGTTCCGGGCGCAGCCGGGAGAAGGAAAAGCCGGTGCCGCCACCACTCTTGTGGATGAGCGCCGTGTTCTTCACCGAGTCAAAGATAGACTCCATCGAGTCCTCGATGGGCAGGACAAAACAGGCGGACAGCTGTCCCAGTTCCCGGCCCGCGTTCATCAGGGTGGGGGAGTTGGGCAGGAACTCAAGGCTGGTCATTATGCGGTAGAACTCGTTTTCTATTGCCTTTACGTTCGATCGAGGCTTATACAGGAGTTCCGCCTCGGCAATGGCTCTGGCAACACGATGGAACATCTCATCCGGTGTTTCAATAACATTGCCCTGTTTGTCCTTTTTCAGGTAACGCTTCTGCAGGACGTGCCGTGCATTTTCAGTTAATTCCGGGCCAGTATCGGGCTGGCTTTTGGTACTGGCCGTCTTGGTCGTTTTCATTTCAGCGGGTGCCTCCTCGGTGAATTTTTGTTCTTCCACAGCCAAGATTTCCTCTACCATCGTCAGAATATCGGTATCCGTAGGCAGGATGCTCGGTCGCCGTGGCGACCTGGCAACCAAATCTTCCATCCCGGGCAGGGTGGGTGGCGGCAAAAAGGAGCGGTTTTGCTCCAGTCGCTTGATGACCTGTGAGGTGAGCCTTTCCACCAGCCTCCGGTCGGCGATGCCCATGGACTCAGCCGCGGCAAAAACAATGCGCGCAATCTGGGTTCGATTTGGGGAGTTTGTCGGTCTGTGTGGTGACTTGTCCATTCTGTCCATCGGCTCATTTATTTCGAAGCGACAATGATTTTGCTTTATCTTCAGACTGCTTTCGTTTTGACAGTCCCTCCAGTTCTTTGTCAGATAGGAGCGAAAGCTGGTTCTTGGATGAGGTGAGTGCCGGCTCGTCACCGACCAGTGAATCCACGACCTTTTTCAGCGTGGTGATATCGGTAAAGTCGCGGTAAACGCTGGCAAAGCGGATGTAGGCGATGTGGTCCAGCTCTTTCAACCTCTCCATGACCATATCGCCAATGATGGCGCTGGGCACTTCCAGCTTGCCCGAGCGGTACAGTTCAGCCTCAATATCATCGGCGGTTTTATCCACTGTGCCGCTGGGGAGCGGCCGCTTTTCGCAGGCTTTGCGGATACCGGTAAGAAGCTTATCCCGGTTGAACTCCTCGCGGCGTTCGTCCTTCTTGATGACAAACAGTCCACTGGGCTGAAGTCGTTCATAGGTGGTAAAACGAGAATCGCACTTCAGGCACTGGCGCCTTCGGCGTATGCCGTCATTGACCTCACGGGAGTCAATGACCTTTGAATCATGATAGCCACAGTAAGGACAGTTCATAGCTCGAATACCCGCTATATAGTAGGACAAAGCTTATATTAATACAATATATAGTGTTTGTCAAGAGACTTTCCCCTTACGCTTTATTAAAATTTTCTAAAAACTTTACCGGAAGTGTGGTAAAAGGTAAGATTATGGTGAGTTATTTTGGAGTACAAGAATGGACTTTCCGGCGGCGGTCAATTATATTTTAAGCTTTGCCGACTACGAGCGGATGCCACGCTCGGCGATAGTTTTTGACCTGCGGCGTACCGAGCGTTTACTGGAAAGATTGGGCAGTCCTCAAAACGCGGCGAAATCGGTACATATCGCCGGCACGAAGGGAAAAGGCAGCACCGCCGCCATGATTGCCTCCATACTGGTGCAGTCTGGTTACCGCACCGGTCTTTACACTTCTCCACACCTGCTCAACATACGGGAACGCATACAGGTCGACGGGCAGCTGATTTCCGAGGCTGGATTCGCGCGGCTCACTGAGATGATAAAACCCGAAGTTGAAGCGGTGAATGCCGGCGGTGGCCCGGGGGAACTGACCACTTATGAAATCCTCACCGCGCTTGCCTTCGCCTATTTCCGTGATAAAAAGGTGGACTATCAGGTGCTGGAGGTAGGGCTAGGGGGGCGACTTGATGCCACCAATGTGGTGAAGCCGGAGGTCTGCGTCATTACCTCGATAAGTTATGACCACATGGAGGTGCTGGGTGATACGCTCGCGCAGATAGCACGGGAAAAGGCGGGCATCATCAAGCCCGGGAGCATCACCGTTACCGCTCCTCAGCCTCCAGAGGCGATGGAGGTGCTGGAAGAGGTGTGCCAGCAGCAGGAAGTGAAACTGGTCAGGGTGGGCCGTGATGTTACCTGGCAGCGGGAATCATTCCGCCCTGAGGGACAGTCTTTTAAGGTTCGGGGCATGAAGGGCGAGTATCAGTTGAGGCTGCCGCTGATAGGTGAGCACCAGCTGGAAAATGCCGCCACCGCCGTCGCCGCGACCGAAGCACTGGCCGAACGGGGCGCCAGAATTGCTGCCGAGATGATTAGCCGTGGCATAGCCAGTGTAAACTGGCCGGGCCGACTCCAAATCCTGCGGCAAAAACCCTGGATTATCGTTGACGGAGCGCACAATGGCGATTCCATGCAGAGGCTGGTGGCAGCAATCGGGCAGTATTTCACGTTTGATAAGGCGACTGTTATTTTCGGTGCTTCGTCGGATAAAAACATCGCCGGTATGGTGAATGAATTATCGTCGTTTCCCGGCAAGGTGATCGTAACCCGTTCCCATCACCCACGCGCCGTAGCTGTGGAAAGGCTTACAGAGGAGTTCTCCAGACAGGATGTAATATTTGAGGTCGCGGCAGATGTTGAATCAGCTATGGAGCGGGCATTATCTCTTGCCGGGCCAGCCGATCTGATATGTGCCACCGGCTCGCTGTTTCTGGTCGCCGAAGTGATGGAATATATGCGGAAGCAGGCCTAGCCTGCGGAGCGGTCGACCCTGGCCTCAATGACGATGTCCTCACCGGCTCTGGATACCTTCTGAAAATTCAGTTTCAAGGCCTGACTTATCTTGGCGATATTCAGTTCTCCCACGGCATCAATGCCTCTTCCCATAATTTTTGGAGCTATGGCAACGACTAACTTGTCGGCGAGCTTCTGGCGAAGGAAAGAGGTGATGACCTTGGCGCCTCCCTCCACCAGCAGCGAAGCGATATTACGCTCACCAAGCGCCCGGAGAAGGTGTTTCAAGTCTATTTCTCCGAATTCATCAGGTTGTATTACCAGAATCTCTATCCCCATCTCACGCAGTTGGGAAACTTTTTTACTATCCGCCTGAGCCGTGGTGGCAATCATTACCGGCACAATATCGCGCGTTCTAACGATTTCGGAGTCCGGCGGCATTCTCAATCTGGAGTCCAGGATAACACGGGTCGGGCTTCGGCCCCTGACTAGACGCACCGTGAGCTGCGGATTATCTGCCAGGACCGTATCAATGCCAACCAGGACAGCATCGCTGGTGGCCCGCAAACGGTGTACCCGTTTTCTAAATTCCTCCGAGCTTATCCACCGGGAGTCGCCGCTGGCCGTGGCAATCCGACCGTCCAGTGTCTGAGCGAACTTGAGGGTCACCAGCGGCAGTCCCGTGGTCATGTACTTGAAGTGGGCCTCGTTCAGCTTGCGGCACGCCTCTTCCAGCACGCCGACTCTGGTCTCAATGCCCTGCTGGTTCAGAATCTTAGCGCCTTTACCACTGACCTGCGGATTCGGGTCAAGTGTTCCGATGACGACCCTTATAATCTTGTTGCTGATAATGGCATCAACGCAGGGGGGCGTTTTCCCATAGTGGCAGCAGGGTTCCAGGGTTACATATAGCGTGGCGCCAACCGGATCAGTGCTGGCGTTCTGCAGGGCATTGATTTCGGCGTGGTTACCACCAAAGCGGCGGTGGTAGCCGCGGCCAACAATCCGGCTATCCTTGACAAGCACAGCCCCCACCACAGGATTCGGGCTGGTCCATCCGAGCCCCCGTCGTGCCAGCCTTAAGGCCAGTTTCATGTATTCTTCTTCGGACAACGGCTGTCAACTCCTTGCTCTCTACTATCTTAAGAGTATGGCGCTAATTAATATTATAAGAACGCGGGCTTCGTGTCTACTATAAGCACTGGAGGTTTAGATAGTGTTTATTAATACAGGAAGTCAATAGACCGGGCACTGAGCATTGCGAAAAGCTTGACCGAGCTTTTATGAGAATTTAACGGAAAATACAAAGCTTGCGAGTAGAACCACGATTTGTTAAAATCAATATTGCGTATCTAATTATCCTATTCTTTATTTGAGGTGGGCCGTTAGCTCAGTTGGTAGAGCACCTGACTTTTAATCAGGGTGTCACAGGTTCGAGACCTGTACGGCCTACCACTTTTTGAAGCTAAAAAGACCCTACTATTCATTAAGGACGTAGGGTCTTTTTCATTTTAGCTAACGGATAGCTAACGCAGGATTTCTTTCGTCTCGTTTTCTGAAGCGCCCTGAACTATATCATCAAAGCGGTTAGCGGCGGCTTGCTGCAGACCAGGAGTAACGTGGCTATAGGTATCAAGCGTAATCTGTATACTTGCATGAC
>SDBU01002208.1_pt1 | contig 26363 bp, 29 predicted proteins | sample 2277071 | NCBI WGS metagenome assembly SDBU01 (sample SAMN10397929, study PRJNA504765) | marine sediment metagenome | isolation source: marine sediment core GS08_GC12, 126 cmbsf | place: Arctic Ocean: Gakkel Ridge, Loki's castle | collected 2008
ATATTATGTAGAAAGACTTGCAAATCCTGCGGGGAAACCGGCCATATTTTACAGTCCTTAGAGGTGGCTTAGAATGAACGCTACTCAGGAGTTACTTGAGCATCTCGAAGATGAAGGCGTCAATCTAATTGTTGAATGTCTCAGGGAAGCCAATAGAGCACTGGGAATCAATTATACAATAGCTGATTTACTGATGACACCGAACGTTCTTCTGTCTCAGTGTGTAAGGGGTGCATGGATGAAACGAGTGAGGGGGAATTGATGGAAAAAGAGAAACAACTTGGTGGATGTACTGGAAAGGGCTGGCTACCCGGACAATCGGGTAATCCCAATGGCAGACCGCCTCACAAGCGGTATCTGTCTGAGATAGTCCGTGAGATGCTGCAGGAGGTACGCAAGGGAGACGTTGAGAACAAGACAAATGACGAGTTGGTTGTCATGGCACTTTTTGAGAAGGCGTTAGATGGTGATACGAAAGCCATTGAGATGATTCACGACTGGAGTGAGGGAAAGGTGACTGATTCCCATAAGTTTGAGGGTGATATACCCGTAAGTATCGTTTATAAGCCGACTGCTGCGAAAGATGATTAAGCCCGTCCTGTACGGAGTCCTGTTTTGGGTTTGGGTGCAGGTGGTGGCACAAGTATACCTTCAAGGTATTTATGGAAACTAGAGAGATAGGCGTAACACCCATATATCACAAGAATAGAATAAGCAAGGCCAAGACGGTGGTTAATGTCGGGGGTGCGGGAAGTTCCAAGTCCCACTCCCTTGAGCAACTGTTCATTGAGAAGCTATGCAGCGAAAAGAATAAGCGCATAGGAATTACCAGAAAGACCTACAACTCCCTCCGTATGACAACCATGCTCGATATAATCGACATAATGAAGGATTACGACATCTACAACCTCGACAACCACAACAGGTCGGAACACATCTATACCCACAACTCCAATACGATACAGTTCTTTGGACTGGACGAGGCGGAGAAACTGAAGTCAGCCAACTTCAACTACATCTGGATGGAAGAGGCCAACGAGTTCACTTACGAAGATTACACCATCCTAAAGTTGCGGTTGAGACACCCTACGTCAGAAGATGAACCGAACCAGATGTTCCTGTCATTGAATCCGTCTGACGCTAACGGTTGGATACCCAAGAGGTTACTTGCGGAAAGTGACGTGGAGATGATTCATTCCACCTATCACGACAACCCGTTCCTGTCGAACGATTACATCAGAACCATTACCGACTTGATACATCAGGACGAAAACTTCTACAAGATATACGCATTAGGAGAGTGGGGGCTACTCCAGAGAAGGATTTATACAAACTACAAAGTCATACCGGAATTACCCGATATGTCCGAAGCGAGGTGGGCTTACGGGTTGGACTTTGGGTTGGTCAATCCCTCGGCGGTGGTTAAGGTCTACCTTCTGAGCGGGCAGTTCTATCTTGAAGAAAGGTTATGGAAGCCGGGTATAACGAACAGGGATATTATCGACTTCTTTTCCCACGAAGATAAGGGCGATATATACGCCGACCCGTCTGCTAAGCAGATGATTGAGGAGATATTCAGGGCTGGTTATAATGCCTACGAAGCCCATAGGGACGTTAAGGACGGTATTGATTTGTGTCAGAGACAGACATTGATGATACCGACATCAAGCGTTCACCTGATTGAAGAGATGCAGTCGTATCAGTGGAAAGTTGATAAGGACGAGAACGTACTGACCGAACCCGTAAAGTTCAACGACCATTTGATGGACGCCATGAGATATGCGATTTACGGGATAACGGAGAGATACGGGTTTGCGACCGCCATGCCCGGTGGAGACCGCCCGATGTCAAAGCGCTCCCCATTTAGATTTTAGAGGTGCTTATGGATTACAATGAACTAACCAAGAAGAAGGAGGAGGAGGAGGGGGATTTAATCAAACGCATGGATGAAGACAAAGACCTTCTTTATCTCAAGAAATACTTAATGCGGGATGCAACCCAAAAGGGAAACGCCATTCCCGATATTGTCAACGTAACGCTGAATAGACCAGCCCTCTTTGCAGCCAATGTCGAATCCGCATTAGGAAAGACCACCGAGCAGATAGTGGTTGAATCCGAGGTTAGGGACTTCGACACCGCATATATTGAGGATTTTGTCAAGGCTGGGTTCGCCGCCGCCAATGAAAGGTTAATAAAGCAAGCGAAACCACAACTAAATCCCTTCCTGGATGAGCAGTTCTGTATTCGTGGCCGGGGTGCCATGCGAGTGTTGTTCAGGATGGAGGATGGGGTTTTAATCCCCGACATCGCCAATTGGGATACCCGTTACTTCAGGTATGAGGTTGGGGAAAGTGGATTGGATTGGGCGTCTTACAAGACAAAGCGTTCAAGGGCGGCGATAGAGGCCGAATATGGTATTGTTATCAGCAATACAAAGGGCGAAGTTCTTGATGTATGGGATACCGAGCATAACGAGGTGTGGGTTGAAGGTTTCAAGATACTAGAACAGGAACATCTCTATGGGTTTACCCCGGTAGTAATTCGCGTGGTCACACTCGGTTCGATGCTGGCCGATGAAGACAGCATATCTCATCAGGGGGAGTCTATATTCTTCCTTGTACGCACGATGATACCGGAGTTAAACAGATTACTAAGTATCATGCAGACCCTTAACCTGAAAGCGGTCAAGCCCCCCATAAAACAGAAGACGAGGGGAACAACGCCTGCCGAATACGAGGATGTAATGGCATCGGGGGCGAATACCAGAATAGCCCCAGATGAGGATATAGAACGCATCGACTACGGAGATGCCCAGAGGTCTGCCAATCTAGCCTATGGGATGCTGGATAAGGCGATACAGGAAGGAACCCTGTCAAGTTTCGATTTGGGTACGTTCTCACAGCCCATGTCGGCGGTTGCCCTGATACAGATAGGTGAAGGGAGAGACCAGGTATTCGCCCCGAGGCTAGGCGCACGGGGGATGATGAACCAGCAGGTTGCCGATATGTTCACCAGACAGGTGATACAGATTGGCGGTAAGGTTGAATTAGGTACTAGCGGACACAAAGAGTCGTTCTCAACCTCTAAGTTAAAGGGTGAATACGAGGTTGTGTTCAAGTATTTCGTTAAATCCCCCCAGATAGACGCCGGACTATACTCACTGGCGGCTGCGGCTGGTAATTTAATACCGGAGAAAGCCAAGAGAGAAGAGATACTTCAAAGGGAAGACCCCGATGGGGATATGAAGCAATTAAGGTGGGAAGAGGCCGAGATGCTAAGTCCTGCCGTCAAGATGAACAGGATAGTTAATAGCCTAATAGAACAAGGGGAAGACCTTGAGGCGGAGATACTGTCCGCTGAGATGGGTATGACGATACAACAGGTGTTATCCGGGGAAGTGTCCCAGATGCCAAAACCGGAAGACGCCGATTTACCCACGCAAGTAACCCCGATGTTTGGAGGGCAAGGTGGCGCAACGAAGCCGAGACCGATTGAGATGGAGGAATAATGGCTAAGTTTACGATAGAACAGCATCAGGAACGGATAAGGGCGGCACTCAAGCCGTCTCCCGTGAATACATCACTAATGAGTAAATTGAAAGCGGCTGCACTCAAAAAGAGGAAATAGAATGGCTGTTAAAAGGCCAGTACCAGTAAGACCATCAGAACCACGACCCGAAATGGCTAAATTACCAGAGAAGGTTAGTCCGGTTGAGGAGGTTGCGTCCTTTCCCGGGGAAGCGGTGTTTGAACCAATGGCGAGGGAAGAGTTTGCCGAAGTTCTTCACGCTGAACCGGAACTCAGCCCTATCGACCAGTTAATTAACCGGATATACCCGCGGGCGTTACCGTCAATCTCTGAGATACCCGTGAGACCGTCTGAGCCGCGCGAGATACCGACTATGGACTTCGATACGATACTTGAGTTTGCCGTTGAAGACCCGGAGAACTTTATCATAGATTTACAGAAGAAAGGTCGTAGCGAAGATACGGAAATGCTGTTGGAACTGATGGGTGCTACCCCGGAAGATATTGATATGCTATTACCTGAAATACAGCAGCCAATAGTAATCAGCCAGACTGAAGCTACCAAGAAGAGGACGTTCAATTCGGATGAAATGCTCGGCACGTGGAGAACATGGGAGGGAATTACCTATCCACCGGGCGTTAAAGTACCGGTAACATTCTGGGAAGACCCTGGTGAGTGGTGGGAACAGTACCGGGAAGAAGCCGGGGAAAGACATGACGTTACTAGAGATGCCGCTGCTATAAGACGCGCCACGACCGCTGAGATGCCAGGTGTCGTTGGGCTTGTCAGTTCTCCCACTTGGGAAGGCGGTCTGAGTGTATCAGATATTGCTGGTATAGGACTACTCGCTTACGCTTCGTATCAGGGTGCGCGAGTAGGCTGGGATATGTTTCTCAGGAGTTCTCTTATCCGCAACTTGAACTCATGGACGAAATCGGTTGGTGTGGTACTTGACCCCAAGACAAAGACAAACTTCGTCAATATGGCGATGGCTAATCTAAGTAAGAAGTGGCTGTCTCAACAGGCAATCAGGACATTATTCAAGCCTACCAAGGCGGGATTAAGGGCAACGGCAGAAACGGTCAGGACGGCAGAGCATGAGATAAACGCCCTAGTCCAGAGAACGGCTGGGTCAATTATCCCGAAAGGCACACAGACAGGTGCTATGGCATTTGGTGGACTGCCTGACAAGGGGCTCCCACCCGCAGTCATTAGTGCGATAGAATTATTGTCGAAGCAGAGAAATGACTTACTGGTGAGGGAAAGACGTGGTGCAGACGTTACTGCCGAGATATTAGAGGTAGACAGTAAAATAGCCGAACTCAGGGGAGAACCACCTATTGAAGACAGGGCGCCTACCACTGAGCCGGGTGTTACACCAGCCGTCACTCCACCTGCTGAGGTAGTACCAGTATCAGAAATAGCAGAGCGAATATCTAATGTGCAAGAACAATTATCTACCATACTGAACAATATAGAAACTCAGAATTTAAGCGGCGAGCAATTATCACGGTTTTTGGAAGAGCAAGTTATTAGCATAGCTGCTTTCGACCCCACTATCCGTGTTTATAGGGGAATAAGAGAGGGTAAGCGTCTCATTGTGCCAGAAGACTTAGCTGAGTTAGGTGTGGGTAAGTTTTGGGGGGTATCACGCCAACAAGCAGAACAATTTGCAGGTGATGGCGGCGAAGTATTTGCTATAGATGTGAAATTATCCGAATTAATAAATCCTGAACTAATACCAACTGACCCCTCGTTAAAAGAGTTGAATGACTTGATACTAGGTACATCATTACAAGCAAGGGCAATATCCATACCGCCGCTCCAACCCGCTCCCATACTGCCTGAGCCTGCTGTGACAGCCGTTAAACCTGTCATAACCAAGGCTGACTTCATTGAACAAAATGCTGACTTGGTTGTGAAAGAGAAGGGCAGATGGGGAACTATCCACTTTGCCCTCAAGACAAGGACAAGGGATTATCAGAGAGTAGGCGAAATCACAAGCGATAGCGCAAAGGGCGTTCTGGAGCAATTTTACGATAAACTCGCTGGAGAAGGTCAATTACCAACAGTAGCACCCCCACCTGAACCTGTTATACCACAGGCACCTGAAGTACCCACGGCATTAACGGTTGTTGGAGAGGGTGGTGTTATCGTACCCCCCACAGAACCGATACCAACCAGTATTGTGAACCGTATTCCCGTTTACAAGGACGTTGGCTGGAAAGAGGGTGGGCGGGTTGCCCGCAAGGTTTTCGAGAGGTTGGATTTATACACGACTTTCAGGGGGATACAGAAAGCGGAGGTCTTGGTAGGTGAGGCGAAGATAGCCACACAGAAGACGGTTAAAAGTCTCTTTAAGCCAATAGATAACGATAGGAAATATCTTGTTTTCAGGGAAGTGAATGAACCCGGGAGTCAGAAGGGTTTGACCGTCTCCGAGAAACGTGCCGTGACGTGGACGAAGAACTTCTATGATAAGTGGGCAGACAAGAAAGGGATACCGCAAGAAAAGAGGGTCAAGAACTACATAACTCATTTATTTGAAGAAGAGATGATCGCCCAACTCAAGGAAACTGGTATGCTGTCCCCAGAACTGGCGAATATATTGAGTAGTAAGGTATCCACCAAGATTAACGACCCATTTCTTAAAGAGAGATTAGGGGCAGTCGGTTTTCAGGAAGACCCCGTAACGGCTATATTAACCTATGACGCGGTTGCCAACAGGGTTCTATATTACGAACCACACTTACAGAAAATAGCCGCAATCGCTAACGACCCAGAGACACCACGTGCTACCAGGGATTACTTGAAAGATTACTCAAGGCGAATGACGGGTGAACCGTCCAAGATTGATAAGAAGATAAACGCCGACCTGTTGGAAATGGCGAATAAACTCAAGAAGTTACCGGGTGGTGATGAGTTGGTACAGTTCCTTGAGCACGGTAATCCATCCGGGTTGGCCTCGTATCAATTAGCCAGTGCCTATTATGGTCTGTGGCTTGGTTTCAAGGGAACCTCGGCAATCAGGAACCTCGGCCAACACACGCTGATAATAGGAGATGTTGGGCCAGTTCGGTTCGCGCAGGGAATTGGGTTGCGGTTTACTACCGAGGGGCGTGCCGCGCTTAAAGAATCATGGGTTTGGCGCAGCCGTTCAGCGGCGTTTGTCCCCGGTATTGACGACTCCTTTGCCGCCCAGTGGACTGACCAATTCAGGGAAACGGCACTTTATCTGTTCAGGAAAGCCGATGAGCAGAATGTTAAGGACGCCTTTCTCGCCGGTTACGCTGAGGCAAAGGATATATTAACTCAACTCAATGCCGCATTACCGGCGGATAGGAGACTCTCACCCGAAGAACTGCATCGTCTTATTATAGACAGGGGGGATGAGGTTGCCGCCGATACCCAGTATTTGTATACAAAGATGAACAGTATGGCGGTATCACAGAGTGCCCCGGGGAGGGTTCTATCAGTTCTCACTACGTGGTCGGCTAACTGGCTGGAATTGATGAATAAGTGGATAAGTCGCAGACCGTCACAGGTTTACCTTGAGTTTGAAAGACTGACTGGCCCCAAAACACTTGAGTTCAAAAGGTTGGCTGGTGCGGAAGGCGAAAAGGTGGTGTATGGTTATGACAAACCCCGAAATTGGGCGTTGACGTATAGGGCCATAGGGATATACATAGCGATAGTCGGTCTTGGGTTTGCGATTAAAGAACGCACCCGCCTGAAGGCGTGGGAGTATACGGGCATAACGTCAATCAGGTATTTAGCCAATGTGGTTAGCGGCGACTTTCCCGGTCTGCAAGCCCCTGGTGCCATCGCTAAACTGGCGGCTGGCCTCGTAACTGATGACGACAGGATGTTCAATGAGGGTTGGCGTGATTTCAAGTCAACCTTTACACCCGGAATAGTCAAGCAACTTCAGTCGTGGGCCAGTGGCGATAAGGATTGGCTGACACTGTTGTTCTACCTTGAGGGTAAGGACTGGAAACTAAAGAAACTCAAGGATGGTTGGAAGAAAGACCTCGCACCGTATAATGATTTACCAACAGACAAAAGAACCGCTTATCGAGAGGGTAATCCCAAGATTGAGGCTAAGTTATTTGTCTCAGGGCAAATCTCCACACTATCCTCGGATGCGGCACGGGCGGAAGTTCTTAGGATTATCGAGGAACACAACCTTGACCCCGATTTAGTACGCGGTTATCAAAAGTTGTTCGGGGGTGACGTAAAGGCGGAGATAGACGGGTTCCGGAAGAGGGTAGGCAACCTTGAGAAGCTGGAGATTGGGGAAGAGGCGGAATACTTCACCGTTGCCAACCTTTTAACCGAGATAAACAAGGCGGTCAAGACTCAAGGAAGGCCGATGGTGGAGAAGAACGCAGATATGTTCATAACCGAACTATTACGGGCGCAAGATTCATTCGTTCAGTACGATAATCTGGATTCTGAGGGGAAAAAGAAGTTCAGACAGCAGTTCCCCGACGTTGAGGCTTGGTTATATATGACGGGTAGAATCTCGGCGTTTGATAACCCGAACAGTGCGGTGGAACTATTAAGTCTAATGGATAAGTATGATATTCCGATGGAGTCCATCAAGGCGTTTATCGACAATCCCGAAAAGTACGATGAATTGCAGACACCGTTATTCCAATTAAAATTGAAGGTGTACAGTAAGGATAGAACTTTCGATAGTCTACCTGACAAGCCCCTGATAGAAATGGGCAAGGCGGATGAGGCTGTTGGCGAAATACCCGCGGAAAATTATGTTGCGTGGAAAACATACCGGGCAATGGTGGGCAATACCCAACCGGAGGCGGGGAGTGTCGCTCTGGCCATTGAGAAAATCCAAGGGGCGAGCAATACACACGTTACCGATTCCGATTGGGACAAGGAGTGGCGGGGGCATTATGATGATATCATAGACCGTTTACGGGAGATACAATCCGGAAAACATTGGGCGCCGAGGTTGTCTTCTGCGCTACAGATTCTTTACTACGATATAAAGTTAGATAAGCAATCGGCGGATAGTTATAGGGCGAGTGGCGACCATGAAAAGGCAGACATCTATGAGCGTGCCTATACCACCTTCTCGAATGTGGCCACGATACTTGCCCGTGCCCTGCCAAGAACCGTTTATTGGAAAAATGTTAGTACGGGTGAGGTTGCGATAGGACTAGATGCATTTTTCAAGGCACATCCTGAATTAACAAAGGATTTTAGGGCTGAGTTTGAGATTGATAATCCCAAGTGGGTGAAGGATAACTTACGCATCGAGGCGTTTGGCAAGGACATACCTGAGACGCTCCACGATGACTATGTGGGGTACTATACTATACCCAGCGCCGGATATGACAACGAACGCTTCTTAATGGAGCATGATGCGTTCTATCGCCACATGGTAGATAGCGGTATCTGGAAGGAAAAGAGTTTCGATAAGGTGCCAACAGTAATGTATGAGGAAACCCTCGTCGAATATGAGAAACTGGAACTCGGTAAGGCAAGATACGAGTTTCGGGGGAATGACCTTGAGTTTGACGCTGAGGGTGCGAGGATAGGGCGGTGGAAACCGTTTGACCAGAGTAGATTGAAAGCGGAAGAGCCGGAAAAGAAGATAAAACTACCAGAACCGCCCGTTCCCCCGAAAACCGGGGTGAAATTACCAGAAATTATCCCAGAATTGAGATAACACTTGACATAATATAAATATTATGTTAAACTATAATATAAGTACATTAAGGAGGAGAAACTAATGGAACTGGACGAAACTAAGGAAACTCAGGACGAATCTTCTGAGTCTACTGAGACTACTTCAGGCGAAAACGAAGAGACTTTTACCAAAGGACAACTGGAGGAGGCAGGGCGCAAGGGCAAGAGTGATGCACTGGCGGAGGTTGGCAGGCTGAAAAAGGCCACCGAGAACGCTATCAAGGCAGCACAGACAGCGGAAGACAGGGTTGACCAAATGATTAAAGACCAGGAGGACACCGAGTTAAAAGCCGCTAACGGTGATACCGAGAAACTGAGTGCTATCAAGGAAAGGCAACTGCGCCGAGTGGTTGAATCCAACCTTGCCAAGATGAAATCGGAACTGAACGTAAAGACAGATGAGTTGGAAGCCGCAAACGTAGAGAAGGCTGAAAACGCGAAGGAGCGAAACGCCCGTGATTCAGCCTCGCGTTTGGGGGTGGATGCAAAGATGTTGGCTAAGTTAGCCAAGTTCACAGACGGTTCAATCGAGGCGATAGAGGAATTAGCCAAAAGCCTCCCTACTAAAGAGGAAAAGAAAGTTCTCAAGGTTGATTCAGGTAAGACTATCGGGGGTGGTAGTGGCAAAAAGCCGAGTTTGGAAGAGATAAAAGCTGCTACTCCGGCAGAGTACGATAAAAAGGTGACATCGGGTGAGTGGGTTCCGTAATGCTTCAAATCTTTGAGCGCCAGATAACCAAAAGTGCCCAGAAGCAAAAGGGACACCTGCTTATCAGAAAGCAACACTGTCTGGGATGCAGGATGACTTTAGCTATTGAGATAACCGACAAACTAGGTGTTCGTGGGGAATACTGGGTAGTTAAGGGGGCGATAGGACTAAGGGGGGATATGGACTTCCTCTTTGGTCAGGAGGTATGGTTCGGTAACGAGATACGGTGCCCGAATTGTGGACGCAAGGGAAGGTTGCCAATGGACAAACCTTTATCAGCAGAAGAAATAGCAAAACCAAAGGAGGCTAAACATGCCAAGAAAGACATTCTTAAAACCTAAGAAGGGAAACCTGCTCGTTAAACAGGGCAGGAAAAATGAAGGAGCAGCCGAGAGTGCAGGCGAGGTTATGGCCGGGATGCAGCATGGCGACGAAAGGGTGGGGAGGGGTTGGAGTGAGAAGAAAGTAAAGAACGCGCCGGAGCCAGAGAACCTCGATGCCGAAGCGATTGCTCGAAGACATGCGATTATAGGTTTGTTGTCGAGTACCATAATGCCCAACTCACTGTCTTCCAAATCAAGCGAACTGATGGATAGACGTTCACTACTCAACAAACTGAACAAATGCACACTTAAGGAACTAAGGGAGCTTACACCCGACAGGTTGAAGCGGATGCCCGCCGAGAAACTAAAGGAAATCGCCGACGGTGCCGAGGAATTGCCGGACGGGGAAAAGGTGGAAATCCAGGACCTTTATAAGGATTTAAGCCCCTAAAAAGGAGGAATAAATGACTCAGGGAACTACGGACTTTATTGACATAACTTCTGCGGATGTATATTTGCTAGAGGTGTGGTCAAAGATGGCCAGTGTAGCCAGGGAAAAGAAATTGGTCTTCGCCGCGAATGTTGACCGCCGGCAAGAGGCCGAACTGCGAAGAGGGCAAATAGTTAAAATGGGTCGGATTGGCGACCTGTCCTATGCTGCCAAGACGGAAGGCGGGGCCATATCTTACGAGACCTTTAAGGAGGTCGAGGACACGTTGGAAATTGACACCTTTGGTTATGCGGCGTTCGCAATCGAGGATGTCGTTAAGCCGATGATTAGCCTTAATCTGGTTAATCTGTATATGCCCAAAATCGGATACGCGCTCGGTAAACAGGTGGATACTGACCTCGCGGGTCAGGTTGACGACTCCACCATCTCCCAGACTGTAGGTACAATGGCCACCGGCTTAACCTACGATAATATCGTCAGGTCAGACCAATACCTTAACGATGGCGATGTGCCGGATGACGGCAGGGTTATCATAATCTCCAACGCGGAGAAGGCCAACTGGCTGAAGATGGACCAGTTCATCAACAGGGACTACCAGGAAATCCGAAGCGGGTTACTTGGTAGCGTACTCAATTACCCCATACTTGTCTCAAATAACACTGATGGGGACAACACCAACGGACACGACAACGTGATGTTGCACAAGAGCGCCATCATGCTTGCCATCCAGATACAGCCGGACATCAAGACGGACTACGACATTGACTATCTTTGTGCTAAGGTAGTCGGCTTGCAGACTTACGGCATAGACTTCAACGAGGCATACACCTCAACTCACGCCGTACACATGCAGGGACTTTAGGCACAACACTCGTCTAGGTCAGGGGATATGGTCATGGAGCTAACTAGATACCAACGATACTACCAAAGCCACAAACAGGAATTTCGGGAGTACGCCCGTAGGTGGAGAGCGAGAAACCCCGACAAGTACAAACAGGAGTCACTTAGGTGGCGAGAGAACTTGCGGGTCGCTGTTCTACAAAATTATTCTAATGGGGCTATTCCTACATGTTTCCATTGCGGGGTTACGGATATTGATGTTCTTTGCATAGACCACATTTACAATAATGGCGCTACCCAAAAGAAGAACAGAACTGGGGGTAGTTTTTATCAGTGGTTGAGAACTAGCGGATACCCTAGTGGTTACCAGGTGTTATGTTGGAACTGTAATCATAAGAAGGAGTTGCTGAGACTCCGAGGTTCCTCGCAAACCTACTCCAAGGGCGAGAATAAATAAATTGAGGAGAAATAAATGCCAAGACAATTGTGGATAGACGACCACATAGAAATGCGCGGTGACGCACTTCATCGCTCAAATATGGACGGCCCGTGGAACGAGTCGATGGTTCATTTTCATGACCACTTCCTGGCGGACACACTTGATACAAACCTCTACGTAGCCACTGAAAACGATGCTGGTACGGCAGTTGCCATAGCCGTCGCCATTGGTGGTCAATGCCGCTTCACGACAAGTTCGACTGCGAGTGGACAGTGTTCACTCGCCACTGCACTAAACTGGGAAGACGACATGTACGCTCGCGCCGAAGCCTACTTCAAGATAGCGGACGTTGACAAAACTGCCGTATTCTTTGGCTTCAACGAGGTAGACAACGAGAGTGCCACAGTCTTACCCATAGACTATGACGGGGGTTCAATAACAGTCGCCTCGGGTCGAGATGCGGTGGGGTTCATAATTGATGCTGACCACCAAACTTCCAGCATCATGTGCGTCAGTGCGGCAGCGGGAACACCGACAACGGCAGTCGATTCGCTGAGTGACTGGGAGGACAACGCATGGCACACGCTCAGGGTCGAACTCACGCCAGATGCAAAGGCCGACTTTTACTTAGACGGTGTATCCGTTGGGCATATAAATGATGCCCTTACTTCGGGTACGGCCTTGTGTATGTTTATGGGCGTTGGAAGAAGGGGCGCTACCGGAAAGTATGTGTACCTAGACCGATGGGACGCATGGCAGAAGCCGGGAGAATAGGAGGTGTTAAATGGCCGATAGAATACTCACATGGCACATAATTGACCCAACGACACCTCTGCCATCCTACTATATAGAACGGGACTACATACCAGACGCCGTTAGAATCTACGCCACCTCATCACCCGGTGGGGGTGACTTTGAGGTTGACATCAGGGATGACGGCACAACCATCTTTGTTAATAGAACACCAACCCTGGTGGCACGACAGGAAGACGTATCCCGTGTGGGGTACAACACCCTTGCGGTTTCAACCTTTCAGGTGGGTGAGTACATAACTGGTGCTTCGGCTGAGGCTTTGGTTCTGAAGGATGACGGGAGTGGAAACTTGGAGTGCAGGATGGCCTCTGCGGCAGGGTTCACGGACGGCGAAACCATAACGGGCGGAACATCGCTGGCAACGGCGGTAGTGATAAGTTCCTACTACGGCGCAATACACCGAGTTCCCTCGACTGGCGCAGCGAGAACAACGGCAGAACTCCATGAGGGCGATAACCTGGAAGAACACGCTGAGAACTACCCGGAACCATTGGGGGAAATAGCGGAAGGGTCAATCGTCACCTGTCATGTCATGGAAATGGCAAGCGCACAGGATGTCACGGTGCAACTCGAACTAGTGGATAGCCTTTAAAGTGATAGGCTATAAAAAATCACGGTAATTTTTGGAGGTAAAAATGGCGAAAATACAACTAAAGGGAATACAAAATCAGGCTATATCCCGACAAACCGAAGGCCAGGATGTCTTCTTGAGGGCATTGCGTGACGGGTCTGTAATCAAGTCGGACTGGATGCAAGCTGCTATCATGGGAGGTTATGGCTATATGGTGAGTGACGGGGCTATAGTCACAGGACAGACTGGCGGTGGGCAAGGGACGACTATGGACATCAGCGAGCCGGAAGTCGCAATCGGCATCCCGAATGGATACTGTATCATGCCAATCCGGATTCAGGTAGGCATCGAACCGGGGGCCTATAATGCCGAGAACGATGAGACCGAAATCCTTATCGCTGCCGACCAGGACACAATACTAAGTAATCTGGGGAACACCACCGCGGACACATTGAGCGTCTTTAACATGAATACACGGTGTGGCCTGACCTCCGCCTGCTCAGCTTTTGGTGGTTATTCAACCAGTTTAACCGACCCGACTCTTGACCTTGAATTAGCTCACTGGGCATCAACGGCCGACACTGATGGTGCCCCGGCAACCATTGTGACTCATATGTGCAACTTGCTCTATGAGCCGGAGCACCCGATAATCCTTAATGGCCCCGCCGCCCTGTTCGTCTACTTTGGCGGGACTGTCGCAACTACGGGGTACACTTCTATCCAGTGGTTAGAGTTCCCGGAGAGCGTGTTCAAGATATAGCCTTTTCAGTAGTAGGCTCAAAACAACTACGGTAATTTAGGAGGATAAATAATGACTGTTGTAATGGGTAAAGGACGACAAAGTACATCTATAGCCAGAGAACCCGAAGGTGCGGATGTTTTCTTGAGGGCACTTCGCGATGGCACCGTGATTGAATCCGACTGGAGACAGGCGGCTATCATGGGTGGCTTTGGTTACATGGTAAGCGATGGGTCATTCACCACGGGTCAAACAGGTGGAGGCCAGGGGACGGTTCCGGTTGTCCGTCAACCAGAGGTAATGATTAGTGTCCCTAACGGATACTGCATCCTACCGATGAGGGTTGATGTGGTTATTCAGCCGGGTTCCTTTGCTACTGTGGCGGAGGAGACTCATATTCTTATCGCCGTCGATGAACTTACGGCATTTGACGCCGTGGGTACTTTCGACACACTATCTGTCTATAACCTGAACACTGTATGCGGTAAAACCTCCGTCTGCACAGCGGCGGGCGGATTCTCGGCGGACGGGACTGCCACCACACAGGACTTCGAGGTAGCCCACTGGGTTTCAAATGTTGACGCCAGCGGGACTGAGGCAAGTTTTATGTGGAGCCAGTTCAACGTAGTCTACGAACCGAAACGCCTGATGGTGATAAACGGCCCCGCAATGGTAACTGTCCACTTTGGTGGCAGCATCGTGGCTAACGGTTTTACTACCGTACAGTGGCTTGAGTTCCCCGAAACCGCCTTCGCGATATAGGGGCATCATTAAGGTGATTGATGTAAAAGAATCACGGTAATTCAAGGAGGTTTAACATGGCTTTTTCGGCAAAAGGCAAGGGGAGACAATCCACCGCCATAAGCAGATTGAGTGAGGGCGCAGATGTCCTTACCAGAGCACTGCGGGACGGAACCCTGATTACTTCGGACTGGAAGGATGCCGCCATCATGGGGGGATTCGGCTATCAGGTTATTGAGGGGTCATTCTCCACCGGCCAAACCGGCGGTGGGCAGGAAACCATCATAGACATCGACAAGGCAGAAATGGTCATCAGTGTTCCTAACGGGTATAGTATCTTACCACTCAGGATTGATGTGGTAATCCACCCGGGTTCGTTCGTTACTGAAGGCAATGAGAGTGAAATACTCATTGCCGTTGACCAGGACAAGGCTTACGATGGTACGGGAACGTGCGATGCACTCACTGTCCACAACATGAATACCAACTGCGGTAAAACTACTGCATGCACGGTGGTCGGTGGCTGTTCGGTAAACATGACTGCTCCCGTTCTTGACCTGGAGTTAGCGCGCATAGCATCAACAGGAGACCTAGATGGTGCCACCCCAACACAGTTTGTATGGCACCAGATGAACTTCGTTTACGAACCAAAGACTTCTCCTGTCATCAGCGGGCCAGCGATGGTGTGCGTCTACTTCGGGGGTACGGCAGCAGCTACGGGATTTATCACTGCACAATGGTTAGAGTTCCAGGAAACTGTTTTTTCCGTTTCCTAGTTTCAACAAGGGGGGTTGGGTAAAACCAGCCCCCCTAGGAATACTATGGATAATGTGATTACAGTAAGTAAGGGGATACCAAATCACATACTGACCTACTGGATGGGTGTTCTAGTCGGTATGGGGTACGCCTATGACATCGACCCCAAGTGCGGCCTGTATAAAGTTTTAAGGGAGCACAGGATAGACAGACACAGGGAAGTTCAAGCATGGAGGGAATACAAGAAAGAACACCCCGATGACCCCGATGCCGAATATTTCCTAAAGGAATACGAAAAGGGCAGTGTTCAGGTGGTCAGGATATGAGCCGAGACTTAATCCTGCTCGGGGCAGCGCCTTCGAGGGAGGGTTGTCCGTTTGACACAGAGGTATGGGCGACAATAACCATCCTCAGATGTAAGGGCTGGGAAGATAAACATTACGATAAATTATTTAACTTTGACGATTTCAAGAGTGAGCGGGATAGAAAAGTTGGGGTAACGGCGCATAGAAGGAATTTACCCGTAGTCGGGCCTAAATTCTGCATGGATGTTACTGAGATTTATCCCATGAGAGAAGTAATAGAACGATTCGACTCACTCTTTTTAAGAAATACCATGTCTTATATGATTGCACTTGCACTTTACCAAGGTTATAAGAGTCTTTCGTTGTGGGGGGTAGACCAAGGCCCTGGGCCGCAACATGAGAGTGGGAGAAGATATGTAACCTACTGGCTGGGGGTAGCCACGGGCATGGGGGTTGAGTGGGAGCTGTCCCCCACTTCTGTTTTATGGAGGGAAGGTAGATGAGTGAAGTAACCATACTGGGCAAAGGGCCGTCTTGGAAAAAGTGTCCGTTCACGGGGGAGATTTGGGCGGTTGCAACTGTGCTTACCACAGAAGAAATGAAAGACCGTCATTACGATAAAGTCTTTGCCTTTGACCGCGACGAAGACCCCTTAATCGCTGAACCAATAGCAATAGCCAAGGAAAGGGGTATTCCTCTTGTTAGTACCTTGAGTTTTGCCACAGAACCATATCCTATATGGGGGGTGATAAACAAGCTCGGCACCCAATACTTCCAACCCTCCGTGTCATATATGATTGCACTGGCAATATATAAGGGATACACAACCATAAACCTGTACGGGGTTGACCAGACGAATGACAACGGGAGGGGTTTACCCTTTGTAGCCTTCTGGATAGGAATGGCATTGGGAAGGGGTATAACAATTCAGAACGCAAGCCATTGCACGCCCTATCCCATATCTCCCAAGATAAGAGAAATGATAAAGGAGAGAGTCCGTGTCCAAGGTGAGTATCATAATACCTGCTCTAAATGCTGATAAATACATCGAGAGGGCGGTGAGGAGTTGCCTCAAGCAGACGTTTAACGATTACGATATTATCGTAATCAACGATGGGAGTACGGACAACACCGGCAAGATACTCGGCGTGTTTGGTGACAGGATACAGGTAATTACCCTGGAAGCTAACGGCGGACGCTCCCGTGCCATCAATATTGGTATCAGGAGTTCTTTAAGCCAGTACATAGTCAGAGTGGATGCTGACGATTACATCAATGAAGACTTGCTCAAGATTGAGTTTATGTATCTGACAATGAACAAGGACATGGACGCCGTAGCCTGCGATTATGTGTTCGTGGATGATGATGAGAATATAATGTCTCGAAGGAACTGCGACCTGAAACCCATCGGGTGCGGGGTAATGTTCAGGAAGGACAAGATAATCGAAATCGGTTTATATGACGAGAACTTCGATTGCTCGGAGGATGATGATTTAAGGATAAGATTTCTCAAGAAATATAACATCCACAGAATCCCACTCCCCCTGTATAGATACAGAAGGCACCTTAACAATATTACAGACAACCAGGAAGCAGTGGAACTTGGCTTCAAGAGATTGGAGGAGAAGCATGGCTCTTCTCATTGCTGAAATCGGCCATAACCACAACGGCGATATGGACATTGCCAGAGACCTAATCCGGCAGGCTTATCTTTCGGGTGCCGATATTGCCAAGTTTCAATTATACGATACGGCGAAGATAGTAGAACCTGACTTCGAGTGGTACTGGGACTTGAAGAGGGGCGAACTAACACGCAAACAGTGGGGTGAAATAGTCAGGGAGTGCCGTAACGTGGGGATTGAATTTATGGCATCCGTGTTTGACGTGGAACGCGTGGAGTGGTGTGAAGAAGCAGACATGGTGCGGTACAAGATAGCCAGCAGGAGCATCTATAACAGGGAACTGATTGATACTGTTGCCAGTACGGGAAAGGATATGGTTATCTCGCTGGGGATGTATAATGAGTTAGGCTTCCCCCTTATCAATACTATGGGCAAGGCGGACTTCCTTTACTGTGTGGCAAAATACCCCACCCTACCAGAGGATATTCACTTCCCTGACTTCGAGAGGTATTCCGGCTTCAGTGACCACACTATCGGCATTGAAGCCTCCGTGATGGCTATGGCAAGGGGGGCGAAGATAATTGAAAAGCACCTCACGCTTGATAAGCAGATGGGGGGTGCCGACCACGCCGGAAGCATGGAACCACAGGAACTTGCCCAACTCGCTCGATTCAGTTATAGATTCAGGGAACTGCTATGAGGGTTTTACTGATTGTCTACGATAACGATTCCTATATCCACTGGTTTCCCCAATCGCAGGGATACCTAGCCTCGGCTATCAGGGATGCGGGACACGAGGTTGAGATATATAATCAGGACGTGTACCACTGGCCTGAGAGCCACCTGACTGATTATCTGATTAACAATCGTTTCGATGTTGTTGGGTTGGGGTTTGTCGCTGGTTATTACCCTTATAAAAAGATGCTCAAAATCTCCGAGGCAATTAACCGCGTACCCAACAGACCTTACTATGTTCTGGGGGGGCACGGTCCGTCACCTGAGCCAGAATACTTCCTGAGGAAGAGTGGTGCTGATGTTGTTGTTATCGGTGAGGGCGAAATAACAATCGTCAATCTGCTGGACGCCCTCGAACACAAAAGGGATCTATCTACAGTCAAGGGGATAGCCTACCTTAGTGGTCAACTGGTCGTCACGGAGCGACAGGAGTTAATTCAGGACATAGATGCCATACCATTCCCTGCCTGGGACCTGGTTCCGATGGACTATTACGCCCTGACCAGACTGGGGGTGTTCACAAGAAACGACCAGAGAGTCATTCCGATTTTATCGGGGAGAGGTTGCCAGTTCCACTGTAACTTCTGCTACCGAATGAATGAAGGGTGCCGTATCAGGTCGGCGGAAAGTATCATTGAGGAAATACAGGTACTTAAAAAAGATTACCACATCACCTTACCTCAGTTTCAGGATGAATTATTGATGACCTCCGCCGAAAGGACGGTGGAACTATGTGAGGCTTTCATAAAGGCAGACATCGGAGTTGAGTGGGGGTGCAACGGGAGGCTGAACTTCGCCAAGCCGGAAGTCCTGAAGATAATGAAACGGGCGGGGTGTGTCTTTATCAATTACGGCATAGAATCTGTGGACGATGATGCTTTAAGGGCGATGAACAAGGCGTTGACAGTAGACCAGATTATAAAGGGGATAGAGGCGACCCTGGCCGAAGGTATACATCCTGGGTTCAATATTATCTGGGGGAATATAGGTGAGACAAAAGAGGTATTGCAGAAGGATGTAGACTTTTTGCTCAAGTACGATAACCACGGGCAGATGAGAACTATCCGTCCCGTGACCCCGTATCCGGGCACCGCCTTGTATGATTACGCCATTGGGAGCGGATTGCTGAAAGATTGCGCTGACTTTTATGAGAACAAGCATATAAACCAGGACGTCGTATCGGTCAACTTCACCGACCTAACAGATGGCGAGTTTAATGAGGCTCTATTTGAAGCCAATAAGGTTCTACTCAAGAACTATTACAAACACCAATTAGACGATACGGTTGAGGTGGCTAGAAAACTATACATGGAACGGGATGTTAGTTTTCGGGGGTACAGGCAATCTTGAAACTCGCAGTTATAATTCAGGCCCGGATGACTTCGCGCAGGCTGCCCGGGAAGTCCCTAATGCGAATTGGCGGGAGACCCTTGCTAGGGCACGTTATAGATAATGCGAAACTGGCAGTGGATAACGTTATTGTGGCTACCCCGGATAAAATTCTCGCCCGTTATGCCCTTAGTCAAGGCGTAGAGGCATATATAGGTGACGAAGAGGACGTACTGGACAGATATTATCAGGCTGCCGAAGAGTTTATGGTTGATGATATTGTCAGAATAACGGCTGACAACCCCCTGGTTAGGTCTGAGACTATACGAAAGGTTATCTCGGTTTACTTGGAAGGCTATGATTGGGTTGGGAACTGTCGCTTAAAGACCACATACCCGATAGGAGATGATGTGGAGGTATTTTCCTTTGAGGCGTTGAAAAAGGCTTGGCAGGAAACTACCCTACCATACGATAGGGAGAACGTTACATCGTATATCTACAATCACCCTGATTTGTTTGAGTTGGGGGTTGTGGAGAATGATAAGGATTTATCCCATTTAAGGTGGACGGTGGATACACAGGAAGACCTGGAGCATGTTAGAAAAATAAAGGAGGCAAATTATGTATAAAGAGATAACAGACGCTATAAGTAGTCTCAGGAGTCTCACTGAAGAACAAAGTGGTGGTATTAACGATAGATTGGATAAAGTGGAAAAAGAATTAAAACTTTTCCGCAAGGACATGGAAGTACAGGAATGGGACGGAGAGACAGCCGAGATGCTTATAGAGGATGGCAAGATAGAGTTGGATGAAGAGGAAGAATAGTGCCCGCCTACGAGTATTATTGCCCCCAATGCCAGAAGAAGTTTGAAATGAACAGGGCCAGAGATAAAAGACACAAGGCACGGTGTCCTCGCTGCAATAGCGTATCCAAAATCGTGCCGTCAACATTTATATTCAGTTTCTCAGGAGGGATGTGATGCCCGCAGTCTCACGTAAGCAACAGCAGTTCATGGGAGCGGAGTTAGCCCGTAAGCGTGCTGGTAAGAAAACCAGAACCAAGATGAGTGAGGGACAACTGGAGGAGTTCGCCCGCACCAAAAGGTCAAAACTACCCAAGAAAAAGAATAAATCGCATAAGGAGTAGCTTATGAGTCGCACCCATGCTCAAATTACAACTCTAGTTTTACAGATGCTTCAAGATACCGGGGCGAGTACCTACGGTTCAGCCGAGACGGTATACTGGATAGCAGAATCCCTGAAGGAGTTTTCCTATTATGACCCACACATTGTTGACGCAGTATTCAAGATAGAGTCAAGAACGGGAAATGACACGGCGGGGGCGGCCAGCAAATTGACTGATACAACCAAGAGCCAGTTTGTTGATGCCGATGCTACCGAGGAAAAGGTTATTTACAATACGATGGATAAAACCTGGGCGGTGACTGAGGATAAAGATAGTTCATCCGTATTGGGCCTTAGTGCCGATATAATGGCTTCTGGCGAAGGGTACAAAATATTCAACAAGCGTTGCTGGAATAACAAACAAATCTATATCGGTGACGCAACTGATTATCTCTGGATTGATTCGGTTGAATACCCTATCGGCAACAAGAGGAATCAGAAGGTTTATGGCGATGTTCTTGAGATAGATGTTGGTACTGTGGCGGATAGCGACTCTACCCTGACCACCCTTGGCGATGTAAATGTTCTTGTCAGGTTTGCTCTGCCACACACGTTGACCTCCTTGGTTGTTTTGGCGGGGACAGTACACACCACTGCCAACATCGGCGCAACCTCTATGATAGTTAAGGGTTTTACGGATAACGAGGTGGCGGGATTAGGTGACGAGTTTCATATAGCAGACCAGAAAACTACCTATACTGTTACGCTCGGTGTCACCATGACCAACCAAACCAGCACCGGGAAAATAATCTACTTCTACCCTCCCTTGGAATCCGCTGCTACCGCTACCGATGTCATAACCTTTGTTAAATCAACCCTGCGGCCACAACACGAGGAACTGTTCTGCCATCTGGTCGCTGCGAGGGCGATGATAAGTGAGGCCAATGCACAGTTAATCCAATCCAATGCAGACCTTACTACGGGGCGTGCCTTAATTAACACGATTCAGAAGGGCGGCGCAGGCCCAGTGGTGGCAGAGGCTTATATATCTTACGCCAGGGCGGGAGAAGCGCTTGCCGGAGAACAGATGGGTATGGGAGAACGCAAGCTGGAAGAGGTAATGCTGAAGCTGGATAGAATCAGCATACCCAAAACAAAGAGAAGGTATCCAAGTGCATGAGAACGCTATCCGCAAAATTGACTACCGCACAGAAGGCGATGGGGCCAGTCTTGTGCAAGGTGGTGCTGACATTCGGCGGGACTACCAAGACGTATGGGGTTGATACGACCAATCGCATACTTGACTTGAAGCGCAAGGTCAGTGAATGGGGGGAGACCGCCCAGATAACAGTGGATAACCGTGAAGGGAACCTGACGACCCTGACTTTGGAAGGATACAGCGGGGTTGTGTCCTACGGTTACACTACCTCCGATGGGGACGAATACTCTGCCTGCGCCCCTATGACAGTAATAGGGCAGAAAACAGACACCATAGCGGGGGATTCGCAGGCGATATTCTCACTGGCTGGTTTGTATAATCTGTGGGGAGAACAGGAAGCTCTTGAGGCTTATTCCCCCGACGAGATAAACACCGATACGGTAAAGACGATAATGGACGCATTGGCCGCGCCTACATTAGCCGCCTTCAGTGGTTATCCAGCCCATACGATAACCTACGACAGTGGATACGATGACAGTATCATAAATGCGTTCACCCCCAAAGACCACTTCTCTATTGCTAAAGGAGAAAGCAGGCTATCAGCTTTCAAGAAGCTGTTGGCTTATACGAAGTGCAAGGCGAAGGTGAGTAATGACGCTGGAACGGCTACGATACACGTCTTCCAACCGACTATTACGGGGGAGTCATACACTTATGAATACAACGATGCCATTGCCGCATCCAACCACAACTTCTTTGATAAGAGTGTGCGGACGAGACTCGTATTACCTAATAAGGTTATCGTCAGAAATCACCCCGACCATGACGACAGTTATACGGGAAACGATACGGACGCCGCTTCTTATGCCGCATTGGGAGACCAGTATTACACAAAAACAGTGTACTTGAGGCTCGCCAGCAATGCCCAAGCCGCCCTAATAGCCACAGCGGTATTACAAAGATACCAACTAGCCGCCGAGAAGGGACACGCTCGCGCCCCTATGAACGTAGGGCAGGAATACGCCGATTACGTCAAGATTACGGACTCACGGGTTTCGGATACAAGGGTGGGGAATGTCGGCTCGTTCGAGGAGCACTACACACCCGGCACGTTCGAGATGGACTTCAGGTTCGGAACACTGGAAGCGTTGGGGTTGGCGGGTACTGTGCCGCCGAGACAGGCGGTAGTGGTGGCACTAACCGCCCGAGACCCACAGCAGTCACTAAGAGACCAGGTTGAATACTTAACGAGCCAGCTTGAGTCCGCATTACAGTACATGGATTCGATGAGGGACGCCGTGAACGCAGTTATAAATACGACGAATCAAACCATAAACTACATCGTGTCCCGAGAGATTCAGTCGGAGATATTCAAACTCCACGTAACGGGCAGGTTACAGATACCGCAGGGTACTGACCGGTATACTTAGGTGAGATATGGCAACTGAGGAACAAACTAGCTCCGCTACTGCTCTTATAGCCCTTCGTTCTGGAGGTGCAGTAAGAACAGGGCAACGCTTAACCATAACCAACAGAACAGTAACAAAGCTATCCTTTGCACTGCTGAAGAATGGCTCACCTACAGGCACAGTTACGTTTACGATAAGACAAATAGATAATACCATTCTCGCTACGAAGGCTTTTGGGAATGCTTCTACTCTGTCTGCAACTAAAAATTGGGAGGAGGTAACCTTTGATACACCTGTCTTTATAAATGAGGAGGTAAGGATACTTGTTGAGTTTTCCGGCGGTAGTAGTGGTAACGAAGTGCATTATCATGGCGAATTAACTGATGTTAAGGAAAGTGAATCCTTCACCGCCTATACCACATTCTGGACTGATTATGATGGTGGCGGAACGGATTATGATGGTGCATATATTTACACATTCACGGAGGGTGGGAGCACTACGCCAGTTGTAACTACCCAGGCGGCTACCGATGTTATAGCGACGGGAGCAACTGGTCATGGAAACATACAGGGTTTGGGGGATTCGGCTGTAACACAACATGGACACGTATGGTCAACCAGCCAAAACCCGACGACCTCCGATAGCAAGACGGAACTGGGCGCAAAGCCGCAGACTGGTGCTTTTACCTCCCTGATAACAGGCCTGCCGCCTGGTACTACTTATTATATCAAGGCTTACGCTACAAACACTAGCGGTACTGCCTATGGTTCTGAGGTGTCCATAGCAACCGACTCCACGATACAGCGAGCCCATATCTGGTCGGAGGGAAGTGAGTTTCATTACTTCGATGAGGCTGGAGTGGAGAGAGTGCTTCAGGGACATGGGGTTGCTTCGGATAAAGATTTATGGCCGTGGCTTGACCCGTTCAGTTAAGGAGGTGTATTACGACAGTCGCAATAAAATCAATAGCAGATGGGCAGTTAGCAGCAACAAAGACGACTATCTATACGACACCAACCGCAAAACAGGCAATTATTACCAGTATAACTCTTGTCAATACGAACAGCACTGCCGAGGCGATAAACATTTACTTCAAGGCGAGTGGAGGTACATCACGGCGCATAACTCCCAAAGACTATTCCCTGGCGGCGAGTGCTATGATGGAAGTCCTTGACAAATCGGTAACTTTAGAGGCAGCCGACATACTGGAGGGAGATACCACAACGGCAAGTTTTGTGGACTACGTAATTTCAGGCGGGGAGAACTCATAATGTTTAAGGTAGTTAATGCGGCTGGCATAATAATAGACTGGCTGTTCAAACACAAGACAACGCATGAGGATGGTGGCGTTGACGAGATTAACCTTGCCTCTTTGGTGGGTCTTACTGCTCCATTTGTGGAAGTAGAGGAACTATCCACAGCCACCTACGATGATGTTCAGGATTATATAAACCTCTTTGGAGACAGAACGGTTATATCCGGTGGTGCTATTACCGATAATGGTGATGGCACCGTCGCCATAGCCAGCCTCACTGCTTGGTCTGCTGTCAGCGACTCCGAAACTGCGGTAGGAAAATTCTTCGACTGGGCAGGGGGCAACACTCCCTCTCTGACCGACCTGACCACGAATTACATCTACCTGGATTATAACGGGGGCACTCCCCAATTAGTGGTTTCGACTGACATCCTGACTCACGGTTTTAAGTTAGACCACATCCACGTAGGTACAACGTTCAGGGATGGGACTGAGACTCATTTCCATAAACCTACTAACTTTGAGCTTGATTTGGGTGCAAAGGTTGATATGCACCATACCGAAGAAAACCTCGTTCATCGTGTTGACGGCTTAATCACTACTGAGACTGGAACACGTAACCTTGATGTAACAGCGGGGGTTATGTATGAGGGATTAAACAGGCATACCTCTCTCCCATTCGACACCTCAAGGTCTGGTACGGCCGACCTTGATGAAGCCAATAAACTACACGATCAGGACGCCGACTTCAGCGCGAATGATGTAGGCAAGTCAGTTCACAACACCACTGATGACACCTATGGGACTATAACAGCCTTCGTAAATTCGGGGGAATTAACCCTTGCTGGTGATACTTTCCCTGACGGCAACGAAGCCTATAATATTGATTTCTGGACATACCATTACTACGACGGAGACTTAGGAACTCCCGCCTGGGTGGAAGTGCATGGTGCTACCCAGATAAGTAACTCCCAGTATAATGATGTGGCTACAGGCTTGTCTAATTTCACAGCCAACAGGTACGGTGTTAGCTGGGTATTCATGGAGATAGACGGTCAGCATTTCCACGTAGTCTATGGGCAGGGGGATTACAAAGTCAACGAAGCCGAGGAAGCTGGTGTGCCCTCTTCTCTTCCTAATATAGTAACCAATTACTGTGCCATTATAGCCAAGATAATCTTACAGCAGGGCCAGACCACAATGACCATCTCATACCCGTGGACAACCGTGTTCACATCCAACCTTGCTACCGACCACGGTTCTCAAGGCGGCTTGGGTGACGATGACCATACTCAGTATATCAAGGATTCAGAGTACACCCAGAATAGCGGTATACTTGTGGGTACAGGGGCTAGTACATTCCAAGAGGAAACGGGTGCTACACTACGAACCAGTATTGATACCTACTCAACAAGTGAAACTGATAGTGCTATAGACACCGATGTGGGTACTCACGCTGCTCTAACAGCTACTCATGGTGCGACTGGTGCTGTTGTTGGCACTACCAATACTCAGGAATTGGACAACAAGACGCTCGATGCTGCTGTAGCGAAGGGAACGTGGACAGCTTCAGGAACGTGGACTATTCCGGCGGTTACCCTGAATGGAGCTGTAACTGCGGGGGCTAATGACATAACTGGTGTAGGGACACTTAAAACAGCTCGACTGACGCTAACTAGCGACCAGATAGAGGAGCACACAACTAATGGGAACGCAGGCACTATAGCCCTAAATTTTAATGGCTATAATGGCGGAACTACAAGGTTTAGGGATGTTGACATCTATAATGGTAAACAAA
>SDBU01002209.1_pt1 | contig 26356 bp, 54 predicted proteins | sample 2277071 | NCBI WGS metagenome assembly SDBU01 (sample SAMN10397929, study PRJNA504765) | marine sediment metagenome | isolation source: marine sediment core GS08_GC12, 126 cmbsf | place: Arctic Ocean: Gakkel Ridge, Loki's castle | collected 2008
AAATAAAAATCTAAAATATGTTTATCACTTTCTGTAAGTGCTTCAGAAATATCGCCACCCAATATCATTAAAAACGAGCAGGGCGAGTCCTACAACTACACCATCAAGATGACCATTACCCTGGTAGATACCGAAACCGACTGATTCTGTTCAGCACTGCTGGGTGCTGTTATCGAAATACTACTATAAGAACCAATGACCTCTGGCTCTGGCTCTGGCTCTGGCCCTGGCCCTGGCCCTGGCTCAGGCTCAGGCTCATACGGCACGTAGCTGACAATAATATCAGGCTGAGTATCTGTTAAAAATACTACAAATTCCCAAGGGAAAACCCCCTGAGAGCCATCGGTAAATGTTACTAAATATAGCATAAATTCCCCTGCTATGTGGGCGGTTTCCTCGTTCCTAATATTACTAGCAAAGCCAAAATGCCCAACCCCGCTATTGCGAAAAGAGGTACCGCCCCTGGCACTTCCTTAAACAGCCTAAAGCTTACTATCAGAACAGCCAAAACAATGAAGGCTAGTATTGCAGCGGCTATAACCGCCAGCCAGGGAAAACCTTTTCTAAAGAATATCTGTAGCATAGGGCTGGCTGTCCTCACTTTCACATCTGCTACACCGGCTTCCCTTAACTTGTCCTCAAGTTCCTGGGCCACATTCTGCGAGACTGGCAATCTCAGGTCAAGTTCCAGCAGCCCCCTAGCGCCCTCCTCAAAGGAGGACTCGTACTGGCGCAAGTTTGCCAGGTCCCAGAAGCTCCCTTGAGCCACTTCTTCCCACTTAGCCATTAGCTTTTCTTTCCCTTACTTACTACCTTAAACAATACAATAAGCCCTACAATGACACCAATAACTATTGCTGGACCCATTATTACCTATCCTCGATATAAGCCCAGTTCAGATAATCAGAAAGCCAGGTGGAATAACAAGCGGTCATTGGCTCCATCACCGTCCTCCCCTCAATGGCGTAGGCAGCCTCGTCGTTGAAAAGATGAACCGCCTCGTACCTCTCAGCACTTGAGACTGGAACCAATGGCGAAACATCAGGTCTGGTCGTCTCAATGATAAAGTCCTGTCCATCGAGCTTCACCTGCACCCAGGCGTGTCCACCAGCCTTTCCGTTATAGAGGTTACCCAGAACGCAGTGGACTTGGCCTGAGGACAAATCCTGCCTCAACAGAGAGGCCATTAAAAAGGCTTTGTTGGCGCAATTGCCAACTCTTACCCGAGCAGTTATTGACGGCATGTTCCACAGGTCATCCTGAACCGAGCTCTTACCCTCAATTGATAATCTGCCTCTGATAAACTTCCTATATTTGACTTGGGAAGCCACATAGTTGTGGAGGACTGCTATTCTGTCTTCACGGCTGGTTATTCCCTGAGTAAGGTTTTCGTAGAGGTCCTTAATGTCAAGGGCATTAGGGGTAACAAAGTCGGTTAGCCACCTACCCTCACCAAAGAAAGTTGCTGATATCGGCTGGTCGTCTATTGCTATTATATCCGACATTTAGGACTCCTTTTTTGAGCTGATAGGCAAATCACACCTGAGGTCGATAGCATCTACCAGACCTTCTATTACCATTTTGTGCATCTGTTCCGCTTGAGATAGTAATGTGAAAATTTCAGAGTACTTAGTTTCTTTTATACCCGTTAGTTTAGCAGCCATCTCTCTATATCGACTAGAGCCGGCCGCTTCATCCTGTAGCTCTCGCTTCATATCCTTTTGAAGTTCCAGTAAATTATCAGAGCACTTACTCATTATCTTCCTATTCCCCTGGCCTGTTTCTCCAGCCAACTTCTGCCCTCGGTTGTCGTGGCTATCAGAGCCGGCCCGAGAAGCACACCCAAGCCAAAAGTGATGATGCCAACGAACAACGAGGTCGGGACGGTGACGCCCTGGGCAATAAGGTGCGCGCCGCAGTAAGCGCAGTCAGCAGTCTCCCCCTCAACATTAGCCTGGATTGGATATCCGCATTCGGAACATTTTGTCAGTGTTTGCATAACTACTCCTCCTCTTTGAAGGCATCCTCAAATACCTTCGGAATTGATGCTTTTCCTTTGACGCTGTCAAGAATACCATTGAGTTTCTCAACAAAGCTGCTGAGTTCCTCTATGGACAAACACAAATAAAAAGGACCTTGGGGAGTACCTATTCCAAGCACTATGTTTTTTGGTTCTGCCATTTAACGCCCCACAAAACAAAAATGCCGCCACCAGGGCGACCTCTCATAATAGCTATTTTCTTTTATGGTAAATGCTATTTTACTATTTGTCAAGTCTTAACTAATGCGACACGACAAATCTATTACCGCATCTGCATGAGTAGCTGGCGCCAAAATCAGTCTTGAACTGCCTTTTAGCCCCAGCTGTACAGGCTGGACATGGTTGATATTTCGGCATATTGAGCCCCCCTAGACTGGTGTTGATAAGCCTGAAAGGAAACTCCCACCACTTCCGAGGTTTACGCTTTGGTTGTTGCTGTGGTTGTGGCTGTTGCTTCTTTAAGCGCTTGAAAGGTTTCGTTAACAGCTTCCAGCACATTAGGTCACAATCTCTTTTCTGATTATCTCAACCTGCCTCTTCAGCCAATTGCTCGCCTTCTTCCAGCCAAGAAACAGGCTAGCCACCGCCGGGAAGTCACCTTTGATGGCTTGTATTACCCAGGGGGCGTCAAGCCAGTCAATGTTCCCCACTCTTTCAGCCAAGTTCTTCAGCATTCCCTGCTCTTCGGGGCTAAGGGTTTTCCACAAAGAAGTGTTGTTCTGAACCCAATCGCTGGCACTTTGCACGCTGACTTTTTTTGCCTTGAACATTTCAACAAGGATCCCTTGAGCTATCTGGGGAGCTAGCTCAATAAGAAAACCCTTGCCGAATACGCCAGCGTATTTCTTTAAGTCTGCACCCTTTATGACCATTTATTACTCTTCTCAAGCAGTTGGTTTTTCGCCGACCCTTTTTACTGGAACCCTCTCACCGCAATTAGCGCACACCGCCGTTCTAGCCGTCGGTCCTATCGCTATCGGCTGCTCGCACCCCGGGCACTCCACCTCACCACCTTCTCCCCAGCCAGCCTCGACATGCTTCGGCTCCTCCCCCTCGGGGGCTTTAGCCGGCGCAGGAGCTTCTTCAGATACGCCCCCCCCATTGCCCTGGTTTGCCAATAGCCCCGCGGCGATAGCTGAACCAATCACCTTAGGAGCCTTGGCAATCAGATCGTCTCTCTTCGCTTGCTGTTCTCGTTCAGTCTTTTTATCTTCTCTCTCTTCAGCATCCACATTTAATTGTCGCTGGAAGTCCCGGTCAGCCCGCTTTTCCTCCCTGGCCATTTTCCTCAGTTCCAAGTTCTGATCAAACTTCATTTTCTCTAGCGTCATTTGCTGGCTAACATCGCCGGCAAGCTGTGGCTGGCTTAAACCAATAGTCTTTGCCATCTCCATCACGCCATTATACTGGTCCATGAAGCTTCCCCTCGAGGCATTTGACTCAACCATTTTAGTGAGAACCTGCATTTGAGCACCAAAACTGGTCGTCAGTACTTCCATCTCTTTGGCATGGAGCCTTTCCCTGAGGTCATCGCTAATGGCTGCCTGGTTGGCTGCCGACTGGTCGGCTTCTGTCTTTAGCGCTTTCAGGTCATCTGACTGTTGCTTAAGAAGGTCCTGATAATTGAAAGTGCCTAAATCCACGCTTCCTTTGACTTTAAGTGGCCCGTCTCCTTCTTGGGTCCCCCCTCCTCCTTCGGCCTTTTTCTTCGCCGATTCAGCTTTAGCTTCAGCCTCAACCACCCCCGCCTTGGACTTTGCCAATTCGTTCTCAATCAAAGCATTGGCAGCCATTTGCCTTGTGAATTTCTGTGCTTCCTCTAAGGGATCGCCCCCACTCTCAGGCTTCAACGGATTCTGGTTCTGGTTCAGGGCTTGGCCTGCCATTCTCTTCAGCGCCTCCTCTCCCTTCACTGATGGCTCTCCCATGTTCCACCTCCTTGTAATTTACTATTCGACGATAAAACTCGGTTATATCACATATAAAATCACCTATGGTACCACCGTAGTCTATATCCCTCTTGGCCTTGTTATAAGTATCAAGCACAAGTATAGCCCCATACTGAGTGAAGCCCCAGTTCTCGGGGGTAATTGTTATCTTACCCACCTCGATACCGCTACCACTCTTGGGGTGAGTAGTAGTATGGGTACTACCATCAGGAGGGGTTTTCTTCTTCCATAGCTGGAAGTAAGTGTACAGTGACCTTGACTTGATACCCAGTTCTTTCAATTCTGGGTCGCTCGGTCTCTTCCCCTGGTCGAATAGAGCGAAGGCCAATTCCTTTGCTGTCTCTGCCACTGCTACGCTCCTAACTTACAACTACTACTATCCTTGCTTTCTATTACAATAGTAGTAAATAACGCTACAATTATTACCACTAAAGCATAAAAAGAGAATTCTGTCAAGTCCCCAAGCAAGCTCTAGAGAGTTGACAAAGAAGATTAATTATGTTACTACTAGGAAATAGAGGTGCTGTTATGGATAGACAAACGATAGCTCTGCTCTGTCAGGAAGGGGGGAAGTTCATCACCGAGCTTATCAGAACCCGGGTCACCAGGCGGGCACCAGCAATAGCACGCCAACCAGCAGTGATGGAAGAACAACCCCAAGAGGTCACCGAGGAGGTTATCAGAGAAACTACTACCATTGAAGAAGGAAAGGCATCAGGAATTGTAGCGGGTTGCGTACCCTGCGCTATAGGACACCTGGGCACATGTAGTGGGGTGACCAACGAAGCGGTTAGGTTCGCCAAAACGGATGGCTTGCAGTCAGCTGAGGTTATTGACCGGGTAAATATGTGTCTCGACGAGCTCAACGCCATGGAACGAGTCGACTTGAGACCCGCGATGATAGTGAACCTGACGAGCTGGGAAAAGGACCTGGCAAATCAAGCTCTGGTTGCTAGCCGTAGTGTGAGGCATGAGTTGGAAGGGTTAAGCTCGATTGACGGGCTTGAGCGAGCGGCTGCCAATATACAAACGACAAGAACAGAGATTGGCAGAAAGTGGTTCAAGGAAAGACTGGCCAGAATGCCAACAGAGGAAAAGCAAAAGCTAGCCGAGAAGGCTATAGAAAAATTGGAGGCGCAATAGCTATGGCTAAAGAAAAACCAAAGTGCGATATCGATGACCTGATGTGTCAAATGCAAGCTCTCAACCTTTTGGAGGGAATGAAGAACCTTATTGGAACGGAGAAGTTTCAAGAGAGGTACCCGGAGTTCAAGGGGTTGGGTGATGTGGTAAGAGAACGGATGGGCGAGCAGCGAGGAACTATAAAAGAAATAATGGAAAGATGCGGTATTGACACTGGGGAGTTTGAAAAAGAGGAAGCAGCGATAAGTGAAGAACAACCTGAGGAACCCCAACAAGAATCAGCGGAAGGTTAAGACGCCGATTATAGGTGTACCAAGTAATAATACAACATTCTTACTCACCCCCCCTTGGCTAGAGGAACGGGAAAAGGAGGACTCTCATGAACCTATCAAGAATACGACAGGAAGACGAGGAGGAGGAGACCCGCCGGCGCAGACACCTAATACCTAGACCGTCGCCCCCTGCAGAAGCCTTGGCTATTGGTCCCGGACAAGCACCTGGACCAAAACCTTTTCGTAGAAGGGTTACCAGATGCCGTTGCCTTGACGGAACTATAATAGAGGTGGAAGAAGGCTCAAGGTGCCCCCCGGGTTGTAATCCGATAACACAGGGCGAGGCAGAGGAGCGAGAGCGGACCCCGGTTGTTCCACTTCTCTTCACTGCTGCTTTCTTTGGTTTGATGATATTTGCAATAGCAAAAAGGCCCCTTGGGTGACAATATGAACAGACGGCGAATTACCCAAGATGAAAAGCCCCGGTCAGTCGGGAAAACAATACTGTGGGCTCTTTTTGCCGGTGTTGGTCTCGGCATTGGCTTTCTGATAGTAAACAAGTTAGGTAAAAAGCTGGAGGAAAAGAGTGGATAGAGCTGCTTACAATAAGTGTATGAGCCCGCATATGAAAGGGGGCGGTCCAGACAGAAAGCTTCGCTTCTGTGTCGGTGCCAAACTCTGCTCCGGGAAATTCAAGACTGAAGAAGAAGCCAAAAAAGCTTGTCTAGTGCCCAAAGAGCCGAAGCCCGCAAAGGCTTTGAAGGGGAAAAAAGGCGCTGGGCAATCTTGCGAAAAGTCAGTTCAAAAAGCGGCAGAGTGTGTTGTGAGCCGCCTAGTGGACAATGGTATTTACAAAGACCAGGCTCTCAATATTAACAGCGTTGGAGTAGCGATTACTAACGCTCTTATGGAGTGCCAATGCCCCCAGAAGTAAAAAGGCTATCGAAGACTGACAAAAAGGCTGGCCAGTTCGGCCTTGATGTGGATGGTAAGAACTTTATCCCTCTCCAAGAAATACACTGCCAAGGGTGCGGGCGTTTCCTCGGCTTTCAGGCCATAGTGTGGGGAGCTCTCAAGATAAAATGCACCAACTCCAAATGCAAGGCTTGGAACACACTTGACATTTCACCAGAAAAGTAGTATGGTAATTATGGTCGACAAAGTCAATAAGGTCATTCAAAGGCCAAGAAGACTACGGAACCGTTGAGGAGAATAGTAAAATGGCTCTGATTTCATTAAGTGGCTATTCTGCCCCGAAGCGCAGACCAAAGGTCTATAAGGCCCGGGATGCAGCTTATGCAGTCGGCGGAAACAACGGATACTACATCGCGGCTCGTCCCAAACCCTATCCCCTGACACGCCAACAGGGCAAGGTAAAGGATGTCGCTCGTGACTGTGGTATCACCAAGGGTATCTCCAAAGCCGACCTTCAGAAGAAGATGGTTGACTGCGTGGGCCCAAAGATGAGGTAGAAGTAGCAGAAGCGGAACTAATCTGAGAAAAGAAAGGGGAGGGTCAAGTGGCCCTCCCCTCTTTGGTATAAAGCATGCAACACACAAACGAGCACAAAGGCTATCAGCTAAAGCGGCGCCCCAGGGAGTACCCGAGGCTTCACCAGCAGCAGAAGCTCCTAGACGCCCTCGAGTTCTGTGGCATAAAGAAGGGGATATCAAAGAAAGAGCTTCAAGAGAAGATGGTAAACTGCGTCCCACAGTACTATAAGGAGCATAAGAATGACAATAAGGGTTTACACAGCGAAGCACTGCACACCCTGTGAGGAAATTAAACGACTCATAGAAGAAGGTAAGTTTGCCGGTGAAAAAGAGGTCGAGCTGGTTGACATCGAAACCGACGAGGGGTTTGAGAAGTTCAGGGAAGAGGTCTTGCAGTTTGGTGACGCTGCCGTCCCCACTGCCTACAAGGACGGTGAGAAGTGTTTAATCCGCATCAATGAAGAGAAGAACAATATACTCATAGAATGTCCTACTACAACCGCCCCGTCCTCATCTGAGCAAGGCTGATTGTACCATTCCTTAACTGGTCTTTGTAATAGCGCCTTTCTGCCCTAATTTCCTTCCTCTTCTCACTTTCAGCCACCTCATCCCTGTGGCACTGAATACAAATACCACCCACCATCCGAAATGTTTCGTGCTCACATTTTGGGCAGATTATCCCACTGGACCTTTCCCAATCCTTCTGGTCCACTAATCTTCCGTCTCTTCATCCTTCCTCAGTGCCTGCGCTGCCTCACGGAGCTTGGCGACATCCTTCAGCAAGCCTTGGATAAGCTTGTCAGCTAGTTTGACTACTTCTCTTATCTTCTTACTTTTTTCGCTCTCAGCCATTTTATCCTCCTTTTTATTTCTTGAGAAATACTTAGCCGCCTCGGTGTGGAACCTCTATTTTACCACACCACGTACACTGTTTTTTCATATTCTTGACAACATAGAAACATGTCCCGTCGGGGCTACTCTTACATCTTTCAGCTCTGTCTAACTTCTCAGCACACCAAAAGTAAATAGCAGTCGGGATAGCCAACAGGTAATCCAGTCGTGTTATTTTAGAGTTTATTCGTCCTCTCCCGGTTGCTGATTAGGGATATACTTCTTACCCCAGAAAAAATGCCCATTGATATAGCCATAGGAATAAATACCTACCCATATAAAATGAGTCCACCAAGGAAAGTCTAACCACTGACGCAGATACTCAAAACCAATACCGGTAGCGGCCCACTGCATCTGGGGAAACCATTCCAGCTTGTGCCAAATATCCCTGTATATCCAAGTCCAAGGCCGCTTCAATATAATGCTCCAGAGCTTCTTATAGATACTGTAGCCTAGCCACTTCTTCCATTCCATTAGCGATCTCCTCCTTCCAAAAGGTCAAACTTCCCAGGTATACTATCCAACGCAGTGTTCATTGTATCCCTTATAGTCCGCTTAACATCGTCAAAGACCTCGTCAAGTCCCTCCTGAGAGATAAAGCCAGCTGCTTTAAGCAGTTGCAGTTCACTAAAGCCCAGCGGCTTAGCCAGTTTCCGTAGAGTGCGACCGGTGGGGAAGCGCTGTCCCCTCTCAAGACGAGCGATGTGGGCATGGTGCAGCCCTGATACCTTACCGAGCTTCACCAGAGAGAGCCCCCTTTCCTTTCTTCGCTTCCTAAGTATTTGACCCAAAGTATACATTAGTTCCTCTCCTCGGGCCGCTGAAAAGGCAGCCCCAAGGCCTGATATATGGATTCTTCAGTGTCGCCGGCAACCCTACTGCCGGTATCATCAAACAAACCGGCGCCGGCAGCGCTCAGGTGCCAGCCTTTCTTCTTCGCCAGGGTGCAGAGGCGGATATTCGACTCCTTACTCCCCGTTCTAATAAGCAGTAGGGTGGCCCAGGTCGCGGTTGAAGCGAAGTACAGGTCAATCTGCTCCCGATTGTAGACAAAACGCTTCAATTTATCACCTTGCAAACCTGGTCGTAGAGGACGAGCCAGATCTAGTATAACACTCTCAAGGTTCCAGGGGTCAGCGGCAATAAGAACGATATCGATGTCATGAGGGAAAAGTTTCCCCCTCCGGATAGAACCGGCAACTTCAATCTTCCGGCAGTAGGGAGAAAGCTGTTTGATTACCTCAGCGGCTATCTTTCGACCTCTTTCTAATTCCATCATTTAACCTCCAGTTCAATTATGGTGAGGGGTGCTAACTCAGGATTCACAAGGACCTTCATCTCGCCTATCTCTAAGTGCTCCACATCGTCGGCCAAGAGTACTCCTGAGTCTACAACAGCGTCAAGCCCGGGCTTGAAACGGGCAACCAAGTTATCTTCATCCCTCGTTCGCAGGATAGCAAAAACAACCGTCAGGGTAAGCTTGGCCTTGAGTATGGGGAAAGATAACCCCTGACGATATCCCCTATTCCTAGCATCCACACAGCAGTAGAATACCGCGTCATGATACTCCTTGCCGGCCTTGTACCTCCCCACCCAGAACTCGCGACTGTTAGGGGAGTACTCCACCGGGGGTAAGAACGGAACTTCAATTCTCATCTTTTCGCCTCTCCGTAAGCCAAAACCGCCCTCCTGTCCAAACGCTCAAAAAAGGGCTTCTCTAATCTAATCAGCCTGCGCTGTGCTTCCTTGTTCATCCCATATCGCCATCCACAGTCCGGCAATGGGCAGGTAAAACAATCAGGATACAACTCGCACCCATTCCCATAGGGCAACATACCAGCCTTTCTACCCTGTGGCACTTTCGTCCTCTTCTGTTTCTTTCCACTTAATGCCGCGCCTATCTAATTCTTCCCGGTAAGCTTTTCGGTTTCTAGGATTAGCTTCAAGCTTTCCTTGGGCAACCATAATGGCCTTGGTAGGAGTTTGACCGAATATTAGTGATTCATTATCCAAGTTTATTACTGTAGTTTCTTCTACTTTAGTTTCCTTTAGTTTCCTTTGTGATGTTTCTGTGGTCTTTTCTAGGTTACTGTCAACAGTAACCCTGCTATTTGGTACAGAAACATCACCATCTGTTACATTAACCAAAAGGTCAGGTCTTTGGGGGGGGCCCCCGACAGTCCGGTTATAAGCATCTGCCACCCTGTCCACAAACTTCTGGCACCAGATAATGCCTTGAGCATAGAGCTCTGCATCAATAGCCCCAAGTACAACAAGCGTATGCAGAATGCCTTTAGTTGTTTCTGTACCATTTTGGTGGGTTTTTGCTAACAGAAACTCCCAGTCAGCAGGGTTATTAAAGTCATAATAATGCCCGGGGGCTTTGCCGAGTAACTGGAGCAACTTAAACCAGAAAGCATAACCATCGTTCCCATACTTTGCCTGGATGATAGTCAGTGTCTTCCCTTCGCTGGCATCAGTATCGTGAGGAAAGTAAAGTACTGTCTGTTTCGGTGGTCTAGCCATTAGTGTTCTCCAATCTATAAGGCATAAGGTTACCTCTCTATATTTTGCTAGTTATAACATCGGTAGGGAGTCCTGGATCTTCCTCATGAAATGAATTGCTGCTCCCTGGTCGAGTTTCGCTGCCGCCTCGAGTACTGTTTTACCGTCTACTTTGTAGGTCGTTTTAAGATAGGAGAGCAGAGCAAGTTCTTTCCAATCTTTGAGATTCTTAGCTCTTAGTGTTTCCAGGTGTGCCTTAAGCTTGGCTATATCTATGAAACCCCCAGGTTCCTCAATAGCCTCTGGCACTGGTTCGGCCTTGGCTTCTACTGTAGCTTGTGCTTCCTTTGCTGAGACCTCCCCGGTACCTGGTTGGTCCTCTGGCCATAGCTCTTCAGTTGTTTCTGCCTCAGGTTCTTCCTCTGGCGCCGGCTCAAGCTCTGCCCCAGGCTCGGGTTTTGGTTCTCCGGGTTGCTTCAGTTCTTTTATCGTTAACCAGGCTTCCCAAGGAGATAGCGTCGAAGCCTTTAACTCTGCAATTGTTTTGTAGCCCACCTCCCCGCAGATCTCGACCGGGTTCATCTTCCAGAAGTGAAAGCATAATTTCGTGACAGCCTCAATGGTCGGGACATCGGCCTCGGTGATATCCCTAGCTGGTTTCTCCACTATTGGTTCAACTGGGGCTGGCCCACCCGGGGCCGTTTTCCCTGCTACCTCGGCTTCCGCCTTACCTGCTATCTCCTCAGGAATAAGGTCCTCTGGTATCTCATTCTCATCGAATGCCGGCAGTAAGACTTTCTCTGGCGGTACCCGGCCCAGCTTTTGGATCTCAGCTAGCGTAACTTCACTGCGGACCTGAAGAATGTTGACTGTCTTTTTCTTAATACCTTTTGGCTCAACTACCTGGGGCTCTAGCGATAGGACAAGTGGGATGAAAGATACCCGCCCGCATAGCCTCCTGATCAGGCCATCTTGAGCTAAGCAGGAATTGATGTTCACGATGGAATAGTAGGAACTGGTATCCAGTTGCCAGACACCAAGCCCGGGCACGGCGGGCATAAGAAAGAGAAGATTCATTACCCGCCGGCACTGCTTTTCAGAGAACTGCACGCAAGTGTCCGGGTCGCAGATCCAATCCTTGCGAGTCCATTCCTCGGTAGTATGGCTGGCGATATCTCCATTGGCAACGTCGATCTTCCTGACAGCTGCTGTGCCATCCCCCTTGCAGATGAGCCCCTGGGAAAAGGAGTAGCAGCGGAGCCACTGCTGAGCAAACTCCTCTGGATTCTCGGTCGGGAACATAATATTCAACTTCTTGGGCTCCTCGCCCACGATATTCTTTATCTCATCCGGTACCACAAAGTAGTCAGTTGCCCGAGGGTAGGGGTTCTTTCCCTCTGGCGAGACTTTTATGCCTAATCTTATTTTGCCAAGCCGCGGCATCCGCCTAACATCGCTAAGGTCTTTTATTGGCATGTTTATCTCCTTCGGAATATAGATAACCAAATATGCAACTCCCATGCACTCGGTCGGGGAATTTGGTGTCCCCCAGGCCGGCGCCACCGATATACACGCAGTAGTGGTCCTCCCCCTTCTCTATGAGGAGGCCGCAGGCGTCACACTTATGGTCTTTCCTAGCTCGTCGAAGCTGGGCTATTCTACCCCCCACCCGGAGATCCTTGAAGGGATGTAGTGCTGTTTGAACTTCTGTGTCCATCTTTGTACCTCACTTTCAGTATTCCTATCAAATAATAATGCTTATCTTCCGACCTCGTTACTGCTGACCATGGAGAAACCTGAAAGGGAAGGGCGTGTCAGGCGTTTTGAACTCGACTATCTGCCAGCCCGCGCGGAGCGCGCATTGCTCCGAGTGGCCCCATAACTGCAATTCATCGATGACACCGATCCAGAATATCATCTCCATGGCCCTAGCCTTGGCCATTAGCTCGGTGGCTTTCGCACGCTCCTCGGTGGGGGTTGGGCTATATCGTAGTTCTACTTCTAAGAGGTCGGCTGCCTTTCTACTCGCTCGGGATAGGGTCCAGAGTTTCTTTAGGCCATCAGACACCACGCCAGCAACGGTTTCGCCCTCCTTAATCTCCTCAAGCGGCTCTATCAATTCATCCACTTCCTGCAATTCTAGCGGCAGTAACTTAAACCAAGTGCTCATATTTAACCTCCTGAAACATAATAGCTGTTATCTTATTTCACTACTTCATAGTGATACAAATGCCTGGTGATGGGTGTTTCGATAACCTTTAATTTCAGATGTTCTTTGAATACAATTTTGGCGCCGCAAAATGGGCAGAAGTTAATCGATTTACCAGGGTGAAAATCACTGATTCGGAGGCCGCACTCCTCGTCTTGCCGGAAGTAGAAACTGATACGAAAGTCATTCATTTCTTTATTTAGGTCAGGGCAACAGAACTCAGGATCCTTCCCAATGGGTTCTCTTTCTTCAACTTTGACAGGTTCCATTGCTTTTGAATTGAGTGAGGCCCAACGGTTGTCTCCCGCGTTCACCACTGTCGCAACATAGATTATGCATTTCTTAGCCATATTTACCTCCTTAAAATAGCTGTTATTTTTCAACCTTTCGATAATAGCGACTTAATTTCGTATCTGACGGTAAATACAAAGGATGCGTTGGCTCCCCTGATTTATTAACCTTCAGGCAAGAAACCGGTTCACCGATAAGGGACAGAACTTCAGCTGGCCTAGTTCCAGCGTTTAACCCCCACTCCCCCCAACCTACCAAGGCAAGCGTTGATAATTCGCGCATTCTTTTAATAGCTTGGTCATTCGGGCCACCTGGTAATTCTGGCGAAGCATGGAAGAACAGTATTTCTGGCTCCGGTGTGACAAGGCTAAAAAGATTCCCAGCAAATAAACCACCAAACCCCCAGGACTTTGCAAAACCTATCAAGCGGCGAATGGTCGGGTCATCGTCGACGTCATTAGCTGTTGAGGGATTTAACCCAATGAAAAGCAGGTAATCACCTGTCTTTTCCCATATCCGCCAAAGAGCATAACGGAAATTCTTAGTCTTATCACTAAATGTCGCCCCACTTATGCTTCCCCCGATGTTCAATTCAACAATACCTCCACGCGTAACATAATGTGTATTATTTTCCCAGTATTCTTCGTAGAATGCTTTTTAGAGCCAAATGTATAGTTACTCTTTCCAAGAAATATACCTTAGCCCACAAGCCGATTCACTCTTTTTGATATTTACTAAGCCATTGCGTTCTAGCCATAGAACAGTATCATAACGAACAGTAGTTCCGAAGGCTTCACCACTACCACGGCTAAACTGTGCTGTCGGTTGGTAACCACTTACTGCTACTATAGTTGCTCCTGCCTTTAACCTATCAATAACTTCCAACCTTTTCATTGTTCTCTCCTACTATACATTTGGTAACGAAATGTTACCTGGTATTCTTTGTGGAATACTTTTTCAACAATTCATCAGTTTTGTTGACCTGTCGCAGCATATTTCAGCAGCTTGGCCCCCTCCGGGCATAAATCAAAGGGGTGCTGCTCACATTGCTCACATATATCTAGATGAGCATGGAACTTGGCGATTCTCCCCTGGGCTCCCTCTGGCCCCTGACATTCCTCGCATTTCAATACCCTTCCCGTCCGAGTCCAGGATAGGCGTTTGTCGTGCTTCTTGCACTTAGGCTCCATGGAGGTAGTTCCGTCAAAATCGGGGCATTCCTTACCCTCCCCAAATACGCGAGTTTCATAACAAAACTCTGAGTCCGGCTTTTCTTTTATCATCTCAACAATACCTCACTTTTGTTGATAATCAAGCGGTGACCGGTGGAGATGGAGGATGGGCAATAACAGTTATACCAGCCTTACATTTGGAGCAGTGATGTATAACCACTCTATCGTAGAGGTAGTCTACCTCTACTGGTTTTCCACACGAATTACATATTACATCAAGAGCCATAACTTCCTCCTATCTCAACAAAACTCCTTTATTGTTGGTCCAGTCTTCTGCATAGAATACTTTTACCCTGTGAAAGCTAACCATTCTTCTTTCGTCATGGTAGCCTTTATTGTCAGAATTAAATCAGGGAATTGCCCTAGAAACTCGAGATCAGCTTTGTGCATAGCTTCTGCACCAACTTCATAGCGCTTTGCTTCTCTCCTTGTGCCAGCGTAATCAAAGTTATCTGGCCGCAAGTTCATCGCCTTTTCTAATAGCTTACTATGTGGGTTCTCCCATCCTTTAGGTCTTCCTTTTTCCCAACTCAATTTAGCCTCCTTTTAGGTATTCTTGGGAGAATACTTACTATATTAGGTGATTTTAACTGGTTCCCGTTCTTTGAAAGCGTCTATGCCAACTCCATTAGCATATCTGATTAAGCGTAAACCATATCTAAAATCCCCATCTCTCTTTACAATGATTATTTGCTCTTCGTTTCTCGAGTCCTCTTTCATTTGCCTCAAACCTGTGGAGACAAAATCTAATTCCTCATTCCCGATAACTATACTATGCAATATCTCCATTTTAGTCTCCTTTTAAGTATTCTTGCCAGAATGCTTAATGTTTTCCTGGTGGCTTTGTCTCATAGTTCTTTATTGCTTTTTCATTGAGGATTAGAACCGTTTCACAATCCCAACCATATAAGCTTCTAGGATGTGTTAGTCTAGTGTTCCATTGTCCGCGGTCGGTAAGATGGATTCCTTCTACCCCATCTTTAACTAGCTTCTCAAAATCAATCGCTTCTAGGTCAACAAACCCTAGTTTATACCAAGGAAGCTTATTCAGGTCAGATGATTTATCAATAGTTATGAACTTACTGGTGTCTACTTCCATTATGACCTCTGTTTCAGATTTCATATCGTATTTCTCTGAGAGGCACCAATTACGCCAACCCTCTTCGCTCTCAGTCGGCGATCCCCATATTCCACCGCCGGGTTTTATAGGCAACTTTCCCTCGTTTTTGATAGAGATTGGTTTGACCTTAAAATCTCTATCACGGCTATAATGGGTCACTTTCATTTTTAGTCTCCTACAAGTATTCCTGCCAGAATACTTGGCTATACTTTGTAGTCTGTCCTCGGAGCGATTGTGAGCTGGAGACCACCTTCTATGTGGTGACCTACTTTTGCCAAGCAAACCGGTCCCCCTTTCTGCTCCCAGATGTTTCGCAGGATCTGTTTCTCCTCTGAATTTTCAGACTCCAACATAACGCCTCGATTTGTTAATGCTTCCGTTTCTAAAGTAACTTTCATTTTAGTCTCCTTAAAGTATTCCTCCGAGAATACCTGCTGGCTACCGCAACGTCTCAGGCGGGAACATGTGTCCCTCGGTCGCCCTTTCACCAGCAGGTTTATTTTTTCTCTACCTGGATGCCAACACCCATCCTGTTCAGTTTTTCAGTAGTCTGGATCTTGTAGCTCTTAATGTCACCCTCATAGCAGAGTGATATCAAGCAGAACTCTACGAGGAGTCTCTGGAGCTTGTCCTCAGGCAATGTGGAGAACTTATCAATAACCAATTTCCGCCTGCCGATGTTATCCTGGCTTTTCGCTTCTATCTTTAGACGCTTCAACATCCAATCAAGCGGGGTATCGGTGCCATAACCTCGGGAGGCATGGTTGCCTTCAAACTGAGCTTCCATAATCAGGAGAAGGCGAGGCTTGTCGATGGTTACTGTCTGCTCCACAGCTTCCTGGATAGCTTTCAGCTCGGCCTTTTTCTTGGCCTGCCCCTTAGCATTAACCGATCGTGTGAAAGCAGCCTTCTTTTTAGAGAGACAACTCGGCATGCTACACATGTAGCGCACATCGGCGTCATTTTTACTACTGTCGTAGGCGTAGTGGAATCCCTTAGTGCAACGCTCCAGGCATTCCGCGGGGTCGTCTATGCGGTCCATAACCTTGTTGGCAGAATCTCTCCAGCCATCGTATATATGCGCATCCAGAAGGGCAAAGCCAGCCTTCATATCATCGCCGTAGTTATTAAGGCGTATTTCCCGGATATCGATGACTTCGGCTCTCGTGCCGGCATTGTTCTTAACCATATCTTTTATGGAATCTGGAACCACAGCCTTTGCTTTCTCCCTGATCTCCTGGTAGTTATCCTTGGTCACCCGGTCAAGGCAATAGTATTGATGTTCTTCCGGCCCATCTGCATCTGCGATGCTGCGACGCCCGCCTTTTTGGCAATCCTTCTGGCCGATGCAACCTTTACAAACATCTTCAAAGGTAGCGAACTTTGGAGCCGCGGCAATGGCTAGGTTCTCTTGTTCTTCTTCATCTACCGCATTGGAGTCCTCCAGGGGATCTTCCTTGAGCTCCATTTCATCGACTACATCCTCAGGGGCAGGGGGCTTCTCTTCTGTTTCTCGTAAACGCTGGGAGAGTTCAGCATCCCGCTTTTTCACCGCCTGGGCAGCCATCTTCTTCTTATGGGCTTCCTGTTTCTTGTCCCAGCAGGCGGTATCAGAGCAGAAGTGCTTTACCGTTGACTTGGTTTCGTTAGCCCGTACCATTTTCGGGCATTTGAGGCAGTCGGCAGCCCGGGTATCGAAGAGAGGCTCGTTTTCACTACCATAATAACTCCCACCCTTCTCCAGGTGTCTCATGTTATCTCGGCAGGTGCCGTAGATAGCCTTCTTAATCCCGTCCACAGTGGCAGCTGGGCCATACTGGCCACCTACCCCCTTAACGGCGTCGAGCATAAGCCACTTCTCGTCTCTTTCTTTATCGCCCTGTCCGCCGTAGGAGTGCTGCTTCTTCCCGAGGTTAATACCCTGGAAGATGAGGAGCTCTCTAGCCATAGTGAAGTTTATCTTGCCGTCGACAATCTTCTGTAAGACTTCCTTGGGGCATTTCAGGACCCGGCGCATATTTGAAACATTCCCCTGAGTCATATTGAGGGTCTTGGCCAAGGCAGTCTCGGTCACATCAGTGAAGTTGACCAAATACATGTCGACAGCTCTGGCTTGGTCGAGGGGAGTGATATCCTGTCGGCGCAAGTTCTCCTCAAGAGCGATGATCGCCATGTCTCGGTCTGATATCTGCTTGACGTCTAGGGGCATCTCCCCAAATTTCTTAGGGTCTTTCTTCTTGAGCTTGATGTAAGCTCGCTTGCGCAGGTGTCCTTCGGCCAGTTCGTAATGGTCGTTTACCTGGCGCCCGGTAGGGATGTGGATAATACCGATTTGCTCTATGGAGTAAGCGATCTCCCCTATCGTTTTTGGCGGATAGTGAGACCGCGGCTGGTATGGGTTGTCCTGGACTTTTTCGGGGTCAATCTTTATGACTGACATTAGTTTACCTCCTTTTCCTTGACAGGAGGCTTGTGGTGTAGTAAAATAAGACAGTGATTGGAGTATACGCTTGCACCGGTCACCTCCTGAGGGCTACTGAGTTTTTACCAGCTCAGTAGCCTTTTCATTTTTTAGTCTGTCTATTTCTTCCCTTGGAATAAATAAAATACCGCCGAGCTTGATACCTTGAATTTTTCCGGTCTCAATCCAGCGGTAGATAGTAATTCTCGGTCGGCCTAATTCCTTTGCCGCATTACTAACCGAAAATAAGTCGCTAGTAGTAATCTTGATTTCCGTCTTGTTACTTTCCATTGTAACAAGATTATATACCCGTTTTGGTTGTTTGTCAAGCCCCCCAGGGATTTATTTTTAAAAACCCGTTAGCAGCTCAACCAGCCCCTGCTAGTTTTTAGGACTTGACAAATTTAGTTAATAGCCCTATTATTGAAATATGGAGGATTTGAGGGGCAAAACGGAACCAAGTATTGACCGGCTCTGTGTGTTTTGTGAGAAGCCCTTACCCTCAAGTCGGTGGAGGTATTGTTCTGATGAGTGTTTTCGTGCTTATAGGGCTAAAAAATACCAAACAAACAACCCAAAACCGACTATGCCAACTAACACTGTTGGAGCAATAGCAGAGTTGCGTGTGGCCGTTGACCTTTTATCCCATGGCTATCATGTTTTCAGAGCCATGAGCCCCTCTTGCCCCTGTGATTTAGCTGTATTGAAGGATGGTAAATTACTTAAGATAGAAGCACGAAAAGTTTCCATCTCTGCAAGTGGCAAAGTTTATCGAAACATCGCTAGACATGATGACCCAGAGAATATAGATATTTATGCTTGGGTGCTACCAACAAAGATAATTTACGAACCAGAATTGTCGTCCCTGCCCTGAAAACCTATCTAATAACTCCTGAGAGCCAAATCTAGGCCCCTTAGAGACATTTTGAATGGTACTGTACCTTGGTGAGTGTTCCTCTGTATAGATTTGCTCTATCTTTTCAACTTCCAGGCATTCTCTAACCTTGTCGGCGATGTGGGGGAAGTATTTGTTTAGGCAATCGTCACAGATACCGTCGGCTACCTCTTTATCGTATCGTCCCCCGAAGGGGGGGGTCTTTCCAATGGGTTTCTCGCACCACGCACATCTGATTATCATGTTATCCTCCAGTTTTACTGCCGACCTCTTTTTTGGCGATTCCTACCAGCTTCTTCCACGGATTCGGTCGCTTCCCTCCGGATATCTTGTTGAGGTGGACCCAAATGGCAGCCCAGTAGCCGAACATGTGGAATTTGTAGCGGGCCAGAGCTTCCCAGGCCTTGCTCTCTGCTTCGGCGATGGCCTTTTCCATATTTACCTCCCAAACTTTAATCGAAACCACAGCGCGATGGATCTCCGCAGCAGGTACCCGCTCTCTTTCTTTATAAACTCGAAGACTGTCGGGTCCTGCGTCTCCTGCAGCTTCTTGGCTGCTACGCCCAGGCGGTAGGCAGACTTTATCACAGCATCAGTATTGAATTTCATAGGCAGCCTCCTCTTTTATTTCTTGAGAAATAATAGTTATTATGTTTCGGTATTCTCACCTGGTAGCATTTCAGGAGAGTAAGGGATTCGGTAGTTTTGTCTATCACCCTTAACCCGTTTCAGGGCTTCAATGCCTAGCTGGATAGCCCTAGCTTTTGGGTTGATAGCATAAGGATAGTTAGGAATTAAATCATTAGCTAGAATTTTAATAGCTTCGTCTATTTTCACCTTTTACCTCCTTTTGTTACGATCAATCTACTTCCTGCGACACTAGATGGGGCGGGCCTTCATCCCATGACTGATCCTCTTCATTTTCCCCCTCGCACTTCTTCCAGTGGTTACAGTTGATATAATTCTCAACATCTTGATTTTCCATATCTTCAATATCACCATTGCAGTAACAAATTTGACCGCACTCTGGGCATTCGTGTGACATTTTAATCCTCCTTCAACAATTCTCCTTCTTACATGATATACCGAAACATAAGGTCCATTATTTATTCGTCATGGCAGATGAAGCCCGCCACATGAGTGAACCAAGGTGGTCCTAGATGGAAGGTAAGCCACCTTTCCCAGGTGAAGTTGGAGAACTGGGTGTCGCTTATCCAGCAGAGAATAAGAACCCGTCTGCCCCGGGTGTTTCGGTCAAATGTGCATTGAAAATCCGCAGGGCCTACTTCCATCTTGACCCCATCTGAATGTGGGCTATCGGGCACGCTTCACCTCCTTTATTATCAGTTTTTGAATTTTCGTTCCTACCTCCAGCCACCATAGCCAATGGCTCACTCCACAATGAGGGCAAATGCCCGGCTTGGAGTCGTGGAATCGTCTGTGCACCCAAACGTGCATTTTATTAAGCCTTCTCAAGCTGCGTTGTTTCATTATTTGTTAACCAGGTTGTCGGTCAAGTCGAATTCATACCCACACTGAGCGCAGATAGCGATAGTTCGATTCGAGAAGTCCTTATATTCAGTATCATCACCTGTAGAGCAATGACACTCGGGGCAGTTTTCTACCCCTTTTCGGATTAACTCTTCTGATGCTTTCAACTTTTACCTCCTCTTTTTACACTATGTGTAATACTGTAATGTTAGAATACCGAAACATAACGTAGATTATTTTTCGATTGAGTGTGTTGGGGTGCTTACCATAAGGTCATCGATGTTGGCTCCACAATCCGCATGAAGAAGAGCCTGCCCCTCCGAAGTTTCGATGTGCACTACTACACCGAATAGAGGTTGGGAGACATCCTTAATTTTGCACGGACCATAGCGTTTGTGCTTGACTTCATCGCCTACCTTTAGACTTAACAATACAGCTTTTTCCATGATTAACCTCCTGTCACATAATACTCTTTATGTTTCGCTAGATAGCGAACCTCTCTTCGTCGCCGAGTTCATTAAATTGGGCTGGTGTTACTGGGCTACCATCTTTATTTGTCCAGCCTTCACAAAACCAGTCCGGAAGTTGCCCATCAAAAATAAGCCGAATGTCTCCAAGCCGATAGCCGAATACTCCGCCAGGCATACCATCAATGATGTCAAAGGCGGTCCTGCAGATACTTCTTAGCTGAGCGAAAAACTTATTCTCTATATCACGCTCAAATTTCCAATCTGGAACGTCATAAGTTTCAAAGTGCTCACTAAAAACATCGCAGGGGTAATAATCTGGACCATCCTCCCAGCCAGTGCACCCAGCGCCAAGGCACTGTCTTAAGAATTCCTCAGAGTTTACCCACAACTTCTGGCGGCGAGCCTCAGTCAATTCTGGATGACCTTTCAGGCATAAGCGTTTAGCAAAGTCCAAACATCTTCCCTTCAGCTCATCGGTGAGTGCTTTCGCTTCGGTTGCCATATTTCACCTCCTTCAAGTGTCAAGTGACACTCTTTACTTCCTCTATGCTAAAAGTTTAGATCCGCACCCTGGACAAACTTGTAACTCCGGCTTGCCATTGTGCTCAAATTTGGTGTCACAGTAAGGGCATGTAATCGGGCGCTTTCTTAACATTGGCATTGCTGCTTCCCTTCTCCTCTGGCGCCCCCACTGCCGGACAGGTGCAAGGGGGCAACCCTGACCTGCCGGCAGTGGGGACATGCTGGCTAATTATTTTCGGGTGGTATGGCATACCGGGCAGACCCGAGCATGCTCACTTTCACTGGTGTAGGCCGCCACCGCATCCTGGGCGATTCTTACTTGCTTCGGCTCCTCGAGCAGGTGGGAAGAGGCATTGGATATCAAGTTCATCAGGTCGTAGCTTGTCTCCGGGGGGTTCTCGAGGGCCATGGCTCTGATGGCAACGGCGTCGTCTCCGGAAATTTTGGCTTCTTTCAGCATAGCTTCAAGCATTGTGGCTCTTTGGTCCGCGGGGATCCCCTCTTGCCTCATCTCGCGATAGCGTGCAACCATGATGGTAAGGGAGTTATAGGCTGCTCTTGAGCACTTTCGGAACCACTGCCAAACATCGTCCCCCTCACCACCGCCGCCACCACCACCACCGTATTGGAACTCTCTAAGCACAGTGTTATTGGTCATGCCATTGGTGCAGACGCACCTTAGTGCGTAGCCCTGTACTATCGGGTCGACTGTGCCGAGGGGGGAGAAAGCTATCCGGGCACCGGCCTGTATGAGGTCTCCGCTTTTCACTGGCTCCCGGCGTTCACCAACGATCTCAAGGCTCACCACGAAATTCTCGAGAATTAAGGCCCGGTGGTACTCCACACCCTTGATGCCACCCTCGATGGCAGTCAGAACCCGAGTGGGGTTGAGGCTGTGAAGTTCGGTGGGCTTGGCTACTGCCGTAACGGCCCCATCCTTAAGCATTAGGGAATACCGCTTCTTTCGACTGAGCAACTCAGTGGCCACCGTCCCGAATGTCTCGGGACGTAGCCTAGCAGCCAGGTTCCATGGCAGACCGACAAATCCGGCCATGCTCTTGACCCCCCCATTGGTCATTTCCAGATGGCGCTGGCCGCCCCCTGGCCGAAGGGTTACCATATCGGGAGTTACCGCAATCCGGGTCCTCGGGTTATGCTCGATGTTACGCACTTGCGTGCCGAGAATCGGCTCCATTTTCTCTAAGACTTCAGCTTTATTCAATTGTCTACCTCCGTTTTATTTTAGTTGTTTACCAGTTGAAATTCAACGATGTTTCGTTGGCATCACCCCCTTAATATCCTGGGGCCTTACGGCCCGTCTTATTGATATTCTGGAATAGGTTAGATAAGTCTTCTGTCCAGTAGTCAGGTAGCGAATTCTCGAATGAGAAGAAGCGGAAATCGTCAAAGTTGAGCACCAGGTTATTCCGCTTCAGCATTCTCCGGATGGTATCATTTAACTTTCGGCCCTTGCGCAGGTCGGTGAAGTAGTCAAAGGCCTTCATGGTGAAGTCCGTTAGTTCATCCCTCTCGAATAACTGGTAGGCATAGGTAGGTCGCTTCCAGATGATATAGTTGACTTCCCTTACTACATTGGGATCCAGTTTTCTAGTGTGGTGGCAGATAAAGATGAGGAATTGGTTTCTTTGCCCCGATATACCGATGAGGTTGTCGAGTGCTACTGCATCGCCGCTCTGTGTCCGCCTGGCATGGGCCGTTTGTGCGGCTTCATCATAAATCACCACGGAGTTCTTTTCCCATTCATCTGTCTTGGTGGTGACCGTCATGTAATCCGGGAGTTGCTTCTGTATTGTCTTCCTTACTTCTTGGGGACATGATGGTGGTAGGTGTACCATTACATTCACACCTTTGCTCCGGTGCAGGTCTTCTCCTATCTTGTGGGCTGTTGCGGTCTTGCCGAAGCGCCGACTCCCCAAGATGAGGGCAATCGCCGGTAGACTAAACAGCTTGAGGATTGTGCTGTGTTCCGGCTTCTCCATGATGGCTCGGGCATAGTGTTCCTCTTTGTCCTTGCGCCATTTGCGTATCTTGTCCAGGAATGTCTTTTTCGTCACAGGCATTTTCTCCTTTTTTACCCCTCTATTATACTAATCGATTCAGAAGCACATTCCGCTGAATCTACTTTTTGAGGTCGTTTTCGAGCTAATATGTCCAGCTAGCATATTCTCTTTAGTGTCTCTTCCGGCCACTGCGTCCACTCCCAAGGCGCATCATCATATCCTGGGAGGTTGCGTATCAATCGACCTTCAAGTTGCTGGCAAAAAGCATAAGCCTCTGTTTGTTCCCAGTCGTCAGTCTCACAACTCTGATACTTATAGCAGTTGATTAGGCTGAATACTGTAACAGCCGGCAGAGGATTATAGGATAGTTTGTGCTTAAACGGTATCAAATACTCTGCGTCTACTCGCCCAGGTAAGTCCGTTACTTCACTGTCTTGATACCTAGCGCCCACACTGCGGATACATTCATTGAGTAGCATCTGGCCGACTTCATCGGCATTATTATAGTGTAGCTTGTGATATTTTTCGTTGTGATACCAAGTCAAAGGGTCACGGCCACCCAGCCCAGCATTTACCAGTGCGTTGATATGTGCCTTGTCTACTACAAAAGCGCTCATGTGTGTGTCACTCTCCTTTTACATTATTGTTTTTTATGCTCAAACCATGAAACTGCAGGCTTGTTCTACTCGTTCCACCTTCCATATATCCGCCTGGGGGCGCCCCTTGGTGACTAATAATTGCCTGTACTTCTCGGCTTCCTGCTCAGTTCTATATCGCTTACCGCCACCATTCTCCTTATGGAAGCTATAGCGATATCCCCGAGCGGTGTATTTTATCAACGCATAAGAGCCACTGGCTAGCAGGAAAAAGTGGTCTTGCTCTACCCGGGTTTTCTCCCTGGGTGGCTTGCGCTTCGAGTCTCGAAGCATACGAAGCCTGTGAAGCACTGCGTCTGTGCTCGATGGATGAAAGGTTATGTAGAACATTTTTCCAGAGCTGGCCTGCCACTCTCGCCACTTCTTGAGTTCAATGAAATACTCTTGCTCCGTTCTTATGTCTACTGATGCCGGTTTTCCGTTTGGGCTATCGTCATTGTAGGAGTAGTAATAAATATTCAGACTGACCCCCAGCTTGTCAAGTTCCTCTATTGTCACAGCGTTCTTAATTCCATTGGCGAATAGGCTTCTCCATCGGTTCCAAGATGTGCCATAGCAACGCCCACTGCCCACCACTATAGAAGAGTAGTAGCCGAAGTGCTCGCGGATATGGGCCGGCTTTACCCATTCTTCCTTCGGGTAGTTAGCCTTCTGGTATTTCAGATGCTCTCTAGTGAGCCTTGTCAATTCAGCATTGAGCTTCTTTAGAATAACCTCGGGCTTCTCACTGATTTTCCCCTTGCGATTGTAGTATCTGTTGGCTTCCCAGCTCCTTACCCGCCGGCCACTTCTGCCGCCACGACCTATCTCGTAGCAGTTATTCGAGCCGGCCAGGAGCATGGTGAGTACTTCCCCAGTCCTACGAAGTTTTACGAATTGTTTTCCATAGATAATTTCGTAGCTCAAGTTTCACCCCCTTGCGAATATTCTCGGTTTAATTACCACTGTAGTCATAGGTTTCTTAGCCTCGGGCAGCCACGCCCTATCGCTTACCCTGATAGAATGCTCTAATCGAGGCTTCCTGAAGGCAGTCCGCCTCTTACCGTCTTTTGTTACAATGACCCTCTTCATGGTTTCTATTTCGAGAGAGCCATTCGAGGAGACGAGAAACTCCTCGTCTGGGAATTGCATGAGCTTAATCAGCTGACTCAGCTGCTTTGCTCCCACATGGAGCTTGCCTATCTCGACAATCTCCCCTTCCTTGAGAGCCTGCAGGAAGTCATCGGGCTGGATAATCCAGCCGCCCTTCCGCCTGCACGCCCAAGGACGCCGTATTACTCTTTTGTCCTTTTTCACCTTACCCCCTTTTAATGAATTGGCCGAGACGGATGGCTGGTCGACTGTGGTTCACCTGTCCCACTTAGCTTCTGACCCGTTTTGATTTCTAGCTCTCCCCAAAGACATCCTCGACGATGCCATTATCGAGCGGGAAGAGCTTCGTTTCTGCTTACAGAAGCACCCCATTGTCTAACCGCCTCGTTAGTGGACTAATTCGCCGTATTTCTCAAGAAATAGTCCACTTGCCAATCGGTTAGCTTAACCTCTTTATTTTGATAGTGCTTCGACTGCTACGTCATCATCAATGAACCCGATAGCTTTGACAGCGTCCTCAAGGGTATTACAACCGGTGATTGAGGATATTCTAACGATGGGATAGCCACATGGCGGCTGATAATCGCCTTCCTCATTGATAGTGTCCTTTCCCCACATGTCCGAGAGATAGGCCTCGGCCTTCCGGTTGGCCTCATCTAAGTCCTCGGAATTGGTGAACCGCCGGGTATAATACTCCTGTTCGCCGTCTCTCCACCTATAGGTAACGAGAAACAGCATGTCTCACCCCCCTATTCAATTATTAGCCTCGTTAGTCGAAAGCCCGCTCACCACGTCAAGGTGAGGCCAAGAGCGAGTATGTAGGGGGGCACGGCTTTTACTATCATTCACCGCCTGTATCCCCCCATTGTCGGGCACTTGCCCTAGAAGCGTCTTAGCATATCCAACCCCCTTATTTAGTTTTCCTGAAACCTAATTGACCTTTTGCCCCTTCGTTCGGCTTGCCATCCTCTAATGACGGCTTATGCAGAAAGCCGATATAGCGAGGAGCTGGCTTCTCGAACAAGGCGGCAAAGAATTCCTTTACTTCATGGAAGAAGCTTCTCACTTCTCACCCCCTTAGCTCTTTTTCAGTTGAGCTTCTTTTGCTAGCCTTCTAGCCTTGAGCATCCGAGCATGATGCGCTGGAGCAAACTTGGTATATGGCCTGTCTTGTGCCATACCGCACCCCCTTGTTAGAGTTGAACAACCGACTACTGAAGGCAAGGCGCAAGGGGTTGACCTTGCCCCCAGGGTGTCGAGCGTTTAGCTCTTGTCTTTCGGCTTGCTGCCGACTACTATGGCCTGAACCTGCACCTGATACTTGACTCCGCCATCCATGACCTTGCCTTGGCCTCGATAGCCAGTGGAGCCAGTTTTGAAGGTGACCGGTTTCAGTTCCATCGTAGCGGCTGCCTTTGCAAGTATGTCTTGCATGAGCACCCCCTTGATGAGATTTTACGCATGCGCTAAATTCAAAACGCACGCTTTGAACCGCTTGATAATTTCCCGACTATACCCAGAGCAATAGACATTCAAGTCAATCGTTTTGCCCTTCGGTAAGTGCTCGGCGCTTCGCCGGAGCAGTCGGGGGATGAGTTGTTT
>SDBU01002210.1_pt1 | contig 26345 bp, 21 predicted proteins | sample 2277071 | NCBI WGS metagenome assembly SDBU01 (sample SAMN10397929, study PRJNA504765) | marine sediment metagenome | isolation source: marine sediment core GS08_GC12, 126 cmbsf | place: Arctic Ocean: Gakkel Ridge, Loki's castle | collected 2008
GCCCTGCACCAGCTCTTAGAGGAGGACCCCACCCTCTCCGTCCGCCACAACGAGGAGACGGGCGAAACGGTCCTGTCCGGCATGGGCGAGCTCCATCTGGAGGTGGTCATTGACCGATTGCTGCGCGAGTTCGGTGTGGATGTGTCTGCAAGAGCGCCCCGGGTGGCCTATCGTGAGACGATCAGTCGCAAGGTGTGCGTTGAGGGGCGACAGGTGAAGCAGACCGGAGGACACGGCCAGTACGCCGTGATCGAGCTTGAACTGGAACCCCTGGCGCCAGGCACAGGGTTCGTTTTCGAGGACGCTATCCGACGTGGTGCGGTGCCCAAGGAGTTCATTCGCGCCGTCGAGTCGGGCATCGTCGAGGCTATGAAGGAAGGACCTCTAGCCAAGGCACCTCTGGTGGACATCAAGGCCACTCTCGTGGACGGCAAGCACCATGAGACCGATTCCTCCGACATGGCCTTCCGACTCGCAGGCGCCTCCGCACTTCGAGAGGGCGTGCGTCGTGCCGGTCCCCTGCTCTTGGAGCCCATCATGGAGCTGGAAGTGGTCGCGCCTTTGGACTGTACTGGAGACGTGATCCGAGACCTCAGCAGCCGCGCTGCCAAGGTGATGCGCATCGAACTCACGGAGACAGGGGTGCAGGTCATCACCGCCGAGGCCCGACTGGCTCGTATGTTTGCGTATGCCACGAGCCTGCGCTCCGTGACCCATGGCCGAGGCACCTTTGTGATGGGGTTCTCTCACTATGCGCCTGTGAGCGAGGAGGCGCTACAAGAGGCGCTCCAACCCTCGTACCCTTGAGCTTCGCCAAGCGAAGCAAAGGGCCGCGGTTTACCTCCTGCCAATACCACGCTGGCCCAGGCGGAGAGGGCGAATAGGCTGGGGGTGCAGAAGCGCCTCAACGCTTGGGGAAAGGGCTCCAAGTGGTGTTGTCTGGGTTGACGGTGCGTTGGCTCTCGGACATAGTGTCGGTGAAACACGTAAAGTCCGGAGTGTAGCGTCGATCTGCAAGATGTGGGTATGATGTTCAGGGACTTGTTCGTTGGAGTGCTCTGCTGTAGGCCATGAAGATCTTGACCCTGAGCGATGTGGCATCAGAACTCGTGTACAGCCCGAGGATCGCTGAGCGATTCGGCGACATCGATGTCGTGCTGAGCTGCGGTGACCTCCCTTTCGACTATCTGGAGTACGTGGTCACCATGCTGGGGAAGAAACTGTACTATGTGTATGGGAATCATGCACAGCATAGCGTCATGGCGATGGACGGTAGCATCAGAACCGGGCCGCAAGGGTGTGTGAACATCCATCACAAGACGGTGAGCCACAGTGGGCTGCTGATTGCCGGGCTAGAGGGGTCGATGCGCTACAACGAGAGAGAGCATCAGTATACCGAGCGCCAGATGCGCCACCTCGTCAGAACGATGGCTCCTCGTCTCTGGCGGAATGCGTGGCGCTATGGTCGGGCCCTCGATGTGCTCATCACCCATGCCCCACCTCGTGGCATCCACGACGCGCAGGATCTTGCCCATCAGGGGTTTCGCACCTTTCTCTCTTTCATGGATCGCTACAAACCGCGCTACCTGATACACGGTCACACGCATCTCTATCGCCGGGACTCTGAGCGCAAGACCCGATACGGTGACACTATTGTGGTGAACACTTATGGATACCAGGTTCTTGAGATCGATGAGACCACCTTGGGACGCAGGCGATGAGAGTGCCGTAGCTGCGAGTCTCACCACGAGCGCAGTCGCCGAGCAATGAGCGCAATCATCATCTTCCGCCTCCCACTGGGACCCGTGCCATGCCGTTAGTCGCTCATCTTGTGGGTGAAACACTGTGTACGATCCGAAAGCTCCTTTTGGTCAATCAGCTATACAAGACTACGCCGCAGCACATCGGCACGCCAGGCTGCGCCGCATCTGGGCCAACCTGACTGGCAAGAGCACCAGTCTGATCCCCTTTGAAGACCTCAAGAAGGCGCTGGGCTTGCTCATTCAACGTTATCGCGGCGTACAACCCGTGCCCCTCGATAAGATCATCGGGAGCTTTGGGCGCAGCAACGATTTCGACCGGGTGTTCCTGCCCACCCAGCAGCATTCGCGCCGCAAATGGCTCAGCGTTGACTCGGCGTACCTGATGGGTGTGACCCTGCCGGCCATATCCCTGTACAAGATTGGCGATGCCTACTTTGTGGTTGACGGTCACCACCGGATCTCGGTGGCCCGGCAGAAGGGACAGGCGTTTATCGACGCCGAGGTCACCGAAGTAGAAAGCCGGGTGCCCGTTAGCGCCGACATGACCGTGGACCAGCTCGACCGCCTGGCCGCGTGCCGCAAGTTCCTGGAAGAGACCAAGCTGGACAAGCTCCGTCCCGATTCTGACAAATGCTTAGGCTTGAGCATGCCCGGTGACTATGCCAGGCTCCTCGATCATATCCGCGTGCACAAATACTTTACAGAGACTACAGATTCTCGCGAGCTGACCTGGGAAGAGGCTGTGTGCCATTGGTACGACCACGTCTTCATGCCTCTCGTGGAGGCCATTCGCCAGAACAAGCTCCTCGACGACTTTCCCGGGCGCACGGAAGGGGATCTCTATCTGTGGATCATCGAGCATGCCTACTACCTATCCCAGAAACTGGGCCGCGATCTGGCTCCTTGGGAAGCAGCCAAGGATTTCGCCCGGCGCTTCAGCCGGCGCCCAAAGCGCATCTTGGATCGAGCGGCCAAGTATGTTCGGAGCCTCCTCGTTCCGGGGGAGCTCGAGCCGGGTCCTCCTGCAGGGGCCTGGCGGCAGGCCCGCGTGGAAGCAAGCCATCGAGACCATCTGTTTGTGGACATTCTGGTCAACCTATCGGGAGCTCCCAGTGGTTGGCTGGCTCTGAGCCAGGCTGCCGAGTTTGCTCGTCGCGAGCAGGGGACACTTCGCGGCCTGCACGTGGCCACCTCCGATGATGAGGAGGCCACGGCGCGTGGGCGCAGCATTCTGGAGGAGTTTACCTATCGATGCCAGAGCCTCCGAGTCAGGTGCACGGCCAGCCTATCGGTGGGCGACATCCAGGAAGAGATCATCGACCGTAGTCGTTGGGTGGACATCATCGTGATCAACCAGCGCAAGGTGCACGGTCGTTGGGCTGAGCGTCCCTTGGGCACCATCTTTCAGACAGTGGCCTCCCAGGCGGCCTGTCCCATACTCGCCGTCCCTGGCACCCAGGTGTTGCCCCTGAAGCACGCGCTCTTGGCCTATGACGGCAGCCCGAAGGCCAGGGAAGCCCTCTTTGTTCTGCGCCACCTGCTCGCCTGCTGGCAAATCGAGGGCACCATATTGACCGTTGGGGATGCGCGAACCGATAGCGAATTGCTTGACCTCGCCGTCCGATATGTCCAGGAATCTGGAGGCCATCCGGTGTCCAGACGTTTCGAACACGGGCGGCCAGCAGAGGTCATTCTCCAGACTATGGAAGACACAGGGGCCGATCTCCTTCTGATGGGCAGCTATGGCCACCAACCACTGGTCAAGGCCTTCCTTGGAAGCGCCATGGACCAGGTACTCCGAGAGGCGTGGTTCCCCATGTTGATCTGTCGCTAGACGGCCATTGCGCCCAGCAAATGCGAGCGCCGGTCCCCAAAAGGTTCGTCGCCCCCCTCATCCTTGGAGGACTGCCCCACTGAAAACGTTGCATGTCTCAAGCAGCCTCAGGGCAAGTAGCACGTTGATTATGCCCACACCCCACCAATCAAGACCGCTGCAGTGCTGATGAGGGCACCGACCAAGGTCGACCTCTCCCAAACCGCGAGCCTTGACCGTCATCCCGCGTCGGCGGCCTAGCCCTCGAAGAATGGCAACTCCTGCTCGTCAAAGTACCACACGCCCTTGGTGGCCAGGTATTCTTGCGCTCGATCGAGGAAGGCATAGTGCTGGTCTTCGGCGCTGGCCAGGTACTCCCACATTCTCCTCGCCTTGAAGGAAGTGGCGTTCTTGGCTGCCGTCGTGGGTGGCAAGTAGCACGACCGTCGCTGGTGGCAGGCGTCTGGCAAAGCGCTACGATACGCCAATCGGAAATGGCCCGTGCTCGAGCAGGTGGCGATGCAGGACCGCAACTCTGGCTGCTCAGGTAAGAATCTTGACATGGATGCTATTTGGGCATATAATTCGATGTGCGTTGAACTACACACACTCCCCAGGCGAAACATTTGTGAGTGACTATCTGATCGGCAAGCGGCAGGGGTTGGCGAAGACGCTCAAAGCTCTCAGCGATCCGACACGCTTGAGGATATTCGATGTGCTCATGGAGGGCGTTCATTGTAACTGTGAGATCTCAGAGCGATTGGGACTATCCGTCAGTCTGATCTCTCACCATCTGCGCGTCCTGCGCGAGTCTGGACTGGTGCAAGGCGAGCGCGATCCTGAGGACGCACGATGGATCTATTACTCGGTGAATCAAGAGACATTGGTGCAATTGGCTAAGGCGTTGGGCAATTTGCTCGATGTCAGCCGCATCCAGCCCAGGATGCCCTCTTGTGCACCCAAGAGTGGAGGTGGCCCTTAGAAGCGAGGAGCCGATGCGCAGATCACAGACCCGTACCGTGCTCCTTTTTTTTGCGTAATACTTGAATGATGATTGAAGTTTGGGTTTCGGGCACTATCACCCTACGTGTGTGAGTCCATTGCTGAAAAGACCTGTGTTCCTGGTCCTTCAGGCGACAAAGAGAAGAAAGCGTGGCGGAGGAGTTGCAACGATGAGGACTTTCGAAAAGTATCTGGCTCTGTGGGTTGCGTTATGCATGCTGATCGGAATCGCGCTTTCTCAAACCACGCCCGAAGTGAGCGAGGCCATTGATTCCTGGCAGATACGGGGAATCTCCATTCCCATTGGTATATGCTTGTTTTTGATGATGTACCCGGCCATGCTCAACCTGAGAATATCCGAATTGAAGAAGCTGAGACGTAACCCAAGGCCACTCCTACTCACTCTGTTCTCCAACTGGGTGGTTGCACCTTTGGTCGCCGCTGGCCTGGCCAATGTATTCTTGAAGGGCAGCGAACAGCTTGTTGTGGCGGTGATCTTGCTGGGCTCGAGTCCTTGCACCGCGATGGTCCTGGTCTGGGGCAAGCTAGCCGAAGGGAGTCAAGAGCAAAATGTGGTCAATACCAGCTTGAATACTCTCACCATCATGGTACTCTATGCGCCCATAGTGTCACTGCTCACAGGGATTCAGGGCATCCCAATAGATCGCGTGCTGCTTGCGATCTCGACTATCATCTTCATCGGCATACCTCTGGTTCTCGGCATCATCAGCAAGGGACTCCTGACCAGAGCCAAGGGCGAAGCGTGGTTTGAGTCCACATATCGCCCGATTATCGACAAGATCGCCATCGGTGCGCTCCTGATGACGCTTGTTGTGCTCTTCTCGTTGAATGGTCAGGTCTTGCTGAATCACTTTGATGCACTCTTGCTCGTCTCAGTGCCTCTCCTGTTGGGGTTTGTCATCGTCGTTGGATACAATCTACTGATCACGAAGGCATTCGGGCTGGCCTACAAAGAAGCCATCATCACAGTGATCATTGGGTCTTCGAGTCATTTTGAAATCGCCATCGCAACAGCGGTCGCCATCTACGGCGCTGGCTCGTACGCCGCCCTGGGCACTACGATGGGCTTGTTTTGGGAGGTTCCGATCATGCTAGGTCTGGTTTTCCTGGGAAAGGCTTTGGGGCGAAGAGGCTTCTGGAGGCAGGATGTCGGACGATTTCGTCGCCAAAGGGACATTGTGGAGCGCCCATAGCCCTGTTCCCACGCCGCCCGGCTAGCCCTCGAAGAATGGCAACTCCTGCTCGTCAAAGTACCACACGCCGTCGGTGGCCAGGTATTCTTGCGCTCGATCGAGGAAGGCATAGTGCCGGTCTTCGGCGCTGGCCAGGTACTCCCACATGGCTTTCGCCTCTGGAGATATGGCCTTTATGGCTGCCTGCTCGTACAGCGCATATCCTCGCCGCTCGAAATCCTTGGCCATTTCCAGGGCCTGCTCATCGGTGGCATCCTCCGGGATCAGTTGCCCGGCAACAGGGCCCTGGGGGAAAATGTCGGTCGAGTCCACCGATGCGGCCATGGCTCGTGCATCTTTCACGGAAACCCAATCCCTGGCTGCTGTGAGGGCCGCATACTGGCCGCGCAGGATATCCAGGTGCTGGCGCTCCTCGACGGCCAGACTCTGGAACACCCTCTTGCCGTCCTCTGCCTCAGTGCGTGCCGCCGCTTCCTCGTAGAAGCGCTGACCCCAGATCTCTGTGCTCATTCCTCGCCTCAGAGCCTCGAGTGCTTCTTCTTTGGCCATTCCTTTCACTTCCTCCTGGGGTGAGGTCAAGCCCCGGCGCAGCTAGATCCACCCACCCAGCGAAACCAGCGATTCGTAGTTGCTCATAAGTAGGTTGAAGTGGGTCATCTCGGCATGGGCCAACCAACGGTACATTCCAATGCCCGCTTCGTCCTCGGTCTCTTTGGCGGCCGCGCGATAGAGGTTGTGGGCTCTCATCTCTATCTCCAGGGCGACGTGGAGGGCCTCGAGCTGGTTGGGATTCACCCCGATTCTCTCTTTCTCCCCTTGTCGCTGGGGTGGAAACAGCTTGAACTCGAGGTCTATGTCCGGGACGTCCAGCTCGGACAGCTCCAGGAAGGTGCCCTCCCCTTCAATGGCCTGCAGTTGGCGTTCCACTGTCTCCAGATGCATCCGCTCGTCATCGGCCAAGGACAGAAACATGGCCCGTCCCTTCTCGTTGGCCGTTTCCCGGGCTGCCTTGAGATAGAACTCGCGCCCTTCTCGCTCCAGCTTCAGCGCCTGGCTCAGGGCCTGTAGGTCCTTGTTTCTGCTCGCCATCGAACTCCCTCCTTGCATATTGACGGAATCGTGGCATCGAGCTGCTGCACGTTCAATCGCAAGCCTGTCCCGATCTCGCGCTCTCGGGCCCGGTGGGCCTGCCCCAGCGGAACTTGGCCCCTCGTTGATGATAGTGATTTCTCCAGGTGCCAGGATAGCCCACCGCCGACCAGTGCCCCCTCACTACGGGGTGCCAGCTGCCACGGGCTTTAGGGCAAAGGAACGAAGTAGTATTGGTTCGAGAGGTGTAACTCGGCACTATTCTAACCATATCCGACCCAGCGTCAACCAGCCCGCTGCCCCTGGCCTCCCAATCCGGACCGATGCTCGGGCCAAGCGGAGAGCAGGGTCTCACAACCAGGTGTTCCCCGCCCCCTGCGGTAGGATCACGGTCGGTTTGACGCGAGGGCCGTCTCCGGCGACCAGCGCCCCTCACTACGGCGGGCCAGCTTCCCCCTACAAGCCATCCCCGCCTCGGTGATGATCTCGTTCCACCCGTTCTCGGGGTCGCTCAAGACCAGGGGGCGCACCCTTTCCAGGCGGTTAAGCCTCTTCCAGAGGGTGCGCGCATCGGCCATCTCGGAGCTGTGGGCGATCTCGGCGACGCGCTCGGCCAACTTCTTCAGGATGTCCGCGTCCCCTGGGGTTACCGACAGGTGGGCAGGCGTGAAACCGGTCTGAATCTTGCCCAGAGCGGTCTGATCCAGTCCAGTTGACCCTCCTTCACCGCAACGTTCCATTTCGTCCCGTCCTTTCGGGAGCAGTTGCCCGTCCAGGCGTAGGTGTTTCCACCATCAGTTTACCAGAGATGCGCCAGGGTTGGCCAGTGCCTTCCCTCGTTGACTACTGTGCCTGTCGGTGTTACCATCGGGGTGCGGGGAACGTGACGTCGTGCGTGGCTATGACAGCACGACACTGCCACTGCTACGTGCGAGAGGAGCGAACGCGCAGTGCTGTGAATGTGGGCAGCCACCTCTCCGAAGCTCGGTAGAGGCGGCGGCGCGCACCGGTGCCATATCGAGACGAGCGATAGCCTTGGGATCAACTCGGCTGGTGGCCAGAAAGGGGGCATTTCGTGGGTGGAGTGTTTGGCGTGATTGGAAAGCAAGATTGCGTTTCCGACCTGTTCTACGGAACAGATTACCATTCCCATCTTGGAACAGAATATGGAGGGATCGCCCTGAGAAACCCGACTGGGTATGACAGAGAGATTCATGCCATCAGGAATACCCAGTTCAGGTCTGCATTCGAAGATGACATTGAGAGAATGCGCGGCACGAGGGGTATCGGAGTCATAAGCGACTATGAGCCGCAACCGCTGTACCAAGAAACGCCTCTGGGCCGATATGGAATAGCCACTGTTGCCCGGATCAACAACCTGGACATGCTGGTCAGTCAGGCGTTTGATGAGCGAGCTCATTTCTCGAGCATGAGCAGAGGGGGGGTGAATCCCACAGATGTTGTGTCCTACCTCATCAACCAGGGGTCTACTTTCGAGGAGGGGATAGAGAATGCCCAGGAAGCCATTCAAGGCTCGTGCTCGCTCCTCCTGTTGACGGACAAGGGCATCTACGCTGCAAGGGACAAGCTTGGCAGAACGCCGCTGACGATCGGGAAGAAGGCGGGCAGCTTTGCGGTAGCATCAGAGACATGCGCCTTTCCCAACACCGGCTTTCAGGTAGCATACCACCTGGGACCTGGAGAGGTAGTCCTGGTAACAGAAGATGGCTTCGAGCAGATAGCGAAACCAGGAGATGGAATGCAGGCATGTGCTTTTCTGTGGGTCTACTACGGCTTTCCGGCGTCAAGCTATGAGGGAATCGGCGTTGAGGTTGTGAGAAACAGGAGTGGAGCTGCCTGTGCGCGAAGGGACATCGCCGATGGTAACGCCCATGTTGACTCGGTCGGAGGCATACCTGACTCCGGAACAGGCCATGGCATCGGGTATGCCGCAGAGGCAAGCATTCCCTTCAAGCGCCCCTTCGTCAAGTACAATCCAACCTGGACAAGGAGCTTTATGCCTGAGGAGCAGCATATGAGAGACCTCATTGCAGAGATGAAGCTCATTCCTGTGAGGGAGCTAATACAGGGATACCGCTTGCTTTTCTGCGAGGACTCTATTGTGAGGGGTACCCAGCTACAGGATACCATCCAGATACTCTACGACTACGGGGCGAAAGAGGTACACGTGCGCCCTGCTTGCCCTCCCCTGGTTTACCCCTGTGAGTTCCTGAACTTCTCACGAACCAAGACGGCGATGGCCCTCGCTGCGCGGAAGGCCATAAGAGAGCTGGAACCCGGAGAGGATGTGGATCTGGCAGAGTATGCCAGAGAAGGCTCAGACAGGTATTGTGCGATGGTTGACAGAATAAGGCGGAGACTTCGATTGACGTCCTTGAGATACCAAACCATGGAAGATATGGTCGCAGCAATCGGTCTGCCAAAGGACAGGCTTTGCACCCACTGCTGGGATGCAAGCAGCTACTTCTGAGCCCTGTTCCTGACTTTCTCCGCGCAGACTCGAGGTGCTCGGCGATGGTGTCGATAGGCCTTGGATCTACACCATCAGGTCGTCTCCAGAGAGCGCTCGGGGAGGAGCCTGGCGGTACAGGTGGGAGAACAGGGTGATGGGTCTCGCCAAGCTGGGCGAGTCGATCGTCATACCGTCAAGCGGCTTGTCGTCACCGTGGAGCCGTGACCATCTCTGAAGGGAGGAGGCAATTGCATGGTCATGCCAAGGAGTAGTGCAGCAGATCTAGCCAAGGAGGACCAGGCGCATCTGATCCATCCTCTCCATCACCCGATCGATCACACCAAACCGCAGATCTGGGTGAAGGGGGAGGGAGCGACCATCGAGGATGCCCATGGCCGGCAGTTCATCGACGGGCTTGGCGGACTCTGGAACGTGAACGTCGGGCACGGGAGGAAGGAGCTGGCCAGGGCGGCAGCGGAACAGATGACTGCCCTGGCATACTGCTCCTCCTACGTCGGTTCCTCAAACGTCCCGGCCATTCTCCTGGCCAAGCGTTTGAGCGAGCTTGCCTATCCCAGCCTCAACACCGTGTTCTTTACCAGCGGGGGGGCAGAGTCGAACGAGAGTGCGTTCAAGATGGCTCGTTTCTATTGGAAGGCAAAAGGGAAGCCGGAGAAGATCAAGTTTGTCTCTCGCTACCACGCCTATCACGGCGTAACCCTGGCCGCTATGAGTGCAACTGGTATCCCCGCCTACTGGACGATGTTTGAGCCCCGTGTGCCCGGTTTCATCCACATCGATCCCCCGTATCAATACTATTTCGACAAGGCGCAGGAAGGCGAGACGATTGGTCAGGCGGCCGCTCGGCTTCTGGAGGAGGCGATTCAGCGGGAAGGACCAGATACCATAGCTGCCTTCATCGCCGAACCGGTTCAGGGAGCCGGAGGTGTCATTGTTCCGCCGGACGATTACTTTCCCAGGGTTCGAGACATCTGCTCAGAATACGACGTTCTCTTCATCGCCGACGAGGTGATCACCGGTTTCGGGCGCACCGGCAGGTGGTTTGGCCTCTCCCACTGGAATGTGGAGCCGGACATCACGGCCTTTGCCAAGGGTGTGACCAGTGGATACCTCCCCCTGGGTGGCATCATGGTGTCCGACGAGATTCGCGATGTGATGCGGGCCGTGCCGCCAGCGAAGCGCTGGATGCATGCCTACACTTACTCCGGTCACCCCACCTGCTGCGCAGTAGCGCTCAAGAACCTGGAGATCATCGAGAGAGAGGGTCTGGTAGAGCGCGCAGCAGAGGCGGGCGAGCGGCTTCTTGACGGCCTAAAGACCTTGTATGACCTCAGGGCAGTTGGTGAGGTGCGGGGTCTGGGCTTGATGGCCGCAGTGGAGATGGTTGCTGACCAGGATGCCAGGAGACGATTCGACCTTTCGGAGAAAGTGGGACAGCGAGTGCGAGAGGAGATGTTCGAGCGGCGACTCTTTACCCGTGTGCGGGGCGACGTTATCTGTCTGGCCCCACCTCTGGTAACCACAGATGAGCAGATCGATCGGATCGTCCAGATCGTCGGAGAGTCTATCGAAGCCGTAGTGCCAGGCAAGGCGTGATAGCGTGACATAGGCCACGGTTTATCGGTGACCAGCCTGCCGTTCCGTCCTGGCTCCTCCTCAGACAACCGTGAGTGGCCTGCGGCTCATGGATGTCTCTGACCCGGCGGACCCAGCCGAGATCAGCCAGGTGCCGCGGTGCTTGGGCCAAGATGGCGTCGCCTTCAGCCAACGAGACTTGTCGCACCTTTCTACGGGCATCTCCTCCTGGATGGCGCGTCTGAGTGGCTCTAGCGATAGGGATGAGGCAAAGATGGTCCTTGTCTCCTGGGCACTCTATGCGGATGGTCGCAACGTCCTGTTGCACGTGGCCCTGCGAAGCAGAGAGTCTTGAGCATAGAGTGACGTGGGTACAAAGGTCTTGTGATGGTCACAACCTACGACGCATCCGCCCAGCGTGGCTCCCGCACCCACCAGTGCATGGCCACCAGCGCTACCAGGTTGACTGCCGTAGCGAGTGCAAAGAGCCAACCATAGCTGAGGCTGGCCAACCACGCGCCCAGCAATGGCGCCACCACCATGCTGGCAAAACCCTCAACCCGCCAGCCTTGCGTTCAACCAGAACACAAAAGGCTGAAAGAGGCCAGCCACCAGCAAGGCCCCCATCAGGATCAAAAGGACTCCGCTCACCATGGGAATCACGCGCAAGACGCGCCCCATCCTCCTGGTGGCGGTCAGGGCGGACTCTACCAGCCCCGCCACTACCAGAAAGGGCAGGCCCAGCCCGGCCGAGTAGGTTGCCAGAAGCGCTGCTCCCTTTCCTGCCATCTGAGTATCTGCAGCCAGCAGCAGAATCGCAGATAGAACCGGCCCCACACAGGGAGTCCAGCCGGCTGCGAAAGAGAGACCAACCAGAAGGGACGTCCAATAGCTCTTTCGGCGGGCACGCGCCAGGTCAAAGCGCCCATCCATGCCAAGCAAGGGTATCTGGATCACCCCCATCATGTGCAAGCCAAAGACGATGAGAATGAGCCCTCCGATCCTGACCAGGTAGGGCATGATGGGATAGATGACGTCCCCAAGCAGGCCGGCCGCCGCACCCACCAGGGTGAACATCGAGCCGAAACCCAACACAAAGAACGCCGCGTGGGCCAGCGTCCTCAGGCGGCCGGACCCACCGAGCTCGCCGGCCACTGTTCCCGTCATGTAGCCGAGGTAGACCGGCACCAGCGGCAGCACACAGGGCGAAAAGAAGGAGAGCAGGCCAGCCACCAGAGCCGCCGCCACTGTAACGTCCTGCATCCCCACTTCACTGTCTCCACTCTTTGAGGGCCTCGCGTGACTCCTGGCGCACCTCTGACATTCCACGCTCCAAATGTGGATAGGTGAGCCAGAAACACCCCAACCCGAAGAGGCCGCCTGTGAGCACCCGGCTCCACCAAGTGCTGGTCCACAGGCCAAACAATTGGCCCAGGCCGTCGATGGCTATGGGCAGGACCGTTGCCGCGAACTGCTTCACTGAGAGGGCCTTCAGGCGGCTTCGAACCCAGGCAAAGGACAACCCCGCTGCCAGCATCGTCAGGTATATGGCCACGCAGCGCTGACACACGGCCACCTTGAAGCCAATGCCCCGTCCCCCCCGGTAGCGGGAAGGCACCAGCCCCCCAAGCATCTGACTTAGCTCTCGGTAGGAGTATGCGATTTGCCTGCCGTAGAGAAAGAACGACCGCTCTGGCAACTGGTGGCAGAGCGGCTTGAAGACCAGGTGAATCATGTTTGCTGCCCGCTCGTATCCGAAATGCGCCAGCACGGGTGCCAGAACCGGCAGACCCACGTACAGCGCGATAGCCACGTTTGCCATAAGCAACCAGTGGGCAGCCACCCAGTGCATCAGCAGGGTCAGCCAGTGGGTGATGCGCCTGGTCCACGCGTCCCTGGTGGAGCTGCTAAGGTCGTTGGCTCTCATCTATCGCATCAGCTCATCAACGTATCGACGCATCGCCGGCTTGCTCAGGGCACCCACAACGGTAGCCTGGATGACGCCTCGTTCATCCACGAAAATGCTCGTGGGCATGCCCCGCACTCTGAATGCCACGGCGACCTTCCCCGTTCGGTCGAGTAACACCGGGAACCTCATGTCAAAACGTTCGACAAAACCGGCCACGTTGGCTGGGTTCTCGGCGACATTGACAGCCAGGATCTCGAATCCCTGGTCGCGGCGCTCGTCGTAGAGCTCAACCATGGCCGGGATCTCGGCGCGGCAGGGGCCACACCAGGTTGCCCAGAAGTTGATCATCACAGTCTTTCCCTGAAAATCACTCAACAGCACCGGATTCCCCTGCAGATCGTTCAGGGCAAAGTTGTAGGCCTGCGCCCCGATCCTGGGTGGCGCGGGGCGCCCAGGGGCCCGGGCAGTGGGTGCAGCAGGTGCAGCCGCTGGCGAAGCCGCGCATCCCGCCAACAACACCGAAAGCAAAAGGAGGAGTATCATGAGGTTGGTGCGTCTCTTCGCCATGGTTCAACAGAGTCTCATGACCGGGGCCTCAGCGCCTGGAGTTGCATCGTGCCATGGCCAGCATAGTCGAGCACGGTCTCCCGTGGCGAGACCCCTCCGGCGACAGCATGGTCACACATGCGGCCAGGCTCATTCCAGTGTGCGAGACGGTGGTCTCCCACCTGGGGGAGCCTTCCGATCCTGACCTGGACGAAGCGGCCCACGCTCCCCCTGGCGGGATGATTATAGCACTTTACTAGACAGCGAGGAAAGACGGGGGCGCGACCGGTAGGCGTGGCCTTCGTGTGGCGTCACCTGCAACACCACACTGCCCTCCGAAGCAGGCTCATTTGTCGCATCCTTCCCCGTCCCCCGGTGTTTTGGCAAATGATCGCCAGAAAGGGCAAGGAGGGAACCATGACCCAGTCCCATGCCAGGGGATACTTTTTTGAAGAGTTCTCAGTCGGGCAGGAGGTCGAAAGCCCCGCCCGCACGGTGACCGAGGCCGATGTAGTGCAGTTCGCGGGACTCTCGGGCGACCACAACCAGTTACACACCGACGCCGAATTCGCCAGGAAAACGCCCTACGGCAAACGCATTGCCCATGGGCTGCTGGGGCTTTCGATTGCCTCGGGGCTGGCGGCGCGTATCGGCTTCATCGAGGGCACGGCGCAGGCCTTCATCGGGCTGACCTGGAAGTTCAAAGCCCCCATCTTTTTCGGGGATACCATTCGACTCCGGGCCAGGGTGACCAGAACCCGGTCGATACCCAGAATGGGGGGGGGAATGGTGGTCCTTGCCATCACCATTCTCAACCAGCACGACGAGAGGGTTCAGCAGGGCGAGTGGACCCTCCTGCTGAGGGGGCGTCCCAATACGCAGGAGGAGACGGAGGCAGCCCAGCCTTGAGCACGGCCGACCAGAACAGGAGCCTTGGATGGATCGGAGCGCTCGAACCATCCCAGCCAGGGGTTCTCCAGCGCTACGAGCACCTCCCGCCCAGGCTCGAAGGAGTCCGCGGTAGGTATGCCTGGAAAGGCTCCGAACTCGCCTCCTCCACAGAGACTGTTGCAATAAGGGCTTGCCGCGTAGGGGCTGAGATAGAACCTATACGAGCGCAGCACTGGCGTTGCTCAAAAGGCGGTCGTTGCCATTCTGCAACAGTCTCCATAGGCAATTGGGCGCTGAGATACACTACGACAGAGCCCGAGCCCCGATAGACCCAGATTGGTGAGCAGACCAGCTCACCGCCCTGCTCCTAGTGTGGCCTGTGCCTATCTGCCCGACGTATGAGCAGCATCGTGAGCCGACGAAGGGCCTGCCGTAGACGTCTTCGGATTGCGGCCCAGCGATAGAGCAGCCAACGCCACCAGACGCGGTAGGCAGGTGAGACTGCCTCGGCAGGAGCCACGCTCCACTTGAGGGCCAAGGCGGCCCAGGTAAGGCCCGCCCCGAAACCCACCATGACGATGTTGTCGCCCGGGCCGATGCGCCCAGCATCGACCGCCTCACACAGGGCGATGGGCACCGACGCCGCCGAGGTGTTGCCATACTCCTGCAAGCTGATGGCGAAACGATCCAGGGGCACTCTGAGGCGTTTGGCCGCCGCGACGATAATGCGCAGGTTTGCCTGGTGGGGGATGATCAGATCGATGTCTCTGACCCTGAGCCCCGCCCTGCGAACCACGGCTCTGGTGGCCTGGGGGATCACCCGTGTGGCAAAGCGAAAGATCTGACGACCCTCCATGCGCAGGTAGTGCTGGCCTTGTTCTACGGTCTCGCGGCTGGCGGGCATCGCGCTTCCCCCCGCCGGAATCATCAGCAGCTCTGCGCCCGACCCATCGGAGCCCAGGAGCGTCGATAGCACACCAGCGGGGCCATCGCTTGCTCTCAGCAACACTGCCCCGGCGCCATCGCCAAAGAGGACGCAGGTGCTGCGATCTTGCCAGTCGATCACCCTGGTCATCGTCTCAGCACCGATGACCAGTACCAGCTTGTGTTCTCCAGAGACGATGGCCTGATGGCCCATGGCCAAAGCGTATACAAAGCCAGAGCAGCCGGCGTTCAGGTCAAACGCCCCCGCCCTGGTCGCTCCCAAAGCATCTTGGACCAGGCACGCGGCAGAGGCAAAGAGATGGTCGGGCGTGGCCGTGCCCATGATGATAAGGTCTATATCGCGCGGATCGGCGTCGGCCACCTGCAGAGCCTTGCGGGCGGCATCGACGGCCATTTGGGATGTTGTTTCCTGGGGGCCGGCCACGTGACGCCGCTCGATTCCCGTCCGAGCGCGAATCCACCCGTCGGAAGTGTCCACCAACTGTGCCAGATCATCGTTGGTCAACACGCGCTCGGGCACGCACATGCCCCAACCGACGATTTCAGCTCGCAGGGTCAGCTTGGGCCTCCTCTATCCTTCTGAAGATGAGAGTAGCATTGTGCCCGCCAAAGCCAAAGGAATTGGACATGGCTGTGGTGATCCTCACCTCACGTGCTTTGTGGGGCACATAATCCAGGTCGCATTCCGGGTCGGGTTCATCCAGGTTTATCGTGGGCGGAACGATGCCACTTTCCAGGGCCTTGACGCAGACTATGGCCTCCAGCCCTCCCGCCGCCCCCAGGAGGTGTCCGGTCATCGACTTGGTGGAACTGACCATCAGGCGCGAAGCATGCGCGCCGAAAGCGCTCTTGATGGCCCGCGTCTCGATGACGTCGTTGAGGCGCGTGCTGGTGCCATGAGCGTTGATGTAATCGATCTCCTCTGGCGCAAGGCCGGCCGAAGCCAGCGCCTGCTGCATGCAGGCTGCCGCGCCGGCCCCATCCTGCTTTGGCGCGGCGATATGAAAGGCGTCACAGGTGCTGCCATAGCCAACCACCTCAGCATGCATGACGGCTCCTCGGGCTCGGGCGTATTCCATCTCCTCCAAGATGAGAAGGGCAGCACCCTCCCCCAGAACGAATCCGTCGCGATCGCGGTCAAAGGGACGCGACGCGCGCTCGGGCTCGTCGTTGCGCTGGGAAATCGCGCGCATCACACTAAAGCCCGCTATGGCGATGGGCACGATCCCCGCCTCAGTCCCCCCGCAGACGGCCACATCGACCACGCCGCGCCGAATCATCTCAAAGGCCTCGCCCACTGAGTTGCACCCCGTCGCGCAGGCCGAGATCACCGCCATGTTGGGACCGGTGAAGCCGAACTCTATGGCCACCAGGCCTGCAGCCGTGTCAACAAGGATCATTGGAATCAAGAAGGGACTCACCCGGTTTGGTCCGCGTCGCTCCAGCAGCCTGGTCTGCTCGGTGATCGTACCGATTCCTCCCACGCCCGAGCCGAGGATGACCGCAGCCCGTTGTCCTTGACCGTCATCGAGGACAAGCCCTGCATCACGCACGGCCTCGCGCGCAGCCACCAGAGCATACTGAATGAACCGGTCCAGCCTCCGCACCTCCTTGGCCGAGAAGTGATCCCTGGGATCAAACCCCTTCAATTCGGCCGCGATGCGGGTCTTGTATCCCGAGGCATCGAACCTGGTGATGGGGCCGACCCCCGACCGCCCCGCCACCATTGCGTCCCAAGTCGTGGCCAGATCGTTGCCCAGGGGAGATACGGTGCCCATTCCCGTTACCACAACTCGTACGGTCATCAGTCTCCTCCCAGGGTATGAATGACGCCGCCAGAGGGTCCCCATCCCACAGGGCCGATGCACGGATCGCCCTTCTTGGGGTCCGCGACGCAGGTTGTACACCATTACTAACACGCTCGACGCCACAGAGTTGCCCTTCAGCGTGGCTTCTTGCCCAGCGCAACGAGGGCATGGCATCGGTGTTATTGTAGGCGTGTGATAGGGCTGGAGGAGGGCTGGATGCTCAAGACGTCGTTGACTGAACTGGTGAGTATCACTCATCCCATTCTACAGGGAGGTATGGCCTGGGTAGCCACTTGGGAGCTGGTAGTCGCTGTATCCGAGGCCGGTGGCCTGGGCATTCTGGGTGCTGGCAACGCGCCACTCGATTTCGTGCGCGAGCAGATCAGCAACATCAAGGAGCACACGACAAAGCCCTACGGGGTCAATATCCCCATGTTCAGCCCCTATGTCGATGAGGCGATGGCGCTCTGCATGGAAGAGAGGGTGCCCGTGGTCACCACAGGCGCGGGGAATCCCGCACCTTATATAACCCCTCTTAAGGATGCCGGCGTCACCATCATTCCGGTGGTCGCGTCGGCAGCATTCGCGCGTCGCCTGGAACGGAGAGGTGCGGATGCCGTGATCGCCGAGGGAGAGGAGTCAGGAGGGCACGTCGGCACCGTGAGCACCATGGCTTTGGTTCCCCGGGTGGTGGACTCGGTGAGCATTCCGGTCATAGCCGCCGGCGGGTTCGGCGATGGACGGGGCCTTGCCGCAGCTCTGGCTCTGGGTGCGGCGGGAATCCAGATGGGCACGCGCTTCATCTGCACCGACGAGTGCACCGCTCACCTCAATTACAAGAGGGCCATCTTGCGGGCCAGCGAGCGCTCGACGATGGTCACCGGGCGCTCCATCGGCCACCCGGTACGGTGCATCCGCAACCCCATGATACGCGACTTTGAAGAGCTGGAGAGGAGGGGGGCCTCTGACCAGGAGATCATCGAGTTTGGCACGGGCCGGCTGCGCAAAGCGGCCATGGAGGGCGATGTGATCCACGGGTCTGTCATGGCCGGGCAGGTGGTCGGGCTGGTGTACGACAGCGTGCCCGCCGGAGAGATCGTGGCCCGCACAGTGGCCCAGGCGGAAGCTCTCCTGTCCAGGTTGCAGTCGATCATCGTGGAGTGAGGAGCAAGGAGCAGTGGTGACACCTGGCGGCGACCTGGCGCTGGTCTTTCCTGGGCAGGGCTGTCAGTCGGTGGGCATGGGCCGAGACATCTATGAAGCATTCCCCCGGGCGCGGGCGCTGTACCAAAGAGCCGACAGCCTGTTGGGCTTTCCCCTGTCCAAGCTCTGCTTCGAGGGCCCGCCCGACGAGCTGAACGACACGGCCAACACCCAGCCGGCCATTTACGCCACCACGATGGCCCTGTGGGAGGTGCTGGCCCCCCGTCTGGCCCGAGTCTTGCCTCGCGTGGCCTTTGTGGCCGGCCACAGCCTGGGAGAGTTCTCAGCTCTAACCGTTGTAGGGGCGCTCGACTTTGACGCGGGGCTTTTGCTGGTTCGAGAGCGCGGGGAGGCCATGCGCGATGCAGGAGTCGTGGCTCCCGGAGGAATGGCTGCCATCATCGGGTTGAGTGACCAGACGGTAGCCGAGATCGTTGACCGGGTCAACCGTGATGGCCAGAAAGTCTGGATGGCGAACTATAACTCGCCGGGCCAGGTGGTGATCGCGGGCGAAAGCGCTCCGCTGGAGCGGGCTATCGCTCTGGCAACCGAGAGGGGGGCCAAGAGGGCACTTCGACTGGCAGTGAGCATAGCCTGTCACACTCCTTTGATGAGGGCTGCGGCTCACCGCCTGGCGGCCGCCCTTGAGGCGACCACCTTCGGGCGGCCCTGGGCGCCGGTGGTCAGCAATGCCACTGCATCTCCCCTGAGCGACCCATCAGAGATCAAGGCGGCACTGATGCGACAGATCACCTCGCCCGTCCGATGGGTCGAGTCGGTGGAGCTCATGGTCGAGCGGGGCGTCACGGCCATGGTCGAGGTGGGTCCACGGGCCGTGGCTTCGGGCCTCATCAGGAGGATCAACCGTTCCACCAGGCTTTGCAGGGTGAGAGACGCGGCCAGCTTGGGGGCGTTCAACCCGGAGGCGCTGGATCGGTGAAAGCGGAGGCCCGGTCAGGGCAGGCGCGGCCCTTAAGGAAGAGCGCCACCTCCAGATACCAGAAACCATCGCTGAGGAGGCCAACGAGAGATGCGATTTGATGGCAAAGTAGTGATCGTGACCGGAGGCGCGCTCGGCATCGGACAGGCGACAGCCAAACTCTTTGCCCAGGAAGGGGCCAGAGTCATCATCGCCGACATCGACGACCAAGGTGGCTCTGAAACGGTGCGACAGATTCGCGAAGCCGGCGGCGAAGCGACCTTCGTACACACCGACATACGCAGTTCTGCCGACGCGCAGAACATGGTGCGAGTCGCCGTAGAGGCGTACGGTACCGTGGATGTGCTGGTGAACAACGCGGGCATCACCCGCGACCGTCTGCTCCTGCGCATGTCTGAGGCCGACTGGGACGCAGTGCTGGACACCAATCTGAAGGGCGCCTTTCATTGCACCAAGGCTGTGCAGCGCATACTCTTGCGCAAGCGCTACGGCCGCATCATCAACATTGGCTCGGTCGTCGGTCTTATGGGCAATGCGGGCCAGGCCAACTATGCCTCCGCCAAGGCGGGATTGATTGGCTTCACCAAGTCCCTGGCCAAGGAGCTTGGATCGCGCCATATCACCGTGAATCTAGTGGCACCCGGCTTCATCGAGACCCGTCTGACCGCCGTGCTCTCTGAGGAGGTGGTCCAGAAGGTGCAGGCTCAGATACCCCTGGGACGTATGGGCCAACCCGACGATGTGGCCGACGCGGTGGCCTTCTTGGCCTCGGATGCTGCCGCCTATGTCACCGGCCAGGTCCTCCGCGTCGATGGAGGCATGGCCATGTAGCCGGCAGGGACGCTTCTCCTCCATTCCTCCTTGAGGCGATGCCAGCTTTCACGCTTGATGCAGTGGGGCTGGCATCGCTCGTTTCTCCCTTGGGGACGCGCTCTCCGCACCCACTTGACAGTCCCCCTCATTCCACTATACTAACGGCAGGCTGCGAGGGGCTGTAGCTCAGTTGGGAGAGCGCATCAATCGCACTGATGAGGCCAGGGGTTCGAGTCCCCTCAGCTCCATCAATGGGCCTCAAGATAGGGTGATGGCCAGGCCCAGGCCAGGAAGAAGGTGTCTGGGCAGTCTCTGGTAGCAGAGCGCCGAGTTCGCGCGACGGGTCGTTTCCCTCGGTCTCAGAGTGGGGCTGTAGCTCAGTTGGGAGAGCACCTGAATGGCATTCAGGGGGTCAGGGGTTCGAGTCCCCTCAGCTCCACCAAGTGGTGTGGCCTGAACGGTCTAGGGCAGTTTCTCATGGAGAACCCTTTCGTCTTGGGGACGAAGGGGTCTTCGCACCCTCCGCAAGGCCTCGCTCCTTGACAAACGGTTCTGGCCGTGCTATGATAGCATCAAGCTAGGGAATGGTGGGTCAATGGCAACGGGCATCCCATACGTGATCGGCAACAGTCATCTCGTGCTAGTCGAGCTCCTCTCTGAAGAGGAGCCAATGCCGGTTGGGAGGGGGACCCGCTGAGAAGAGACATACAAGACCACGAACTATCCGGGGAGCCTCACCCAACGGGGTGAGGCTTTCTTGATGTTGTGGGTCGATGCGAGAGCCATTCCCTCGTCGGCAGGTGCAAGAAGGCACAAGCTGCAATGAAGGCACCGCCGACCCACCTGCCGACGAGGCGGTGATGGCACGATCAGGGGAAGCACAGTTTTGCGGCCGACGGCGCTTTGCCGTGGACCCGAAGGGCCAAAGCCGAGGCACTTCCGGCGCGGAGGATACGATGAGAAGCAAGACGTTCCGCAGGTATCAGCCTCACGAGATCGAGCCCAAGTGGCGGGAAAAGTGGGAGGAGACCGGCCTGTACCGGACGGTCGAGGATTCCAGTCGGCCCAAGTACTATGCTTTGACCATGCTACCCTACACTTCGGGCGATCTCCACATCGGCCACTGGTACGCCATGGCTCCCTCCGACGCCAGGGCACGCTTCTTCCGCATGAACGGCCACAATGTCTTCTTCCCCGTGGGGTTCGATGCCTTTGGCCTGCCCGCTGAGAATGCCGCCATCGAACGGGGCATTCACCCACACAAGTGGACCATGGGCAACATCGAGCACATGCGCGAGCAGTTGCGCACCATGGGGGCCATGTGGGCCTGGGACCGGGAGGCCATCACCTGTCTGCCCGAATACTACAGGTGGACTCAATGGTTCTTTCTCAAGCTCTACGAACGTGGGCTGGCCTACAGAAAGTGGGCTCCAGTCGATTTCTGCCCGCGGTGCAATACCACTCTCGCTCGCGAGCAGGTGTGGGGAGAAGATCGTCACTGCGAACGGTGCGGGACCCAGGTCATCAAGAAGGACCTGGAGCAGTGGTTCTTGCGCATCACTAACTACGCTGACGAGTTGCTCGAGGGCCTTGAAGGGATCGACTGGCCCGAACGGGTCAAGGCGATGCAGCAGAATTGGATTGGACGTAGCGAGGGTGCCCAAGTCGTGTTTCGCGCCGAGGCGGGCGATGACATCGAGGTCTTTACCACTCGCCCAGACACTCTCTGGGGAGCGACGTTCATGGTCTTGGCCCCAGAGCATCCTCTGGTGGACAAGCTGACCGCAGAATCCTATCGGGAGAGCGTCCAGGCATACAAGTTCCAGGCTTCGCGCCAGACCGAGATCGAGCGTATGTCCGCTGAGAGGGACAAGACGGGGGTGTTCATCGGTGCCTATGCGGTGAACCCGGTGAACGGCGAGCGCATTCCCATATGGATCGCCGACTATGTGATGATGACCTACGGCACCGGTGCCATCATGGCCGTCCCCGCCCACGACGGGCGCGACTTTGCCTTCGCCATCAGGTACGGCCTGCCCATCATCCCGGTCATCGAACGTCCGGACACTGCTGCAAAGAGCCTTGTGTTTCCCGGCTCGGTGCAGGATATGCCCGCTTTTGCCGATCAGTTGAGGGGCGCTGGGATCGACTTCTCTGCCGCGCCAGTGGGCAGCCTGGAAGATGGGCTGTTCGTCACCCTGCAAGGCGAGGAACAGATCGACCGCTACGTTGACATGATGCGCGAGGAGCTTGAGCCAAACAACTGGAACGAGGTGGTTGGCGCGCGATGGGCCTTTATCTTTGCAGATGGCGTACGTGGGTTCGACTCGGTCGAGGCCGACAAGGCCATCTTGACCCGCTGCCAGGCTATCGACGCCGCGCAAGGTCAGGGCGATCGGTGTGTGTGGGAATCGCGCACCACCATGGAGATGCTCCATGGCCGGGAATGGTACCGCGACGTCCTGTTTCACGATGCCTACGGCACGATGATCAACTCGGGGGCGTTCAGCGGCACCCCCGGCGAAAGGGCCAGGAATGCGGTCACCGAGTGGCTGGCAGAAAGGGGCATCGGTGGAGCGCAGGTGAACTACCACCTGCGCGACTGGTTGATCAGCCGGCAGCGCTATTGGGGCTCGCCCATCCCCGTCGTCTACTGTGAGGAATGTGGCATCGTGGCCGTGCCCTACGAGGACTTGCCGGTGCTCTTGCCTGATGACGCCGAGTTCATGCCCACCGGCGAATCCCCACTGAGGTATCATCAAGGCTTTCTCAATGCTGCCTGCCCCAGGTGTGGCCAACCGGCCGAGCGCGAGACCGACACCATGGACACCTTCATGTGCTCGTCCTGGTATCACTATGCCTACGTCAGCCCCTACTATGACGGGGACGTGCCCTTTGATCCGGAGAAGGGGAGATACTGGTTGCCGGTCGATCAGTATACGGGCGGCATCGAGCATGCCACGATGCACCTGATGTACACTCGTTTCTTTACCAAGGTCATGCGCGATCTGGGACTGGTTGACTTTGACGAGCCAATGCTGCGCCTCTTTAACCAGGGGATCATTCTCGGCGAAGATAACGAGAAGATGAGCAAATCTCGGGGCAACGTGGTCAACCCCGACGACTATGTTGCCACCCTCGGAGCCGACGCGGTGCGGGCCTTCCTGATGTTCATCGGCCCCTGGCACCTGGGGGGAAGCTGGAGCTCGACAGGCATCGAGGGGATCCATCGCTTCATCAATCGCATGTGGTCGGTGATCCTTGAGGAGCTCCCCCCGCCCGGTGAGGCGCCATCCACCGACGCGATTGCGGCGTTGCGCCGGATGACCCACAAGACGATCGCGCGTGTGACCGCCGACATGCACTCGTTCAAGTTCAACACCATGCTGGCAGCGCTCATGGAGTTCAACAACTACCTGGTCAAGGCCAAAGAGACGCGGGTCTACGCCACCGCAGCATGGGATGAGGCCATACGCAGCCTCATACTTATGGTTGCCCCGATCATGCCTCACCTGGCCGAGGAGCTCTGGGAACAGATCGGGGGGCAGTATAGCGTCCATACCCAGGCCTGGCCTCAATGGGACGAGGAGTTGGCCGCCGATGAGGTGATCACCCTTGTGGTGCAGGTCAATGGCCGCGTTCGTGCGCGCCTGATGGTCCCGGCTGAGACCACCGAAGAGCAGGCCAGAGCTGCGGCCCTGGGCAACCCCAACGTGCAACGACACATCGAGGGCAGGCAAGTGCTGAAGATGATCTATGTCCCTGGCCGCCTGGTGAACGTCGTCGTGCGGTAGAGGCATGACACCGTGGTCCTTGGAATCACGATGTCACCCTTTCTTGGGTCGCATGTAGAAAACGCTCCGTATGCCGATACTTATGCCAGGGGTTGGGCGGGGGGGCGGCTTCTCATATCCATTCGCGATTCGCCCTGAAGGCGATCCGCTGGCCAAAGGGACCTTTCCTTGCTTCGCACTGTTCCGATGCCACCTGTCGGTGGTGGGCGGACTAAAGCTCCTTGACAAGCCTACCGGCCGGTCGTACAATGCAATCGGGAGGCTGGTCTCAGCCGACATGTGATTCGGAGATAGTCAGTGGCAGACAGGCGCACTTGGCCGAAGCGTGCATTCCTGTGGATTGGGTTGGTCCTGGCTATGGTGGTCGTGGTGGGGTGCCTGCGTAAGCGTGGCCGCGGATCCAGCACTCTGACCTACCGACTTCCCACGAAACTGAGCGTGACCGCTGGCAGCACCATCCCGGGCACCGACATCCGATACGAGGGGATGACCAAGGATGGGGCACGAGTGATCATCGAGGGACAGCCGGCCCTCAAGCGCAGCGGAGACTCCCTCGATTGGAGTGGAAGCCCCTTGGATGGGGTTGAGGTTGACCTCAAGCTGCGGGTGGCCTGGGTCACGGAAGATGAACTCCACCTGTTGGGCACGGCCAAGGTGGTCATCGAGGAGGCGAGTCCGCGAACGGAGCCGATCGTCACCAGCTCACCCATAAAATACGCGGGGCCAGTTGCCTACGGCGTTGGTAAGGAAGCGGCCATACCGGGATCGCCCTTGACCTACGAGGGAGAAACCGCTGAAGGTGCCAGACTGGGTGGCATGGAGGAGTACCCCTATCGCAAGACGGGCGATTCGATACTCTGGGAGGGGACTCTGCGCGACCATGTATATGCCCGCCTGGATGTCCGCGTCCTCCAGTTTGATAACAAGGGCTTGCGAGTGGGCGGTCTGGTGACGCTGTGGATCGGATCCTGAGCTTTGCCGACCGACGATGGATCGCACCGGATTCTGACAAGTGGCCAACGACAAGCGGCTACCGGAGCCGCTTCGACAGGTGGGCCACCGTGGATGGACAGCTACTCCGTATCGGATGAGACCGGGAACATGGATACGGCAATGCCCCTTAACCGCGCCACATTGCGTTCTGTGGCCAAAGCCAGTATAATAGTGGTCGTCGACATGCCGACAGAAAAGGGGAGGGTGCATGGAGAAAGGGGAGGTCACAGCGCCGGAGATGAAAGGAGTTGAGGATCGAGGGCAGTTCCCTGAGTCGATGGCCGAGCTGCTAGACGGAGGATATGGCAGGCTGCCGCCCAAACGCGGGGACGCTGTCGAGGGCACCATCGTCAGAATCAGGCCCACAGAGATTCTGGTGGACGTCGGGTACAAATCCGAGGGGATTGTTACCGCTCGGGACCTGGATCGCCTCGACCCGGGCTATCTCAAGGCGCTCAAAGTGGGGGACAAGATCCTGGCCTACGTCCTTCACCCAGAGAACCGCAATGGCGACATGATTCTTTCGCTCTCGCGTGCTCTCATGGAGAGAGACTGGCAGGAGGCGAGCAGGCTATTCGAGGCAGAAGAGATTCTTGAGAAGCCGGTTGCGGGGTTCAACAGGGGCGGAGTCATCGTCAACCTGGGACGTGTGCGTGGCTTTGTGCCCGCTTCACAGATCGCGAGCGCCCGGCTGGGTCGTGGCATGGACGAGGCTGAACGCGAGGCAATCCTATCACAACTGGTGGGCAGGCAGCTCAAGCTAAAGATCATCGAAATGGACCGCCGGCGCAATCGGTTGATCCTTTCGGAAAGGGCCGCACAGCGCGAGTGGCGTGAAGAGCAGAAGGCTCGACTGCTGACCGAATTGCGAGAGGGTGAGGTCAGGCACGGCGTGGTCAGCAGCTTGTGCGACTTTGGTGCCTTTGTTGATCTGGGTGGCGCTGACGGTCTGGTTCATCTCTCTGAGCTTGCCTGGCGCCGCGTGAGGCACCCAAGAGAGGTTCTCTCACTGGGCCAGGAAGTGGACGTCTACGTGCTGGGAGTGGATAGGGAGAGACGCCGCATCGCCCTGAGCCTCAAGCGACTCGAGAAGGAGCCGTGGAGCCAAGTAGAGCAAAAGTATGAGGTCGGTCAGCTAATCACCTGCACCGTCACCAAGCTCACTGATTTCGGTGCCTTCGCTCGGCTTGACGAGGATATCGAGGGTCTTGTCCATATCTCAGAACTCTCGGATGAGCGCATAGAGCATCCAAGCGAGGTCCTGGAAGAGGGGCAGGAGGTGACCCTTCGCATCATTCGCATAGATGTGAGCAGGCAGCGCATAGGATTGAGTCTGCGACGTGCCCAGGAAGAAAAAGTCCCTGAGCACGATCTGGGAGAGTCCGAGGAGACGCAGGAGCTCGAGGACCTGCCAGAGGAGACGGGGGAAGTCGAGGACCTGTCAGTCGAGACGAGGGAAGTCGAGGACCTGCCAGTCGAGACGGGGGAAGTCGAGGACCTGTCAGAGGAGGATGAGGCCGGGCCGACGGCGGACACCGGCAAGCCCTCTGCGG
>SDBU01002211.1_pt1 | contig 26345 bp, 25 predicted proteins | sample 2277071 | NCBI WGS metagenome assembly SDBU01 (sample SAMN10397929, study PRJNA504765) | marine sediment metagenome | isolation source: marine sediment core GS08_GC12, 126 cmbsf | place: Arctic Ocean: Gakkel Ridge, Loki's castle | collected 2008
GATGTGATTGATCGCGCTGGAAAGGGATGATTTACTTCGATATACGGGCGATTTTATCCGTGGTATGGTTCCTATCCTTGAGGTAAATCATGAGAATTCTGGCTTTCGTTCACGATCGCTACGGGAAACGGATTGTCGAAAATATTTCTAGCCGAGCACCTTCTTCCTGGCAGGTTAACTCGATAACTGCACCACGCTCCCTTCCGCCCATTGTGGACGAGCCTTTGGAGTTCTTATCCCCCGAGATTCCACAAGCCGACCTGATCTTGCACCTGGCGGAGACGGCTCGGGCTGCACAACTACTTCCGGGTTTGGTATTTCTGGCCAAGGCGCAAGTTGTGATCGCTCCTGTCGATAGCGAGGCCTGGCTTCCCTCCGGGTTGCGTCTGCAGCTCAAGCGCGAGTTGGCGGAACAAGGTGTGGAAATCCATTTTCCTAAGCCGTTTTGCTCGTTGAATGAGGCTGGGGGGCTGGATGAGACTCAGGACGCCTCCCCACATCCACTGCTGCAAGAATTCGCCCGCTATTTTGGGCGACCCCGTTTGGAGATTGTGCTCGAAGATGATGGCGAGACCATCCATGAGATCATTGTTGAGCGCGGTGCTCCCTGCGGCTCGAGCCACTATGCTGCAAATCGCATCGCTGGTTTGAAGATGGGCGAAGCTGTCCCTCAAGGCGGTCTGATCTGTCTTCATTACCCCTGCCTGGCCTCGATGCAGCCTAAGACGACCGACGAAGGCGTGGAGACGCTGATGCATACTTCGGGCATCATCTACAACGAATCTCTATCGCGAGCGATTGAAGCTGTGCTGACGGAGGCTGAGGATGAGAATCAGGGTAAGGGGACAGCAGGTAGATAAGCCCGGTCGCTAAACGGCTGCTGTAATAACCCGATGATAACTCCATTGCTATGAGTTTTGGGCAAGCGCGAGTGCAGCCCTAGAATCGACATCGATCATGCCTAAATCCAGGGCTGAAACTCGGCGGATACTTCGTTTACCCTCATCGAGGTTACACTCAGGCAGGCAGATCTTCAGCTCGTGCTGATCTCCCCCTGATTTTCAATGAGCTTCTTCGTTCCAGGCAGCATCAGAATCACAAGCAGCACAGTGCTGATGATTGGCGCTGGCAGGAACATAGAGAAGCGTCCAAGCCGGATTACATCTGTGAGACCTACAGGGTAACCCCCGAAGATGGACATTGAAGCGGCGAAAATGCCCGCAGGGATAACCCAGGATTTACCTTTAATTAAGGCGAAGATAAATACAACCCAGGCTATCGCTCCCCACCAATTGACCATTTGGCCAACGGCGTACATACCAACCATGAAACTTTGCTCAACTGTCTGGTAGCGAGAGATTGCTCCTACACCATCGATGAAAGTCAGTATATAAGCTAGTCCGCTGAAGAACGCCATGGTGAATATTTTCTTCTGCACGCCTCCGATAAAAAGCATGCCAAACCACAACGCGAAGGCAATCAGGAAAACCCAGATCGTGGGAAAGGCCATGCCGATGCTGGCGGGCGGAATAATAGGGAAGAAACCGGCAACGATTTGCACCATCGCCGCTACACTACCCCAACCCCAAGCCCATTCCTTATTGTTCTGGAAGCCGTACAGTACGACTATCCATAATGCCCCGGCGGCCATTCCCACCCATCCTAACAGGGCGAAGACAATACGCACCGTGATGGCTTCATCCGGGCGAGCATCCAGTATTTTCCCTTCAACAGTTGGCATGTAGATGCTTGCTAGAAGGATAATAAGAAGCACTGCTGTCAGAATGCCGACGATGGCCAGCACTGTCCCTAATTTATAGTTGCCTTTCATTACGCGCCTCCTTAGAAATTGCTTGTGAGGAATGAGCAGTCACACGAAATGCTCTTCTTCAGGTACCCGGGTTGAGGGTATGAGCGATGCGCAGTAAGAATTCCCCATTCCACGGGTATTTTATTAGACAAGAGGAACCGTGATCTATAGTTATAGTTGGTCACGGTTCCTCTATGCTTTATTCTTCGTTAATTAAATGTTTCTTAAAGTATGGCACAACGGTGAAGAGCAACACGCCAAGGGCAAGAAGCGAACCATAGAGGTAGTCCCATGTTTTCATGCGGAAGATTTGAGTGAAGGCATCAATCGCTAAGATGGCAGTCGTGCCAATAACGGCTAACCACCAGCCTTTGCGTTTGCCAACAGCCAGCAGCGGAATGGATATGAACAACAGGATGACCGCTACCCAATTGACCTCGCCAGCCCAGTTGAACAGCCACCAGGTGAAATCCTGATACATGGGGTGACCCGGGCGGGTCATCATCGTGCGTTGAGCGCCGATGCCGATCGTGAAGGCATGTGTGCACAGCATACCGATGAAGGTCAGGGCGCCAAAGAGGGTCCATTTCTGAATAGTCTCGGCTTTACGCAGGAAAATAAAGCTCCAGTACCCCGACAAGCCAATGGCTGAGATGATCAAGGGGATCGGAAAACCGTCAACCCAGCTGATATAGGGCAGGAACATAAACATGCCGCCAATTGCGGGCAGTGCCAGAAGGGCCATGGCCACTGGATAGGTCCATTCTTCGCCTTTCCTGATCTCCTGTGAAATGAGGATCAGGGCAATGCCAGCTACAAAAATTATCGCCCGCCAGACAGGGTAAAAGAGATCAAAGAGCGGTATCCCACTTGAGAAAGCCGGGTTACCAGCTTCGATATGGATGATTAAATCGGTTAAAACCCTTTCTAAAGCTGTTTGCACGATGAATGGGATGACGGCTGCCATCAGCAACCCGATGAGGATTGCCACGACCGACATGATCGTATGATTCTTCTGTGGGGTTTCTTTCATTTTCCTTCTCCTGGGGTTGGTATAAGAATTACGCGCTTGTGAGGATTATCACATAAAAACACTGAATAGTTGTTGCGTTAACGCAAATAATCCCCCAGACGAGAGAATATTTGTTTAAGGAATTGGGTTCTTTGCTTCGGTGGGGAGCATACAAGTTTCAAAGAAGGGAGAAGGTAGGCGAGGCAGCTATCCCTTCGCGTCGCGGTTAATTCTCAGGCGTTTTTTGAATTAATCGTCTATGAAAGTGGTTGGGGGAGTACTGCCTTAAGGTCGGGTGTCAGAAATGGCGGCCTTCCAACATCTAACTAACCTGACTGGAGCCGGCTAAAGCAGCGAGACCTTCCTGATCCGTGATCGAAAACTCCGTGCGGGTGATATGGATCAGATTCTCGTCTGAGAAACGGTAGAGAATCCGGCACACCATCTCACGGGTTGTCCCAACATAGGCGGCCATCGTATCCAGGGTGAGGTCGCGCGCCACCGGATCCTCACCCGTACTGCCATAGCGCTCAAGCATCAAATTCGCGAGACGTCCGGCGACAGGTTGGAAGGCGAGGCTTTCCACGATGTTGCTGGCTTGTTTCATGCGCATAACGAGCAAACCGCAAAGCGACCAGAGCGCCTCCCCGTTGGCGATTAGAAAGGGAAGCAGGTCCTCGCGCGACCAGGATACCAACGAGCCTGAATCAACGGATTGAAGGGAGACGGGCATAGTGGAATCTTCTTCGAAGAAGCTTAACCCCCAGAATACATCACCCTGGGTGAGGGTGACGACCACCAAATTCCGGCCCTCTTCAGATTCTTTTACCCCGTGGATCGTTCCCTCCTTCACCAGCATCAGATATGGCCACAGCTCACCGTGTAAGGTGATGAATTCACCTTTATCAAATCGTCGCTGACGTGCCAATGAGGCAATTTCCGCCCTACGGGTTTCATTGAAGTGTGCGAATGGATTGATATCTTTTAGTAGCCTCTGAAGGTCACTCAATAGCTTGCTCCTAGGTTTGTTCGTGCGATCAATCTTCTGCCCAGTGGACAAGGAACTTTAACACAAAACCGATGATTTCTCCATATGTGCACCTGTCGCCCGCGCTGGCAGGCTGATTGGCAAACTGGGTTAACGTTGCAATGGAAGGGTTAATTCTTCACAGCTCTCCTCACACCATGGAGTTCGTATGCAATGCGGAGGCAGCGGAAACAATTACGGAACTGTCTGTGACCGTCCCTTAAATTGGCTCATGTATAGCTTATGGTAGAAACCACCTTGCGCCAGTAGCTCATCATGGGTGCCGCGCTCGATGATGCGACCGTCGTCGATGACGAGAAGCTTGTCGGCGCCGCGGATGGTGCTTAAGCGATGAGCGATAACAAAGCTGGTGCGTCCCTCCATAAGCCGGGACAGCGCTGCCTGGATACGGACTTCGGTGCGAGTATCAACACTGCTGGTGGCTTCATCCAGAATTAATATATCTGGATCGGAGATGATGGCGCGGGCGACGGCCAACAGCTGGCGTTGTCCCTGACTCAAATTGCTGCCGCGCTCGGAGAGTTGTGTGTCGTATCCCTGGGGTAGTCGGCGGATGAATGGATCGGCGTCTGCCAACTTCGCAGCCTCGATACATTCCTCGTCGCTAGCCTCGAGCCGGCCGTAGCGGATATTTTCCATCACCGATTCGGAGAAGAGAAAAGTGTCATGAAGAACGATGCCCAATTGGCGGCGCAAACTCGCTTTCTGCACCTGGCGGATGTTATGCCCATCGATGAAGATTGCACCGTCGTCGACGTCATAAAAACGAGTGAGCAGGTTAATCATCGTTGTTTTGCCTGCCCCGGTTGGTCCTACAAACGCGATGGCCTCCCCGGGCTGCGCCGTTAGACTCATATCCTTGATAACAGGCACATTAGGCACATAACCGAAGTCGACGTTTTCAAAAACAACCTTCCCAAGGACATCATCCAGGGTGATTGCATCTGGCTCATCGGCGAGTTCCGGCTCTACGTCGATGATCTCAAAGATGCGCTCTGCACCGGCCAGGGCGGACTGGATTTGGTTGTAAAGGTTTCCTAATTGCCGCAGTGGTGCGGCAAAGCGACGGGAATACGTGTAAAAGGTAACAATGGTGCCGATGGTGGCTAAACCCTGTAGTACCATCCAGCCGCCCAGGCCGGCCAGGATGGCAATATTGGCGTTGCTGAGGATGCCCATCAAGGGGGGGATTAACAATGCGTATGTTTGTGCTTTAATGCCAACCTTGCGCACCTGCTCATTTGCAGCGTTGAAATCGGCGAGAGCGGTTGATTCTTGTCTAAATGCGATGATGACGCGCTGCCCGCTGATCATCTCCTCCAGCTTACCGTTCAATTTGCCGATGTCCTGCTGATACTTTCGGAAACTTTGGCGTGTGCGCTTGCCCACAAAACCAACCAACCAAAGCATAAAGGGGAAAATAATCATCGAACCCAGGGCGAGCCAAAAATTGATCGCAAACATCATCGCTAGAATCCCGACCAGCGTAAGCACTCCACCGAACAGGTCCGTTACATTCTGGGAAAGCACCCGATTGATGGCGTCCATGTCGTTCGTCAGGCGGCTCATCAGGTCACCGTGGGGGTGTCGGTCAAAAAAGCTAATCGAGAGTGTCTGCAAATGTTCAAATAACTTTCGGCGAAGGTCACGCATCGCTTGTTGGGATATCCTGGCCATAACCAAGCCCTGGGCCGATTGGGTCAGCCACACACCAATATACGCAGCCAGCATCAGCAGCGCGATATTCCAAAGTCCGGTCAGGTCGCGAGTGGCGATGGATTTGTCTATGGCTACACCGATCAGGTAGGTGGTGAGAAGACTCAGTAGCGTGCTTATGATCACGAAGATGACCACGGATAAAAAGGACCAGCGATAGGGTCGCAGTGTGGCGAGCAAGCGGCGCAGCGTGCCCCGTACGTCGCTGGCTCTTTCGATGCGCGCCCGTGCGCCTCTGCCGCCCGGACCCGGCATGCCGGTGTCTGATTGGGGAGCTGGTTGACGAGAGGGTTTTTCGGTTGCCTGATTAGTCATCATGCCCTCCACCGTCACCACCCAATTGGGAATCGTAAATTTCCTGGTAAATAGGGCTGGAGGTCATCAACTCTGTGTGGGTGCCTTCAGCGACGATTTGCCCTCTATCCAGCACAACGATCTTGTCGGCGTTCAGTACGGTACTGATGCGTTGAGCGATGACGAAAGTCGTGCTCTCGGTCATTAGCTTGTCCAATGCCGTTTCTATCAAGACCTCGGTTTCCACGTCTACAGCGCTGGTGCTGTCGTCCAGAATCAGGATCTTAGGTCGAATCAATACTGCGCGGGCGATGGCAAGCCGCTGCTTTTGTCCGCCGGAAAGGTTGACCCCCCTCTGTCCTAGAACCGTATCGTATTGATTAGGGAATGACATGATGAAATCATGGGCTTGAGCGGTCTGGGCTGCGGAGATGACTTCTTCTTCTGGGGCGCCAGGGCGGCCGTAGCGAATATTGTCGCGGATGGTTCCGCTGAATAGCACCGTCTCCTGAAGCGCTATGCCGGTTTGAGCGCGTAACAGAGCCAGCGGCAGATCGCGTACATCTATGCCGTCCAGGGTTACGCAACCTTGTTCAACATCGTAATAGCGAGGTATCAGTTTAACCAGGCTGGATTTGCCCGATCCAGTTGCGCCAAGAATGGCGACCGTCTGACCCGGTTCTGCCACCAGATTGATATCCCTGAGAACCGGTTCACCGCAGTTGTGGTTATAGCTGAAGCAGACGTTTTCGAAGGTTACTCGGCCCTTTACACTGGCCAGTATCTGTGTTTGTGAACGATCCTGCACGTCAGGAGTGCTGTCCAGCACTTCATAAATGCGAGCGGCAGAGGCATCGGCAGCGGAGAGTGGGCCGACCATGCCGCCCAGCATCAGCATCGGGAAGAGGGAGTAGGATAAATAATTGATCGAAGCCACCATCTCTCCCACGGTGAGATCTCCCTGGATGACCATGTTTCCGCCCAGCCACACAACGCCCACGATTCCTATGTTGACCAGGAACATCATCGTTGGGATCAGCAGGGCCAGGAGCTGCATCACGCGGATATTCTCTGTCATCAGGTTGATGTTCGCACCATCAAAGCGTGTATTTTCATGCTCTGAGCGTACGAGGCTTTGACCACGCGCACACCCGCCAGGTTCTCCTGTAAGACCTGGTTCAACTTATCCAACTTCTTCTGAACACCCAGAAAGAGCGGTTGGGCTTTTGCGCCGATGATCCAGATCAGCCCCCAGATCAGGGGGGTGAGAGCAAGCATTAACAGTGCAAGTTGCCAACTGGTCAGAATCAGCATCACGATGCTGCCGATCATCCAGAGCGGCGCGCGCGTGAGGATTCGCAAAGACATCTGCACGATCGTCTGTACCTGGTTGACATCGCTGGTGGTGCGCACCATCAATTGACCGGTCTGGAGGTGATCCAGGTTGCCAAATGAAAAGGTCTGGATTTTCCGTACGATAGTGCTGCGCAGGTCTGCGCCAACCCCTTGCGCCACGCGCACCGAGAACACCGTATTGCCAACGGAGAATCCAGCGCTGAGGACGGCTGCCCCGAGCATCAGAAGGGAAGTGGTCAGGATGGTTTGTAGATCGTGATTTTGAATGCCATCGTCAATAATTCGCTGAGTCAAGCGCGGGATCGCCAGATCAGCGGCCACTACGCCCAGCAGCAGCGTTATGGAGAGGATGGCTTCTTTTCGATAAGGGCTGACAAAAGACAGTATTCGTCGGAAGGATTTCATAGTTTGTATAGCAAGTCGCTAAGGTGCTACTCAATTACGTCATTCTGGGCTACCGCAGGGAGCGAAGAATCTCGGCTATGCCGAAAAGATCACTGCGGTTTGGTGAGATAGTTCGCCACTCTGCTCCTCATAATGACAATGAAGCAGGGGGCTGAGCAGCAACGTCGTTAAGTATAGATCAACCCCCCTCATTACTGGAAGTGAATAGTCATATCCTTCTTCCAGAAGTCCCTCCCATCAGTATTGAAGGTGTGTTTGGATTACGGAACGTATTGCCTTTGTTGGGCTTTGTTTTCCATGTCATCCAAGCAAAAGGGGCAGAGTTTTCCAGCCCCTTTTGGGAGTGTTCTTGCTGACCCCACCCGCGGGTTATGAGTGAACCGGGTTATTAGAATTCCATCTTCTAGGTTGCCGGATCCTGCTTCCCGAGCAGACTCGCTTTGAAAGCTGGGATTAGGAGCGAGATCGTGAGTAATACGCCCAGTGTCCCGGCGACTAAGAAATCGGATGTTTGCATCCTGATGATGTGCGTTGGATAGTTGGCGACAATCACTGTCACACCAGCAATCAGCCCCAACCACCAACCGGTTTGTTTGCGCGAGGCCAATAACGGTATGGCGATGATGCACATCACAAAGGCGATGAAGTTCATTGGCGCTTCAAACCCATAAATTGTTATCATGGGATCGGTGAATAGAGGTTTGTCGGGGCGATCCATCAACCCCTTCACGCCGTGATTAACCAGGACAATGATATGTGCAGGGACAATGCCCAACATGGTGAACACGAAGAATCGGGCAGTTTTTTCTATGCGACTGCCCACCTTTATCAACAAAAACGTCCAGAAAGTAATCAAGCCGAATATAAGGAGAAGCGCGGCTGGCGCAGGTTTCCCAAACTGGACCAAAAACGGCAGGGATGTGTAAATTCCGAAAAGCGTAGGAAATGAGATGCAACTGAGCGCCACAGGCCATGCCCAGGTTTCTCCTTTCCAAAGGGGATAGGCGATTAGGACGAGGGTGATGCCGGCGACCATATCAAATCCCCGAAAGATGAAGAAAAATGTTGGCAACAGAACCCCAGCAAGCACCATGTTTGGTTGTGTGGGTATGAGGCTGGCAATCTTTTCCATCAATGCATCTAAGGTGGATTGGATCAGGGAAGGTCCGAATATGACGATAAAAAGCCCTAAAACTACAGCTAGAATAGCCATTGTCCGGCGGGCGGCGATCGAGTCCTTTACATCGTTCATCTTTTCTCTCTCCTCTTGGAAGATAATTTGGTGGGATACCACCATTTATGGCACTAAAACAGGCAAATTGCATTTCCTTAAGGAAAGATTATAAAGATAATTGAGGGGCTCATCTAAAGATGATTGCAGATGGAACGACTTATCGAATTGATCGCGGGCGTGTCTGAATTTTCAGGCCTAAGCGACCAGGAGCGATTGGAACTGGCGCAAGTCGCAATTCGAAAAAGCTATGATAAAAATGAATATATTGCTCATTATGGGGACGTTTGGCCGTACCTGTTTGTGGTTGATACTGGACTAATCAACGTTGTGAAGATATCAACAAAAGGGCGCATCCTGGGCGCGCTCCAGGTACAGCCTGAGCAGGTTTTTTGGAGCCCATCTCTTTTCGATGAGGGTCCCTTACCGGCAGCTCTTGAAGTGAAGGAGAGAAGTTCCATTTATCTATGGCACGGAAGCCATATTCTTCCACTTGTCCAGAAGAATCCAGAAGCTTTATGGGCGCTGTGTCTGATGTTGATGAGACGGATTCGGCAAGCTAGCGATTTTATCGAGGATCTAACCTTCCAACCGGTCGCCGGTCGGTTGGCCCGCTTAATCATTACTCAGTTTGAAGATAGCGCCGATCTCCGCATTGCTCGTGAGCAGACGCTGGATGAAATGGCGGCCATAATTGGCACAACTCCCGTGATGGTGTGCAAGATATTATCCCGATTCGCGGGAGAGGGTCTGATTACAGTGAATCGGACCGAATTCGAAATGACCGCCAAGGCTGCCCTTGAAAAAATTGCCAATCTTGATAGTGGAGCGAAGTCGGAGATCTGAGGATGGCGATAGTAAGCTAATCCCAGACTATTTAGATGTTGCATCGTCATGGTCGTTGCGATTGTCTATTGGGAGCACGATGACGAATGTCGTCCCAGAATCGTCGGGGCTCTCCGCCCAGATGCGGCCGCCATGATTTTCTACGATCGACTTCGCGATCGCCAGGCCCAGACCCGAACCACCGCTGTCACGCTGGCGCGACTTATCCGCCCGATAGAAGCGGTCGAAGACGTGTTGGATATCCTCGGCTCCAATGCCTGGCCCAGTGTCTTGGATGCGTATTTCGACCTCCTGCTCCAGAAGTGAAGCGGCGAGGGTCACGCTCCCTCCTTTGAGTGTATAACGCAGCGCATTGCTCAGTAAGTTGCCCAACACCTGCGCCATTCGGTCTGGGTCAACATTTACCTCAGGTAGATCGGAAGCAATTTCGCTGCGCACTTTGATCCCTCTCTCAAGAGCAAGCGGATGATATGCGGCAGCTACCTCTTCCAGCAGGGTATACGGGGAAATTGGGCGACGCGTGAGCGTCAGCTCTCCTGCATCAGCCATTGAAAGCGTGCGTAGATCTTCGACCAAACGTTCAAGGCGGCAGGCTTCATCACGGATGATGTCGAATGTCTCCTGGGTGGGTGGGAGTACACGATCGTGTACTGCATCAGCGTGCCCAAGGATAATGCTGATGGGTGTGCGCAGCTCGTGGGCGATGTCGGCAGTCATTTGGCGGCGAATGCTGGTCGACCGATCGAGCTCTTCGCTCATTCGATTGAACGATACGGTTAGTTCGCCTAATTCATCCTTAGAGCGTACTGGCACGGTCAGACCCAACTCCCCATCAGCGACTGCGCGCGTCGCAGCTGTCAGCTCACGAAGCGGACGCGTGAGAGTGCGAGCAAGAAATATCCCCAGGAGTAGAGCGACAAACAATGCCCCGATCGCGCTCAGAATGAGCGTCTGATTGATGCGGTTCAGGAAAAGTGCTTCAGACGGTCCCCGCCCGAATTCCAAGCGCAATGAGAGTATCCAGCCCACGGTCTGTCCATCAACCGCTATCGGATCTGCGTCTGCAAAATCAGCTTGAGAGACCGTATCCCCAATTTGATACCCAGAGCCGGCGATGATGACCATCCCAGCCTCGTCGGTGATCGTGATGCCGCCTCTTTCTCTCGCGGCAGGGATATGTCCATCCAGGGGAATCCTGCCGGGAAATGACACTTCCGCATCCACGCCGGCCCATTCACCGTGATCGCGATAGAACTCTTCAAGCTGGGAGATATATTCTTCCTGATATTGGCCGAAGATGAAGTCGGCGAACTCCTTCGCCGTCGTTTGGCTGGCGATGACCGCCACAAACGCCACCGCAACCATGACGACAACCAGAAAGGCGAGGATGAGTTTCAAGCTTAGCGAGCGCATTTGTTTATTCCCTGGTGAAGCGATAGCCCACGCCGTAGATTGTTTCAATATAGCGCGGCGAGCGCGGATCGGGTTCGATCTTTGAGCGTAAATTTTTAATGTGTACGTCGATTGTGCGTTCGTAGCCTCCATAAGCGACACCCTGAATGTGATCCAGTAGATCCAGGCGAGAGAACACCCGACCTGGCGTTGACATCAGAACTGCAAGCAGGTCAAATTCTGAAGGGGTCAGGTTCACAAACGATTCCCCTACCTTTACGCTATGACTCTCTCGGTCGAGCGTAATATCTGCATAGCGAAGGGTCTCAGCCGTTGGCTCAGTTTCTCCTGCACGGCGCAAGACCGCGCGGACGCGGGCTAAGAGTTCGCGCGGTCGGAAAGGCTTAGTTACGTAATCATCCGCGCCCAATTCCAGGCCGACGACCTTATCGTCGTTATCCACCTTCGCAGTGAGAAGGATGATCGGTGTATTTTCTTCCCTGTGATGCAGGCGCATGAACTCGTAGCCATCCATCTCCGGCATCATGATATCCAGGATGATCAGGTCGGGTTTTTCAGCCCGGGCGACGATTAAGGCTTCTCTGCCGTCTCTGGCTGTCGCAACCCGATAGCCTTCCTGCTCGAGGTAAGCTTTCACTAAGGACACTAAACGCTCTTCGTCATCGACAACCAGAATCTTTTTTACCATCGGGTTTTCCAACTCACTCTTCCACCTAGATTTGAGAACTCCAGCGTGATGGGGCGATATGTGTGTATGATCGCTGGTGTGCTCGATCAATGTAAGCATATCAAGAAAAACTAACGATACTATGAAAGTCGTTAGTTACAAGAATCGTCAAGCTATCCGCTTGTAATGCGCTCACACTAACGCGGAGGCGGTCCCTGAACCGCCCCCGCTTTTCGAATAGTACGCCTACGATTGCGATCTTTCCTCGAGCATCTGGATGAGAGGATTGATCAAGAACATCGAGAATCGATCTCCTGAAGACAGCTTTTCAGCTCGTTCGGCCTGAAGTGTAGCGATTTGCTCTGGATCCAGGTCCAGGTCTCCACTGCCTTCACCAAATCCCCCGCCGCCCAGACCACCACCCAGACCACCGCCCGGACCACCGCCGGATCCAGGGACAATCCCGTCTGGCGCGCTGCTGCGTGAATCACCATCAGCTGTCAAATCACCGCCACGGGCGATGCCTAATTCTTCTGTGAGCTCGAAGATACCCTCCTGTGTAAGTTCCATTGCCGCGATTGCATCGAGCTGTTCAGAACTCATCGTCTCCAGAATTTGGTTGACGATCGCCTCAATCTCACCTTCAGCAGTGATGTCGCTCGAGCTCAGGCTGCGAATGGCTTGCCAGAGCGTCAGCAGCTCAGCAGCTTGCTCCGAATCAACAGCAAGATCGGTCTCTTCCAGCTTCAAGGTGCCCAGGGTGAGCTGGGTCTGGACGGATAGGGCGTCAGTGTAATCCTCATTCAACACCGTCGCCGCATTATTTGCTGTGCTGCTGGTACCGCCGCAGGCGGCAAGGATTAGTGTCAAACTAACGAGCACTCCTAGGACTTTTAAATTTTTCATCACTTCACTCCTCACTCTTCTTATGTGTAGTTGTTTTTCCCTTACCAAAATCAAAAACGTGCCATCATCGGCAGTAATTTACTGGTGCCGTAGAGCCTCGATCGGGTCGAGCTGCGCGGCTTTATTCGCTGGATAGAAGCCGAAGAAGGCGCCGATAACCGCAGCGGATGTGAAGGCAAGCAAGATCGAACTGGGGATGATGACGGTTCTCATATCACTTGCCCAGCCGAAGAACCATGCCCCACCTACACCGACGAGAACACCGAACATTCCACCTACAAGACTCAAGAGCAGGGCTTCGGTCAGGAACTGCCAGCGAATGTCATTCGGTGTGGCACCGACGGATTGCCGGATCCCGATCTCACGGGTTCGTTCCGTCACGCTAACGAGCATGATGTTCATGATGCCGATGCCTCCGACAATAAGCGATACGCCAGCCACCCACGCCAATAGGCTTCGGAAAGCAGCAGTCGTCGCCTCCTGTGTCTTGATAATGTCCTGTTGTGTAGTTACGCTGAAATCAGGGCTCTCCAACGAAACGTCGTGGCGCTTGGCGAGTAAGAGTTCGATTTGCAGGATCACATCATCAAGGGTTGCCTCACTCTCAACTTCAACGTAGATCACCCGTACGCGGTCGCCGCGGAATTTTGCAAATTGGGAGGGGGTAAATTTCTGGAAAACAACGGTGATTGGGAGGTAGAGACGATTATCATAGTCAACATCACCCACCATCCCTTTCTCATCAAGTACGCCGATGACGGTCAATTTGGTAGTGCCTACGGTGATGACCTGCCCGATGGGATTGGCATCTCCGAAGAGCTCCTCCGCCAGACGGTTTCCTAGAACTGCAATTTTCTGACTTTGATCGACTTCTCGCTGCTTGAAGTACCGCCCCTCATCCATCTCAATGTCTCGCACCGAGGGAAAGTCAGGGGTCGTTCCGAGGATGGAAACGTCTTCCAGTACCACGCCGCCGGCTTTGATCGTCGCAATGGCACCTTGCTCAATAGTTACGCCAGCGACTCCTTCAACCTCATCGCCGATCGCGAAACCATCGTCGTAGACCAGGCCTCCAGATACTCCACTACTCCCGGAGCCAGATCCCCCGCGTGAGAACGTCGAGTTGACGAAGACCAGGTTTGTCCCTAGCCCTGTAATTTCTTCCTCGATCGCGGCTTCGGTGCCGGCGCTGATGCCGATCATGATGATGACCGCAGCGACGCCGATGATGATTCCCAGCATGGTCAGGAGAGAACGGGTCTTGTTACGATAAATGCTCTCCCAGGCAACAAGAAGGAACTCGAATGGGCTCATGATGATTCCCCTTTTCTCTCTCGCAGAGCGTGCTTTTCCCCATTTTTGATGACCTTTTCGACCTTACCATCGCGTAGATGGATGGTCCGTTGTGTATGTTCGGAGATCTCATGATCATGGGTGACCATCACGATAGTCCTTCCATCTTCGTGCAGCTCATGGAGTAAACTCATGATTTCTTCTCCGGATCGCGTATCTAAATTTCCGGTGGGCTCATCCGCCAATATGAGAACAGGATCGTTTACCAGTGCCCGGGCGATCGCCACCCGCTGCTGCTGCCCGCCGGAGAGTTCGTGCGGCTGGTGATGGAGGCGATCCCCTAGACCAACTGCTTCCAGCTTATGCCGAGCGGTTTCTTCGCGCTCTTCCGGGCTGAGCTTTTTTTCCCGGTTGTAAATTAATGGAAGTTTGACATTATCAAGAGCGGTGGTGCGGGAGAGCAGATTGTAGGATTGAAAGATGAATCCGATCTTCCGGCTGCGGATAGCGGCCAACTCGGTTTTATCCAGGTCGCTCACATCTTCATCGTCCAAGACATAGAAACCATCTGTAGGTCGATCGAGGCAGCCGAGAATGTTCATCAATGTGCTTTTTCCTGAGCCGGAGGGTCCCATGATGGCGACGAACTCACCCTCCTGGATTGTGATGCTCACACCATCCAGCGCTGCCACGCTAATCTCCCCCATGCCGTAGACTTTCCTCACGTCTGATGTTTGGATGATTGTTTGTTGGGGCATTATTCAGTCTCCACGATACCAGTGGTGACGATCTCGCCCGCTTTAAGACCGGACTTGATCTCAGCAAAGGTGAAGTCCATCAGGCCAACCTCGACAGTCCTGAGTCTGGGTACACCGTCTTCCAGTACGAAGACTGCATACTCACCAGGTGAAAGTTCGCGCAGCGCTTCGACTGGTACGAGAACTACCCTCTCGGCTTTGCCGCCAATAACGTCCACCGCAGCGTTCATGCCAATCAACAGGTTGTCCAACATGACCACTGATTCAGAATTGAGCTTAACCAAGCCGCGCACAGCAGAAACACCCTGGGATGTATATAGACCCGGATCGACTTGGATAACAATTCCCTTGAAGACCTCATCCGGCAAGGCATCGAAGATCACTTCGACTGCATAGTCGAGATCGATTTTCCCCAGATCGGTTTCGTCTAAAAATATCTCAAGATGCGGTTGGGAGAGATCCGCTAGGGTAATAAAAGTCCCCGACACGTTCTGCCCCACATTTGCATTTACGGTGATCACCGTGCCGTCCATTGGCGCAACGATGATCGACTGTTCCAGATCGCGCTGGGAAATGGCCAATTTCGCTTCAGCGTTGGCGAGCTGCAGTTCCGCCTTCACGATTTCGTCCGCATCCGGGCCGTCCTTGACGCGTTCCCACTCAAGTTCAGCCTGCCCTAATAGAGCTTTTGTCATCGCGATCTCGGCGTCAAGCATCGCTTGCTGGATCTCCGTCGGTTGGCCTGTGTACCAGTTCCAATTCCCCAGTGCGGTCTGGTACTTGCTCATTGCATTCGCATAATTTATTTGGAGGGCCCCATCGTCAGGGTCCTGGTTGAGTTTCTCATTCGCGCGGGCTAGAGCATCCTCTGCATTCTCAAGCTCGGCTGCGGCGGCATCGATCGTGGCCTGGCTGGCTCGGTTGCCCTCCTGCTGAACGATGTTCGTATATTCCGCGCTGTAAAGCGCATCCCGGGCATCCGCTAGAGTGATTTGCGCTTGAGCGGTGGCGACGTCGGCTTTCTCGTAGATGGAGTCGAGCGACTGCCGGGCGTTGATCGCAGAGAGCTCATCCGCTGCTACAGCGGCTTCCAATTGTTCGCGCTCTCCTTGGACTGCGAGCACATCGCCGGCTATGACTTGATCGCCAGGCTGAACATGGATTTCAGCGACCGGGCCATTGGTCCCAAACCCAAGCTCGATTTCATCGCCAGCGATTAAGACGCCGGACCCGCTGGCGTAGACCACCAGATCGCCCTGACGAACAGTGGCGGTTTGAATTTTGGGTTCATCTGCTGTCTGCGCTGGCAAGTATGCGAGGTTGTAATACGCAAAACCGCTGCCAACTACGACAATGAGGATGGCGCCTGCGATTAATAGGGTCTTCTTGGAGAACTTCTTTAACATGGTTCCAGCTCCTCGTATTGTTCTTATTGGACTTTCAGATCGAAAGTATAGGAAAGGATTTTGTGGAACCTGTTAGGAAGTCATGAAGGAATTGTGTGGATTTTTATCGAGCTTATGCGTGGATTTAGGATTGTTAATGAGAATCGACTATGGATATGTAATATTTCGCGACATCGCACAGTCATAAGTAATGGGAATCGAAACGTATTTGGATGGCAAACTAATCCCAGAGCAATCCTATTAATCTCACGGAAAATTGCACTTTGGCCGTGGCGATCTCTGAATTAAGTTGAATCATGGACGATTGGATCGGGAAAAAAGTAGCACAAGTGCGTATTGATAAGCTGATCTCGCGCGGTGGGATGGGCGCGATCTACCTTGGCTGGCATGAAGTTGAAGAACGATCTGTCGCGGTGAAGATCATGCACGCCCAGATTCGGGAGGATCCGTTATTTCAACGGCGGTTCCAGCGTGAAGCAGAGGCGATCGCGAGGATGCAGCATCCAAATATCGTGCATTGCTTGGATTGCAACGTTGTGCAGGGGCGGCCCTACATCATCATGGACTTGCTCGAGGGTATGCCGCTGCACGAATACCTGCGTGTGATTCATGGGCAGGGTTTGCTGCTGCCGCTCCACATTGTCGTCGGGATCGTCCGTTCGCTGGCCTCGGCGCTGGATTACGCCCACGGATCGGGTGTCCTTCACCTGGATGTGAAACCATCCAATATTGTCCTGGAGAGCGACACGTTGCCAGTGGATCCCTTCAAGCCGATCCCTCCCGATTTAAAGGCGGTGTTGACGGATTTTGGTTTGGCGCGCATGGCGGGCGCGATGACACAAGCGACCGCGGGGATGTTTATGGGCACACCTGCCTACGTGAGCCCCGAACAAATCCGTGGGGAACCCGCGGACCTGCGCGCCGACATCTACTCGTTTGGCGTAGTAATCTATGAGCTTCTAGAGGGGCAAGCCCCTTTCGATCCGCTCCAGAAGTAGAGAACGTCGTTCTCAGAGCGATGGCGAAAGAGCCGGAAAAGCGTTACCCGAGTGCAGGCGAAATGGCGCGGGACCTGGCGTTGAGTGTTGACCGGGCCGCTCAAAACAATGTCTAGGTAGCGCAGAATCCTCCGAACTGATTGCTTCACCCATACTAAGTTTCGGATATATATGGACTATTAAAAGCGTTCGGGAGCGCTTTTTCTGAAGTTGATTTAATCGTATATTCATCTCGCCTCGTGAAATTGACAATACGGACGTTTTTTAGTGTAGGTTCGAAGAAGGAGTGGAATTCCCATGTCACTTAGTGCGCATTACCAGACATTATTTTCGTACCACTGGCACACAACGCGGCGATTGCTCGAGAGTGCGGCATCTCTGGATGAAGAGGTCTATCATGACAATGGTGAGTATGGCCATGGTTCGGTCCATGATCTTTTCCTTCACCTGTTACGAGCAGATCAAGGCTGGCGAATCGGCCTGGAGACACTCCAGCAGCAGCCGGGTATTCAGGCGGAAGACTTTCCAACCATTGAATCCATCACGAGTGAATTCGAGATGGAAGAGTCAGCCTGGGAGATGTATTTGAACGGGTTGAGAGATGTTGAAATTGAGGCTGATCTCACGCTCACCGATATGCGGGGTAATCCGAGAACCTTCCAGCTATGGCGCATCCTACAGCATCTCATCTTGCATGGGATGCAACACCATAGTGAGCTGGCGCAAATCTTTACAATCAAGGGGCAATCACCAGGCAATCTTGATTTCATTTTTTACCAGTGATTACCGTTTTCTCACATCCAGTCGATGGATGAGTTTTCGATCAACGAATGAACGGGTAGCGGGTCAGCGTTCCATCACGCGCCTCGAATTCCCTGGCAGCATGTTCGTCCACGGATGGGTAGCTAAACCAGTTTTCAATACAGATCTGTTCCACTTCTGATGTGAATATTATTATTCTTATCATTTTGGAATCAGAATCTTTCTCCATTGAAAATCTTGGGATGTGTATGATGACACGTTTAACACGCAGGTAACCATTCCGTCGAAACGCTTACCATCCGTGGTGAAACCAAGGAGGATGAAGTTCGGGAAAGGGCGCATGCCTATATTCGTCAGCGCCGATTAGAAAGCTTTATTCGCTCGATCTCCTTGCCGACAATAGACAATGCCGATAAGGAAAAAGCGGAATTTAGAGACGGCAATCTGACCCTGAGCCTCCCTAAGGTGGAGGATATCAAGCCGAAAACGATCACCTTCAAGGTCAAGTGAACTCAGATCCCGACAACAAATCGAGCCCGAGTTGGCTGTCGGGCTCGATGCGTTTAAGACGTGGCAGAGTGGAAAACTAGGATTCCCGAACCTTCATCGCCCTGAAATGAGCGATATAGCGGGCTGAAAAAGGATCGCGACCAAGGAGTAAGTCGGTCGCCCTGAGTGTCATGCTCAGTTTGAAGGGGTCGCTGATCAGGCAGTTCGCACCCGCAGCAAGCGCTAAGGCGAGGAAGCTCTGATTGAGTGTGTGACGCTCGGGTAATCCAAAGGAGACATTGCTTGCACCAAGAATGATGCTAACTCCGAACTCCGCCCGAATGCGTTCAATCGCTTGCAAGGTGATAGTGGCGGCCTCGTGATCTGTGCTCACCGACAGCACAAGAGGATCGATGATCACATCCTCTGCGGCGATTCCAAGCTTGCCGGCCCGTTCGATGATTTTCCCAGCGACAACGAGACGCCCTTCTGCGTCCTTCGGGATTCCATCTTCACCCATAGATAAGCCGATCACGGAGCAGTTATGCTCTTTAACCAGGGGCAAGATGCTCCGGAGTGAAGATTCCTCCCCGTTCACAGAATTAACAAGTGGTTTTCCGGGGGTGATTGAAAGCGCTTCGGCGAGCGCTTCCGGGTTGGCTGAATCAAGGCAGATGGGCACATCCGTAATCTCTGCTATGGTTTTTACTGTTTCCTTGAGCAGGCGTGCCTCATCCGCGCCAGGCACACCGACGTTTACATCTAAAAGATCCGCACCGGCTACTACCTGCCGGGTTGCTAGTTGGCGCACATAGTCGAAATTCCCCTCCTGAAGAGCTTGTGCCAGGCGTTTATTCCCGGTTGGATTGATCTTCTCACCAATGAGAATGACCGGTCCAACCGTATCGATGACGACTTCCTCACCGGTACCTCTTAAAATCGTTTGCATTGTGATGAACCCTCCTCAATGTTAAACATGGTCTTCATTGGGCGCGACCTCAATCTGTGAAATTGCACTCTTTCCATCCAATGTGGATCAGGAATTTTCGTGGCGATATCCCATTGATGAGCAGTTTCGACTGTCGAAATATCACCCTTGATCTTTGATCATCTGTGCGAGCTCACCGATTCCGCTTACAACGAGATCTGGTTTGTAGGGAGACTGGGCAAGGTCTCCCGGCTGGGTTTCACCGCTGAGCACCAGGACCGTTTGGAATCCATGCTACCCCATGGCGATGTCGGTGTAAAGACGATCGCCGACCATGCAGATCTGATATGCGGAAAGTCCGGTCTTGGTCATGATCGCGTCGGCCAGCGGTTTATAAGGTTTGCCGATGATCTCGTCCGGTGACCTTCGGGTCGAAGCCTCCACAAAGGCGATCGTCGCGCCGATGTCCGGGATCGGCCCGTCTGCTGTCGGGCAATTGAGGTCGGGGTGTGTGGCGATAAAGGGGGTGCCTTTACGTATCAAGGCGCACAGCCGGGCCAATTTGTCATAGGTAAGTGTCGTGTCGAATCCGAGCACGACGCTGCCGGGGTTCTCGTCGGTGAGCTCAAAACTATGATCGAGGAACTCTCGTTCAAGGGAGGGTGTCCCTACCAGGTAGATTTAGGCCGCCCCCCCTCTCGCTGCGAGCAGTGAGGCGGTGGCTTCGCCAGAGGTGACGATGTTTTCCGCGCGGGTGTCGAGTCCCAATGTCTTGCGTTTATCACCATAATCAACTCTCGATTGGGAGGAGTTGTTAGTCAGGAAGAGGTATTGGATGCCGCGTTTTGTAAGGAGTTGGATGAATTCATGAGCGCCTGGAAGCAGTTGATCACCCAGGTAGATTGTCCCATCCATATCCAGCAGGTAACAAAGTATCTCACCAAAGCGCATACATTACTGCTCGCAGTTTATATGGAAGGAGAACGGTGAGGGTTAGAGAGTGATAATCGGCCTGGCACCGTCAATGAGTCAATTCCTTCGCCAGGGCGACGGCACGGCTCGCGTCAGGCGCATAGCCGTCTGCGCCGATGTCTTGTGCGAAAGCCTCCGTGACGGGCGCTCCGCCGATCATCACTTTGACGCGATCGCGCACGCCCGCGGATTGGATTGCTTGCATCGTCAGGCGCATGTTCTCCATCGTCGTGGTGAGCAGGGCGGAGAGCCCGAGCAGATCGGCTCCCTCGCGCTCGATTGCTTCGATGAAGGATTCAGGGGCGATGTCCGTCCCCAGGTCGACGACCTCAAACCCGGCGCCTTCCAACAACATGGCCACGAGGTTTTTGCCGATGTCGTGCAAATCCCCCTTGACGGTTCCGATCACAATCTTACCCGCGGGTTCGAGCCCGACTTCGACCAGGTGGGGCTTTAAAACAGCCATCCCCTTCTGCATGGATTTGGCGGAAATCAGCATCTCCGGAACGAAGTACTCGCCAGCCTCGAATAACTCTCCCACGCGCGCCAATGCCGCTGTCATCGCCTCGGAGAGGATTCGTTCAGGGGAAAGGCCCTCACCGAGCGCTTTCTGTACGCTCGCCTCGGTTTCGTCCATCTTTCCCTGGATGATTTGATCGTAGAGAGTTTGAAGGATGGGTTCCACGTATGTATCCGAATCCTCGATTCCATTTACCCCCGAGATGTCTAGCTCACGTCTTACGGTCAGCGCCTGCATTTTTCCTATGTTTCACAAAGATACCATAATCTTTATCTTATAGCTTCTCGGAATATTACGAAAGTCGGGTGTGATAATTAGGGCATCGGCTTTCTTTAGGCAGTAAGGAGATCCAGGTATGAATGTCTTCTGGATGGGTGTCGTCGTCAGGGTGACTGATGTGATGCAGGTTCTTAGTTCACCGAAGGGAAAAATCCTTACTGAGACTTAATTAAGTGTACGGGTTTCTGGGAAAGGGACCCAGTTATCCATAAAGGGTGTATCAATATAAGGACTTCCTGCATCGCTTGAAATGACAACAGGTGGAAGCTGTTTCCGCTCATATTATGTCGAACCCCTGAAAGGGTCGCTGTTTCATGGCTCACTCGAAACGGCTTCATGGAATGGGTATTGGAGTCTGTTCCAACTTGTTCGTAACGTTGAGCATGAGCAAACTAACGTAACCATCCACTTGTTTTGTTGAGAGCCGATTATTGCTGATAAAATCGAGCGAGTGCTTAATGGCGTAAGACTTGAGGAACTGAATTTGTCGTGTTCCGTATCGGCTTGTAAGAAACGCGAGATTTGCTAAGCTATTACCATCTGGAACTGGTCACCTGAAAAGTATTTCCCAAACATTTAGGCTTGCGTTACGGCACTCTCGCTGCTGTGAGGGAAGCAGCCAGCGATAACACAAGGGCAACTTCTTATGATGAAATTCGTCGCCGCGCTCGATCAAGGTACGACCAGCACGCGCTGTATGCTCTTCGATCGTCATGGAGCGGTTGCAGCACGCTCACAAAAGGAACACCAACAGATCTACCCACAGCCGGGCTGGGTGGAGCATGATGGCTTGGAGATCTGGGAGAACGCGCAGGAGGTGATGCGCGCGGCTATCACTCAGGCTGGAGCAAAAACGGACGAGATCGTCGCTGTGGGAGTGACCAATCAGCGGGAGACGACGATCGTGTGGGATCGAAAGACGGGAAGGCCGTATACGAACGCCATCGTCTGGCAGGACACGCGCACAAAGGAGATCTGCAGCCAGCTTGAAACGCAGGGCGGGATCGATCGTTTTAGAGCGAAGACTGGATTGCCGCTTGCCACGTATTTCTCCGGACCCAAGCTCAAATGGATTCTCGATAACATGGAAGGCGTCCGTATGGCGGCTGAACGGGGTGAGGCGCTCTTCGGCACCATCGACACTTGGCTGATCTGGAATTTGACCGGTGGACCGCAGGGCGGGGCGCATGTCACCGATGTGACGAACGCCAGCCGCACTCTGCTGATGGACCTTGCGAAGCTCACCTGGGATTCCGAGATACTAGAAATTCTAGGCATTCCAGAAGGTATGTTACCGAGAATTGTGCCCTCCTCCGATCCCGAACCATGGGGGAACACCCTCGAGGACAAGGTCCCCGTATGCGGCGATCTGGGAGACCAGCAAGCTGCGCTGGTCGGCCAAACGTGTTTCGGAGAAGGCGATGCGAAAAACACATATGGGACTGGTTGTTTCATGCTGCTTAACACAGGTGAGGAGATCGTTCATTCGAAGAGCGGTTTGATCACAACCGTGGGCTACCAGTTAGCTGGTGCATCCCCGGTTTATGCACTGGAGGGCTCGATCGCCATCGCCGGTGCGTTAGTCCAATGGCTTCGTGATAATCTTGGTTTGATCCAGAGTGCTCCTGAGGTTGAAGCGCTTGCCAGATCGGTTGATGATAATGGGGGTATTTACTTTGTACCGGCATTCTCCGGGTTATTCGCCCCGCATTGGCGGTCAGACGCACGCGGTGTGATCGCCGGACTGACGCGGTACACTAATCGTGGCCATCTCGCCCGAGCAGCGTTGGAGGCGACAGCATACCAGACGCGGGAAGTGTTGGATGCTATGGAAAAGGATTCGGGCGTGCGGTTAACCTCACTGAAAGTCGATGGGGGAATGGTCTACAATGAGCTTCTTATGCAATTCCAAACGGATATTCTGGGAGTTCCGGTTGTTCGACCTAAGATCACTGAAACAACATCCCTGGGCGCTGCTTATGCAGCCGGGCTAGCGGTAGGTTTCTGGAGCGATCTTGAAGAACTGAGCGCTCATTGGCAGGTGGATCAGACCTGGAAGCCGGAGATGGATCGAACCGCGAGCGAAAAACTCTATCGCGGTTGGCAGAAGGCTGTCCAGCGGACCTTTGATTGGGTGGAATAATTATGTGGTTAGGGTGATCCTTAGGCATTCCAGAGGTGATATGTAGCAATCATGGAAGGTCAGCTCTCGCTCTAGGATCCCGTAGTTAATTGAGGATACATGTCTAAATCCCATTCTATGATATGGCTGTAAAAACTTTGGCATGGATGCAGAAGATTGAGTTTCCACGCCTGGCCCAGGCAGGATTCACTTCTGACCACTGTTTGAAGTGCAACATTTGCACTGCGGCTTGTCCCGTAATGAACGTTACGGATCAGTTCTTGGGGCCGAAGGCGGTAGGACCACAGGCTGAGCGCTTCCGTCACCCCAGGCTGCCAATCCCGGATGCCACAGTCTCTTGGTGCTCGGGATGCGGGGCTTGCTCACGTGTCTGTCCGCATGGTGTCTCTGTGGCGGAAATGAACGTGCAGGCCAAAGCTCGTCTGACCGCACAACGCGGTGCGCCTCTGCGCGATCATTTCATCTCTCGCCCCGAAATGCTGGGGCAGCTCAGCAAGCCTTTTGCGGGATTTGTAAACTCCACGCTCGAAAACTCGCTCGCCCGATATTCACTTGAGAAGCTGCTCGCCATCCATCGCCGCGCTCCCTTGCCGAAATTCGCGGCGCGCACATTTCGTGAGCGTTTCCCCGAACGTTGTGTGAAGACGCCTCCTGATCAGGCAGATCCGGGAAAGCGGCTCGTCGCTTATTTCCACGGATGCAGCACGAATCACTACGAGCCGGAGTTGGGCGAGACCACCATTGCCGTGCTCGAAGCATTGGGGTGCAGCGTTCTGCTTCCCCCGCAGAATTGCTGCGGGCTCCCGTTGCAATCGAATGGGTTGTTCCGTCAGGCAAGGCGCTATGGCGAAGCGAATATCCGTCATTTGCTCCCCTTTGCAGAGAAAGAAATCCCGATTGTAGGTACATCGACATCATGCACGTTGGAGCTCAAGCATGAGTATCGGGCGGTCTTGGGTTTAGCGGGACGCGATTTTGATCTGATCGCGGAGTGGACGCGGGATATTTTCGAATTCCTTTTGGAGGAACTCGGTGAAGTGATCGAGGATGTCGGACTCAAACCGGTTCCCAGGCGAGTGCTTTACCATGCGCCCTGCCAGCTTAAAAGCCATTGCATTGGGACGCCGGCATTGGAGATCCTGCGACGGATACCGGAACTTGACATCGTGCTTTCGGAATCAGAATGCTGCGGGGTAGCTGGTACCTACGGTGTCAAGCTCGAGCGCTATCAAGTAGCGTACGAGGTCGGCGAGCTTCTCTTCCAACAGGCGGAGCAATCAAAAGTAGACATCGTGGTAACAGACTCGGAGACCTGCCGCTGGTGGATCTCTCAACATACGGGGATCCAGGCGCAGCACCCGATTGAGGTGTTGGCCGAAAGTTTAGGCCTTTGATATCTCAAGGGGAGAGCCGCTCCCTATTGAAAACGCAGGTGAAACCCTCAAACCGCATCGCCTTTCGAGATGGATGCGGGAGTGAAAGGCGAGCACCCATTAAATAATGCCTATATTGAGAGAACTACCCATTTCAATTGACGAAGACCAGGTGATCCGCTTCCAGGGCGCCCCCGCGGCGGAAATCCGCAAGCGACGGCCCGACCTCGTTGAAACGGCGAGTGCGGCGATCGAGGAGGGGATGGCGCTCATCCAGCCTTCGATTCTGTATCGCCAGCTTGCAGTTGAGGGTCTTCGCCATGAAAAGTTGATTTTGGAAGATGGGCTCGAATTGAGCGGCGCGTTCATCGCCCAGCATTTGGGGCCGGCTCAATCGGTCATTGTCGCGCTGTGTACGATTGGACCCGATCTTGAACGCGCTGCGGGTGAGCGTTTCGCTCAGGATGCCCCACTGGGGTATGCAATCGATGCGCTGGGTTCAGCAGCAGTTGAAGCGCTGGTGACAGCTTTCTGCGGGCAGATTGCGGTGCGTATGGAGAGCGAGGGGCTGCAAGTGTCCAGCCCGCTCAGCCCTGGGATGGAGGGGTGGTCGGTTGACGCGGGTCAGACGGAGATCTTCCGGATTCTCAACAGTGAAGCGATCGGTGTGAAGCTGCTTAAGACGTATTTGATGACTCCGGTCAAGACGGTTTCGGTGGTTTTCGGCTTGGGCGAGAAGATTAAAGCCGCTGAAAGCCTGTGTGATTTTTGCGTCATGCGCGATCACTGCCTATATCGAGATCACAATGCCTGAAGCTGACAGCATGCAGAAACGATTCGAGATTGATTTTGAGCCGATCGGCCGGCGTATTGACGTCGACTCTGGTGCCAACCTACTCGACGCCGCACGCGAGGCTGGAATAGATCTGGCTTCCCTTTGCGGCGGGTCCGGTCTTTGTGACAGCTGTCGAATACAGATTATGACCGGTGAGGTCTCTCCGGCAACAGCCGGGGAAATTGCTGCGCTTGGGGAGCGAGCGATCCGTAAAGGCGAGCGCTTGGCGTGCCAGACCATTCCCCTATCCGATTTGAAGGTCCACATCCCGCCTGAGTCCCTGACAAGCCCGCAGCGGCTGCAGGTGGAGGGGATGGAGCTCGACGTCCCCCTGAACCCCGCTGTGGTTTCACTGGATGTCGATCTTGATCCCCCCTCACTTATGGATGTTCGATCCGATCTGAGCCGTTTGCAAGCGGCGTTGGTACAAGCTGGAGTACCCTCGCCGATCTTCTCACTCCCTTTTTTGCAATCGTTCTGCTCGATGCTGCGCGAGCTAAATTGGAGTGTGAGGTTGGCCATGCGGGGTGAAGAGGTCATCGCCGTCCTGCCTCGCGATGCGCAATTGTTGGGCGTCGCCATCGATATCGGGACGACGAAGGTCGCCGCTTATCTGGTTGACCTCCTTGATGGGACGACTGTGGCCAAGAAAGGGGCGATGAACCCGCAGGTAGCCTTCGGCGAGGATGTCGTCAGCCGGATCGCCTTCGCTAATAAATCCGTCGAGAACCGCGTTGAACTTCAATCGGTTTTGATTGAAGCAATAAATACATTGATCCTCTCCCTTTGTGAGGAAACCGATGTTGACCAAGGTGGGATTGTGGATGCGGTCGTAGTGGGCAACACCGCTATGCATCACGCTTTTCTGAAACTGCCGCTCAAGCA
>SDBU01002212.1_pt1 | contig 26327 bp, 18 predicted proteins | sample 2277071 | NCBI WGS metagenome assembly SDBU01 (sample SAMN10397929, study PRJNA504765) | marine sediment metagenome | isolation source: marine sediment core GS08_GC12, 126 cmbsf | place: Arctic Ocean: Gakkel Ridge, Loki's castle | collected 2008
CTGTGATGGAATATAAGGATAGTGGTGGATCGTGGACGACTTTTGCATCTCTGTCTGACATTTCATTAAAAAACAGCATCCGGAACTGGGATCTTGGCCTGGACTTCATCGATCAGCTCCGACCGGTTAAGTTTGAATACAACAACAAGCCTGGCAAAAAACAGCACGGGCTGATCGCCCAGCACGTCAAAGAGGCCCTGGATAGTTGTGGTGCTGATTTCAGCGGCTGGTACGAGCGTCCAGACAAGTTACAGGGGTTGGACTACCAGAAACTCGTTATTCCGCTTATTAATGCCGTAAAGCAACTCAAAAAAGAAATAGAGGAGTTAAAGAAATGTCTACCTACACCGTTGGTTCAGTAATCGACACATGCAGAAAGCGGATCCTGGATGAAGCAAATATCGATTTTGATGATCCGCAGATGCTGAACCTTTTTAACCTGTCCGGACGCAGGATGGTGGCTCTGCAACCAAGGGTATATACCAGGATCCGGACGCTGAAGTTGCAGCCTGGAAACAAGCAGGTACTATCGGCCACACCGCCTGTGGGGCTTGAGATTGTTGATGTAGTCCGTAACATGGGAACGGACGGGCTGACAGCTGGGCGTGCTATCCGTCAGACCGACAGGGCTTTTCTCACGCGCTATGTACCGACTTTTTCCACGGATCCGGTCAATTCCGACGCAAGTGTTTGGGACTGGTGGCCGATTCCGGAGTATCCGGAGCAGTTTTATGTGCATCCGAAATCGGACGGTACCGGCTATGTGGAGCTTGAGCAGGCAGAAGCACCACCGGATATTGTCTACGATGCGCCTGGTGCCTGGAGATCTCTGTCCATACCGACCAGTGATTATTACCTGGATGGCTACATTAATGGGATCCTTTTTCAGGCCTATGACGATGACACCGATATTCCTGGGAACACACCTAGATCCCAGCTTTATTATCAGAGATTTTTAATGTCCCTGGGTTTGCAGCAACAAGGAGGGCAGCAGCAATGACAGAATTTTTATTCGCTAATAACGCTATTGGCGTACTGAATACGGCCATTGGTACCGGCGATACGCTTCTGGTGCTGGAATCCGGAGAGGGTGCACTGTTTCCTTCTCCTGGATCCGGTGAGGCTTTCCGGCTTATTGTTTATGAAAGTGGTAGTTTTGAATGGATGACCTGTACCGGTGTGTCCGGTGATTCGCTGACGGTTACACGAAGCGCATCGCCGCTTTCTTTTAACATCGGGGCAGCCGTAGATCATCACATAGATGACCAGGCCCTGGAGAATTTCTTACAAAAAGGCACTGAGCGCACAGTAACGTCGGATCCCGATGGGTCTCTGGCAGCCCTTTATTTTGGAGAAGAAGTTTATCAAAGCGTTACCGGTGTGTGGTGGAAGCATACCACCGGCACCGAATGGAAGGAGCTGAACATCTAATGGCATTAGTTTTCAATATGGGATCCCAGGCAAGGCTGGCAGAAAGCATTGATGATGCTGACACCAGGATTCTGCTGACCAGCTATGATACTATGCTGGATAAAGGCGGAAGTGGTGACATTTTTTATGCCCGGATGGTTAATGCAGAAGGCGGCATAGAGATTGTGCTGGTGGATGTTGGAAATTCCGATGCAGTCCGGGGTCTGTCTGTTACTCGTGGGGTAGAATCGACCAGCGCCCGGAACTGGGGTGCCGGAACGATTATCTGGCAGGTTCTTTCTGAGGCTTCCTGGGGTATGGTTGAACAATCATCGGTCGCCAGGCAGGTTGCTTTTATTCCGGACGGTGTGCTGACTTCTGATTATATTGGGGAAAAGGTTTACCAGACAGATCTGCACCTATGGTGGAAGGCGGTCGGAGCTGCCGTGACTGAGTGGAGATTGATTGCCGGTGAGATTTTTACTGCGGATGTGGTTTTTTCTCCGGGAGGGGGAATCTATGCGCTAGGTACTGCGTTGACAATGACTTGCGCTACGTCCGGAGCGAGCATTTATTACACTACAGATGCCACGGATCCGGATGAAACCGATACGCTTTATACGGCCCCCGTAACTCTTTTGGTGGATACGGCTTTTAAAGCCAGAGCTTTTGGGGTTGAACGCTGGCAAAATCCCAGTATTAATATTACATCTGGCGATTACCTTATTACCTTACCTACGGCGTGGGCAGACAAGAGCATGACTGTCAATGATCCGGCTCGTATGATTTATTCTGATAGCGATAATGTTCTATTGCATGTCAGTGAAACCAAACTGTATCAGCGGGTTGGCTTTGCCTGGTCGCAGGTGTTGGCAGACGTTCCGGGTTCCGGCTCTAATATTTCTGAACATATCATAGAAGATGGTGTAGATATCTGGATGGTGGCAGATAGAACCAACAGGGCAATTTTGTGTTTTACAAATACTGCTACGTATCCTGCATGGATAATTCCTGTGGATGAAGACAATACAGCTTTTGCTGGTTCAATCAGTTTATTTAGGCATGTTGTAAAATTCGGCAGCGATATTTACCTGGATAGTTTTTCCAGCAATACAAGTGTTTTCAAACATGGCTTATATAAAGTGAACGGAGTGGATGACATCTCGTTGTATTCAAAATATTCGACTTCAGATTCCGATGTGACAAAAGTATCTGCTCCGGTAGAATTTAATGGTAGTTTATATGCAATTGTTATCTCTGGAGATTCCGGGTGGTTAAACAACCTGTTGCGTTTAGATAGCGGTACAGCTGTTAGGATAACGACGGACACCCAACATCTGAGAGGGCTTTTTGTTTATAATAGCCAGTTGTATGCTTGGGGTCAAAAGGCTGTACCAAACGGGGCTAGTATTCTTAGGTGGAATGGTGGTTCTTCCTGGATAACGGTAAAGGAAGAATCGTCAAGCAGTTTGTTTTGGGCAGATAGCCTTCCGGTTCAGGTTGGCAATATTTTTCATAATTATACAAATAGTGATGGACACCTGTGGCGATGGGATCCTGCAACCGATACGTTAGCACAGGTAGCTTCAAATTTAACAACCGGAACCCTTGATGGTCAAAACATAGCTTGGGATTTATTAGATTCACCAGCATCTATGTGGTTGATTGTGCCGGATGGGATCCTTGAAAAAACTTATAGATGGGAATAATTATGATGCGCTCATTCGTAAGGCTTGAGAGGCTAAACCGCTGTGGAGACGGAGGGAAAACGGCCTTAAAATTCCTGCGAGTGAGCGTATCTCCAAACAAGGATAAAGTATGAGAATAGACATCCCATTATTTAGTGGTATCAGGCCTGTCAGGGCCAAGCAGCTTCTGGAAGCTAACGAAGCCCAGATTGCCAACAATGTCAAGCTGGTATCCGGCGAGCTGCGTCCCTGGAATAATGAGCTGAAAAATGCCGATGCGAACCTGGGTGTCCTGGTTAGAACTATTTACCTGTATCGATCTCAGTTTTGGCTAGAATGGTCGGCTGATGTAAACGTGGCGCTTGGCCCAGTATCTGGGGACACCGACTTTAAATTTTATTATACCGGTGACGGGATACCTAAGAAATCCAACGAAACTGAGGCCACTACCGGTGCAGGGGCTAAACCGATAAATTTTTATTCTATGGCGTCACCGCAGCCGTGGAAAGAGCCTCAGGCCAGTAATGTGGGTGGAGGATCCGGAGATGCACGGGATCTGGTATATGTCTGGACCGTAATGACATCCTGGGGTGAGGAGTCGGCTCCGTCTCCTGTCTCAGATGTTGTTGTCGGAGCGCTTCCGGGAGACCAGATTGATCTTTCAGGTATGGATATGTCCTGGGGCGCAGGAGAGAGCCATGGCTTGACTAATTTTGTTATCCCTACCACGCCTAATGGGTATGTATATAAATGTGTCCAGGCTGGCGTCTCAGGCGGCGGAGAACCGATCTGGGGGACTACCGTAGACGGTGACACTATCGACAATACCGTGATCTGGAGGGCATATGAGGATACGATTGAATCCAAGTTTATTTATCGTCTCAACCAGGGAAACGTGGCGGCTCAGTATCAGTATGTTGATCAGATTGCGGCTGCGGCTACGACCTATTCTGACTCCAAGTTGAAGCTTGGTGAAACCCTGCTGACCGGCCTGGGAATATACCCACGCTGGGTACCGCCACCGGACGGTCTTCTCGGTATTGTAAGTCTGCCCAATGGAATTATGGCAGGTTTCAAAGGAAAAGATCTTTATTTTTCTGAGCCGTTCCAGCCGCACGCCTATCCGGAAGAATATGTGCTTCCCCTGGAATTTTCGATTGTGGCCCTGGGTGTGATGGAAAACAACCTGGTGGTGGCTACTGATCAAAACCCATATATCGTTACCGGTACCCATCCGTCGTCGATGACGCCGAACAAGATGCCTGAATCTCAGCCGTGTATATCCAAGCGGTCTCTGGCTGAATATGAATACGGCGTCCTTTACGCTACCAGCGACGGCCTGGTTTTGGTTTCTCAAGGTCGGGCCATCAATGCCACTGAGGGGTTTTTTACTAAAAAGGAATGGGAAGTTTACGATCCCGACACCTTTGTTGGGGCCTACCAGGATGGCCGCTATTATGGATTTTATGACCAGGGCCAATTTGAAGGGAATGTCCTGGTGATTGACTTTGATCAGAAGAAAATTACCACGTTGGATTTAGGTGATGAAAGTTCAACCAATTATGCGCCGGCCATATATGTGGATCCGCGCACCGATTCACTTTACTATGTGAAGCAGACCGCCGAGGTTTTGCTTCAGATCGATGGAACAAGTTACCCAAACCGGGCTAATCGAATCGTACAGATCGGATCCGGAGATAGTATATTATTAATTGCTGACTTATAGGAGATTATCATGGCGGATTTAGAAATTACCCTAATGGACCAACTGGCGGTTGCTCCAGCGGCAGACGATATTGTTTACATCGGAGATGTTTCCGAAGGAGTGCTGGACGATCAGAATAAACACATTGAGATCCAAGATTTGTTTAAATATCTGGATGGTGTTGTCCAGGTCGATATTGTTTTAAACACCGCAGCCACGCTGGACCTGATACTTGGTGCCATTCATCTTAATGAAGCTGTAGATCTGGTGGCCACGTCTACCCAGCTCAATGCGATTGCTGCGCTCAGTGGTGGAAATTTTACCAATTTTGCTCATACCCATGCCGATGCGGCCAATGGTGGACAGCTAACAAGCCCACTGGTCAATGAAGCCGTGGCACTTCTTGCTACAGCCACAGAACTGAACCAGCTTGACGGTGTGTCGGTCGGTGGTGCAACTGCTGGAGATATCGTCACGATAGATGCGACACAAACCTTGACCGCAAAGACACTCACGACACCAACGATAGGTGATTTTACCAATGCGGGTCACGACCACAGCAGCGCTGCTGAAGGGGGCGGTATTGTCCGGACGGTTGAATTGCAAGTTTACGATCCTACCACGGCGGCAGCTGTTGCAAACGATTTAGTCGCTTTTGTGGTACCACCGACGCTCAATGGTTTTAATCTAACCAACGTCATTGTGGGCGTTACTGTTTTGGGTACCACCGGCACTCAGGATGTGATGGTCCACCGGCGCAGGAGTGGGTCCAATGCAGACATGTTGTCAACGGTTGTGACTGTTTCTGATGCCGAATATTTTGCCCAAGATGGAGTGATCGACACAGCAAATGATGATGTGAACACCGGAGACACTATAGCAATAGACGTGGATGCGATCCATACCACACCGGCCACCGGTACGTTTGTCACACTTGAATTTACGTTACCTTAAAGAGGTAGTTATGGCTTATATTACCGAAATCTATGAATGGGAGGGTGACGAGACCCAGCCATTCGGAATGTTTAACTGGAAAACAAAGCTGTATAATATGGGGGATCGGATGCGATTCGGTTATGGCCGGATCTATTTCGATGAAGGCGACTTTGATACTTTCAACGCTGCCCTGGATGCTTATAATCTTTTAATCAATCAGAACCTGGGATATTTGTCCGGTGGATATGTGATGTACGTAAACGCACCTCACCAGGGATGGCCGATTGGTGGGTTGCCATTAGCCGGATCGGTGATCCGAGATGCTGGATCCGTACCGACTTATACAGGAGATAAATCGCTGACGCTCAAGGTCTATGTTGATGAGATCCTTCAGTCGTCAACATTGATATACAATCAACTTCCTTTCAGAACGGATGCCCAGCGCAGGGCTAACCGCTGGGAGTTTGAACTGGAGGGAAATGTAGATAATATAAAGCGCATAGAGTTTGCTCCGTCAATGAGAGAGCTTATGCAAAAGCAGCAGGAGGGATAATAACATGGCAGCATACACAAATGCGATTAGATCAGGGGGAGCTTATAGCGGCGGTGGCATGCAAAACCTATATACTGGTGCAACTGCTCTGCAAGACTACCAGCGAGACAAAGGGAGACAGATTAATCAGGACAGAGCACATGAGATCAATATGCGCGAAATGCAATATATAGCTGCACAGCAAGCCCTGGGCATTACTGGTGGACAGGCTGGTGCCGGTGGTGCAGGTGGCATGAATCAGTGGTTGCAGCAGTGGAACGAGACCCTACAGGAATCCAAAGGTGTTTACAACCAGGCTCTGCAATCTTTTGAGGGAACCTATGAGTGGATGACGGATGCCAAAGAATCTGCAAACCGTCTGGGAGCCCTGGCTGGTGAAATGGAGGGCGAATACCGTTCCTATCGTGAAGATTTTGCAGGTACTGAACAGGATTTCAGATTGGCAGCCCAGGAAGAATTGCAAGCCAGGGGTGTTGCCAGGGGTCAACTGATGGAAGCTACGCAAGCTGACTATGAGGGCGTGTCCGGACGTGCCATGGCCGACGTTACTGCCCAGGGCAATATTGCCAGGCAAGCAGAGGCCAGAAGGATGCAACGGTTGGGTGTGGATCCATCTACCATGCGGGGTCAGGCTGGCATGCAGCGAATTGCCGGACAGGAAGCTACCGGGAAAGCAATAGCATCTACACAGGCTAGACGTGGAGAAAAAGAACGCGCGACCGGAGCTACGACCATGGCTATGCAGCTTCTGGATCCGTCACGCATGGCACAAACTGCTATTGGAATCCGAGGCGCTGGCACCGAAATGCTTGGTATGGCTTCACAGCTTAGAGGGCAGGAGACATCAGCCCTTTCCGGTCTCGCCGGTCAACAGGCAAATATTGCCACGGGACAGGCAAATATTGCTGGCGCAATGGCCCAAAATATTGGTGGTCAGTACGGTGATATGGGTGGTCTGCAGATGGGCTTACAGTACCAGGGGCAGCAGAACGCTCAGAATATGTTTACTCAGTTTGCCGGAATGAATCCAAGCGGAGGAGGGGCAACTTCCCCTTTTCAACAGGGGCAGCAGTAGCACCAGGGGCTTGGGGTAATCCCCAGCCAGCTGCTGCCCAGAGTTTAAGGCTTGGGAATATGCCTGGACAACAAGTGGGGCAAGCGGAGCTAGGCACAGGGCTATCGGCCGGTCAAGGAAGTTCATTAAATGAGCCGATACGCGCTCAAAAGACTGGTGGGATGTTTGGACAGCCAGGTCTTAACAACAACCTTGATCCAGGCGGTGGGTATTCGGTAGCAATGTAACTATGAAAGCTAAATACATCAAACCTAAGTATGAAGTTGTCAAGAAAATGACATTTATGTTTGAGCCTTTGAAAAAGATGAAGCAATTTTGCAGGCAGTGTTCAAACTGTCATGGTTGTAGATAAAATATGAAGCGTAGGGGGTAAAATCATGGGAATATCAGATGCTTTTTTAAGAGGGCAGCAAGTGAGAAACCAGGCGGATGCTCAAAGGCTGGGTCTTTTGTCTGCTCTTATTAACCGGCCAATGGCCAAAACTGGTAGTGCTGCTCTGAGGGGTGGCGGCGGTGGCGGCAGAGGTAGGGAACCGATAGAAAGTTTTGAGGATCAAGATGCCCGTAAGGCCGTCGAGGACAGAAAGGCCCGTGGTCAGAAAATGCTGGAAGAAGCCCACGGCCAGGCAATGGAAAGTAGTGCTGTTGAGACTGACATTCGTCGACAGGCACAAACCGAAAGCGAGACGTTGGCTGCCAACAAGGCTGTGGATCGAGCCAAAGCTGAAAGAGAGGATATTTCTGCTGGTCAAATCCGTGAAGGTTCCATGCAGGACACCTTGGATTATCAGGAGCAGATGCGTCATTATAAAGCGTATTATGATGCAATCTATCGTGGAGATGCAGCGGGTGCGGATCGTCACTTTCTTGGGGTTTATCCGGGCATGGGTGAAACCAGCAGGACTTCTGTTACACGCAAAATCCAGGGTAAGAAGCCCGATGGCAGTCCATTGATTGATGAAAAAGGCAATCCGGTAATGGTAGATTCAAAGCAGCGGTATGATGCGGAGGGCAATAAAATAACCGAGGAGCAACAACTGGCCAAGCAAATGGGTTATCCCAAACATCGATCTGATGGTGGTGTTGTGTCTTTGCAGTTTCCTGGTGAAGCACCGCGGCCAGTAGGCGATAAAATATTGAGACAGATGTTCATGTCGATTCATCCGAGCATGATGAAACAGGCTGGTGGCGAGCAGGGTGGTGGAGGTCAGGTCGGAGGTGGAGCCACATCCGAAAAGACGACGGTGGAAACTGCTTATAAGAAGATGCAGACGGGTACGGCTCTTTATAAAGCTGCGGCGGATATTGCTACCAAAATGCCTATAGAGGGGGAAGACGTTGATCTAATGCAGACCAAATCTGCCCAGCAATGGCAGAGAGATTGGAAGAAAGCCTTGGTTGATATTCACGATTATTCTAACTCCGGCAAAAGGAAAGATACTTTTGGCCTTACGGGCAAAACACCACTGGGTGATGCAATGTCTAAGAAGGCTGGCAGGAAAGCCGTTAATCTGGTTCATAAAATGCGTAAAGACGGTTTTGACCCCAAGCTCGAACAGATTGAGAAATCGCTGCTGGATGAATATGGTCCACCGACTGCATTCTATTTTGACAAGTACATGGGGGCGGCGGAGTACACACCCGACGGCCTTCCTTTCACCACTAACGATCCCACCAAAGTGCCGGACTTTGGCAATGGCTCAAAAAATGTTCTGCATTATTACAACAAAGAACAAGATCTTGGGGTTGCAATCGACAAGACGACCGGGAGGCCAATGTACCACGATAGAAACCAAAAAGCATGGGTATCTATGGATCCAGCTGCACAAAGGGCATTTATCACCATACTCAACGAAAAGGCTAATGAGGGAAACAAAGAAATCGACGAGATGTTGGAACTGCTGAATGCACACACACAACCGGTTGACTCCGAGCCAGGCATATTATCAGATGAATCTATTATAGGGGGTGTCAAAAAGGTTGGAAGGGTTGCTCAGGCTGTTGGAAGATATGCTGGAGGGGTTGCTCAGGATGTTGGGGAATTTGCTCTTACCCAGTACCCATTATCCAGGCTTCCAAAGAAGGATATAGACCCGAAAAGCGAGATATCTTCAGTGAGATAATAATATGGGAATCTATGACGATTTTATAGCATCCGTTGGTGAGGGGCTGTACGATAGTGACAATCCCTTATACGACCGCTTTTCATCCGGCGAAATTCCGAGACCTGTGGAAGAACTGTTTAAAGACCTTGGGGTTGAGAAACGAAGATACCAACCCGAACAGTCCAAAAGGGTCGAGTTGGATCCGTGGAAGATCCTAACCACCAGCGAGGAATGGACACCGGAGCATACTGCACGGGCAGGAGAATTGCTGGGCGCTCACACCAAAGACGTGGGTCGAAGCTTGGCGTTGAGCCTTTTATCTACATCACAGTATCTCAACCGGATGAAAGAAAAGTATATTCCTTATTATAACGAATCAACTGCGGTGCGTGCGCTGTCTGATGCAATTACCAATTTTGGTCCGGCAATCATGGCTTTAGACAGAGACCATGAAGTAGCCTTGTCCATGCTGGCCGAGAGCGAATACTTGAAAGCTGATCCCAGGGCGCTGGAAACCCACAACTGGTTTGAGGACGTATTATCTGTCGGGCCTCAGATGGGATCCATGGTGCTGGCATCGATGGCCGGCGGACCTTGGGCCGGTTTTGGAATGATCGGCATGCAGATCCTGGGGAGTACCTACGACAACCTGATTCAGGAAGGTGCCAATCCGGAGGACGCTTATTATTGGTCTGTGGGTAATGCTGTTATCCAGGGTGCGCTTGAGATGGTGCCGTTTGTTAAAGCTATGGGGTTGTTTAAGCCACGCGCCAAGTTACTGCAAACGCTTAAGGGGCTTGGTGGAGTAGTCGGTGCTGAGTTTTTAACCGAGTGGGCGCAAGCCTATCCTGATTCTTTCGTAAACATATTTGCCACTAATCCCGATAAAGGACTATGGGAGCGTGCCGAGATGTTTACAGACAATCTTTGGGAAACTACCAAACAGGGAATGTATGAAGGCACGCTGACAGCTCCCTGGGCGTTACTTATGGCTCCCTTTGGTGGGGTTGCTGGCCGGATTAAAGACAGAAAGGGTAGGGAGCAGCGAGAAGACGATGAAGCTGAATATTACCGGCGCAAGATGGAAGGAGATGAGAGGGTTGATGCTTCCAGGGCAGCTCCGGAAGGCGAGTTTGTTCCCTTTACCGACGAGGATATTATCAGTCGCCGAGCGCCATCCAGGGCAGCCAGTTCCGTCACTCAGGCTCATCTGGATATGATGACCAAGGAACAACAGAAAGCCTTCCGTCAGGCCTCTTTCAAAGAACGATTTGCCGAGCTGTATGCGTCCATTCCTGGAACTCCTGAAGAAGTGGAAGCCAGACAAAAACAGGCGCTGGATGTGGCTAACCAATTTGCGTCGACCCTGCGGATCGTTGGTAATGATGTTTTCACTCGACAGCCCAACTTAGATGATGTTCAGAAAGAACGTATATTGCAGGATATGGGCCTGGTACAGGTCCAGGATCAATACAGCGGAGCGCTTAACCAGCTTGGCATCATACGTGGAAACGGCATACCTGACCGTGCGGTATTTGACGACATAGAGCCACTTGCGCTTACCAGAGAAGAATACGATCGGCGCGCTAACCTGTTGGGAACCTTGTCCAGTTTTTATACTGTAGATGCCAGCCAGATCCCACCAGATATGAGAGGCGCTTATGCCCTGCTGGCCGAACAGGTAGCATCTTCTGAGCCGAAGGGTGTGACTTTCGTGGAGCCGGATGGTGAAGTCAGCCTTGCAAAAGGAACGGCTCATGGTTATGGATCCAGTTATCCCGGATGGTTTAAAGAACCTTTTACGGTAAGGTACTTTGATAGCCGGATCAAAAAAGACGAAAGCGGCAAAACTGTCATGGAGCCGGAAACGGACAGCCAGGGAAAGCCGGTGATGTATGCGAAAGGGGAAAAGAAGGGCCAGCAGAAACAGGCTCCTGCCCGTGAGCTGGAGGAAAAGAAAGAGGATTTTGAATTCGGGTTGAATCGAAAGGATTTCTTTGACCTGATTGATAAGCTGGACAATGGAAAATATCTGACCGCACGCCAGTCAGCCATATCTGATCACATTATGGGTATAGCCCAACACATGAAAAAATCGGATCCGGAGCTATTCATGCAGGGCGACATCGACCAGCTGGAAGCAGACGGGTACGAGATCATAGGCAACAGTATCGAGTTGGATCGCCTTGACCTTGGAGATCAGGTTGTGACCGAGGGTTCCGGTTATGATTGGAACACCTACACGGTGGTCTCCGAAGATGATGGAGCCGGAAATTATGTGCTGGATTCTTCGAATGATAGGATACAGGCACCACCTACCGAACAGATCAGGGCGGTCGGAGTCAAGCGAAACGGTTACTGGAAAACCATGAACGATGTAGGTGGCCCCAGGGCGGTATCGGAAGCACCGAGGACCTTACCAGGCATAAAAGATATTGAGCCAATACATAATCTGACGAACGAGTATTCTGTTGGCCAGATGGAAGAAGATTTCGCTGAAAATCTGCCGGATTTGGCCGAATTTTTCGAGAATCCGGAGGGAATCAGGGAACAGGACAAGGAGGATCGTCGTCAGTCAGAGGTACCGGTTGGGGAAGATGGTCGCAGCGGTATAGACCGAAGGGAAAACTTCATGCTGACAGCCCGGGTGGACAAAATGACACCGGCTGAACGTGATGAAGCCCTGGAATATGCGAGAAAAATGGCTACCACCGATATACTCACCGGCCTCTATAATAACACCGCCCTTGAACTACATAAGAATGAGTTTGGTGAGGACATTCCTTTTGTTGCCATCGATGTGGACGGTCTTAAATATTACAACGACATGACCAAAGCAGGGGTGATTCCTACCGGAGAAGTGGCGGAGGGTGGCCATAAGCTCGGAAACCAGATTTTGGCTTTAATGGGTCGCGCCATGACCGAAGCCGCCGATATAACCGGCGTTTCCGACAGGGTTAAACTTTATCGCTTTGGTGGTGACGAGTATGGGATCACGGGAATTGACCGTGACACAGTCACCCGGGCCGAACTGGAAACCCTGCGGCTTGCCATCAAAGACTCAGCATCTCAGATAATTGTTGATATGCTGGGGAGCGACAATATACATTATCAACTTAATGGATTAGCGTTTTCATCTGCTACGGGAGGTACGATAGACAATGCAATTTCAGCTTCAGAAGAAATCAAAAACAAACTCGACAGTGAATACGCAGCCATCATTGAGAAGGGTAAAAAGAAACCCACCAGAGCAAGGATCCCTGGGACAAGAGTTGAAGTCAACTATCTCCCAGTCGGGTGGAGTCAAGGAAGCGAGGGTCTACTGGCTTCCCAAGTCAGAGCGAATGAAAAAGTGGGCAGGAGTCTTGGCCAAGCCGAACCTTTCGCAATAGATGAAACCATAGTCGATGTTGGCTTTTCTGGCCCAAACTTTCAGTGGCATCCTGGAGACACGGTTGAAGATGCGGTTGCCTGGACTGGCGCACAAGTCAGGCGCCTGGCTGAAAGCGACGCGTTGCCCCAAAAGGACGCTTGGAATTTCATATTAGGAGAGCTTTTATATGAGGCCGAGGACATCGGTATGCCGCCAGATATGCTGGCCCATGGTGTTGAGTCTGGTGCGCTTCAAACTGCTCAACAGTATCTTTCCAATGAACAGCTGGGCGTAAAGGATGAAGTCGTCACAGAAACGAAAGCTGCACCCGTCCCAGCTGTGGTTGAGAAGGGTGACGTGGCAGCCAAAGTTAAGCCAGCCAAGATTGAGATCGTGAAGGAAGCGCCACCGCTGATCACCCCAAAAGTGCCACAGCTTCCGGCACCGCCACCGAAACTCATGGCTCCGGAGGTTGCCCTGGCCGAAGCCCTGCCGTCTCCTGAAGATGCACCTACGGTGAAGTCACGCAAGGCAAAATTCGTGCGTGAAAACATTGAATATTTACCTTTGGGCGAGACGGTTACAGTACAATATCTGGATCCTACAACGGGTGATATATTTGAGACCGAAGAAAGCGCACGGGATGCTTTCGTGGATATGGAGAAAAACACAAATAAATTCTACGAATTAATGGAGTGCCTGAAGACATGAAATTGCTAACGGAAAAGCAGCGCCAGAAAGTTAAAAATGGCAAAATGCAGCTGGTGGATAAGGGTGGGTCAGCAAAAGGGACAAAGGCTCAACCAATAACGAGGACGGCTGCCCTTGAGTCTCTGGTAATTACTGTCCAAGACGCTGTGCGCCAGGTGGCAAACACGAACGAAAAGACCGTTGAGCTGATGGACTCAGTGGTATTAAGCCTGAAGCGCGAAGTGCCAGTGCCAATACTACAGGTTGATGCACCGATACTTAACGTGTCTGATTTCCCAGCGCCAGTGTTTCCTGAACCACCGAGACATTGGAGGGTAAAGGTTACGCATCGTGACAACCGGGGGTTGATCCAAGAGGTAGATCTTGAAAGGGTGGAATAAAATGTCCAAAATAATCATAGCCTGGTGGCCACTGTTTGTGGTCGGTATTACACTGGCTATAGCTGCAATAATTGCTGTGAAATATAAAATACCGATGATGCAATCCAGGATTAATAAGCTGGAGGATGTTTCCCACAAGCAGGAAGTTTCGGGGGTAGACATGGCAGATGTTGTTAAAAAAAAAGAACTATATGATAGTGGCCAGCCACTCTATCGGCACGCAGCAAGCTGTAAAGATATGCAAGCAGTTTGCCAGACCAGGATCTGTGCCAAAGTGGATGAAGTGAAGCTGGAGGTTTCCGGAATGAAGGAAGTGGTGAAAGATATGGGCGCGACCGTTCAAGAATCAGGGAAACAGATGGCAGTGGTAATGACCAGGGTTGAAGATATGATGACGATGGATCGCACGAAAGAAATGGAATCGTTTGCAAATATTATAATTAAACAAATTAACAAAAAACAAGGAGAATGAAATGCCAGTATTAGACGACTTAAACGCAACTAAAGCAGCAGAGGAACAGATTAAAAGCACAAAGGCCGCAAGGGCAGCATTGCAGAACGCTACAATGGTACTTGACGAAGCCCACAAAAAAGTACAAGAGGCTGTGGATTCCGGTAATTTTAATTTGGTTCCTGTTGATTTAAGGACAACTCTGAATGATTGGTGGACTATTGTAAAGACTGCGAGGACAAGCATTAGTCAGAACGCTGATATTATGGCTGTTTATGAGTGGAGGCCGTAAATGGCAATTTCTTTTGCATATACTGAAGCAACAAATCGCGTTGTAGTAACTGAGGGCACAGTTGGCACACCTGCAGATCCTGATGATTTTGTTCATTTCGATAGAACAGTTGGAACCTCCAATAGTTCAATCCCTGGTGCTGACGTGCTTGGTGGGTTGGGTGATTGTGCTACGGATTGGTTTGACGTTCAGGGCGATGGTTGGACTCATGACGGTGCTGCTGATGAGTATGACTGTGATGGGAGCCAGGCAAGTTCATCGCTTCTTATAGAAAATAGTATTTTAACTATTGGAGTGACCTATAAAGTTACATATACAGTTAAAAATTATACTGAAAATGGAGCCGGTGATTGGATTAGAGCTATTTGTGGATTAAATGGTTTTGGTACAGCTCGGTATGCTAACGGCACATACACAGAATTTATAACTTGTGATGGAGATACCCATTTTAGAACCCAAGCTGGTGCAGACTTCATCGGCTCCGTCACCGACATCACGATTGAGCCAGTGGGAGTCTCAGGCGCAGAGTTAAAAGCAGCCACAGCGGTGGCAGCAGATACAGACCTTACCCTTACTTATCCTATGAGGCCAGTTGAGTATAAGGCTTTGCGCCTTGCTATAACCACGGCTCAAAATGGTGGAGCAGCTGTATCCGGTGACGAAACGGTAGATATTTTTGGAACCACTGCTGTCTGGCAGAAATTGACAGGGGCTTCAGCTTCAGGGCAGAAGGTAGTCCCTATTGCCGATTTAACTCATAATTATCAAGTAGGCGACACTGTAATTTTAATAGATATATCTGCACCAAGTACCTATGAGACTGATATAATTGCCTCAATTTCAAAAGGCGTATCTATTACCCTGACGAACAATAACACAAACTCTTATGCTACAGGTGATATTGTAGGCATTTATCAAACGGAGCAAATAAATACTTCCGGTTCACACACTACTTTTTGGTCTACCGTGCCGTATGGTCAAATAGCAATGCTAACCTTTATTGGATATGATGGTACGAATACTGCTAAGGTTGACCAACCTATTTGGGGAGTTATTTGGAATCTTGGAAACTTTATATACATAATTGACTCTCATTTTGATGTTGGAGACTCCAACACTTCAACATATTTCAAAAGTGTTGGAACTCTTGTGTTTACTGTTACTGCCGCTGAGATCAGAGCAACAAATGCTGCCATTTGGAAGATTGGGGAAGTAAGCAGTGGGGAGATATCAGATAATGGCTTTGTTCAAATCAATGATCTTAAATACGAGCATTATAGCATAGTTATGGATGGGGGAACATTGCTTGTTTATGGATCAGTAATAAAATGGAATGATCCTGGTTCAAGTTTCAATCACTTTCATCTTTCAGGCGATGTGACTTTTGACAGATCGCAAGTTTTTGGATCTGGTAATTTAGGGGGTGTGCGATGGAATGGGACTAGTGATGTTACTGTGAAAGACTCTTATTATTTTCACCAAGGCAGGTTTACCATAGCATCTGCTCCTACAACTCCCCCTGATGGCTTTGTATTAAATCAAGCAAATGCAAGTTGCTATATAGATGGGTCACTTCCTGCTAATCTGACTTTTAGGAATATAGATGTAGTGAATCCAACTGGTACTACTTATCAACACAATTCTAATGCTCATGCATATTTTATTGATTGTGGTGATGGTTTATTTACTTCAGTAATCGGCACAGCCGGTAGAACCGGATCGGCTTATAGACAATACACCTGCAATATCACAGTAAGAACTAAAGACGGAACGCTTCTTGATGGGGTTGAGGTTTTATGCGAAGATGAAGCTGATGCTCAAGTATTTACAACAACAACTGGAGATACCGATACAGGTAAAATTGATGAACAAGAAATCACCTACATACGGTATTATTATGATGGTGGAAATCAAGCTACTACTCATTCACCACACAAATTCACCCTATCAAAAGCAGGATATGAAACCCTAATTAAAGACAATATCACAGTAGACGACCATATAGTCTGGGAATTGGAATTACAACCACCTGGAGGAGCAGGTGCAAAAATAAAACATCTAGGAATAGGAGTTGATATATAATGGCCACTTACGTCCCTGCAAAGATAAATACAGAGTTCATAACTTATGTTGGATTACCGTCTCAAGCCAACACCTTGACATTACAGGCAAATCCCACGCTGGCAGCGGGAGACGTAAAGGTAGCGACTGATGATGGTGCACCAGCGAATGCAGACACACTACCCGCTGTGGATGGTGACTTCACGAAACGAGTAAAGGTAACCTTAAGTGCCTCTGAAATGAACGGAGACAATATTACCGTTATTTTCTCTGATGCAGCCGGAGACGAGTGGTGCGACCTTATTATAAATATCCAGACAGCAGCAGGCCAGATAGATGACATTCCAACGGCCGTTGAAAATCGTCAAGAAATGGATAGTAATAGTACACGATTAGATGCAGATATTTCAAGCAGGGCACCATCGGGCGAATATAATACAGAGATGGGAAGGATTACGGGTAATGTTGCCCTTGCTTCCGGTGTCGATCTTACGCATATAATGGGAACGATTTTGACTGAAGGCGGGGCTGGTAGGTTGTCGGCGGCTTTTATTAAGTTGCTTGATGTAGTAACTCCGTTGCTTGTGGCATCTGATGTAATGCGCGGAACCGATGGAGCAAACACTACAGTCCCGGACGCAGCAGGAACGGCGGCAACTCTACATGGTGTTACCGATGGAAAGGTAGACACGGTTGATTCAAATACGCAAGATATTCAGGGTAGAATCCCAGCGGCACTTTCTGGAGGAAATATGAAAGCCGATGTGCTTGCAATATCAACATCAACGAACGCAGCTGACAACCTTAAAGCAAGCGCTGAGACGATTATACTTGGGACAGTAGGCGCCACAGACCTTACAACCACAACCTGTTCAACAGGCATCTCCCTTACTGATGCAGAACAGTTAAATGGGCGTATAATAATTTTTAGGTCAGACACAACAACTGCTGGGTTGAGATATCAAGCAACCGATATAACTGGCTTTGTGGTAGCTAACGGGGTATTAACGTTTACGGCTATTACAACCGCGCCATCAGCTGGAGATACTTTTATTATCGTGTAACATATTTTTATGTGTGTATATTAATTAAAAGATGAATGGCAACCTACACTCAACTATCACCAACAGCGCTACCCGGAAAGCGATACCTCTTTTTACCGAAGATTGGAGGAAAGGGAACGGGGCTGTTTACAGCGTTATCGGTAATCGCTCTACCTGGGATGCGGCATGTTTTTTTGCCGAAAGAATCTATTACTATCGGTAAATCCAAGGGTCGGAAATACCAGGTCCTCTATGAGACTACTGATTTAGAAATGGCCTTGGGGGACGACAGGGATTTTATGGAAATCATTACAATGATAATTGAAGCGGAGCTGTTATAATGGCAACACTGGCATATTGTCTCAAGAGAATGGGCAAAGGTATGGATCCCGGGATTGCAAAACACCTGCGAGACCTGGCTTCTGATTATAAAGATATGGATATGTCTAAAAACGAAGCTGAAATCCAAGCGGTCCAGGATGTACTGGATATGCTGAATAAAGAATATGATAGTGTTGTTGGGCAAATAGAACCTAAAATTAAAGAAGAAATCTTACGGCTTGATACTGTCAAAAAGGCAGATATCGCAAAGGAAAAAGTAGATATTGCAAAGGAAAAAGCAGAACTTGCAAGAGAAAAAAAACAAATAGCCAGAGATGCCAAAAAGTTGTCCAAACATTATCAAATGGCCGACAGCCGGATCGTTCACGTTAAGCCCCGCAACAACAAGTTTGCACTTTATGCGGTCACGCCGGAAGCCTTTGTTGAAGGCAAGAAGGGTAGTCGTTTAAAGATAAAAGAAAAAACGCTGTTTGATACTAAAGATGAAGCTATTGTTGCTCTGGCAGAATATGCTGGATCTCGAAACTATATACCGGTCAAGCCATCTTTTGGTGGTGGGTTTGTTGAGGACACACCGGAGGCTATTAAGGTTCGCGCAAAGCCCTTACGTACTATTACCAAAGGAATCGAATACGAATACTGGGGCATTGCAAAAGGATCTACGCCTGACAAAGTTATTGCCGGTGATTTGGACATCGCTACAATGAAACCAGAAGCCTTTACCGTGAACGAGCTGCGTGGACTGGCCAGACTAATGGGTGCTGCCGAGACCGGCACTAAAGCTGAAATGCAGACTGATATTATTGAGCATCTGGGGGTAGTTAACGCCCTAGAAGAATTTACTACGGATGGGAATCCGGTTCAGTCTATTACCGAAAAGTTTACCAAGGCCCAGCTCCGGAAATTTGCCGCTATCCTGGGGGTCAGTCCTGTGGGAAGCCGACAGGTGATCGCCGATGGTGTGTGGCGTAAATTTGTCCAGAATCGTTACCATACCATTAAGGGCTACGTTCAATTCTTTGAGGATATTAAAAAGCCAATTCCCGATGATGCCAAGGAGCTATGGATCGAAACCCAGGATTTGTTTCATACAACCTGGGGCGAAGCCTTAACTGTGAAACTTCCAGAGCTCGCCGAAGCGATCAACCCTAATTTTGAGCAGGGTGGACTGGTGTCAACCGGTGAACTGTACGATGCTTTGCTCCAGGCAGATCCAAAACTGACCACGCTTCGTTTCAATGGGATGATTCGTGACCGCATGCGCCAGGATATAATTCTTTACCAGACTCAAAATCCGGATCAACTATCTGAAGATGACCGCCGGAAACTGATCAAGATCGATGGTGTATATTACGGGCAGATCGGAAAGAAAAATGTGTCCACTGTAGACGTGGCTGACCTGGCTGCCAAGATTGATTCACCGGCCATGCTCAAGTCCCTTCAGAATCTCAAGGAAACGTCACAGGCGCACGATTTGGGGACTCAACTTGGGATATTGGGGGCAGAGTACCCCTCAATCAAGAAGTCTCTGTCAGCGGCTTCTGATAAGCTCAAATTGAGACAAGCACAAGCAGCTGCGGAGTCAGATACTGATACTCAATTATCTTACCTGGAAATTGAAAAAGTTTTGTCTACGGCCAGTGATTTTATGGCTGCATTTACAGGTGAGAAAAACTCCATGAGCAAGACGGCAGATGCCTACCGGACTCAGAGCGAGCCAGTCAAGAATGAATCGATCATCCGCCAGGTGTTTTACGGACAGACGCCGGTACGGATCCAGGGACCGATTGAACAATACATGGCCACACGACAGGCCAAAGAGGAATATCGGAAACGGTATCTGCGTGACCAGGGGATCACCCTTGATGACGTTAAGCGTTTGTTTAAAGGAACAAATGTTTTTCAGCAAGCGGATGGTACTATATCTGTGACCACACCGACCGGCCATGAATTAATAATAAAATCAGTAAACTCGGTGGACGTAAACAACGCTCATTTTGAAGCAAAGGTGGGGCGTGCGTTCAAGAAGGGTGAAACAGCTGTGGGGAAATATGTTGATGGCAGAATTGAGATCCATAAAGATCTGGCCAACAACTGGACCCTGACCCACGAGACTGTCCATTGGCTGGAAGATGTGGGGTACGTTTCGTCTGGAGAGGTTGATATATTGCGTGACCATATCCAACAGTTGCACCAGGAAGGTAAATGGGATCCCAAAAATCTTAAAGATGTGGGTGGTACTGAGGACCGAGCAGATTATATTGCCTGGTCAATTAATAACAGGGCTGAAAATACCAGTGTTATCAGTAAGATTATACAAAAATTTAAAGACATACTGGATGGTTTTGTCGGCCTGTTTAAGCTCACTCCCCAGAGTATTGTTCGTGATATTGAGACCGGCAAGATCTACAAGCGTGAGCGAAAACCACTGGCCCGAAAGTTTTTGGATCCTATGTTTCAGGTAACAGCCTATCATGGATCACCACACTTTTTTAAACGCTTCAGGACGCGAAACATTGGAAGCGGTGAAGGTTCACAGGCTTTTGGATGGGGTTTGTATTTTACCGACGAGAAAAGCATTGCCAAAGACTATTCTGATCGGTTGGGATACGACACATTTGGAAGCCTGGAATGGAGAGACAAAGCTGGTGACACCATCACGATCTTTAAGGATGAAATTCCTTTTGATTATAGTCCCCAAAAATTTGAAGTCACTATGCGTAAACGGGCCAAGGATGACAGACAAGCCCACGACATGGCCGTAGCCAAAGCCGTTTTGATTGAGGACATATTGATCGAGGAAAAAACACTACATGATGCTTACGCACTCAACGGTGAGGCTGGAGTGGTGGCTGCTGTCCAGGATATAGTCGATGACAGAATTGAAAGCTGGGAGGATGAGGTTCAGATAGCCAAAGACGGGGGAAACACCGAAACGGCTGTGTACAACCAGAACGTCCTGAATTATTTAAAGTCGGTACGGCCCAGCTCCGCTGAACAGTTTACCATCAAGCGTCCAAAAACAAAGGCTATTTATAAAGTCAGTCTCCATCAGGGCAAAAAGCCAGGTGAGTATGATTGGTTGGAATGGGATAAACCTGTGTCTGGCGAAATGGCTTCCAAAATAATCGTACAGTTAGAACGAGAAGGCGTTTCAGAGGAGGAGCTTAAAGAAATAGAAGATTCTCTTGGTTTGTCCGATGAGTATCTTGGGCAAGCCGAAACAGGTGAAGCTATTTATAATGTGCTGGGAGACTACATTTCCAGAGAAGATTCACAAACAGAGGAAGCTGAAAATCAGCGAAGGAAAGAAACTTCTTTATTCCTTTTAGAAGCTGGCATTGACGGCATTAAGTTTCCGTCCGGAACGCTGTCTGGAGTCAAGGATTCCCCACATTTTAACTATGTTGTCTTTGACGAAAATGCCGTCACCATCGAGGACGTCGAACAATATTCTACTGTCACTCCACAGGATCAAGCCTTTAGTCGTGAGCATGGCAACAGTAAGGCTGTTGAAGAAGTCAGCCGGTCTCTTAGAGACTATACTATGATGTCATGGGGTAAGATCGGCCGCTGGATGGAACGCATGAGGGAGGTCGGTATCGGTGAGAATCCGGACACGACCGCCTGGGAACGTCTGCTGTTTACACCGATTCATTACTTTAACAAGGTACCGGCTGCCGGTGCCATGGTTGAGGACGGTACTCAGCGCTCAGACAATTATTACAAGGGGTTAAACTGGATCGAGAAAGATTCCAACGGTAAGTCCAGGATCCGGATTGGTCGAAAGCTGCAGAAAACAAATAAGAAAGAATACAAGAAGCTCAATAAATACCTGGACGATAACGACATAAATAAATATGGCTACTCGGTCAGACTCGCGCCACAGACTGAGGAGTCAGCCGACAGGGTTTTCAACATCAAGGACCCGGAAGGCAATATTGTTGGTACCGCTAACGACTATGACGACGGCTGGGGTGAGGCTACCCGACTGGAAGTGGCCAAGCTGGCCGAGCAGGGCTACTCTGATTTGGCCCAGGACTGGGTGCAAGGTGTCAGGGAAATGACCCACAATGTTTTCAACATCATGCGTGGGGCCATTAACGATCTGATTAAGCGCTACAATGTCAAAGGGTTGCCCTTGTCTAAAGTTGCTACCTGGGTAGATGGCCAGAAAGTGGAGGTAGATCTTAAAGTTGCTTTGGCCAGGATGGGTGACATGCGTGGACATTATATGCCACGGATCCGCAAGCCTGGAAATTGGAGTATGTATGCCAGGCCCAGGAAAGGTTTTGAGGACTCACTGCATCCTGAACTGATGCATTTTGAGACGAAAAGTTTTGCTGCTGTCGAAGCTAGCAAGAAAAAATATGATAATTATATCGTGGATATCGTGCCGCAAAACAAGATGCCGGAGGATGTTTTTCAGATAGCCGGACAGGTTGTGGCATTTCAGGCGCTGATGAACCAGGCTCTGGACCAGGTCTCCGGCAATATGAAAAAAGGTATGGCAGCTGACGTGATGAAAGCCCTGGACAGAGCGCAGCTTGAGATGGGCAAAACTTTAGCCGAGGGTGTGGCCAATGTATTCAAGGGGCGTGGTGCCAGGTCGCACCTGATTATGCGAAATGATGCTGTTGGAATTAAGGTGTGGAAGGGCTACGAAGAAGATGGTATCCAGCGCATGGCTAAATATATCAGAAGCGTTGCAGCCGGTGAAGCCAAAAAGAAAATGATGCTTGATATGCTGCGACATATGACCGGTACAGATGTCAGCTGGTCGGAGTTTAAGGCCGAGCATGCCAAGGCCGGACTTGAAGCCAATTATCCGGACTATCTTACCTTTGTTAAAAACCGCAGGATAGATCCTATTAAACAGCGCAACATCTTTCACGATACTTTGACCTACATGGAGGATATGGGCAGGAACGATGAGGGCGTGGATCGACTTGTCGGTATGGTTAAAGGTGTAGCTGTTTTGAAGTACCTGGGCGGTCGGGTAGCAGCTCTGCCGGTCAATCTTACCGCACTGGCTACGTCGGTACCCGCATGCATGCGTGGTTTTGCCAAAATTCCTATGCTTAAAGTTCCTGGGTTGCTTGTCGATGCCATGAAGAGCTGGCGTGAGTATCATCGGGCGCTTAAAAACGGTAACGATGCGGATATTCCGGCATGGAAGCAACGGTTGTACGAGGAAATCGAAGACCGTGGCTGGCATACTGCTCAGTACAACAAAGAGGCACTATCGGCATTGAAATCCAAGGTCGGTAATGGTTACGACACAATGATCGAATGGCTGATGATGGGCTTTGGAGCTACTGAAATGCTTAACCGTGTGTCTACCATAGCTGGAGCTTACATCGGGCAGCGTGAGATGAACCAAAAAGAATGGGATACTGCCGGTGCAGAGCAAAAGAAAGTATTGCATGAAAAGTGGATGGCCACCGCCAAGGTGGTTTCCGACAATGCTCACGGTGTTTATTCTAAAGCGAATCGACCGCACTATGCCCGGGGCGCTAATCCGATGGCGCGTTTGGCCCAGATGTTCTATGTATTCAAAACCTTTAGCCATGGCTACCTGCAAACCATGTATGACCTGGGCTTTAAAACAAAAGATCGGACCGCACTACTTTATATGGCATTGTCACCGGCCATCATCGGTGGTGCAACATCTTCTCTACTGATTAAGGTTATGATCGAGGCTTTTGGTCTAATGCCAGGTGCACCTGAAGAACCGGAGGAAGCTCTTTACGAATGGTTTGAAAACAACTTTGGGGAGCCAGTCGAACAGATCGTGCGTCTAGGTGCCTTCGGTCTGGGTGGTTACGGTGTGTCACTGAAAGGATCTTTGGAAATTGGGATATTTGATGTACCTACCAGCCTGAAAGATCTTGCCGGTGCGCCAGGATCCCTGGTATCCGATGTGGTGGTGGGAGGCAAATCAATCCTGCGTGGTGACTGGTCAAAAGGACTGGAGCGCATGTCACCCAACTTTATCGGCTCCGGCATTAAGGCCTGGCGCGAGACTACCACGGGCGTGACCACCAGTTCCAATGCGCCACTTTTTTACGGCAGGGATCCGGTCAAGCTGGATTGGATAGAGGCCTTTTATCGCACCCTGTCGTTTAATCCTGCCAGGATTGCAAAGATCCGCGAGAAACAGTGGAAAGAACGCAGCGTTGAACGTAAAATGTCTGAGCTACGCTATGATATTTATGCCAGGATCAAATCTTATTACAACCAGCCTAAAAGCAAGCGGTCGAAGACAAGCTACCTGGATATTTTAGAGGAGATCCGGACCTATAATGCCCTGGTTAAACGAGGGGGGAAACCCTATCCGGTCATCACCCACAAATCGATCAAGAATAATTTGCGGCGTGCTTTCAGGCCGTCAAAACGTGAACGCTTAAGGAAGACATACTAAATTTTCTTGACACATCTTTTATGCTGTGGTACCGGCATACAAACGGTAATTTCTTAGAAGAAAGGGTTTATGATGAACTTCCTTTCATACTACGATCAAAGAAGATTAGACACCTGTACGGAAGACATTAAATTATTAATTAATACTGTCAGTAAGCATAGGGGATGCAGAGTTCTTTGTGGAAGGCGTGGGAGGAAGGACCAGAACGCTTATTATAACCAAAAAAAATCAAAGGTAAAATATCCTAACAGCAAACACAATAAAAGGCCATCTGAAGGCGTTGACACTTGCCCCGATCCCATCCCTGACAATTGGGGTGCAATTTCATGGAAGCTCATACCTAAACAATACAGAGAACGAATCAAAAAAGAAATCAAGGAGTTGTGCGAATTTTATAACTTTAATGGTTATGTAAAAGCTACGGCGGATCAATTGGGAATTAAAATAAGACAAGGCCACGATTGGGACGGCGACAACGAATTTAACGATCAAACCTTTGATGATATAATTCATACCGAGACGGGGGACTAAACCATGTGTAATTTATGTAATTTATTCAACAAACCAACACCGATCATTTCACCGGTTCAAGGGCCATACCTTCCATTTCCAGACGAACTAGACGAAAAAGAAAAGTTCGCCTTTATTGCGGGTGTAAATAAATACGCCAAACATCCGAACGCCACCTTGAATGGCTGTGTCAATGATGTCGAAACTTATCGTTATCATTTAATCAATTATTATAAATTCCATCCGGACAATATTCGTGTTCTTACTGATTATCGAGCAGAGGAAGACAATATAGTTGAGCACATGGAGTGGTTGGTGGCTCACGAAAACAGTATCCTAGTATGCACCTTTTCCGGACACGGATCCACAACACGGGACAGAAATGGGGACGAACTAAAAGGCAACATGGATCAATTTTTATGCGGAACGGATATGAATTGGGACAACCCAAAGCTGCTTGATGATAATATCGGCGAAATTTTCGATAAACTTCCGCTAAGTTCAAAATTAACATTCTTCGTCGATGCTTGCCATTCCGAATCGATGTCGCGAAGTTTTCTAAACCCATTTATTAAACGCAAGCATCCTACCAAAATTCGTTATCTCAGGCCACCAAGAGACATAGAATTCAGAAGTGAATCCACCAGGTTGCCCACTCAAAGAATCGGCGGAAGGGCAACACCGTTAAATCATACCATTGTTGCCGGATGCGATTACAACTCAACATCAGCAGATGCTTATATCAACGGGAAATACCAGGGAGCATTTACCGCGTATATTGCAAAATATCTCCGGTCAGGAAACACCTGGCCAGAGCATTTCCCATCGTTTATAAAAGATCTTAAGCGTGCCGGGTTCGATCAGCATCCGCACGTCAACGGGCCGAAAGGTTCCATCATAACATAAAGGAGGGCAAAATGAGACCAAAGACGATTTTAACCACAATTGGACTGGCCTTTATCTTGGGCTGCATGATTGTATCTTTTACAGGCTGCAAGTTCGCTGATTGGCTGGCCACAGAAACCGGGATAACCGTCGTTCAGGAGGCCGGCGAACTCGCAGGGATTGTGATTGGCTTTGAAAACCAGGGGGATATCGAGGAAATAATTGCGGAAATCGATGTCCTTTTGCTCGAGAAGAACGAAGCCCTAAAAGAAATCGCCATGCAGGCAGCGTATAAATATGTTTATGCCAAATATGGCCACAACGTACAGACTACATATTTAATGTCAAAAGCAAGCAAGCTGATCGGTATTGCCCTGAAAGCA
>SDBU01002213.1_pt1 | contig 26323 bp, 41 predicted proteins | sample 2277071 | NCBI WGS metagenome assembly SDBU01 (sample SAMN10397929, study PRJNA504765) | marine sediment metagenome | isolation source: marine sediment core GS08_GC12, 126 cmbsf | place: Arctic Ocean: Gakkel Ridge, Loki's castle | collected 2008
GCGAAACATTCAGGGAAACCACGTTGCGATCGTCAGCAAGGGGCGGGCCGGTGAATCGTCGGCGCTCCGCCTCGACCACGACGACGCGATCCAAGTCGATGATGACTACCGACCGAGAAACAACAAACCAGGAGCTAGAACCATGGAAACCATGATCGTTAAAATCGACGGCGTAGACTTCGAAGTCGACAAGCCAGCCGGCCAAGCGATCCTCAAGCTCCAGGCCCGAGGGGACGAGCTCGACGATCAGATCAAAAGGCAGTCGACCGAGATCGCCACCGAAAAGGCCCGCGCCGACACGGCCGAGGAAGCCCGCGACACCGCCGTCAAGGAACGCGACGACGCCGCATCCCCCGAGGCGATCACCACGGCAACCAACGCCCGCGTTGAGCTGATCACCCAGGCCACCAAGGTCCTCGGCGACAAGGACGCTAAGGGCAACGCCTGGAAGTTCGACGATCTCAGCGACAACGAGATCCGCCGGGCCGTGGTTGAGAAAACCTCCGAAACGGCCGCCGAAAAGATCGACGCCCTCGAGGGCGATGTTCAGGTCGCGTATATTTCGGCACGTTTTGACGCCGCGATCGATTCGGTCAAGACCGAGCCCGAGGCTCACAAGGGTAACCGCGGGCTCGATCGGTTCCGCGCCCAGGGGGCGGCAACCGGCGCGGATCGCGCGGACGCGGTAGACAAGGCGCGCACCCACGCGGCCGCGGTCAACCGCGTCCGTGGATTGCGGCCGCTCGGCACTCCGCTACCCTCGCGCGCAAGCCAGGTCAAAGCGGAGTAGGCCGTTAGGCGAAACCTCAACCTCGGGATAGACTCGACACAAGCAACCAACGGAGCAACCGACCATGAGCCAAGCAAGCGTTTCCATCCAAGCCCCCCTAGCGTTCCCCGGAATGCTCGCCGACGGTCCCGGTAAGGATATGTTCCTGACGTCGCTCGCCAACGAGGACACCGCGGACGCGAAATTCGGCCTCGGTTACGCCCTCGGCACCAATCCCGAGACCCAGTTTGAGGCGTTCGCCGCGGCCGATACCTTCGCTGGCGTTCTGGCTCACCGACACCAAACCGAGCAACGCGCCCAGTTTGGGAGCGGCGGCAGTGGCGGCGCAACTGGTCTGAAAACCGGCGAGGTAGGCGACCTCGTGCGGCGTGGACGGATCTGGGTCGTTACCAATGAGCTCGTTGTCGCAGGCGAGGCCGCTTTTGTGGTCAACGCCGTGGCCGACTTCGGACAGTTCCGAAACGACTCCACCAACGCCCAGGCGGTCGCCGGCGTTTTCCGTCGAGTGGCCTCGGCTATCTTGGCCGAGCTCGAGATCAACGAGCCCTAGAGAGTAGCCGCTCAACCCAGTCGGAGACACCGAGCAACGCAACCAGGAGCTTTAGCCATGTTGAATCAACGCGAATTTTTACGCCTGTGTGAGCGGGTCGACGGCTCACAGGTCAGTCAAGAGACCATCGCCGAGGTCCTCGGTCTCCGAATGGTCCAGCACATGGACGCCGACGAGGGGGCATTTTTCGCCCGCGAGCTCGAGGCTATCAAAGCTCAGACGTTCGATATCCTCTACCCGAACCTCAGGGCCCGGGACTTTATCCCCGTTGACGGCTCCGCCGGCGCTGGCGCAACCCAGGTCACCTACCAGCAATTCGATCGCGTTGGCCGGGCCAAGATCATCGCCCCCAACGCTCGCGACATTCCGCGGGTCGATGTGCTGGGCAAGGAATTCCCCCGACCGGTCCGCGCATGGGCCGACGCCTACGGCTGGACGCTTTTTGAGGTCCAGTCCGCCGCCTTTGCAAACCGCAACCTCAACGCCCGCAAGGCCTCGGCGGCTCGGCGAGCGATTGAGGAAGGTCTCGACGAAACCGCCGCGCTCGGCGCGCCGGATTACGGTATCCCCGATGGATTCATTAACTCGGCCGCCGTGTCCGCCACGACTACGACCCCATGGTCCGCGCTCACCGCCGATCAGATCATCGCCCAGGTCTCGACCGCGCGGCAACGGATCGTAAGCAACTCCCTTGGAGTGGAACGTGGCAACACGATCATTCTCCCGGAGGAGCAGTTTGAGCTGATCGCGAATCTGCCTCGGTCGACCCAGTCGGATACCACGGTGTTGGAATTCCTGTTGAAGCCCAACGTGCCAAACGCGATTCAGGCGATCGAGCCCTGGTATCGCCTTGAGGCCGCCGGAGCCGGAGGGACCGACCGGATGATCATCTATGACCGCTCGCCGGACAAGGTGACTCAGGACATCACGCAAGAATTCACCCAGCTCCCGACCCAGGAGGTTGGTTTCGAATTCGTGGTGAACGCCTTTGCTCAGACCGCCGGAACGGCGATCTATTATCCCTTGAGCATGGACTATACAGACGATATCTAATCACCACGCCCTCGACGGCCCACGGCGGGCCGGACGATTGGGGTAGGGGTGATCCATGACTCTCGTTCGAAACAACAAGCCCTCGCGCGTGGGGCTCCCGACTGAGTCCGGCGTTACGATGTATTTCGCTCCCGGAACCCACGAATACCCGGACGAGGACCTAGACGGGATCCTCACACAACGCCCAGCGGTGCGCGCCTATCTGGAGCCCCAAGGCAACAAGCCCGCGGTCCTCGAGATCATGGACGACGGCGAGGGCAAGGCCGATCCGACACCCGACGACAAAAGGCCCGCCGCCGAGCTCAAAAAGATGATCGAGGAATCGACCGATCCAGACTGGCTCCGCTCGGTGATCGCCGGCGACGACCGGACCACGGTGATCGCCGCGGCGGACAATCGCCTCGTGGAAGTTCTCGCCGATGCTCAGGACGAGCCGCCGGCGCCACCGGACGACGAGCAATAGCCTCGGGCGTTGAAAACGGGTAACCTCGCCGCATGGCGGTGACTGTCCAAAAAATTCGCGATCGGTTGCCGGAGTTTTGCAAGGTCGACAACCAGATCATAGCCGCGGCGTTGGCTTCCGCCGATGCGTGCATCAATCGGACCCAATGGGGCACAAATCGCGCCGACGAGGGGACGATCTGGCTCACCGGTCACCTACTCCTACACCTCGAGGATGGTAGCGGCCTAAACGCCGGGCCGGTGACCTCGGAGCGCGAGGGCGGACTTTCGATCGGCTACGCGGTCTCGGAGGCGTTCAAAGAGTCGGCCTACGGCGCGACGTCCTACGGCCGCCAATATCTCGAGCTCAGGCGGACAGCATTTCCTGAGCGTTTCGAGTGCTAACCCATGGCGACGAAACGCGTCATAGTTAAAGATCGCGGGCTCAACAAGATCCTAGCAAACCTGGCCGAGCTCGACGGCAAGCGAGTGTTCGTAGGGATCCAGGGGCCCGAGGCCGGCGCAATCCATCCGGATAGCGAGCTCGACAATGTGACCGTAGGAACGATCCACGAATTTGGCGCGCCGGGCGCCGGCATACCCGAGCGATCGTTTATCCGCTCGACGTTCGACAACCGGATCCGCGAATGGACCGCCCTGCTAACCAAGCTCGCGGAGCGTGTCTACTCGACGACCCCAGAAAACCCCACCAGAGCCCTAGGGATCTTCGGTGAGGTCGTCGTGTCAGATATTCGTAAGGCGATGACCGGAGGCATCCCTCCGCCGCTCAAGGCCGCCACCGTGGCCCGCAAGGGTAGCTCCACGCCGTTGATCGATACGGGCGCGCTCTTGGGCGCGATTACCTCCACGGTGAAGGGCTAGGATATGGGGATCCAGCGGATTTTGCGCCGGTTCAACGTCCCTTTTGACGTGGTGCGGCAACCGCCGATCGTGCGGGAAAAGGGGCGGGTCAAGCCCGCCGGCGAGCCCAAGAAATTCGGAGCTCGGGGCGGGATCCAGCCGGCTGGCCCCAAGGACCTCAAGCGGCTCCCCGAGGGCCAGCGTACCGACGCGGTGATCGTGATCTACACCGATTGCGAATTGCTCACCGGCGACGCACCGGACACGCAACCCGATCACGTGATCCCTCGAGCTCCTGGCGTCTATTGTGGGATCGAATTCGAAGTCCAGTCCGTCGAGCCCTGGCCTCGCCATCGGAAATACTTGGCGGTCAAGGTGGGGCAATGAGGCTGATCGATCTCAACCCTAAATGGATTGGGGCTGGCGGCGAGGGTGTGACCTTGGCAGATGGGTCTCCAGCGCCCGAAAGACACGGCGTCGGTATCGTGTTTGATTGTCCGTGCGGCTGTGGAACTCGGGCCATGATCGAATTCACGATCGCGACTGACGGCAAGCCCTGGCGGGCCGGTGCATGGAAGCGAACCGGCGATACATTCGATATGTTAACACTGTCCCCGTCGATCCAGCGGGCCGAGCCCGACGGTTGCCGCTGGCATGGGTTCATCAGGGATGGCAAGGCGGTCAATGCTTGATCTCGATCAACCGATTGCGTGGGGCACCGTCGAGGACGCGATCTCGGATTGGGTAACCACGGTCACCGCCCTAGCGACCCATTGGAGCGATCAGGCCGCCCCCCAACCGGCGCGGCCTTTCGTCCTGCTTTCGATCGCCGGACCTATCGAGATCGGCGTGGGCGACGAAAGGCGGACCGAGGAAACCGCGGCGGGGAGCGACCTTTGGCAACAAAGGACCCGCGGCGAGCGGGAGATCACGATCACAATCCAAGTCGAGGTGGACAAGGAATCGAGCCAGGACCCGCGGCGTCACGCTCGAGCCCAGGCAACCCGCCTGTTTTCAAGCCTCACCATCGACTCGATAACCAAGATCCTCGAGGACGCTGGCTTGGCCTACCGGGCCCGCAACCCGATCCAGGATTTCTCAATCCCCATTGCGGACGAATTCGTCAACCGCTCGGCATTCGAGTTCCGCGCCGGCTTGGCCTCGTGCGTCGTGGAGGATATAGACGTAATCGAGGAAGTGACGGGCACGGGAACGGTTACCCGCGAGGATGGAAGTACAACAACGGTCCCGATCAGTGTAGACTCAACGCCATAGGAGCGGCACGCAATGACCCTTCAAACGATCGTAAACGTCCAAATCACCCAAGCCACCGCCCAACTGACCCGGGTTGGTTTTGGTACGCCGCTTTTGCTCGTGACCCACACCGTGGCGATCCCCGACGCAAAGCTCTACACCGATCCGGCCGATATGCTCACCGATGGATTTACGACAACCGATCGGGCCTACCTCATGGCGTTGGCGCTCACCGGTCAGGCCCTCAACGTTCCGCAATTCGTGATCGGCAAGCGCAACAACCAACCGCAACGGGCGGTAAACCTGATCCCGATCGCTTCGCCCCTCGCGTTGACTCTTTACCGACTGACGATCACCGGGACGCGTTTCGATTTTACCACCGACTCAACGCCGACCGTCGCGGAGATCACCGCGGGACTGGTTGCCGCGTTGGCCCAAGACGCTTGGGTAGTGCTCACCGCTTATCTGGTTGGCGATCACGTTAGCAACGGCGGAAATATCTACATTTGCACCACCGCCGGGACCTCGGCCGCCGCGGGCGGGCCCAGCGGAACCGGGACCGGTATCGTAGACGCTACCGTCGTCTGGGATTTCCAGGGCCTCGAGCAGGACGTTGTGGGCACCGACAACACCACCGATCTCGACGTCACGTCCGCCGATGCGCCGGGCGGCTCCGCCGCGCCCGGGATCCCGTTCGACCTAGAAACGGATCGAACCTTGTGGCTGACTATCAAGGACAACACCCCAGACCCGGGGATCGCCGCCGACCTCCAAGCCGTCCGCGATATCAACGACGATTGGTATGGTGTCACCGGCGATTGGTGGGACGAGCTCACCGCCGACGCTATGGCCACCGTGATCGAAACCCTGCAACGGATCCACATTTGGACCAACCAGGACACCGACGTCCTCGACCCGGCCAATCTGACCGATGCCTTTTCCAACCTCAACGCCAAGGCCTTCGAAAGGTCGGGCGGGATCTGGCACTCGAAACCCGGCGACGGATTCCCCTCGGCGGCATGGATCGGATCGATCTTCCCGCTCGACCCAGGCCAAACGACCTGGAAGTTTGTAACGCTCACCGGTGTAGCCGCCGATTCGTTTACCGGATCCGAGGCCTCCGCGTTGCTCGCGAAAAAGGCCAACAACTATGTTCGCGTCGCGGGCCAGGACATCACCCAAGAGGGCGTGATGCACCAAGGCGAGTTTATCGACACCGTGCGAAGTCTCGACTTCGTCGCCCAGCGTATCGCCGAGGACGTTTTTGGACATCTCAAGGCCCAGGCAAACGCGGGCCGCAAAGTCCCCTACACCGATCTCGGTGTCGCTTCCGTCCAAAACATTGTGGACGGGCGGTTACAGTCGGCGACCGTTCCCGGTGGCGGGTCGGGTCAGATCTTCACCACCGATCCGGCTCCCGTGGTGACGGTGCCGCTTGTCGCTAGTATTCCTGCCTCGACCCGGGCAACGCGGTTGCTCCCGGACATCAATTTCACCGCCCAACTGGCCGGAGCCGTCCACGCGGTGACAGTCCGCGGAATCGTTAGCGCCTAACCGGAGGATCACCCTATGTCATTTCAAGGCACCTACGACCCCAAACAAGTCCTCGTGACTTGGGGGCCGGTTTTGTTTTCGGGGTTTGCGGACGGCACCTTTATCAACGCGGCCCGCAACAACCAGGGGGCGAACGTCGCGATTGGCTCAACCGGTGACGGGGCTCGAGCGATCAGCAACGATCGATCAGGGATCGTGACGCTCACTATTTTGCAAACCTCGACGATCAACGCCCAAATGTCGGCGATCGCAAAGCTCGACGAGGCGTCCGGCGACGGCGTCCACCCTCTGCTGATCAAGGACCTTCGCGGCCTCGACTTGGTGAAAGCCGAAAACGCTTGGATCCAGAAAATCGCCGACTTCATCCGCGGGCGTGAGATCGGCGACGGCAACACGGAATGGGCGCTCGAGACCGACTTCCTCGACATTTTCCACGGCGGCTTGCTGTAGGAGTCGACGCCGGCGGGCGTAAAGCGTAAACCGAAAGGGGTAGAACATGAGCCAGGACAGCACCGCCACGACTACGATCGACGGCGTCACCTACGAAATGCGGATGTTAGATCCGTGGGTTGCAAACGAGATCCTCCACGCCTTGTGGAAAGTCGTGGGCCCGTCACTCGGTGAAATGATCGCCGCCGCCACCGCGGGCGGGATCAACAAGGAAGCGATCGCCCAAATCCGCGAGGACTCGAGCTCGTTGCTCGATCGTAAAATGGACTCCGCTATGGTCGGATCCGCTATCTCCGGACTGTTCACCCGGATGGACGCGAAGCAAACCCGCGTGATAATCGAGGCGCTCGCCGACAAAGCAACGACCGACGGGAAACACCTACCCGCCGTGTTTACCGCCGTTTTCTCCGGTAAGATCGGCAATATGTATGCTTTCGCCTCGTGGGGACTGGGTGTGCAGTTCGCAAATTTTTTCGGATCAATTCGGAACGCTATCGAGTGGTCCGTCCAGCGGGCGGCGATTCTGGCGGAAAAAATAGGGGAGTCGAGCTCCCGAGCCGCCTAGCGGTCCAGTGGCCGATCTGGCGTCTCGCCGTGCCCGGACCCGGTGGCCGCCCCCCGGTTGCCACCATGCACGAGATCAGATCATATTGGTGTATAGATATGGTCGCAGAAGCAAACGAGATCCTCGACGCGGCGGAGGACGCCGAATACTTGGCGCATGAGTCCGCGAGGATAAAAAGCGGGATGCGATGATCGTCCGTGAGCTAATCGCCCTTTTCGGCTTCAAGGTCGACAAGAAAACCGAGCAAGGCGTTAGCAATACCTTTTCGAAACTTCGCAAAGCGGCCGGCGTCCTCGCCGCCGTCCTGATTACTGGAAAACTCGCGCAAGGCTTTGTGAGTTTGATCACCGCGGCCTCAGACGCCGAGGAAGTAACCAACAAGCTCGGCGCTGTTTTTGGCGACCTGACCGCCGACGTGGAAAACTTCGCCGACACGACGTCCACGAGGATCGGACAAAGCCGCACAACGATCCAAAGTTTCTCGGCGGACATCGGCGCCCTAGTTAAACCGCTACTCGGGTCCAATGAGGCCGCGGCCAAAATGGCCAAGGGGGTGACCGAGCTCGCTTTTGATATCGCATCGTTTCAAAACCTCAGACCGGAGGAAGCCCTAGCAAAACTCAGGGCGGGCCTTGTTGGGTCGTCGGAGCCGCTCTTGACGCTCGGCGTGGACACCCGTGTTGCGGCCCTTGAGCAATTCCGGCTCGACGAGGGGATCAAACAAACCGTAAAGAGTATGACCGCCGCCCAGGTGACGACGTTGCGCTATCAACTGATCGTCAAGCGGTTGGGCGAGCAAGGCGCCGTGGGCGATGCGACCAAAACCGCGGACGGTTTCGCCAACGCCTCGAGGGGCGTGGCCGGCGCCCTCGTCGACCTCAAGGCGGACATTGGCAAGATCTTCCTACCGGCGGCGACCGACGTTGTTGTGGCCGTCCGGGATATGGCCAGGGAATTGAGCGAGCCGCTTGTCCGCGGTGCCAAGATGGCCCTAGCGATTTTCCGCGGACTGGGCACCATCCTCCGAACGATCGCCATTGGTTGGAAGTCGGTGGCAGACTTGGTGGCCTTTGCCGCTAATGAATTCCTAGGAGTCAATCGCCGCATAACCCAGGTCATAATCGGATTGACCCTACTCGTGGCGATCCTCGGGTTGCCGGTTGTATTGCTCGGTCTGATCGCGGCGGCGATTTTCCTAGTGATCGACGACTTGATCGCCATGGGCGAGGGCGGCGAGTCGGTGATCGGCGGATTGATCAGCGAGTTTCAGCGATTCGTGGACGAACTCGGTAGCGTCGGCGCGGCGATACGGGAGATCCTCACGACGGCGATCGTTTTCTGGTTTGATGTGTCCAAGGAACAGGTCGACGCCTTTGTAGACAACGTCATGGCAACCCTGGGCGGCATTTGGGACGATATCGTTACGCTGTGGACGGCGGACCTAGACGAGTTTTTTCAATTCATGTTTCGACGGTTCAAGGTGATCGGCGACTTTATCGCGGGGATCTTCGGCGATGAAAACAACGCCGCCAGCGTGCAAGCCGCCAGCCGGGCCGCCGGTCCCGCCGCGGGCCGCGGGCCTATCGTGCTTCCACCCCTTGCGGTCGGCGGCGGTGGCGGCGGCGGTGTGACCCTTAGTCAAGGCGGCGTCACCATTTCCCAAACTATCCAGGGCGGAAGCGGGACGCCCGAGCAAGTCGGGGCCGCGTCGGCTGCCAAGGTTGAGGAAGTGATCGAGCGCCAAAATCGCAGGACGCTGCAACAACTGACGACCGCGGGATCCACGCCGTGACCGTGGCGCTACTATCCAAGCCCAACCGATCAGCGTTTGTTGGGGAAAACGTATCCGCGCCAACCGAAGTCATTTTGATCCAATTCGACGCGTCGATCTCGGAGGTCTATACGCGGGAAAAAGAGATCACGCAAAACCCGGTGGAGGCTGGCGCCGACGTAACCGATCACACCAGGACGCTCCCCACGGAGATCGAGATCAACGGCTGGGTTTCTGACGACCCGATCATATTCCTAAGGTCACTCAGGGCCGAGCCGTCGGTGAAGGGCGGCAACCCGGCGACTCGAGCCGCGGACGCCTGGCGCGAGCTCAACCGGATCATGGACGAGGAATCGTTAGTAAAGGTCGTCACCGATCTAGACGAATTCCCGGATATGATCCTCACGTCGATCCGCGTACCTCGGGACAAGGACAAGGGACGTGTCCTCGATGCCACGATCAGGCTAAAAAAGATCGTGATCGCCACAACGGAGGTCACCGAGCCGCCGGCGCCAACGCAAAACAACCGAGCCCCCAAAACGAAAAAGGGTAAACAGGTAGGGAAAACGCCGACCGAATCCAAGGAAGCGTCGATCCTGGCCAAGCTCGTGGGCAACCCGTAATGGTGATCATTCCAACAGACACCAATCTGGCGACCTATGTATTTTCGATCGAGCTCGAGCTGATCGTTTTCGGGTTTCGCTTCCAATTCAACGAGCGCGATCAATCGTGGTTTTTCGACGTCCTCACCGCCGAGGGCGTCCCGATCCGCCAGGGGCTCAAAGTCGTTACCAACTTCCCGCTATTGTCACGGATCGCTAGGCTCGACCGTCCACCGGGCGAATTATTCGCGGTCGACACCACCGGCGAGGATCGCCGCGCTGTCGTCGGCGAGCTCGGGATCGACCGTCAAATCGAGTTTGTCTACTTGGACGCCAGCGAGGTCCCGGATCCTCTTTTCGGGTGACCCGTGCCGCAACCGCTCATTGACCGTGAGATAATCCTCAATCTGGGCGGACTCCGGATCGCCTCGAGGGACGAGGCCACCGGTGAGCGCAAGCCCTTGTTGCGCGTGCAATTCCGCGTTGAGCGGAACCTACAAAAGGAACCCAATAGCGCCGAGGTCTCGATCTTCAACCTTGCGAAGTCGAGCCGCGCCGCGGTCCAAGAGAAAGGGATCGCGACCGAGATCGAGGCCGGTTACTTCGGATCAACCTCGCTGATTTTCAAGGGCGATCTGGACTATGGCTCGACGTCGCGAGCTCCGCCGGACTGGATCACGACGCTCCAGAGCACCGACGGTGGGATCAAATATCGATCCTCGAGGGTAAACCTATCCTTTGACGCGGGGACGGCGGTGGGCGACGTCCTCAAGCTGGCGGCCGAAACGCTGGGCCTGGGCCTCGGCAACGTCCGGACCGAGGTGGATAAGGGGCTCCCTCGCAACACTGCGATCGAATATGTCAAAGGCTTGGTATTGAGCGGTCAGGCGTCCAACCAGTTTAACAAGATCGTCCGGCGGGCCGGTTTCGAATGGTCGATCCAGGACGGTCAGATTCAGTTGACGCGGCCCGGCCAGGTCCTCGATCCCAACGAGGCGATCGTTTTGAGCCGGGGGACCGGCCTACTCGGATCACCGGAGCAAGGGGAAAAGGGATTGATTCGAGCCCGCTCATTGCTCCAACCGGAGCTATTGCCCGGGAAGCGAGTACAAATCCGCGCCGGCGCCGTAGACGAGGCCGGCACCCCTGAGATCGACGGGTTTTTCCGAATCGAGAAAACGGTTTTTTCGGGTGACACTTGGGGCAATGACTGGTTTTCTGAGATCGAAGCGAGGCCGATAACATGAGCTCCACAACCGGAGTCGAGGGTAGCCGTAGCCCAACGCTTGCCGAGGTGATCCGGGCCGCCATGGATTGCCGTGAGGTTGAGCACCACACCTCGCTACCGTGCCGCGTCGAGAAAATCGACCCGGCCGGGAAATTCGTGGACGTCAAGCCGCTGATCCGCCGGCGCTTTTTGAATCCCGACGGCACCGAGATCAATGAATCGCTACCTGTGATCCCCAGGGTCCCGATTGCGTGGCCGAGGGCGGGAAAGTTTTTCATTACATTCCCGATCAAGCCGGGCGATCTTGTCGAGGTGGTGATCACCGAGGCTAGCCGGGACGCTTTCCAGGCGGGCGCCGGCACCAGCCGGGACGCTCCCCGGGAGGGCGCCCGCGGGGAAACGGACCCGGACGACTTCCGCCGGTTCGATCTATCCGACGCTTGGGCGTACCCGGGCGGCGGTCACCCGGACGCCACGGCGCTCGAGAATTACGACCCGGACGATCTCGTGATCGGCGTGGACGGGGGCGTTGTGGCGCACTTCAAGGACAACGGGGAAATCCACCTCGGGAGCAAAAACGCCGATCAGTTTATCGCGCTATCGGTGAAAACTCGCGACGAGATCACAGCGCAGCGCGACAACTCCAACACCAACGTGAGCACCTTTAACAGTCACACCCAAACCGTACCCGCCGCCGGGCTTTTGGACGGCCTTGGCCTACCCGTTACCGGAGCCGCCACCGCGGCCCCACCGAGCTCGGGACAAGCGGCGCCGCCGTCGGTCGCCTCGGTAGCATCGGTCAAGGTAGTGGCCGACTAATGGCGATCGACATTGCAGCGGTCAAGGTAACCGCAAAGGCCGCCCTTAAAACGGCCATGGCCGCGGAGCTCGGCGAGCCGGAAGCCACCTACGACGCGGTGGCCGGGCTATTTACGGATAGCGTGATCGACGCCATTTTGACTGAGATCAAAGACAACGCCGACCTCACCGGGGTTACCTCGGGATCTGATACGGTAGCGGAGGGAGTCGACTAAATGTCCGATCTCAAACTCGACACGACAACCGGCGATCTCGAGCTCAGCGCCGCCCGTGATCTACAGATCGTCACGGGGATCGACGCAATCGCCCAGCATTTGCGGATCCGGTTTAACTTTTTCTTTGGGGAATGGTTCCTGAATCGCTTGCTCGGTGTCCCGTGGTTTGAGGAAGTCCTAGTAAAGGCCCCCGATCTCAATGTGGTCCAATCGCTACTACGGGACGTCATTTTGACAACGCCGGGCGTCCTCGAGATAACCCGATTTGTGATCGATTTCGACGGCGTGACTCGCCAGCTATCGTTGGACTTTGACGCCAACACCACCGAGGGGCCTTTGCGTTTTACCGAGGATTTTGTGATCCCGGCGGCGGCGGGATAGGGATTAACTATGTCGAGCTTTGGCGTCACCGCGACCGGCTTTTCACAAAAGGAGCTAGCCGACATTCAGACCGAGGTGGAGGACGACCTCCGCGCCGCCTTTGGACCCGAAACCAACCTGCTAGCGGACGCCGTTTTCGGCCAGATCATCGGCGTTTTTATCGACAAGCTGGCGGAAAACTGGGAAGTCCTCGCCGCCGTTTACGCCGCCCAGTTTCCGGACTCGGCGACCGGTGCGCCCCTCGATAATATCTCGGCCCTGACAGGCGCCACGCGGCTCGCGGCTCGAGCGTCGGTTGCAACCCTTGATCAGATTTTCTTGGACGGTAGCGTTACGCTCCCCGCCGGCCGGATCGTGTCCGTCGGCGATCTCGGTGGCCGTTTCGTTACCCGAGCCGACGTCACCAACCCCAACGCTTTCCCGACAACTGTTTCCGTCCTGGGGGATAGCGAGCTCGTGGCCCCGATCCCGGGGTTTGCCGGGACCATCGACAAGATCGTCACCCCGTTTTCCGGATGGAATGCCAAGGCCGCATTGACCTCGGCGACTCTCGAGACCTACAATTTTTCCGGCGGTGAGACGCTAACCGTCAAAGTCGACGGCGGCGCGGTGCAAACGGTGACCTTCATTGTGGGGGACTTCGCGGTCCCCGCCACCGCAACGGCCGCCGAGGTGGCCACGAGGATCACCACCGATCTAACCGGTGCGGCGGCCGCGGACGCCGGCGGAGCTCCGCGGATCACCTCCGATCTAGACGGCTCCGGGAGCTCGATCGAGGTGACGGGCGGCACGGCCAACGCCTTGCTTGGTTTCTCGACGGCGATCGTCAAGGGCTTCAACTCCAACGATGTCGTCCTAGGGCGTGATATCGAAACCGACCCGGCTTTCCGCAACCGCCGGGAGGACTTGCTCAAGACCACCGGCAAGGCGACCGTGGACGCGATCCGCGCCGCGGTCCTCAATGTGGCCGACGTGGACGAGTCATTTGTTTTCGAAAACGTCACCGATACGACCGACTCCAACGGCGTTCCGCCTCATTCATTCGAAACGGTGATCCGCGGACCGCTGGCCGTGGACGCCGCGGTAGCCCAAGCGATCTTTGACACCAAGGCCGCCGGGATCCAGGCCTTCGGAAGCATAATCGAACTGATCCTCGACGCCCAGGGGTTTCTACACTCGATCGGATTTTCCCGTGCAACCGAGATCCCGATTTTCATAATCATAACGGTGGTCACCAACACGGACCCCAAGAAAGGGGCGGTCTATCCGGTCGACGGGGACGCCCAGGTTGCCGCGGCGCTCGCCGCTCGAGGAAACGCCGGCGGGATCAGTCGCGACGTGATCGCCGAGGTGATAAAGTGCGAGGCGTTCCAGGTGGACGGCGTGATCGATGTAACCGTGTTTTTTATTGACGACGCACCGGCGCCCGCCGTGTCGGTAAATATTCCGATCGCGAGCCGCGAGATCGCAACCTTCGACACTTCGGATATAGCGGTTACCAGCGTATGACCGAGCTCACAAAAAAAACGACGATCACGAGCGAGGCCCTCGCCAATCTGATCGAGCTATTCAAAGGCAAACCCAACCTATCGGCGTTGATTGCGGCCTTTACAGATCAATCCCAGGACATCGAGGACGGCGCTTTCGAGGTGTTGCTAGATACGATCATCGCAACCGCCGTCGGTGTCCAGCTTGACGGGATCGGGGTGATCGTCGGGCGAGCTCGGAGGGGCCTTTCGGATACGCTCTACCGCGTCCGCCTCCAGGCCCAGATCCTGATCAACAAATCGAGCGGCACCCTCGACGAGATTTTGACGATCGTTGTGCTACTTGAAGCGGCGCCGATCGCGAATGTCGAGGAACAGTTCCCGGCGGCGTTTGTTATCGACATTCCCGACATACAGGGCGACCCGGCCCAGCTTGCGGCTATCATTGCCGAGGCCAGATCCGCCGCAGTCAACGGGCATTTGCACTATTCCCTATCCCCGGTAGCCGAGCTATTCACATTCGCAAGCGGCGACGTCCCGGAGGCGGACACGAGCAAGGGATTTGCCAACGACGCCGGAACCACCGGCGGAAAATACGCGGACGCGTTGGGAGTGTAGATCATGGCCTCGAAACCAACCAGGACGGCTAGATGGGCGACCGATGGCGGCGCAACGCTCGAGCCGTCGGGCGCCGAAAAGGATACCGGCTGGGTCCCCGACGACAGGCCGCCCGCGCGTCATATGAACTTTCTACAAAATACCGCGTTTCAGTGGTTCGATTGGCTCAACGAGCGAATATTGGACGATCCGACCGATGCCACAACCATGGTCCGGGCTCGGCTGGGAACCACCTTCGGGCTACGCGTTGGGACCTCGATAGCGTCTATCGGCCCGCTTGTCGGTGATCTGGGGGACGGCCTACATATCAAGAATACCGACGTGGCCGGCGGAGTCGACGCCGGCGGCGACAACCTAGTTATTGAGGAGGACGGCAACGCCGGGCTAACGATCCTCAGTGGCAACGGCGGCGCGGAATTTGGCTCCATCTTTTTTGCGGACGCCGACGATACCGACGTTGGCTCAATCCGCTACCTACATCTCAACAACCGAATGGAATTCACGGTCAACGCCAACCTGCAACTGACCCTTGCCGACGGCCTGACCAAGGTTGGGATTGGGACCTTCGTTCCTGACCTGGGCAGGGGTCTGCACATCAAGCTCGGCGACAATGGCATCGCAACGGTTGAGCCCGAAGCCGAGGAACTCGTGCTCGAAAACAGCGCCGATTGCGGCATGACGATTGCGTCTGGTTCCACAAGTCTTGGCGTGATCTATTTCGCAGACCTCGACGCCGACGTCGGCCGAATTGAATACGCACACACCGGCGACCGGATGAGCTTTTTCGCCAACACGATCAAGCTGTTCGAGATAGGAGGATCGAGTACTCTCGGTTTCTACGGGGTGACGACGGTCGCACGGCAGGACATCACCGGAAGTCGTGGCGGGAACGCGGCGCTGGCGGATCTGCTCACCAAGCTCGCGTTGACCGGGCTAATAACTGACAGCACAACCTAGGGGAAATCGTGGAAAGCATAAAACCAAAAACGGATACAGTTGTCCCGATCAGGGCGCCGGCGGCCCTGAGTCTGACCGAGGACGAGCGCCTCCGGATCGAAAACTTCACCCTCAAGGCGCAGATTGCCCAGGACGGCGCCATGATGAAGATCGCCAAGCTCAGACAAAAGGTCGACGCGGTTGGACGCGAGGCCGGCAAGCGCCTCGGGATCGAGATCCTGGACTACGTGATCGATCTCGGCAATGGCGAGCTAACCCCAATCAAACGCGGATCGGATGCCGCGGAGGATCAGGACCATGGAAAACCTCAAGTTGACGGCGAGGACGCTGGGTAACTGGATACTCAAAAGCTTCCGCGGGCTCGTCTGCGAGAAAAAGGACGGGGGCGCGCAGCCATGAAGGAAAATGTCATGCGAAAAGTTACACTTCTACTTGTATTGCTTTCCTCTCCGTTGGTGGCGGGGATTGCGTTCGTTGCTTTAGCGCAGCCAGCGGCCCTCGAAAGCTACCAGGTTGGTAGCGAGGTGATGGCCGCGACATCGATCGACACCGCGTGCCAGGCGAATCCCACAGTCGTGGCAACGGCATCGCTCACGTGCGCTGCGTTCGAGCTCGACATGAGAGGATTCACCAAGGTCTGGTTGCTGATTGATTACACGCGGACCAGTGCAACAGAAATCCAAATAGCTCAAGACGGTGCTGTGGATGTGAATCGCGACGGTGTTGCCGACTTGCCTTGGGGGATACTCCAAAGCCCTGAGGCCGGCACGGCAGGAGTCGTTACGCTTTCAAATGAGCAAGGCAAGAAAGCGGTCACGGCGTCGACCGCATCCATTGTCGAGTACGACGTCAACGCTCCATTCGTTCGTTGGCGGTTCACGTCGACGAGCGGCGCTGCGGGTGACACGATCAGGGTACTGCTTGTTAGGAGGGGTCCGTAATGCGAGAGCTTGGTATTTTAATAATCGTCTCTGTTCTCTTTCTGATTTCCGGCATCACCGACCCGAAGATTACCCCCTTCACCGGCGGCGTCCTAACCGTCGGCCTCAATTTCCCCGACACACAAGTCGCAAGTTCTGACGTCAATACTTTGGACGACTACGAAGAGGGGACTTTCACGCCTGCCGTGGTTTTTTCCGCAGGGTCGGGTACGGTCACGTACACGACACAAGTTGGTCAGTATACAAAAATCGGCAACAGGGTGTTTTTTCAACTCAACATAGAAACACTTAGCATCGCATCACGTACGGGTTTTGTAACAATCGAAGCTCTGCCATTCGCTCCATCCACGTTCGGCGGGGCTACTGTTGGGTTTGCTTCGGGCCTCGCAATCTCGGCGGATCAGACCGTGGGTGCGTACATCAGTGCAGTGGGTCTTGTGCTGCAACTCTGGGACTCGACCGCAGGCACAACGAGTCTCATAGACACGGAGTGGACCGACGACGGCCGCGTTATTATATCCGGCAACTACAGAATCTAGGAGACTGACGCATGCAAGTCCTACTCATGGCCTTGAAGGCTGCCGGATGGGGCTTGGACCCCTGGAGCGCCGCAGTAACACTATGACGATCATCGACGCCAGCATCATTGGCGGGATCCTCGCCGTAACCGCAGGGCTCGTTGAGCTCGCGAAGATCATGGCGAAGAAGCGCAACGGCGGCGACAGCACAGCGAAAATCGCAGGCTGCATCAAAGACATGCTGCACCAAAACCAGCGCACCGCTGAGTCGGTGGAGAAATTGGCGGACCATGTGAACGAGCTCACGACGACAGTTGCAGTCATCGATACGAAAGTGACAGGCATCGACGCTAAACTAGATCGCATGGCGGTCTGAAAAAGGAAACTCAGATGAAAAGCAAACCCGGATGGAAAACTACTGAATTTTGGATGGCGTCAGCTTCAGCCCTTCTTGGCTGGGTACTCGCCAGCGGTTTTCTCGAGAGTACCGAGACGGAGTGGGACAACAAGATCGTTGGTCTGGCACTGACAGGGCTGACCGCGCTCGGCTACGGAGCGATCCGTGCGTACACCAAGGTGGGTGAGGTCAAGAACGGCATCGTCGCCAACTTGACGAGCCTGCCCCCTTCCTAGGCAGTCTGAGGTCTGGGCCTACTCGCGCTCGGGCTGCGCTGGAGAAATTTCGCGAGGACGTGACCCATGGATTGGATAGTGCAGAATCTTTATCGCCTGGTCGAGGCCTACTGGATCTTGGGGTGGCCTTCGACCTCATGGGTAGTCGCGCTGCTGTTGGTGGGTTTGCCGACTACAACCATCGGATTACTGATCGGGTTGCAGCTTTCGTCAGGGCCGAGCTCGGGTGGTTGCCCGGGACGCACGAGGTCTATGGGGCCGGGCGAGCCGGAGTCAGGCTGAGGTTTTGAGATGTCCGCGGGGCGGCTCAGTGAGCCGAGAGGGCCGTGCAGCGGTGGTGATCCTGGCTATGGTCCTCGCCGGTGCGTTTATCTGTTGCCGGTGATAGGTTGCAACCATGGCGGCCGAGCTCAAGGAATTGCCCCACGTCTACACCGAGGGGGACGAGTCTCCGCCATTTGTCGTTGCCTTCCCTTTCGATATTTCTGCGTTCCAGGAAGTCGCTGCCATCGTTGAGCGTCCTGACGGAACCGCTTTCGAAAACATCCTGGCCGTGCTGAATGCCAATCAAGCCCAGTACAATCCGACGGCCACCGATTGGATCGAGGGTTGTTCCCAACTGACAATCCGCCTCAAGGACGCCGGCGGCGCGCCGTCCCACATCCCGCCGATCATTGTCCGCGCAAGGGCAAAACCAACGGCGCCTACACCATGACAGATTGCACCACATTTGTCGGATTCGATCAGTCGGTGACATTCATCGTCGATGATCAATCGGTCTCAGTGGGATTCCCTCAACCCGTGGGCGAGGTTGCGTGGACAAAAGATGAATTCATCCCCACCACGGGCCAAGTAACGTTCGTCTTGTCGCAGACTCCATTCGATCTCGCGTCCCTTGAGCTCGCGGTCAACGGGGTCGAGTACGATGATGGCGTTGACTATACGATCAGCGGAGCAACGATCACCTGGTTGGACCCATTCACTTTGAAGACCAAAGACAAAATGATAGTTCAGTACAAGTAGGAGCGATCCATGTCAGCGCCCATCCGCAGAGCACAACTCGACGCCGATATCCCTTTGGGTGCGACCAAGGATCCCTGCCGTTTGGCAACGACAGCCGACGATTCACTCAGCGGCCTGGCTGCGCGCGATGGCGTGACGCCAGTGGCCAATGATCGGGTACTCGTGAAAAACCAGAGCACCGGGAGCCAGAACGGCATCTATCTCGCCGCCGCCGGAGCATGGCAGCGCGCGCCGGATTTTGCGACGGACGATGATCTCGATTCCGGCTCGCTGTTCCCGGTCTCGGAGGGGACGGCCAACGCTGACACTTGTTGGCAGCTGACAACCAATGCGCCCCTGATACTCGATACCACCGGGTTGACGTTCGGTATCGCGACGCGCGCAACGATCGATCCCGGAGCGCACGGCACCCGACACGATCCCGACGGCGCCGACGAAATCACAACGGCGGCACCACCGGCGGCCAGCGTCAGCGCCGCGGCTGCGGGCATAGGTACCGCAACCTCGGTATTGCGTAGCGACGCGGCCCTACAGCTGGACGTGTCCGGCACGCGTGACGATCTGACCGTTGGCCAGGCCGGCAGCGACGGCGCTGGGGACGGTGCGGCGCTCAAGACTCACGCCCATGCAGTACCGGCGGCGACGGCGATCGAGATCACGGACTCTACAAACAACGAGGGCTCCGGCGGAAATTTCGTCCACGCCAATCACTCGCACGCCCACGGCAACCGCGGCGGGGCCGCCCTGCACGCGGCGGCGACAGGGGCGGTTAACGGGTTCCTGTCGGCAGCCGACAAAACGAAGCTTGACTCTATTGTCGATCCACGGTTCCGCGACTTCAAGGAATCCGTGCAGCTCAAAGCGCAGGGCGACATCGCTACGTTGTCGGGCGAACAAACACTTGACGGTGTGCTGACCTCGGCGTCGCGTGTCGCGTTGTTCAATCAAACCACCACTACAGAGGACGGCCTCTATCTGACCGCCGCCGGCGCCTGGACCCGCGAGCCTGATTTCCAATCTGGCGACGGTGTGGCCGGTGCGTTTTTCGCCGTGCGTGAGGGTACGGTTGATGGCGATAGAACGTGGTTGGTTACAAACGACGTTGGTTCCGATGTCGTGGGGACGGATGATCTCAGCGTTGTCGTAATCGGCAACGGCTCGCCCCGCGGCGCTGGCGCCGGAATGGTGCTCAACGTCAATGATCTCGACGTCGTCGCCAACGCGGACGGGTCGCTGGTTGTCAATGCAGACGATATGCAGGTGGGCGTGTTGGCGACGGACGCGCAGCACGGTGTCCGCGGCGGGGGAACACAACACGCCGATGTGGTCGCCGCCGGCGCCGATGGGTTCATGACGGGAGCCGACAAGACCAGACTCGACGGCATCGAGACCGGGGCGACCGCGGAAATCTTCAATCAGGAATCCGTCACAACCGAGACTATCACCAACAGCGACACAGCGTTGACCGACACGCTCAACGCGACACCAAAGGCCAATGCATCGCTTTTGTTGTTTTTGAACGGAATCCAGCAGAGACAAGGGGCTGGTTTCGACTATTCGATCAGCGGCACGACGATCACTTGGCTCGCCTCAACCGGAACGGCGGTCAACATGAAGACCTCTGACACACTGATCGCATACTACGTGAGTTAATCCATGTTGCGGCATGAGCAAACAGATCTCGGTTTGTTGAAGTCGATCACGGTCGAAAATCCGACCGCGGCAGAAGACATATCGATGTTTTTCTGTAACAAGGCGATCACGATCGCCGAAATGCGCGCTGTGGTTCGGGGCACCACACCGAGCCAGACCTGGACAATTCGACACGGCACCGATCGAAATGCTGTTGGTGCTGAGGTCGTTACCGGCGGCACAACAACCACGAGTCAGACGACCGGTTCAGACGTCACAGCATTCAATGATCCGACGATCGTCGTCGATTCATTTGTGTGGCTTGAAACAACCGCGCAAACCGGAACAGTAGACGAGCTCGCGATCACCCTTTTTTACACGGAGGATTGATGGCGCCGCGTTTTGTCATGTTCTACCCACAGCATGAGGTCGTGGACGACGGCGAGGACGTGGAGATCACATTCAAGGTTCCTCGTGTGTGGTTCGGTGCCTCGCGTGACGGATTACAGTCTATCGTGAAGCATCGCCACGACGGAAAGCTCCAGGTTGTTGATAGCCATAATCAATACTGCGTGATGCAGAACGGCGAGCCGATGGGAACTGACGATCTCTCGGCGCTGTTCCGCTCAATGGGCTTGGTCAAGTCGGGGTTGTGGATCCCTGATGTAGAGTTTGACGCCGTACGAAAACGCGTCCAAGAATACCGGCGCCAGTGGGAATTGAAAACATGAGTCGACGCTGGATCAATACGTTGGTTCTGTTCGATCCGCTCGGTCGAGTCGTAAGGCGCGAGGGTTACTGGTACGATGGGCCGCTGTCACTTGCCGTTGCCATGGCGGCCTTCGATTTATCCGACTATGCTTTCTATGACGACGACGCGAACGAGGCGACCAGTACGCAGATAGGGTCAACCAACGCGCAGACAACTCTTGACGTAGATGTCGATCTTCAGGCGCGGGTAAACGTCACCGAAAACGGTGGCGCAGGTGGGGACCTCAAACAGATCAACTGGATGTACAACCTCAACGGGGCTGGCGCCATCGCGATAACAACAGTCAGTTCTGTTGTGAAAGCCATAAATTCTGCCAATCATACAAACGACGAGGATGCTGCCGATAGGATCGGTTCGGGTGGAGTCTATATTGCTGCCAATGCCGGCGTAACCGAGGATGGAGGCACCGCAAACCTAACCTACGCTGCGTCCGAGCGGGCCAATTTTGTACTGTTGTTTCAAATCATCGGCGCCGATGTGAGCGACGCCGACGAGATTATTTTGAGCATCCAGGGCGTTGACACCACCACCAACATCCCCGACATCGACGTCAATAAACCTTCTGGTGCGTCCAGACGGATCTTCGTGGTAAGTTGAGGCGAAATGTCGACGCATATAATCCATAGAGTCGAGGGGGACCTGGCGCCGCCGGTCAATTTCGAGCTTGTCGGTCAGAACATCACCGGCTGGACAATCCAGTTGCAAGGAACCTATCGGGAGACATTCCAGCCGATCGACATTGCCCACACGGTCGATGTAGCGGCCGATGGGAAAGGACATTTTGATTGGGGCGCTAGCGATCTGATCAAAGGCGTTGCCGACTGGGAGATGTTCTTTACGCCAGCGGGTGGATCTCCCAAGCCGTTTACCATCCCGGCCGAAAACAGCCTACTCCTACAAGTCCGCGGCAAAAAGGAACCGGGCCCGGGCGTGCTTTCGGGCGGTGGCGATCAGATCACGATCAATCAGGACGGCCGGATCCTCAAGATTTTCGGGGGTGGGGGCGGTGGCGTGGGTGTCACGATATTCCCAACCGAGGTGGGATTGCTGGCGTCGACCCTCTTGGATGGGACGATCGCCTACGCCCAGGACACCGACAAATACTTTTTCCGTGAGGCAGGCGCATGGCTCCCTCGAGCAACCGGCACATTTACCGATCCCTACGTACCACCGACAGGGACCTTTAACGTTACCGGGAAGATCAGCGTCAAGGGTCCGGGTGTGCGTAGCGAACAACTCGGCGCCCTGGCCGCCGCCAACTCCACCGACTCAACGGCGGTCGGTCAAGGTGCGACTGGGTCCGGCGACAATACGACAGCACTAGGAAGCGGAGCCACTACGAGCGGCGCCGATGCAACCGCACTCGGGAAATCCGCCAGTGCTGGCTTGCTCTCAACCGTCGTCGGTAGTGGCGCTTCCGCGGACTCGGCCGGTGGTGCGGTCGCGATCGGCAGTGTCGCAAGCACCGTGGGCCTGGGCGGTGTCGCGATGGGTAACAACGCTTCTGTTTCCGCTCCTCGGGGTATTGCGATCGGGAGAATTGCAGCGGCGGCGGATTCTGCTGTTGCTATAGGCAGCCAATCCGTCGGGGACATAGCCGGCACGGCTGTAGGCGACAGTGCTCTGTCCGGTCCCCGATCGGTGGCCATTGGCGACAATGCCAAAACTGGCTCCGGTGTGCCCCGGAAAGAGGAAGCTGTTGCCATAGGTGAGCAAGCGCAGGCGGGAGCGGACGATTCCATAGCTATTGGGCGTACCTCAACCACAAATACAGTATCTGTTGGTGCGATTGCTTTAGGACACGGAGCAAACACGGCGCACGCGGGATCTGTAGCGATCGGGCGGGACGCGGCGACAACCGCCGCGCAACGGGCGACAATTGGCAAGGTCGGCGGAACGGCCTTAGAGCTTTTGGAGCTCCAAGTCAGCAATGGATTCGCGGCCTTCGGTGCCACGCCGCCGGCGTCGCAGCCCGCCGCCATTGTGGACGCAAGCGGAGGCGCCACCGTAGACGCGGAAGCACGGACCGCGATTAACGCGCTCTTGGCGGTAATGCGAGCAAACGGCCTGATCACACCATAGGCATGGTAACATGAAAATCTCAAACGTGATCAATCGGGTCCACGACAAGCGGGACCGTGAGCGAAATTGGGAAAAACTCCACGGCGCCATGATCCACCGCGTCGGGCTCGACGACCAAACCGGGATCACGCTGGGCTTTGACGCGGTCTCGATCTCCGATTGCTTCACCGGCCGCGACAAGCGTTATCCCTCGGTGGCCAAAGCAACCGGCAGCGAGATCGCCTATTCGGCGATGATCGGCGGCGACCGCGGGCCGCCTCGGTTCGATGGGAAAATCTGGCAAACGCTACCATTGGACGAAGTGGGGAACCATGCCCGGAGATTTTCGCTCCCCTACCTGGGGATCGGGTGTATCGGCGATTTCCGCAAGGGCGTGGGTAAGCCCATGAGCGCAAAGCAATATAACTCCCTCACCGACTTGCTCGTCCTGATCTGCAACGCGTTTTCCTGGGATCCGTACCGCGACATCAAAGGCCATGGCGAGGCCCAGGGCGGAAAAAAAGCACCTGGGAAGCCCGCGGCTTGTCCTGGGGACTTGCTCAACATGAATCTGTTGCGCGACGACGTCGCGACCCTGATCCGCGACAATGCCCGGAGACATTTGCACGACGCCGGGCTAATATTCACCGGGTGACCGACCTCGACCAACTGACCGCGGATCATGGCGCGACGATCGAGCGCCTCGACGCCCACGAAAAGGCGCACCGCAAGCAACGCCGGGCAATCCTGATCGCGCTCGTGACCGCCCTGGGCGGGGGCCTGGGGACCTCAGCAAAGGCCTATTTTGACTACCGCGCCGAGCGCGACGCGATCCAGGCCGACGCCCACGACGAGGCCACGGACGCCGAGCTTGAGGCCGTCCAGTGGGAGGAATCGGCCGACGTCCTCAAGGCTATCGATCGGGAGCTTGCCGACCGGGCGATACGGTTGGCCGAGCTCGAAACCCGGATCGCCAAGGCGGAGGTTGCGATCGAATTCCTCACCGCCGATCAGCGGTGGATTAGGCGCACCGCGTCAAGCCGGGTAGACCGGGCTCCGCCCATGCCGGCGCGGAAACACATAGAGATCCCCGACTACGGCGAGCTCAAGCCGGACCCCAAGCGGGTCCAGCAACGCAAGGCCAGGATCCTCGACAAGCTCGACGACTAGACCCTACCGCTCAAGACCATACGCTTGGCCTCGCAGGACGGGCATGGGCGCCTTTTCGTGGGTCGGCAACGCGTTTGGGTGTCCTGGCAGTCGGAAGCCGCGAGCGCGCGGATATGGGCCCGGTAGGACATACAACGACGGCACGCGCACCCGGCGGAGTGTCTCGCCGGTGGCGGCGGTAGGGGCACCTAGCGCCACGAACATACGGGTATTCCTAGGATGTCCTCAATCCGTACCGCGGCCGGTAGTAGCGGTCTGCGGCGACCGGTCTCAAGATGGCGTAACTGGTTCAGGGATATCCCGACGGATTCCGCGATCTGCGTTTTGTTGAGGTCGGAGGACTCGATCGCGTCCTCAAGTAATCGCTTCCCGGCGGGGATTTTTTTTCGTTTACGTCGAGCCATGGCCGGATTCTAGCACGCCAATCACATTCACACAACGGGTGCGGTTTTACCCTGGACACGACCGCACCGGGTGTGCGATGCTCGGGAACACTAAGCCAACCCATCAAGGACGACGACAATGCCTGACCTAGACTATTTCGAGATCGCCAAGAAACTCACCGCGGCCCATTCCGAGGCGCTTGGCGACGTCTACTTGAAAAACACCGATCTCGGGATCGCTCGGGAGGTTGTCCTTGAGCTCGTCGCCCGGCTCCAGAGAACCGCCGACCGCCTGGAGTTTGTCTCGGAGGTCATCCTGGCGGATTCCTACGAAACTGAAAGGGTCCTCAAGGCCGCGCGGGACACCTTGAAAGAGATCGGAGCTGAACCATGATCGCGCAAATCGAGGCTTTCGCCACCGTCCGCGATCTATCGTGTTGGTTTGAGGTCACGATTTACGACCGAGGGGAGCCCCGGACGCGCAACGATCCCGGGTGTGATCCGAATTATGAGATCGGGCGGGTCTACGTCGATCACGATCACCGCGATCCGAAACGTGAGGAAGTCGAAAACGTAACCGACGCCGAGCGGCGCGCGCTCGACGCAATCGCAGGCTACGCGGTAAACGAGCATTTGCAGGACGAGCTCAGGCACTACTGAGGGGGATCGTTATGTTTGATTGGATCAAAAACGCGTGGCGTCGGTTCTGGCTTTGGTGGTCCTTTCGGAAGTTCATTGCGAGGGGCAAGCAACTGGATAGCGTGGCCATCTTAAACGGGGTCTCGCGCCGTCCCGGGGAGTCGGACAAACGGCTACGCCGTAGAATCAAGGCGAGCTTTCAGACGTCGCCCATCGGTACCCTGTTATCTATTACCGACGCCGTCGCCCAACACATCCCCGGGATCCCGTTCCGGGTCGACGAGCCGGGGGCTCACACCGTGAGGATCACATTCCTGGCTCGGGAGTCTGACTTTGATCTCGCCGCTATCGAGGCGGCGATCGAAACAGTGCGGCCCGTGTGGCACCACGTCATTGTTGAAAGGGCCGACCCGTGATCCGCGCGTTGCTCGATTGGTTTATCCGGCGTCGGAATCCGTACCGGGTTGAGCTCCGGGAGCTTTGCCAGGAACGGATCGAGATCGACGAATTTAGGCGCCGCTGTATGGCTAGATGGGTGGAAAACAACGGACCCGTCCCCGAGGGCCGGGTCCTGGTTGTTGAGGTTTTGAACGGAAGCCTACGGGTTGGCCACACCGAACGACTCCCCGGGGACGAGCTCGGCGGCGATGTTTGGAAATTCAAAAGCCTCGCCGCCAAACTCAAGCCGTTCCATCGATATTCGTTAGGGAGGTTTGATCTGCCGATCAGCGATCAGGCCGTGATCCAGCAAGCGAGCACAGGAGATCGCGAGCTGACTACGTTTCCTATGTTCGTTTCGATCAAAGTCCACGCGTTGCGGCATGGTCAACCGTTGTGTGGGTTTGATCCCCGCGTCCCCGCCGATTGGCCTGAGGGCCACGCATGGATCGACTGGCGGGACTTCAATGATCCGGAAAAGGGTCCGGGCCAGTCGTGTTGTTGGCGGTGCATGGAA
>SDBU01002214.1_pt1 | contig 26322 bp, 37 predicted proteins | sample 2277071 | NCBI WGS metagenome assembly SDBU01 (sample SAMN10397929, study PRJNA504765) | marine sediment metagenome | isolation source: marine sediment core GS08_GC12, 126 cmbsf | place: Arctic Ocean: Gakkel Ridge, Loki's castle | collected 2008
ATCAACAAACTAAAAAATGGGAATAAACAAAGCAACCTTTATAGATAAAAAAATCTTAATAATACTTCTCAATATACTCTAAAAAGTCTGCAATATCGTCACAAGTTAGATGTTCAAAAAGACACAAAGATTGGGATTTAGCATAATCCTCCAAATCCCACTTTAAGTCTCGTATATTTTCTAGAATCTGTGTTGTCGTATCCTCTAGATTATCCACCCTTTCAAATACCTCGTCGTCTTCTATTTTTCCCGATGATTTAGGACAGTATCGTTTTGGCATTACTCAAGATAAGGACTAACGTATCCTGAAGATGTACTGTAAACAAAATTGCAAAAGTCTCCGTAAAGTTCTTTTGAATCCAAGTTACTCATATCTATATCTAACTTATCTTTAAACCTGTTCTGAAATATCCCGAAAAGATCCTGGAGATATGGATCATATGCCTCTTTCCAAAGTTCAAACATAATATAGGATGTTATTGGTCTATATCATTTACATCTTCATTTTTTAAACCTGTTTGTTCACTTTGCACTAATTCTCCTAATTCTGATTCTAGTTCAGCATCCAAGTCCTCCACTTCATCTTCTTCTACAATTTCAACGTGAGGTGTTGGATTAGAAACAGGAGGAGTAAAGGGGAGTTCTGTATGTATAAATAATTTCACTGGAGGGGGTGGATGTTGCGGAATAGTTCTTTGGGGATGAGGAGCTTGAGGAGAATTACGAGGATAAGAGGGCTGTTGATGAGAATTCTGGCGAGATTTCCTAGTATTTTCTGAGTTCACGTATTCGACCAATTTTTTGATAATTTGTTCATGTTTTTGGATAAGATCTTCCTGTTCTTCTAACCTAGTAGCCAATCCCTCGATGTGACTCATAAGTTGTCTATTTTTCTGTGAAAAATAAAAGGTTAATCCTAAGAGAACAACGATCTCTGATGTAACATGAATAAGTTGCATTTTACCGTCAAGAAATTTAGACATGTTCTATCTTGAATTTATGATAGAGAACGTTATTGTTTAAATAGAAATAATAAGACACAACAATCGTTACCCCAATATCAATATAAAAGAAAATAGAGTCGTTATAAATGTCGTTCCGAATGAGAATGCCTGGGTCGGTAGAACCCACCAATAAGCTTATACAGGCACTTTTTGAAAAAAGCCCGGAAGAAGGGAGTCAAGAAAGCAGCAATAATAACATACAAGCTTCAGAAACTCCTTCAGAAACAATTACAGAAACTGTTCCAGAAACTGTTCCAGAACAGGCACTTTCGTCAAAAAAAATTGAGCGAGCTCCAAGAGGTTTTACAGGACCCGTTGGTCGTCTAGGTCGTCAGGGGTCTAGAGGACCAACTGGAGTAATGGGCTATGGCCCAACCGGGCCACAAGGAAATCTGGGTCCAACAGGAAACGTCGGCAGCACCGGACCCACTGGGTCTATGGGAATCACTGGGTCCCAAGGAAAACCAGGGGTAGGAATAGAAACTGGTCCTCAAGGTCCTACAGGCCTCGATGGAAAAACAGGCCTCGATGGAAAAACAGGCCTTCAAGGCGAGATTGGTCCCACTGGCCCTGGTCAAGGGGACAGAGGGGTTCAGGGACCCACTGGCCCTGAGAGCTGTGTCGCGGGGCCATCCGGACCTCAAGGGAACAGAGGGGTTCAGGGACCTCAGGGACCCCCTGGTCGTGCAGCGAATATGAACATAACAGGTAAATCTCATAACTATAGTCTTCGTAGTTGCAGAGAAAAATTATCTTATGTTCCATTGGGAAAACTGATATTTAACAGTGCTAGTCTAGATAGTATTATATTCTTAGCCTATGTATCATCCTCCGATGTAACCGCAGAAATTAGGGTGGTTAATTCGGATAAAAATATACTTGGATCTGTACAGGTAAATAGCCTGACATCTACCATATATACTCTAGAAGAATTTGACAATGATGTAATAAATGACGAACTTGCTATTTTCACAGTGGAAGCAAAAATAATAAGTGAAAAGGGTGGTGTATTGTATCCAGAAATTGTTATTGTAAATTGGTAATTTTTTCAAGACATAATATAAATAGATATAAAGTATATTATGTCGGTCTCATTTGCTGAAGGATTCAAGGATTTTCTTAAAGTTTCTAAGTTTATTGCCATCCCGGTGCTAGCTGTAATCATAGGAGCTATAATAGGATTCAGGGAAAAAATCTCCGCCAACACATTAAGCGATTTTCAGCATCTCGTTGTCGGGATTGTGATAGCGGCCGTAGGAAGTGAACTTATTCCCGAACTTTCGGAAGTAGAAACCCGAAATGAACAAATAGGAATTATTATAGGATTTGCCGCTGGAGCCGTCGTTATGGTCTTAACGAGATATATGCTCGAAAAGAATCGTCAAGAAGTTACCGCCAAGGCCCAAGAATTAAGAGAAATGAGATTGTCAGGAACTTCTGTTCCCGAACAAGAAACACCTTGGGGTTTGTATATTTCCTCCATGATCGACATTTTTGTTGATGGTATACTTATTGGAATAGGTTTTGGAAGTATCACTGGACAACCTGTAGCGTCTAAGAAGGATCTTGTTCTCGGAATCGTTCTTGCAATTGGTTTAGGTATTGATGGATTTTTCATAGCGTTCTCCACGAACGCTACTATGGTAGAGTTTGGAGCTCCAAAATGGGCTATTTACCTAGCGCCACTCTTTTATGCGCTAGGAACGCTTTTCGGCACTTTTGGAGGAATTACCGTTGTAGCAAATCTCCAAAAGTCTAGCCCAGCGGCTTATCAAGGTATCATAGCGTTTGGTGTGGCCGCACTCATATGGGTTGTTGTGAGTCTTCTCATTCGTTCCCATCCATACGGTATCACAGAGTCCTGGGTCAAACCCGTAATGGTGTTTGTAGGATTTATAGGAATCGTGATCGTGAATTGGGTGACGAAATTCTTCGCGAAAAAATGAAATGCCTTAAACCTTCCCTTGTCATATAAAATATATGATAAGTGATCTCGATAAACTATACGAAAATTTCAATAAGAAACTTCGTATCGAGGAGAGAATCGTAAATAAATCTCCGCAATTCCTTGGGCCTTTGATAACTGTACTTGGGCGGAATCGTAATGAGCTGGATATTGTTTTCTTTTGATAGGGAAATCTTTCTGAGATCTCTCTCGCACTGTTCTTCAAAATCCCTTTCTCCATTTTTATGAAAATAAGGAGTATATTTATCGTGCTGGATCCCATTATATTCAAATGCTAATTTAACCTCTTCACTGTATCCGTCAAATTCAAGATATTCCATACAGTTAAGTCTTCTTTTTGGGAATTTATATCCCATATATTCTTCCATGATATCTCGGCACATACTTTCAGACTTATAACGACATTTCGGACACCATGCACCTCTTTGTAAAACAGCTATTGAAGTTTCCCATATATGTCCATTTTTACATTCCCAACTCATTAAGGTAGGATAATTAATATACTCCGTAGAAAGACATTTACCTTCTCTTTTTATAGCTAGTTCCTTAGCATAATCCAATCCCAATTTTAACGATTCATATCTGCATTTGGCGCACCAACTATTATTGTTTTTGACTCCTCCAGGTAATGCCTTCCATTGATGTCCTTCTTTACACTCCCATAGCAATGGAGTTCTTTTGTTAATATAAGTATCGGAAAGACATTTTCCTCCCTTTTTTTCCGCGAGTTCTTGCATTTCTTCAATCGTAAGTTTTCTACAGGCGGGACACCACCTCCCCATAACTATATTACCCCCTGTTGCCTCCCATTGATGCCTGTCTTTACATTCCCATAAAAATTTTGCGTTACTCCTTCCATTACCAGATAAATGTTTTAGACATTTACCTCCCTTTTCTTCAGCAAACTCTTGAAACCATGAAATATCCCATAAACCTGCTACGCATTTTTTGCACCAAGTTTTATTGTGTTTTATATTCAACCACGTTGCCCTCCATTGGTGTTTTCTATCGCACTCCCAATCATAATTAGTCTCTATGTTTATGTATTTATCAGAAAGACACTTCCCTCCTTTTCCTTCTGCCAACTTTTGAAGATCTTCTATTTTTGTTGACTTGCATTCTTTGCACCATTTATTACCCCCATCTCTTTTTATATTTGACCAACTCGTTTTCCAAACATGTCCTTCTGAACATTTCCATTGGTACATCTTATCGCAACGGGTGTAACTTTCGGAAAGGCACTCGCCATTTTTCTCTTTCGCATATTCTAACAAATCTTTCAAATTGTACATTTTTTATAGTTATAGAAATGTTTCTTTAAATTAATCAATTTTTTGTAATAACCCACTTTATAACAAAAAAAAATAAATAGTCAAAAAACTGGCGTAAAATTCCAATTGAGCGCTGAGAATAATTCGCGGCATATGTCGTCGTGGAAGGACTTACGGTCCATGGTCTTAAGAATATTGAAGTCTTCTTTCTTGCAAGGATACTTATGACGCCTTAGGAGCTGATATAAGACATATTGAGTGTTAATAAAATTCTTTCTGTCTATGATTTTAGGCTTAATAAATTTCTCGTCGTAGAGGGCCGTAAGTATCTCGAAATCGTTCAAAAGAACGTCTTCAAGATGCGAAATATCATCGGGTTTTTTACCGGTCATATTGTAATGAATTAATATCACATCCTCATAATGCTTTGTATGGTCCGTTTCTTTGAGGAAAAGATGAATATGATCTCTTTCAATATGAACAAACCTAAATTCTTTAGGCTGCTTCCTATTTCCAACGAGTAATTGGTGAGCTTCAAACTGGTTCTCTAAATCTCTATAGACCTCTTCATTGATTGTGCTGTTCTGTTTGCCTTGATATTGGTTTATGCAATCACGGAAGTGCACACTTCTATCGTAAGTGTATTTTGTGGAAATATTGACCCTATCAATGTCTTTGTACGATGAACAATGAGAGAATATGTCCTGCTGAGCCCCGCATTCTACACAGATGGAGATTTCTCCGTCTATGATGTCGAAATCTCTTTGATTTTTACAGATTTGGCATTCTGGTTTTCTTTTTCTTTTTTGGGTTACTTTTATGTCATTATCCACATATTTACGAGCTACTTTAAGATAAGTTCTGACAGTTTCCCTTCTTTCAGAATAGTCTGCCCTGGACTTTCCCATAAAATTCTGAACAAGAGGTTTCTCCAAGATCTGGCGATACTTTCTTATAATTGGGGCCGTTTCCATGATATAGAAGTTGTAAAACTTCCTACTTTCTGCGTTGTTTATGATCTCCTGAAGTTCAGCATATTCCCTCATCAAGTCTCTATTCACTCTATAGGATAGGTTGTTCATTCTTAGTGTGTCGGTTATGCGTTTTAGTTTCCATCGATGCGTTGGTAATCCTTCGAGTTCTTTTTGAAACTTATCTTTGATCTCAGTATCTATAGACAAAATATCCATTCCCGATATGATTTAATAGTAATGGATATTTTATTTAAACCATAACTTCGCTGTTTTCTTTAATATGGTTTATCTCTAACTAACTTAAAAAAATTTTTATTTTCTTATATATATAATAAAATGTCTAGCGCAGTTATATGTACTTCAAACGTTACGTCCGGATTCATTGATCTTGCAACCTACGATGAGCAGGAAAAATACATGTATGGTGGACCTGATGCTACCGCCTATTTTGTTCGAGAAACACGCAAATCTACATGGTTTACACAAGTTCCTGTCGTCCTATCCAAATCCAGCGGTCAAGCCCAATTTGGTCAGGAATGGTCAGTTAGTATTTCTCGTGCCGGTGATTACCTGATTAATACCTGGCTCCGAAGCACTACCCCCGAGGTGTGCCTGGCAACTACAAATCGCTTCGGCTCCAATGGTCGACTCCGTTGGACTCGTAACTTTATGCACAATCTTATCAGAGAATGCTGCATTACGTTCAACGATCTTGTCGCAGCCCGATTTGATTCGTTCCATCTCGACTTCTGGGCGGCCTTCACAGTCCCGGCCGGTAAGCGCAACGGTTACAACAACATGATCGGAACATTCGACGATATGATTCAAGAACACGCGCCGACCGATTGTATTGCTGCATTCACGCTCAATCTCCCGCTTCCCTTCTTCTACTCTCGGGATAGTGGAGTTGCGCTCCCCACGGCCGCATTGCCTTACAATGAGATGCGTATCAATTTCGCCTTCCGCGAATTTACGGATCTTCTCATTCTGGATAACATTGCTGCTGATCCCGGAACCAATCCGACAGTTTGCGCGGCCGCGTCTGATCTCGAAAGCAATAGCCCGCCCCAGATGGGTACTTCCCAGGTTTGGGCCAACTACGCGATTGTCTCCAACGACGAACGTAAGCGTATGGCCTGTGCTCCCCGTGATATCCTCATCGAGCAGGTTCAGACCGCGCCGATCCAGACCTTCGCCCCGGCAACCAACCCGGTTCCGAGCTTCGACATCCGTTTCTCGCACGCGATTAAAGTCCTCTTCTTCGCTGTCCGAAATAAGACAACCTCCTGCGAACGCTCTAATTACACAGCCGCGAGTCCGGTTCCAGGCGCGACGCTTGTGGACTTCGCCCCCAGCGGAGCCGTCGATCCGATCCTCGAAACCTCGCTCATCTACGAAAACACGAATCGTCTTGGCAGCATGGGATCCGATTATTACTCTCTCATCCAGCCGTGGTACCACGCCCCGGTTATTCCTCTGGAGACTGGTTTCCACATGTACTCATATTCTCTTGACTTCATTTGTCTCGATCCTATGGGCTCTACTAACTACGGTAAACTCACAAACGTCAGCATTGTCCCCGTCGCATCAGCTGGAGCCGTTCTGGCCGCAAACGGTCAGTGCGAAGCTGGATCGGGTTGCGATTACGTGCAGCTCTTCGAATTCATCACGACTGCGGTGAACAACAATATAATCCGAATTTCCGGGGGTAAGCTACCGAGCGTGCCCTCAACAGTGGACTGCCAGCAGAGATGTAGTTTCTCTCTGCTGGGAAAACAGTGTAAGAACTACCGTCCTCAAATCTCAGCGATTTACTAGGACGCATATAATCCGCTAGTCTCATTCTGCTTGGAATGAGGCGAAACTGTCAAAATGCTGGAAAGCCCTTAGAGCTTTTGGATACTACCCTAGGATGGAAACATACCTAGCGGAACCTCGCATAACGGCGTGGGTATAGTGAAAACTCCAAAAGATTGGGTGATCAGCAGCCAAGTCCTACGTCCCTCCTCGATATTAGCAGAGGAGAATCGGATATGGATGCAGTTCAACGACTGGATGGCAGTTGGGGTGACTTTCGGTTACTCTTAAGGTACAGTCTACTCCCTCATGAAAGTGGGGGCTACCAGGATCGGATACGGCGCTCGGTTTTCCGGTCTTGTAGAGTTTGGGGAAGTTGCTCCTCCAAATTTTACTCACAATCATATTTTTATACCACAAAAGTATAAAAATGATATAAAGATTAGAGTTTAGGTAATTAAAGAAAAATGGCGACAGATTGGTTAGGAGGAAAAGCGTCAGGTTGGCTCAACGAACAGGATACATTTTGTCAAGTTTGCTTTTCAAAAAGTTTGAACATAAAGTCAAAATGTTTTAGTTATAATTGCTACGAATCTAGGAAACTAGCTATTGATGAGGCAGAAAAATGGAGACAAAAAATATCTAATGAGTACGATCTTACAAAAAATAGATACAGATATATTAGGGATGAAAGGGGTAGCCAGTACATGGAAGTTCAGCTTCAGAATGGGTTGATTATGCAATGCGACCCTGAACATCTTTCTTTAGTGACAGAGAGAATATGGACAGCTAACAAGTCGAAGGATAAATATACTTATTATGTCAAGAGCAGAAAAAGCAAAAAGCGAGGTCAAGAGTATGGTCTTTTTCACAAAAAGGCATATCCGGAACTCAAGGAAGTCGATCACATCAATCGAGATGGTTTAGACAACAGACAATCTAATATCAGAGAAGGTTCAGGAAGAATAAATGCCAATAACAAAAAAATTCAAACTAACAATACATCCGGAGTCAAAGGAGTATACAGAGAAAATGGAAAAAAGGCAGCATGGTGTGCTCAATGGGTAGATATCGGTGGTACCAGAAGAAGGAAACGTTTTTCTATTCTAAGATATGGAGAAGAGAATGCTAGAGAGTTGGCTGAAGACTACAGGAATGAAAGACAAACCGAGGTCAATGAATATTTAGGTTTGGTAAAATTAGAGGGGAGGTATATATACAAACCTAACGGAACTGTCATATACTCTCCTCCGAGGCCCGTAGAAATCGTCTTTATAGATTAATTTATATTTCAAAAGATATAATTCACCCTTCCATTTCCTTTACAAATGAAGAAATATATCGCTCAAATCTTTTCCGATCGTCTTTCAGGCATTTTTCCGACATCTCATCGGTTGATTTTCCCGTATCAGCGAAAACAAATTCAAATCGTAATTTTCCTACCTGTTTATATAGAACGTTCATTCGGTTTATATCGTTGAGACAGATCCTACAACTTCTGTGTATAATGCCCAGTTGCAATTCGAGCATTTCTAAGAATGCTATCGCGGCGATTAAAATCGCCTTACTCGATCTGAATTTTCTCATAAAATCGTCCAGATTTCCCTCGTACTTTTCCATAAGAATGTAAAACCATGTTGTATCATTTTCCGTGCAAAACCACGCGTCGTCTATTCGTGGAACAAATTTTGTTCTATACTCTTCCTGACATTCATTCAGCTTCTGAAGTATTTTCACCTCATTTTCCCAGGCCTTTTTAATAAATTTTCTACTCTTAGATTCTACGCGACCGCTCATTTCGTAAAGTTGTTTGCCGTATTTAATTATTTTAAGAACGTATTTACAGTCGCCTCCTTTTTTACATGCGTCGTATACTGTGCCCGATGCTCCTCTACCTATCCTATCACCTTTCAGGTATTTTTTCGCAAGAAGTTCACAGTCATCCCTATTTGCGAAGTCTCCTGTTGCATAGAATGTCGTCATTTATTGTATACACGGGTTTTTTAAACACTTTATACAAACCTAACGGAAAGGTCATATACTCTCCTCCTTGCCCCGCAGAAATCGTCTTTATCGATTAGAGTCCCTCCCAAATAATCATTCCGCAAATAAAAATGAATTTCTGACTATAGTTCACCTCTCAAATCTGAACTATGGAGTTTAAACCAACAACACAACAAACCGCTTTGCCGAATATTAATATAAAAAAGTTTAAGATTTCGTTAACACCAAAACCGCGAAATAGGCGCTGCCGCGACGCATGCTTCATTTGCCACGGACCTGACGGGATCAATACAGGTGTCACCTGTTATGAGTGTGGGCTTCCACAAAACTCTCATGCGTCGCCGGAAAACCTCGACACTTGCGACAAATGTCACCAGCGCTGGAGTATGGCGGTCTCTGGTGGGTGCGGAGGCTGGTATACATACACGGACGCACTGTCTACATCACGTCGTCGAAACGCACTGCGTTCGCCTACAACGTCTGTCGACTCGGAAGAATCTCTTTATGGGCCGCACTTCGCGAAGTCCAGAATCCGCTGATCTACTATAAAAGGAATCGTTTTCCTTAACTAACACCGCAATATAAAGATATAATACCCAAAAAACAACATGTCTTATGAAGTCAAAGATTTCAACCTTAGAAAGATCATATTTCAAACTGGATATTTAGAAGAAGCATTTAATATTATGGTAAGACAGAGGCAAAAATATAACCACAAGCGGGTTTACGTATATAGAAAAAGTTCCTATAAGTCTAACAATTCCCATGTCGTGTATTGCCCATGTGGTTGTGATATGAGAAATTATCTCAAAAAGATAAAAAATTTCAGAGGAATAAAACTAGATAAAATCACGGATGTTGACAAATTATTGGTATTTTATGAAAAAGAAAGGGAATATGTCTCAGATGTCTATATCCCCATTGTCTATAAGAAACCAACCCCCAAACAAACATCTTTTTACATTAAAAAGACCTAACGGAACTGTCATATACTCTCCTCCGAGGATCGTCTTTATAGACTAAATCGTCAAGATACAAACTTAATGTTACCAAGATCACTAAGAGTTTGCGCTGTATATATACGATAGTCATTAATCTCTTTTTCAAGAGTTCGGAAGATTTTATCTCTGGAAACAAGGATTAAGGTTTCGTCTTTCTCCATAAGGGGCAAATACCGCGCAGTGTATATGATCATGGCTACGTCGGTTGCATCGCGTTCACTGGAGATACTACGGTGTACACGCACTTTATCCCTTACAACAGTGTTCTGAGTGACGAAGAGATGCACGTTCCACTCCTTTCGTTGGGTACTGATCCATTCTAGTGCTTCGTGCACATTATCACCGTCAATGAATACTGTAACAGGAGACTGTTTCTTTTTACTTTCATCCATCGTTTCGTCCTCACTTTCTTTCTCACTTTCGTCCTCATTTATGTATTTGAACAATTTTAGAGCAGCATTATTCTCAGCTTCTTTACGTGTTGGATACTCTCCGCTAGTGGATACTTTCCACTCTTTACCAAGTTTAATTACTCTGCATTCTATAATAAATACAGGATTGTGAGGAGGACCTTCCCTGCTAATAATTGTATATTTAGGATTTGTATAGCCGTTCTGCTGACAATATTCGTTAAGATTACTTTTGCTTGACATTTGTTTTTTTATTATCTTCAAACTTTTAAATCGTCTTCTGAACCCCGCAGAATTGTCTTTACCGGTGACGGTATCTATTGGGTCTTTTCTGACACTTTCCCTTATTTTTTTTGACTTTCTTTTCAGTCTTTTCAGTCTTTTCAGTGGTATTATCTTTTTCAATTTCAACAGGTGGTAATTGGATAGAATCATAACCTCCCAACGTCCCATATCTAGGAATAGTGACTTCAACTGTTTTTTCAGAATTCGGTATTTCCATTTTTTCAAAAAGCATTTATTTTTTAAATCAGAAAATAAATGCTTTTCTTAGTCTCCAAGATAATCTAAAGTCAAAGAGGCTATAAAGAAACATGACCAATGACAACGCAAAGCCACTTTTTGGACGCATGACATGGTGCTCGCGAAGATCGTGGTTGATTATCTGGAGAAAGAAATTATATTTCTTTCTATAAAACAAGGAGACCCGGGCATCGATTTTGACATAATTTCCCGCGAAGAGTTCAAGGGTCCAACAACCTTTCAGGAAGCACTGACGCGCATAGAAAACAAAATACGACCAGAATGTCCAATGAATCTAGATGATATATTTGCAGCCTTGTCCAGAAGTGGTAAATACTTTTATATGTACCGGGACTAACGGAACTGTCATATACTTTCCTCCGAACCCCGCAGAAATTATCTTTATAGACTCCTAGATTTCGCTATAAAATTGAAATTAGGATCTATCTATACAAGATTAATGCTGAAACCATGAAGACCTTTGAACTCATTAAGAATAAGTGCGAGAAGAGAAAGAAATATATAGAGAAAGGAAAAAAGCGTAATAGTCGAACAAGAATCACCCCCCATGATAGGACATTAATGGTAAAAGAAATAAAAAATGCTTCTGTCGCGTTCATTACATGCCAACTTCCTCTTTTTCTAAACGGCTTTTCAGAAAGGGATAGAAATTCTCGCCATATTCGATATTTTATGATAGCCTCTCTTGAAACCATTGTCCACGAATGCACACACGGTGGAACGATACGCCGAATAACATCAGAAACGAGGAATTTGATCATTCAACTCTGTCATCGTGTCTATTTCGGCCAATATATCGCAGATTCTAAGAGGAAATTGCATACAGAAAAGAATAGATTTCTTCTTACACGGAATTGTGAGAATCTTGTTCGGAAAAGTTTTTCGATCCAAGGCGATGGGATTTATATGAAAGGAACCTGGGAAGAGTACAAAAAAGGTATAAAACTAAGAGCGCAGGAGAAATTAGAGGAATCTTCCTAATTAAAATTCTTGTTCCGATAATTTATAAAATTGAAATCTTAACCCATTTCATTGTATCTAAATCAGCACAATGAGTTCTAACGAAAATTTGGAGGCGATCAATACCAGTCTCAAAAAACTCCACGAAGATTTTGTTGGATATGATGGATATGGTGGTCTGAATAGGAAAATCGGAGCCTTGAATGATAATCTTGGTAATATCAGCAGAGCGATACGCGGCACTAATGAAAGAAAATACCTTGAAGGAAAGGTTGCTTATTGGATCTTCTTTAAGAGAAAAGTATGTATTCCAGAGAATGAGGTCTCAGCGGCTATGAGACTTTATCCAAAATGGTTAAAAAAGGGCGTTTACAGAATTCAACTGAAAAATGGGGACAAATATACTTATTACGGCTATTCGAGTATTTTTCCCTAAATAAAATCCCAACGAGAAGGTGTACCGGCTTAATATGGCGAAGTTACGCATAATATCCATAATATATAAAATCTGTTTTAGATTTTATATTATTCCTCATATATACCCTACTGTATTTCTCCAGACACCTTCTTTCCGTCACCCTCTTCAAGTTTTATGATTTTATCCTGAGAGTTATTATATTTGCATCGTCTCCACGCCATGGATATCAAGGCCGCCATTATGATAAAACACCCCGCCGGAATAAAGAGGTACCACCACATTTTTTCGATAATAAAATAAATCCCAAATCCTATTCCGAACACGAAAGAACCCAAAATACCCACGAAATGCAAAGCCATCAACCAAAGGGTGCAATCGCACAGACCGTCAGCCGGTTCATGTTCTCCTATATTCATACCCAAACATCCCCACCAGGGACAACGGATTTTTTTATCGTTGTTCTCAGTCATATTTCAGACTCATCTATGGTTTTCCTTTTTTTTTTTCAATTTTATTATTATGGCAATGTTACTTAACCAGTGATTTAAAAAGACTTAAAGAATACGGGTATAATATATAAATGTCAGATAAAAAATCACGAGAAAGAAAGTGTGTTATTTGTGACGGGGAGTTTCTAGTTAAATATCCATCAACAAAGACAAAAACATGTTCCAAAGAGTGTAGGAATGAATTATCGAGACAAAAGACCAAAAATTACTTTACTCCAGAAAATAGAGAACGTTGGAGTAAAATGTCAAAAGAACTGGTGGGAACTCCAGAATATAGAACCAAGTTTGAAGAAGGAATGAACAGGCGAAGGAGTTACAAAAAAGAGGGACATCCCAGATGGGGAAAGAAGTGGAATGAAGAAGAACGAAAAAAAATAAGTGTAGGACACCAAAAGAATAAGGAAAAAGAGAACGTTGATGGAATTGTTTCTGCTGTAAGAGACAATTACGAAAAAAATAAGGACAAAATGTTCGTTTTTGAAGCTAAGAAACAGTTTAGAGAATCACATCTTAGACGAATCACTAAACTATATCAACTAAAACAGGCTAGTGGGGGAAAATGTGTGGATTGTGGTGAAATTAATTTGTGTATATTAGAATTCGATCATCTAGGGAATAAAACAGGCAATGTATTGAGTGTGAAGATTGATGAAATGGAAACAGAGGCGAAAAAGTGTGTTCTGCGGTGTCGTAATTGTCACGCAGCTAAAAGTCACGGGGAAAACTACAATAAGTGTGTAAAATTACCCTCGGAAGATCCACGAAATGTATCAAATAGAGGTTTGAGAACACTTAGAAGGAACTATATAGGTATCGTCAAGAAAACCGTAGGAGGATGTCAAAAGTGTGGGAAAAAGTATGAGGATAATCCTAACGTTTTTGATTTTGATCATATTGAAAGAGAGACAAAAAAACGTGGAATAGGGTGGTACATTTCACATGGGAGTTCCGTGAAACTAATAAACGAAGAAATTAAAAAGTGTACACTTCTCTGTAAAAATTGCCACGGTTTGCGTACTAGACGACAAATGGGATTTTATTTCTGTAGTATGGGGGACGTAGAAAAGGCATTTGATAATTAAGAATTATTTTGTTTCTTTTTGTAATCTTTTACTGCGGCTCCAATAGCGTCCTCCAGTAATGCTGCGCAATGAGCTTTTACGGGCGGGAGTCTCAGGTGATCATAAAGCTGTTTGTTTTTAACCTCTGTTGCCTCATCGATGCTCCTTCCTTTAATCCATTCTGTTCCTAAAGAACTACAAGCAATAGCTGACCCGCAACCAAATGTCTTAAATTTTGCGTCTACAATTTTACCCTCATCGTCTACTTCTATTTGTAACTTCATAACGTCCCCACAATTTTTAACGATAATACCAGTCTGCGTATTCTTAGTGAAATTAGTTAAAACGACGTAGTTATTATTCTGTTCCACCTGTAAAGTATATGTAGGTTCTTTACCAATATATTCTCTAGATACAACATAATATTCTACAAATGATTCTACCCGTTGAACGCCTCCTTTATTTATGTACCCCCAAAAAGATGCGATTTGTTCCATCTTCGTAATAGCGCTATTTTCTTTGTATTCGAAGCTTGGCCTCATTAAGAACTTGTGGTCATCTGTACAGATTGCAAAGGACCCATCGTTGAATGTGACTTTCCATACAGGTTTCTCACCAGAAAATACGGACCGAGCCAATTTAATTTCGAATTTTTTCTCTCTGATGTTGTAGGACCAAACGGGAATATCTTCTGTTATATCCTTTAACTTAATCCTTCTTTTACCATCGGCGGTCGCAATGATTGTGTCACCTACAAAACAGGCAGGCGCCCCCACAAGCCCTGTCCCCACGTTCCGGGCTTTCGCATCCAATGAGCCCACATTTCTCGGATTTTCGTAATGATCTATCACATTCGCGTGATAGGATCGCGTAAAGGGACGGCGCTGATTCTTACTTAGAAATCTTCTGAATACGTTCATTATCCACTTATGTAATAATGATATATTTTCCTAGATTATGTTCAATTTTGAGATATAGAATATTCTATATCTCAAAAATTTCTCAAACTTTTAGTCCGACTGGGTATTTCCAGGTTCACTGTCACTATCGTCATTAAACGAATTCTTCTGCCCCGCCCAAATCATATCCTTGATTTCTCCCCATACCTTTCCTTCTTCGGGACGAGGAAGATGAGTGTTGCAGAGTTGCGCCAAGGCGGCCCAATAGTGATTCTCCATTTCCGGCGGCGCATATGCGACGTCTTCGATAAGTAATTGCTTAGCCCTTTCAAATCTCGGTGAACTGAAGCCTTCTGGCAACATTCCATTGATAGTATCCAGTGCATTGAGAACGTTCTTCATTGTCTTCATTGTTTTATTTGCCATTTTTTCATGAATATTTAGATCATATCAAGAATTCATTTTTCAGATTTGTGTCAATCCTGTTGTTTCTCCTCCGGATGGACTTATAGGGGTTAAGGGAACTGTTGGAGGAGGCGTTTGAATATAACTCTTATCACAAGAATTGAACAGAAAATACTTTAAAAGTGTATGAATTTATTAGTAAAATGGACGACTGTGCTATCTGTTTTGAGAAACTAAATAAAGATCCCCTTTATTCCTGTGTTCAATGCGAGCAAAGTCTGCATCAGCGATGCAGAGACCAATGGGTCGAAAAGAGTAAAACCGATCGATGTATCTTTTGCAACTGGTCAACGTCCGATTCGAACTCCAAACTGAATCCCCTTGCGTCTGCATCAATTGATGACCCCATCAAACGTATGAGAGAAATAATTTGTCAAAGTTTCGAGCGTGTCGGTGGTCTAAATCATCTTATGGAAGATCGCCGCCGAATGGCATGTGTACCAAGGGAGGAGCTCATACGGCAGATATCAAATGTCCGAAAGAAAGAAATAACTCCTTCTCCCATTAAGCGTTACTTCGACAACAGCCGTCAATACGGTCAACGATACGACCGTCAATACGGACGCCGTAATCAAAATTCTTTTCATAATCTTCACAGATAGATTTTAGGTGGGTATGATGTTACTATATTGTCCCTGGTAGAGAGAAAACGGCATAGCAAAATAGTTGAATCTTACACGGATTAGACATGAAACTGTATAAAGACGAGCTGAATATCCCAAAATGAAATAAAGTTTCAAAACTTTACTATAAGTAAATATGGACAATATTCCTCTCAATACACACCATTGTCTTTTGATTGGGCTTGATGGTGTCGACGTTCGCTTACTCACAGGAAATCATTCTATCACACACATGCGATTGGCAGAAACTATAAACTATAATCCCAGCTCTCGCGTGACTCTGGGCCACTCCTATAGGCCGAAATCCGGCCCAGGGTGGTGTACGATCTTCATAGGAAGCGGGGATCATAATTGCGAGACCAACGAAGACGTACACATTCCTGACGTTAATAACCCCAATATGATAGAGCGATTAAGAAGTGCAGGAAAATCTACCCAGGTCTTTGCGAGTCATGCCGTCATACCCTACGTTTTGGGGGTAGATAATGGCACTTTGAAAAACTGCAACGACGCCCGAGATGGTCCGTTGATGTTTGCCGGTACAAACAGAGAATTTAAACTATGGCTTTCTCGCGGAAATGATCAGAGAACGACAGAGTTGGCTCTTTCCACATTGGATATAAAGAAAACCAGACCGGCGGATCTGGTTTTTGTACACTTGGACGCCATCGACCACGCCTTTCACAATCACACGCTCTCATCATCTGAAATAGAAAATGCGGTAACGGCCACTAAAATAAGAATAGAAGCGTTATCAGATCTGGTAGAAAAGCGATCTAAAACTTATTGCGAAAACTGGATGGTCGTGTTTGTTACCGACCACGGCAGGTTTATGCCAGATCCGGCCTGGAGAATATGGAACTTTGTGAAATATTTTTGGATTGCCGGGAATGGATATTGTTCCGAAGGCGAACGGGAGACTTTTATCACAAGACAATATTACGAACATTCTACATCGGCCTTTATGAATTATAGTCGAACTCCGCCCGAAACTTTGCGCGACGTTATGTGGATAGTCCTTTCTTATATTCGTTCATAATTCAAAATAAGAAACTAAGAAACTAAACTATAAGATATAAAAGCAAGTAATGGACTTTTATATCACCTCAGGAGTTAAGGTGAGCGCAAGTAAAAAATTGTGGATAGGAGATCTGTCTTTTCTATTTTCACTAGAAGAATGGGGTAGATTTTATCAGTTGCTCCAGAGCAACGAACAAGTAAGAAATCTTGGGACTGTCTTGATAAAAAATAAAAGTTTTGTGTATTGGAAAGCAGTTAATGGATCGGCTATCTATCCTCTATATCAAGCTGGAAAAGAAATTGGAAACTGTAATATAATGTCGGGAATAATTTGTATTATACCTTACAAACTTGTTAAAAGGGTTTTCAAGGGCGTGAAGAAGGAGTGGAAGAATCGAGGTCATATTATTGACCGTCGTCCATACCATCCTATCATAAATAGTGGAAACTGTCAATGGGGAGATTACGAACTTTATACAGGAGATTACGATCCTATCAAAGAAGAACTAGGGCCTTTATAATTGAAAAAGATCTAAACGGATAGTCTCATAACTAAAAATATGGCAAAATCGACTAGGGGAAAATTTGTAGAGGATTTACAAGAACGCGCCAGGATTGCAACAGAAAGATTGAATAAACAAGATAATGAAAGCCATTTCGCAAAAATCATGGGATATTGTACTCAGGCGGCCGATTCCGGTTATCATGTTGTTGTTTTTGTCGACAAGAATTTAGTAAACGACGAACTTTTTGAGAAACTGACTCGGGAAGGATTTCGTATAAAAGATGGGTACTTTATGAATGAGGATATTCCTATGGTTTGTATCAAGCACCAGAAAACCAACTGCAATATGTGCACCTATCAGATTAGCTGGTACGAAGAGGAAGAAGAAACGGGGGAAAAGAGGGATTGCAACTGCGATAAAACTACTGGAGAAGAATGCGAATTCCATAGATGGCAGAGACTGGACCTACCGGATGACGAAGAGGATTAAAACAAGATATTATTCACATTATTTTACTCTAATGGAATAATATCACTTATTATAAAATGTCTACGAGTCTCCTTGAGGATATCTATTATAGTTTTGTCGAGAATATATATGATCCTTTGGATGCTTTGGTAAATGATAAGAAAAAATTACAGTGTATCGAGTGCAATACTATCTATTACCAGGAATCGCATTTATCTGCCCTTTATCCTCTTTGTTCAGAAAAATGCTGGCGTAGCTACTATAAAAATAGGAAATTGAATTAATATACCCCTTCATCGCCATAATTTGTTTTATTATAAATCAGTTTACCAGACTTTATAAACCCGGTTACCATTTTTTAAAGAATGTTATAATTCTTTAAAAAATGTTCTCTAAATTCATTATCAAAAAATGAAAAATACCTTCCTATGATAAAAACTTCACCTAGAAATGATTATTTTTTCTCTTTGTTAGTCTACATAATCTACAAATAGTACATCTCTTATCAAAGGCATTTTTATTGAGTAAGAGATTACAAGCCTTACAGCGTTTAGCCATACCGTTATCTTCCATTTTTTGTAGATCCGCTATGAAATCTTTGGGTTTTTCTTTATGAAGCCAGTAGAAGTCAATATCTGCTTCACCCTTTTCGTTCTCCTCTTTATCGGACTGATCTTCACACGTGTCGTATTCTGACGAAGAGGAATCTTTTTGCAAGATGTTTTCAGGATTTCTACTGATCATGAAGTCAATAACAGCTTGTACTTCATCGACTAGAGTTTGTAATTGCTGTGTTCTAAACCATTCCTTAGATTCGTTTACTCTAAACTCTCTAAGATTATAGTGTATGATTTTTTCAGCCAATTCCATAGGCGTCACCCGTCTTTGATAATGTACCTCTACCTCGTTTGGTATAGCAGTATGAAATGCTTTCAGCCGCTGGTTGAGATTTTTCGTAATCCCTATCTTATATAAATCTTCAAGCTCATTACTGCCAATAATATAGACACAATTGCCTACAGGATATTTTTTGGCTTTAACTCTGACTGACATTTTTATTTCTATTTTCATGTCTATAAGCTATTCTTAATATCTATGTACAAATTTTAATCAAGTGAGAGCTGTCATCTCATGATAGAAACGGGATGAATGGGAAAGATTGTATTTTTTTAATACTTTTGTAAGTATTAAAATGAATAGGAATTATTTAGGATCGTTTCACCTGCGACTCTTCCTCTTACGCCCCGGCTTTCTCTTAGGGGAACCGGTTTTCTTGTATCCCCATTTGGCTCCGCTGCGGGAACGCGAGCGGGAACGGGAACGACTTTTGCGCTTAGGAGCCTTGCGTTTCTTAGACTTGCGTCCCCTCTTCTTTTTGCAATGTCGGCCCTTCACCGGCGTCTTGAGTCTTCCATACTTGCATGGACGTCCACGGCGTTTGGGGGAACGCGAGCGGGAGCGGGAACGACTCTTACGCCTACGGGAGCGGGAACGACTCCTACGCCTACGGGAGCGAGAGCGAGAGCGAGAGCGAGAGCGAGAGCGAGAGCGAGAGCGAGAGCGAGAGCGACGTCTGCGACTCTTTCTCCTGGGTGATCTTCTACCTCCTCCCTTAGGCTTCACACCAGACTGTACAACGAGTTGTGTGTATACACGTTTTCCGTCTTTGACATAATAATGCCCTTTGCGTTTTGCTTTATGGACAGTTCTACCTTTTCCGTTTGATAATAGTACGTACATATTTTATTATTAGATTAAGAAAAAAATATAAAAAAAAATATAAAAAAAAATTTCCAGACTTTCAGGGTAAAAAAAAATCTAGCTATATACTAAATAAAATAAATGGAAGAAATAAAAAAAGGTTTTGAAAAAATAGAGCCGAGACATGTCAAAACCGGTGGTTATGTACTATTATCTGTTGGAATTTTAGTGCTTATAATTTTACAGTTTGTTGGGATGGGTTATGCAAGTAAAATTGCTTTTTCCAAGGGCACTCCTCTTCCTGACGGCAGAGTCTGTTATAACATATCTAAAACAGATGTAAATTTGATAAGAATGGCCAGTATTTTTCTATGGATAGGTATTCCCTTGCAAATTTATAAGCTATATGGACAGGTTTGTAATAACAAGCCACTATCCTGCGCTTGGAGGTTAGCCGCCATGGGAGCCGCCATCCTATTTGCGGCCGAATTTTTCGGTCTTATTATCTTAACGAGATTTGCCTTTGCTCTCAAGAAAGAGAATGGAGGATATTGCGCAAAGATAAGTGGCATTGAACAATCTCTACTGGGAACGGCGATGATTGTTGTCTGGATTGTTCTCATACTCTTTGGCCTCGATATATCGACCACTCTTTTCGAATCTTTTAAGAAACCGAAAAAGGTATCCTCAAGATCCTCAATGGGTTATGGATATAGATACGGTTTTGGTCGGTTTTAAGACTTGATTTCTTGAATAAAAATACGGAAAAGATATGGTAAAGATCTATACTAGGAAAGGAGATAAGGGTGAAACATCCCTTTATTCGGGCGAGAGAGTTCTGAAAACCAATCAAATTATTGAAGCGGTAGGGTGTCTCGATGAGCTACAGAGCCATATTGGGGTATTAAAAACAATCTCTAATAGTCCTCATTGGGTTTTGAACGAACTTGAAGGAATTCAAAGAACACTTATTGATATTAGCTCAAACCTGGCTACAATGCCTGGAGATCGCAAAGATAAGCTCAAAATAGAAGCTAATCTCACAATTCAACTCGAAAAAAGTATAGATTGTATCACACAAGATTTAGGACCTTTGACAAAATTTATTTTGCAGGGGACAGATAGTATTAATGCACAGGCTCACGTTTGTAGAGCTGTTTCTAGAAGAGCAGAAAGAAGGGTTCTAGAAATTAGAGATGAAGGAGTTCTTCAGAGTAATGTCGACCCAGATATTCTCTCTTATCTTAACAGACTTAGTGATTATTTTTTCACTCTTGCAAGATGGTTTAGTAATTATTCTAATAGGAAAGAAATTCCATATAAGAGGGAAAAAACTTAGCGATATGTAGAGAGCATGGAAGAAAGCTTAGAAGATAAAAAAGAGAATGAGGAGAATAAGGATATAGAACAAGACTATGTTTATATAGATTATTTTACGGACGGAATTTATCATCATTCTCGAGAAAAAAAAGAATTTCTGTACAAACAGACCATTATTTTGAAGACTCTGAAAAATGAGGTATTCTTTTCCCAACACAAGATGGATCACGATTCGTTAATGGAACAATTTTCTACTGATTTTCACAGAACAAGTATCTACATTGGATCTCCAGAAAGCATTGTGTCTAGTCCAGACAAGCTTTTCGAATATATTGGGGTCAACCCATTTCTGAAAGTCAACAAGGATAATATTTTACTCAGTTGTGGTCAGACAATCATGCTTTTTCCGCTTTATTTACTTTTTAAGGTTATAGGATATATAGTTATAGGGGAAAGAGAAAACAAAATCGGGATACAGGTCCATGTCACTCCCACGAAGCTTCTAGTAATAAAACACCTCAGAGCCGTCAACCCTTCTAACATCTCAGAAACCTTACAGACCTTTGAGATTTTTCTGGATGTAGATTTCGCATATGACGAGACAACAATAACAATAGTCATAGAGTAAGGTTAGAATGTACTTAATACTTTTTAGTATTAAGTAATATGAATATATATATATTCTTATGGGCTAATATTTTTACTACTTATTTTTGCTTCGTACAACCCTTCGGACAACTTTTTTAACTATCTTTGTGGGTAGTCGTGTCTCCACCGGACTATTGTTGGCTGCTTCATCTCCATCAGGATAACTATCATCTCCGTCGTCAGCTTCAGTATCGTCAGCATCTCCCATGATATCATGTGGAGTTGGACTTGTTGAAACTGAAACCTGTTTTTCCGGCAACATTCGCACAGGGAGAAGACGTTTCTGACTCTGACCAAGTATTGAAACCTCAGCTTCCTTAAGCTTAACGATTAAGGTAATTTTCGCACCTCCCACAAAGATCGACTCGAGTTTTACGGCTGCAATGATCTTACAGTAATTACCTTTCAATTCCATGGCGTCCATTTCACCCCTTCCTTTGTAGAATTTCGTTGTGATTCCCGCACGTTTCTGAGTCATAAGTTTTACGTACAGTGTCGGGCCAACATCGAGTACAATCCTGCCTTTATCTCTCTTCCAATACATACAATTACCGAACTTCTTGAGTTCAGACATGTCCAATTCCCATTTTTCTAGTTCCTCCTTGTGTTCGATTATGTGTTCTTTACAATGATTGATAATTTGTTCAAATGTATCGGTCCACGCCTTTTCATCCGCTGTAGGACCCCCATCTTCCTTTCGAGTCCACATACAGATACCCATGCTATATCCCGTAACACGTGTCTCGTTATTGGGATCCTTATTTTCTGAAAGTCCGAAACAGAAACGTTGAGATGTGGGTATAACAAGATCCGCGACCGAGCCGTCACGATTTTTTGTTGCGATATTGATTCGTCGAAAGAACATCTGTGGATTACTTCCCGGAATAGGGTTTAGCGTTGCTTTGGAAAAGACCATATTGTTCACATCATAGCCATCGGCCTCGGTTAGTACCGTTTCATCTTGGTTATAAGATAGATACGACATCGTTGCTTTGTTTGTTGTTATTATTCTATTATTTTCCTTTTAGATTTGTTTCTACTTTTTCATTTTTATTTTTTAAAGATAAATGATAAATTCAGGCGAAATTGCAATTATTGCCATAGCCTCTATATTAATCGTTTGCGTCGTAGTACTTGGCGTCATACTGCTACAAAAATATCCTAGAAAGGGTCTAATTGCTTCTATATTTGTCGCAATCCTTCTTGTCTCTATTCTCGGATTAGCCCTCATTGTCTCTCGAACATTTTCGCCGAGAGAACTGGATGACGTGCATCCCTCGATCCCTTGTGCTGAAAAATACATAGAGGATAGTGAATGGCTTTGGATTATTCCTCTGTATATGGGTGACCCGATAACGAACTATCCCTCCTGGTGTAGAATGATCAAGGCAAAGAACAAGAAACTAGGAATGCACGGAGTCATGCACACCTATAGCGAATTTTCGGAAGATCTTTCGAAAGGATACATAAAAGCAGGGATGGAAATCTTCAAAAAGGCTTTTGGAGAATATCCTAAAGCCTTCAAAGGACCTAAAACCAACATTACAAAAAATAACAGGAAAAACATTCAGGAGCTCGGAATGGTTATAAAAGGTAGATTAAACCAGATCTTGCACAACGTATACCACTGTGAGGAGAGTGGTAGACTCCATCGTGGGCGTCTAGTCGGAGAAATTGAATGGGGGTGATTGGAAGAGTCGGTCCCAATGACAACATATTATAGCGGTAAGACCTTTCCAGATACCCATTTATTTTGTTCAAAACTTTCTCTTAAATTACGAAACTTTACGAGGTGGTTTGTCACGCAGCACCAAAGAGTATTGTTCGTATTCGGTGGTAGAAGAATATTTCTCCCACAACTCTTCAGGTATTTTAGTTTTCTTGATCTGAGTTCTGCTTATTCTTTTCCTTGTCACTCTGTATTTCGGGCTTTTAAGCGTATCCTTCATCAGTTTGTCCATAATTTTTTTCGAAAGCTTTTTATATTTCTCACATCTCTTCAACTGAGCTGCAGATTCCTGTTTGGCTCTATGCCACTTTTCAAGAACCTCCGCGATCTCAGTATCGTAATTTTTATCGTATTCCCTTTCTGACATATTTATAAGTTTATGCTATCCTTTTAAGTTTTCTTCGTTATAATAAAATATGTCTTCAAAAATATCTCCCAAAGAAAGGGTTTGGCGTATAGGTATAATAGTTATTTTGATCCTTATAGTACTTGTTTGCGTAGGCCTAGTGATATGGTGCTGGATATGGGGAGAAAGAGAAAAATATCGAAACCGGGACGAAAAAAGAAGGCTTCGAGAATGATCTATAATACCCAACCTATCCCAGCAGGAATACCTCCAATTGGGGCATACTCGGTTCCATAAGGAGAATGTCCAGAATAGGTCCAGTGAGTCCAATTACTCCGGGTAGTATTGCCGCGGAACAAAAGCACGGAAATTATAATGAGAAAAGCTAGCAAAACTAGAGAAAGGAAAATGATACCAAAGACGGAGTTTTCCATTTTGTAATTATATCCGAAAATATAATTACGTATTTCACATGACGGATCGAGCAATTCGTCTCATATCTCGCTGTGTATAACAATTCTCGCAAAATCTTTTACGATTATTCTGTCATCGCTCATAGCATTTGTTCCGCCTAACGATATTTTAAAATTCACCATTTTAACTATAGAAAAGATATTTTACGAAAATTCGGCCTGAAATCTATATCCAGAAATATAGATTCAAAATAAGAATTCTGTCTTCCGCTTTGGTTAGTAGCTAGACTAGGATCTAGGGGAAGTCCAACTGCCACGCTGCCGGTTCCTTGATTCGTCCAATAGCCACGGCACGAGCGCTAGCAAAAGCACCAACGGCCACACTGCCAGCTCCTTGGGAGCTGTTGCCCGCATTGTTTTCCACAGCGACCCCGTTAATTCCCTCAGGCAAACCTGTTATATCTACAGAACGTTGAATAAGTTTTCCATCATCACTCATAGCATTTGTTGCTCCAAGCGATATTTTAAAATTCGCCATTTTAACTATAGAAAAGATAATTTTACAATAATTATCTTTATAGGAAGATTTCCTATAGATAATACCGGACCCAGCGGACCCACTGGATTTACGTGTCCGACAGGTGTACCCGCGTTTGCTACAAACACAGGGCCTACTGGACCCAGGTCTCAGAATTCAATTTTTACATTACCCCAGGATAGTCCATCAGTCCTTGGTTTTTCTTTGGGCAAGAGCTGCAATATCTTTCCCTATTTTCCCTAAGTTTTCTTTCATAATCCTCTTTTTCTATATTGGTTCCAAGATCCATAACCACCCAACCCGCAACCATCAACACGACACCCACATAGCTCATTAACACGTAGGCGATATGTATATTTTTGTGAAATTCTTCAAGAATGAAAGCTAAGAGATTAGCTATTATCACGATCACGACTCCGACTAGCATCAGTATGCCCGATACATCTCTAGCTGCACTTGGTGTACTCATTTATTATAATATGACAAAATTTATTATTACCTCAAAGCATTTATGTACGTTACTAAAGAATGATTCTGTACCAAAGCTTCTCTATTATCTGTGAAAGTTACATTTGACCCTACATGACCATAGAAGAAAGGCTTTTCATGATCAGCTAAGCCCGGCATAACTGCCCAGGGAAATGTGGGAATAATGTCGGCCTCGTTGGTCATTCTCCAAAACCCCTTTACATATTTCGTAACGGCTCTTTGAAGATTTTCATTACAGACCCTAGGAGAAGCAAAGACGTAAGTATATACCTCGTGGCCTCTTGCCCCTAAATCTACCGCTGCAAGGGTTGCAATTCCCGCGCCAAGACTATGACCAGAAACTATTACGTTATTTGGTTTTATCTTATCAATCGCGTCAAAGACTTCTCCCTTTATTACGTCGTAAATATCCAGAAATCCCTTATGGCAAAGAACTTGCTGCGGGGTGGATATATCTGCCAAACCCGATCCAGGGGTACCAACCATTCTCACATCCATAAACAATCCCTGAGCGTTTCTCGTTGGATTCACGGAAGTTTTCTCGATTCCTTGCGGTACTTCTTGAAATTGGAAATCCTTAATCCATTCACCAAGATTTTGGGTGCCTCTGAATGCTACCCAGGCATTCTTGTTCTTGTCAACAACAACCGTTCCAATGAGAGGGTTCTTGCCCGGATTATAGATAATTCTCTTTACGATTTGTGTATCAGGGTGGGCGTGAATACCTCTACTAGGATCGTCGTTGACTATTTCTACTCTTGCTACCTGGTCAGCGGCAAACTGAGCTACTGGTTTGCTGTACTGCTGAGTTATAGTAGGTACCGGCAATTTATCGTTCCAATTCAACACACATCCCTCAGGATTGTTTCCACAGTAAATATTATTTTTCAGTGCTTTTTCAAACGAATACCCTATTTTTCCTACATATTTGGAAGCTCTAACAAATAGAATGATAGAAAATATAGTAAAGGCTAAAAGAAGAACAATCAATATTCCGCCAAAAATATAAATGAAATTTACCATTTATATATAGAGGAAAAAATAAAATGCCGCTCCGAGATGATTATGCAATGTTCGGATACGGGGTCATGTTTGACAAAAAGGACGAAGAATTAGTGTATGATATTTTGGAAAGTGCCGGAAGCGAATTTGATATTCAGCACATCTCTCCCGGGAAAATTTTTCTTCACTATATACCTTATACCATGAGTGTTGGTTCTAGAATGGGAACCTTTTCGG
>SDBU01002215.1_pt1 | contig 26322 bp, 26 predicted proteins | sample 2277071 | NCBI WGS metagenome assembly SDBU01 (sample SAMN10397929, study PRJNA504765) | marine sediment metagenome | isolation source: marine sediment core GS08_GC12, 126 cmbsf | place: Arctic Ocean: Gakkel Ridge, Loki's castle | collected 2008
TATCGGCATTTCCAAGCGGGCACGAGACCTGGCAACTAAGCTTAACGCCCCATTGGCGATTATGGAAAAGAGACGAGTGGGCAATGTTGACCAAATTGAGACGCTGAACGTAATTGGCGAGGTGGAGGGCAAGGTGGCTCTTACTGTAGATGATGAAATAGCTACTGCTGGCTCTCTGGTGAATACTGTCTCTGCCCTGGAGGAGCGAGGGGTAAAGGAGATATATGCCTGCTGCACCCACCCCGTATTTTCAGGCCCAGCTATCCAGAGGATAGCCTCGTGCCCGGTGAAGGAGGTGGTAGTTACTGACACCATCCCTGTTATTGGGAACAAGAAACTAGATAAGATTACAGTTTTACCCATAGCTCCGCTACTAGGTGAAGCTATCCACCGCATTCATACCGGGCTATCTATAGGAGCTATGTTTGAGTAGAGATGAGAGATGTTTAAGTGGCTGGGTGGTCTTGTTGATTCTAATGAGAAAGAGCTAAAGCGGCTACAGCCGATAGTAGCTAGGATAAATGAGCTTGAGCCTGAATTTGAGCGGCTCACTGATGCTGAACTTCGGGCTAAAACTGATGAGTTTAAGGCTCGGCTTAAGGATGGTAGCTCAGTAGACGAGCTTCTGCCTGAAGCCTTTGCTGCGGTTCGTGAAGCTGCCAAGCGAACTATAGGTCAGCGCCATTTTGATGTCCAGTTGATGGGAGGCATTGTCCTTCACCAAGGTAAAATCGCTGAGATGAAAACTGGCGAGGGCAAAACTCTGGTAGCTACCCTCCCCCTTTATCTCAACTCTCTTACCGGTCAGGGTTGCCACTTGGTCACGGTTAATGATTACCTTGCCCGGCGAGACCCCTACTGGATGGGACCTATCTACCATGCCCTGGGGGTAAGCGTATCTGGTATTTATCCTCAACAGACCCCGGATGAACACAGCCCCTCCCGCCTCTATGACCCGAGCTTTGATTCCGGGGATAGCCGGTGGAACCACTTTCGTTCCATCCCTCGCCGTGAGGCTTATCAAGCTGATATCACCTACGGCACCAGCAGTGAGTTCGGTTTTGATTATCTAAGGGATAATATGGTTATCGACCTGTCCCAGTGTGTCCAGCACCAGCTAAACTACGCCATTGTTGATGAGGTAGATAATCTCCTTATTGATGAGGCGCGCACTCCACTTATCATCAGTGGTCCGGCCGAGGAATCGGGACAGAAGTATCAAATATTCGCCAGGCTCGTCCCTCGCCTGCACCTGGAAGAAGACTATGTGGTCGATGAAAAGACACGCACCGTTAACCTGACTGATGTCGGCATTGCTAATATGGAAAGGATACTAAAGCGGGAAGGAGTATTAAAGGCACCCAACCTCTATGACCCGTCAAACTATTCTCTCACTCGCTACCTGGAGAGTGCCCTTAAAGCTCAAGTGCTGTTTAAGCGAGACCGTGAGTATGTAGTCAAAGACGGTCAGGTTCTTATTGTTGATGAGTTCACCGGCAGACTTATGTTTGGTCGCCGCTACTCAGAGGGACTACATCAGGCAATAGAAGCCAAGGAGAGGGTCAAGGTTCAGCGAGAAAGCATGACCTTTGCTACCATTACCATCCAGAACTACTTCCGCATGTATAACAAACTGGCTGGGATGACTGGCACCGCCCTAACCGAGGCTGAGGAGTTTCACAAGATATATAACCTTGAGGTAATAGTTATTCCGACTAACAAGCCGATGATTCGTGAGGATTACCCTGACCAGATTTATAAGGATGAGAAGGCTAAATTCCGGGCGGTGGTGCGTGAGATTGAGCAACTTCACCAAGAAGGTCGTCCAGTGCTAATCGGCACCGTATCTATTGAGAAGTCAGAATATCTGAGCGACCTGCTTAAGAAAAAGGGCATTCCCTATCAGGTGCTTAATGCCAAGTATCATGAAAAAGAAGCAGGTATTATCGCCCAGGCAGGGCAGCCTGGGACGGTAACCGTTGCCACCAATATGGCTGGGCGTGGCGTTGATATTGTGCTAGGAGGCAGTCCTGACGGGCAAAGTGAGCTAGAGTGGCAGGAGAAACACAATAAGGTGATTGAACCTGGTGGGCTTCATATCATTGGCACTGAACGCCATGAGGCACGGCGAATTGATAATCAGCTCAGGGGTAGAACTGGGCGGCAGGGTGACCCGGGAAGCTCTCGCTTCTATGTATCGCTGGAGGATGACATTGTCCGTCGCTTTGGTGGCGACCGGATTAAGGGGTTTATGGAATGGGTTGGTCTTGATGAGGATACCCCTATTGAGAATGCCATGGTTAACCGCTCTATTGAATCGGCTCAGGTCAGGGTTGAGGGCTATCACTTTGATATGCGTAAGCACCTGGTGCAGTATGATGATGTAATCAATAAGCACCGTGAGCTTATCCATGGCGAGCGAAAGAAGATATTGAGTGGTGCTGACCTTAAGGCAAACATTATGTCAATGATTACACAAGAACTCCAGGGTATGGTAGCCGCTCACATTGGTGATGGACACGGCTTTGACCAAGACATTGAGGGCTTAATTGCTGATGTTTCCACCATCTTCCCCTTGCCGCCAGCGTTCAATGCCACTGCCATATCCCAGCTCAATCCGAAGCAGATTGAAGATAAACTCACCGAGCAGGCAGAGGCTCTATATGAGGAACGGGAGAAGGAACTTGGTTCCGATAATATAAGGGTTCTGGAGCGTCTGGTAATGCTTCGCACCATGGATAACCTGTGGATAGAGCACCTGACTATGATGGAGCATATGCGCCAGGGGATAGGGCTTCAGGCTATGGCTCAGCGAGACCCGCTGGTAGCCTACAAGCGGGAGGGGCATAACCTGTTTCAGAACCTCTTATCCACTATCCAGCATGATGTAGTTCATACCATATACCATGTCGGCATTGTCAAGCAGGAAGCCCCGGCAGCAGCCGCTCAAGCTGGGGCTGAGGGTGGCAAGCAACAGCTAAAGGCTGGTGGTAAGAAGATAGGTCGCAACGACCCCTGCCCCTGCGGCAGCGGCAAGAAATACAAACATTGCTGTGGAAGGTGAGAATTATCAAAGAAGGAACTTGACAATATGCTTGAGACAAATAGAGCAATAGCAGCAAAATTTGGAATAGACCTGGATATTATAGAGAGAAAAACTGATACCCACAGAAATATTGAGATTCTAGGGAATGATTTAACTTTTATAGGTGTTAGAGAATCTGAGAGAACAAAGCATGTGCATAGATTACATCCTTATCTCGGTAAATTTATCCCGCAACTGGTAGAGGTATTCTTAAGAAAATACTTCAAAAGAGGCGATACCATACTAGACCCCTTTTCAGGTTCAGGGACAACCCTGATAGAAGCAAATGTTTTAGACATGAACTCGATTGGCATAGAGCTATCGCCTTTCAATGTTCTGATTCAGCAAGTAAAGACCAGAGAATACAATATTCCACAGGTCGAACCAGAAATCAAAGACGCATTAACAAGGTTAAAGACTTTCAGTTATCGCCTACGAAACAAAACACTATCTTTTTTTGACCCACCGATAGGACGGCTTGAAACAGATAGTGAATATCTAAAATATTGGTTTTCAGAACGTGCTTTGCAAGAAATCTTATTTTATAAGAGCATAATTAAAGACTACAAAAATCAGGATGTACTGAAAACAATTTTATCAAGGTCGGCTCGTTCCGCAAGACTTATATCCCATTACGATTTGGCTCGTCCTAAGAAAGCAGTTCGTGAAACTTACTGGTGCATTAAGCACAAGAGATACTGCGAACCTATCAACGAAGCGCTGAAGTTTATTAACCGTTACAGTTGGGACACGATAAAAAGACTAAAAGAATTTGATAAATTAAGAACAGATGCTTTCATTGAAATTATCCGAGAAGACGCGAGAACCGTAAAATTGCCGAAAGATTTAAGAATTAGCGGTATATTTACTTCACCTCCTTATGTGGGTGTTATTGACTATCATGAACAACATAGATATGCCTATGAGCTTTTGGACTTCCCGAGGCAGGATGAACTGGAAATAGGGCCTGCCACCAAAGGACAAAATGGGAGTGCCAGAAAAGAATATATCGAAGGGATAGTGAGTACTTTCACAAATATCTGTAATAATCTCATCGATGGAGCTTTGGTTTTTATTGTGGCCAATGACAAGTTTAATCTATATCCCGATATAGGTAAGCAGTGTGGATTTGAACTGATAGACGTTTTCCACAGGCCTGTCCTTATGAGAACTGAGAGGGACTCTAATAGATATTTTGAATCCATATTCTGCTTTAGGAGGGGCTAAATGAACTTATCAGTAGTGACTAGAAATAGAATATCTGAGCTTCTTGCTACAACAGTGCATAAAAAATTAAGGTCATATCATCCTGAAACCGTGCATATGCCTTTTCATCACAGGCTTCTTGGTAAGGGCAGGTACGCCATGTTTTCTTTTATGCAATCAATGAATACTACCTTTGGTATGTCTATTTGGGAACAAGTTGCAGTAGTCTTAGCTCAAGGAGCTAACAACTATGCGGAGAGGCAGCACAAGTTACTCGGCGAAATTGATGATGGTACAGAAAGGGTCATACTAGACATACACAATAAATTAAGGAGAGGTGAGATCGCACCTAACGTGATAGAGCATGTTGAACAGGTTAGGGCTAGAACAGTTAAAGGAGAAGCAAAGGTTGACCCCGATTCTACAGTGGATTTATTTGTCAAGATTAAACAGACGGAAAACTACTTTGATATTACGAGTGCAAAGCCCAATATGAAAGAATTTGTTGCATTAAAACTTAAACTTCTCAGGTGGACTGCTTTAAGGCTTAGTCAAGATAAAAAGGTTCAAGTTTTCACGAGGTTAGCGATTCCATATAATCCTTATCATCCTGATGCCTATGAGCGGTGGACATTGAAGGGGCTATATGATTTGGAGAATGGTGAAGTCCTGGTGGGTGAAGAATTCTGGAATTTTGTTGCCAGTGATAATATTTATGATGAGCTATTAGATGTTTTTCAAGAAGTGGGCGAGGGGTTGAGAGTCGAGATTGATAAGAAGTTTGCTGAATTTCGAGGGTAGCAAAACATGCTTGACAGAGAAGTTGTTAAAGAATTCTTGGATGGGGAGTTTGAGGAGGGAGACTGGAAAATTCCTGAGGATATTCCAAAGGATGCTCTGGTTGAGACTTTTTGCCAGTATATTGAGGATGACTATTATGAGTGGCTGAAAGATAATTTTAAGTCGTTCTTTGACCACGGTAACCCTGACTGGGATGGGATAAGAAAAAAGATAAGAGCCAATGAATAATAAACAGGTTGCCAAGGTTTTTCAGGATATTGCCGACCTCCTGGAGCTTAAGGGGGAGAATCCGTTTAAAATTCGAGCTTACCAGAAGGTGATTCGCTCTATTGAGCACCTGCCACAGGAAGTAGAGCAATTGGTTAAAGAGGACAGGTTGAAGGCAGTCCCAGGGGTGGGGGAGGCTATTACTAAGAAGATTACCGAGCTGGTAACTACCGGGCACCTTGAGTATTATGAGAAGCTGAAGGCTGAACTAGCTGAGGTTACAAATGAGCAGGCTCGATAACAACTTACCAAACGCTCAGTTGAACCCAATAGAAGATAGCGAAGCAATCAGACACCTGGAGCAGGCAATCGCTGATGGTAAGCACTGGTATGTTGCCCTGCTTGAGGCTATTGGGTCATGGACTAAGCCAAGTGAAGCCCATAACGGTCGCATCTATCACTACCTTATTGATGGTGAAGCCTTTGACTGGCTACTTCTGGCTGAACGTTTGTGTGAAGCAGTAGATGGTCTATTACCTAGTGAGGAGAAGAATGCCCTCCTTTTTAATGACAAACCACCACTTAAATTGACCAAAAAGCAATTCAAGGGGCTTATTGGCAGCACCAAATACCATCAATATCTTAACTACTTCTATGGTATTACTGTGGAGGAGGCTTTAATCTGGGCGGTTCAGGATGAGGTGCGCAAGGAGCGATGGATTGGGGGCTATAATATGGAGCATAATACTGCTGATGAGGCTTACCGACGGGTATATGGTGCTACTAAAGCCACCTTGCTAAAATGCTTTAGGCGAGAGAAGGGTTACCCACAGCTTAGGTCAATCAGCCTAACCGAGCTAAAGGAATTTACCTACTGGCTATTTAAATATCGACTAAAACAGTGTGACAAGGCTAGGGTTGCCAGTGATACCAAGAAGGCGCTGGAGCAGCTAAGGCAGCAACAGACTATCAAAGGTTTCCTCAGGAGACAGACGATTGACGAACCACCCAGTATTGAAATGGAATGTTAAGGTTTTGAATCTTAAAGAAAGGGGCTTACCGTGATAGAAGCATTAAAAAAATTTGAGGAGGTTATTGAAACCTATATTCGCCCGGCAACACTTCCAGTGGCACTTAAGCTGCTAAGGAGCGAACAAGAGAGCCCAAAAGGGATTGAAAGAGCACAAAAAGCGCTTGGCCATATGGTTGCTTTATGCCAGGGATTTGGCCTAGCCAGACACAACAGACAGTCGCTAACAATGCTGAAAGATGACATCACCTGTCCTACCCCTATCATTGCTCTTGGTCTTGGAGAACCACCGGAGTTATGGTTAAAAGGAGAGTTGTATAAAGATTGGTATACACCAAGCCCACAAGCAGCCGAAAAACTAGCCAGTGAGATGCACAGATTCCCTGTGGGAAAGTACGTAGGTGTGACAGTAGCCCCAATAAATACCTGCGATTTTGAGCCAGACCTGGTCATAGTATTCTGTAACCCCTTGCAATCATTGACCCTTATACAGGCCTCACTAGTCCAAGAGGGCGGTCGCTTTACCAACTCCATGTGGCCGGCTGGCGCCTGCACAAATGCCATAGTGCCTACCATACTAACGGGAAGATGTCAGTTTACTATACCATGCGCTGGGGATCGAAAGTGGGAGTCTACCTCAGCCGATGAAGTTATCTTCGCCGTCCCATCTGGCAGGCTAGAGGAAATAACCAGTGGCCTAAAATATTTCTTTGAGCACGGTCATGAAATGCTCGTGTCCCGCTACCTTGACTTTGAACCGGTTCACCTTGAGACATATAGAAAACTGCGGGATATGCTGTAATTATGCCAAAAACCCTTGGCATAATGAGACTATTAAGATGTATCACATCTTAATTTAATAAGCTCCTTTTTTAATCTTTCCAACCTGACTTTATTTTCTTCCAGCTTCTGGCGTTCTTTATCAATAATAGCCGGTGGTGCCTTGGTCAGGAAGGCTTTGTCCTTGAGCCTGGCTTCAAGCTGAGCTACCCTGGCTTGACTTTGCTCTATCTCCTTCTGTAATCTTTTCCTCTCAGCTTCCAGATTAAACATGCCTATAAAGGGTATGCTTACCTTAATTCCTCGTGGGAGTATTAACCCTAGTGTCATAGCATCTCCCCAAACTGGGCTTTCTCCATTAGTATCACCGAAGGTAATCGGCTCTACCTTGGCTAAGGCCTGAATGGTTAGAGCGTGAGAGCTGATAACTGAGAGTAGGTCACCGGCATCAATTTGTGCCGGTATCCGTTTACTACTTTCTACCTTGAATTCTTTGCGTGTTCTGCGGATGGAGCGTATTATCTCTATTACAGAATTCATGGCTAGCTCTGATTCTGAGTCAATATCTGCCTCTCTGGCTTTCGGGTAAGGGGCTACCATTATTGATTCAATCGATTGCCAGTCTGAGGACAGGTGTTTTTTTAGATGTTGCCATAGCTCTTCAGTAATGAAGGGCATGAATGGGTGCAGTAGGCGAAGTGAGACCTCCAGCACATACATTAAAATTGGTATAGGTGATATTACGCCCTTTCTTGAGCGAAGGCGAATCTTGGCCATCTCAACATACCAGTCGCAGAATTCGCCCCACAGGAAATCATAGATTTGCCTTTGGGCTTCTCCAAACTGGAAATCTTCCATCAGGCTGGTTACACTGGATACAGTGCGGTTGAGCCGACTCAGAATCCAGCGGTCTTCTACCGGGAGAAAGGTCTGCTGAATTTTCATATCGGTGCTGCCTGGCTCAAGGCTTCTGACTACAAATCGGGTAGCATTCCACAGCTTGTTGGCAAAGTTGCGTCCAGCTTCAAGCCTTGCTGAGGTTAGCTTGATGTCGTTGCCTGGCGATGTGCCCGTGGATAGAGCAAAGCGCAGAGCATCGGTGCCATATTTCTCCAGGGTGTCAATCGGATTAAGCACATTGCCCTTAATCTTGCTCATCTTCTCCCCCTTCTCATCGCGCACCAGACCATGAAGATAAACGGTGCTGAAGGGGATGTTACCAGTATCCTCTAGCCCCATCATAATCATTCTGGCTACCCAGAAGAAGAGGATGTCATAACCGGTTTCCATTACCGTGGTAGGATAGAAGTAGCGCAATTCTGCAGTATCATCAGGCCAGCCCAGGGTGGAGTGAGTCCATAGCGCTGAGCTAAACCAAGTATCCAGAACATCAGGGTCTTGTTCCATATTGACTTTGCCACAGTGGCTACAGGCTTTGGCATCTTCAATAGTTACCGTTAGTTCACCACAGTCCTGACAATACCACACCGGGATTCTATGTCCCCACCATAGCTGGCGACTGATGCACCAGTCACGAATATTCTCCATCCAGTTGAGGTAAACCTTAGTGAAGCGCTGAGGGATAATGGCGATGCGCCCATCAAGAACGGCTTTAATAGCAGCTTGAGCCAGGGGTTGAGTATTGATAAACCATTGCTTACTGGCGAGCGGCTCAATAACTACCTGGCAGCGGTCGCAATGCCCTACTGAGTGGGTATAGGGCTCAACCTTTACCAGAAGCCCATCCTTTTCTAAGTCAGCTAGTATCGCCTGACGGCAGGAGAAGCGGTCAAGCCCGGCATAGGGTCCGGCATTTTCATTCATAGTAGCATCCGGGTTTAATATATTGACTAAAGGCAATCCTTGCCGCTGAGCTACCTCAAAGTCCACCGGGTCGTGAGCCGGGGTGATTTTAACTGCCCCAGTGCCAAAGGCAGGGTCAACGGCTTCATCAGCTATAATGGGTATCGCCCTATTCACCGCAGGCAGGATGACCTTTTTACCGAGCATAGCCTTGAACCGCTCATCTTTGGGGTTAACGGCTACAGCAGTATCACCAAGTATGGTCTCAGGTCGGGTGGTGGCTACGGTTATAAAATCCTTGTCGCTGTCAGCCAGATGGTAGCGGACATAATATAGATGCCCCATTACCTCTTTGTGGTCTACCTCAAGGTCAGAAAGAGCAGTAGCACAGCGGGGGCACCAGTTGATAATCCGCTCCCCGCGGTAGATTAAACCTTTGTCATACAGACGGGCAAAAGCAGTGCGCACCGCCCGACTTGGACCTTCATCTAGGGTAAAGCATTCACGGCTCCAGTCACAGGAGGCACCCAGTCTCTGATGTTGCTTGGTGATGGTCTGCCGGCATTTGTCTGCCCACTGTTTCATTCTATCTAAAAACTTATCCCTGCCCAACTGATGTCGGTCTAGCCCTTCTTCAGCCAGTAGTTGCTCCACCACTACCTGAGCAGCAATGCCAGCATGGTCAATCCCAGGCAGCCATAATGTAGGCTCACCCTTCATCCGATGCCAGCGGGTCATAATATCTTCCAGAGTGGCGGTCAGGGCATGCCCGACGTGAAGCTCGCCGGTTACATTTGGCGGCGGCATGATGATGACGAATGGCTTCTTTTCCGGGTCAATCTTGGGCTTGAAGTAGCCCTTCTCCAGCCAGAACTTATACCAATTCTGCTCAACCTCACCCGGCTCATAGGCTTTGGGCATATCATATTGTATTGGTGTTGATTCTGCCATGATTACCTTTATACCTTACTTGTCATTGCGAGGGACATAATTATTCACCCATCATTGCGAGGAGCGTAGCGACAAAACAATTCGCCGCCCCTCCGTCATTGCGAGCAAAGCGAAGCAATCCGTTCTCTTTCCGACTTCTCAAATCTCGTCATACAGGTCTCGCCATTCGGGATTCAGCGACTCCACAAGCCTGTTTTTCCTCGCCCTAGAGCTACCTTTCAGGCGTTTCTCTCTCAAAATAGCATTCTCAGCATCCTCAAACAATTCATAGTAAACCAGCTTGCCTATACCATACTTCTCCGCAAATCCTCTGACCACCTGCTGTTTGTGTTCGTACACTCGCCTTTTGAGGTCATTGGTCACCCCGAGATAAAGTGCAACATTAGTGTTATTAGCCAAGATGTATACATAATACTGCTTATTTGCCATTTATTTTAATACACCAGACCCAGGGGCACGGATTGCTTCGGCACTTCGTGCCTCGCAATGACATTCTTTCAAGAACCTCACCCCCTTAATCCCCCTGCCCGTCAAGCCTCCTGCCCGCCAAGCTTTGGCAGGCGGGTGGCAGGCGGGCCTCTCCTTAAAAGGAGAGGGGGAGAAGGGATTTTGGAGGGGGCTTCGCCCCCTCTCATCTCAACTCCCCTTTCTTATAGGAGTTGGGGGATAGGTTACTAGACAGTTCCTTTGAATCTAGGCTTCTCGCCTGCATAATACCAAGGAGCAAAGCGAACACGACAATCGGCACACTGAAAAAGCCTGTCTGTGATAATAATACGATCAGGATATGTCTTGCTCGTTCTCTGTCGTATGCGCTTTATTGGTATTTCACGCCATCTGTGGGGCTTCCCAGTTTTTGGACACGATGCTCTTTTTAGCACTTCTTCCCTCCACCTATTTATGAGATGGGTAGTCAATAAGCTCTGCCGTGTAATTGATGGCAGCACCATGCCTACCGAGTTCTTCGGACGTATATTCTGGGTAGTATGAAACCTCTATTGTAAAAGGGACTCCTTTTAATTCCCTTCTTAGTTCTTCCATCCCACAGTCAAAACAGTAATCTTCAAACTTGGCACATCCTGCCTCACCGGTCACATCCTTCCAGATAATGGACATAGGGCTATCCTCAAATCTCTGCTTTCCACATTTAGCACACTGCATCGTTAACCTCCTTGATGAGTTAAAAATTATTCTAACACTACTTTTGGGTGAGCAGTTCTACCACCCTATCCAGTATCCTGTCAGCTACTTCTCTTTTGCTCATCAGGGACAGTTCTTCTATTTTACCGTCCCGGTCAATGAGGGTTACTTTATTAGTATCAACACCAAAGCCGCTATCAGCATCGGTAATATCATTTGCTACGATTATGTCAAGTTGCTTCTTCTCCAGCTTTTGTTTGGCATTGGCTACTATGTCCTCACTCTCAGCAGCAAAGCCAATCTTGAGGAAGTCGCCCTTTACCTCAGTCAGAATATCCGGTGTTCTGATTAGCTCCAGGGTTAAAGTGGGGGCTTCTTTCTTAATCTTAGCTTTAGCCACATCTTTCGGCTGATAATCAGCTACAGCGGCAGCCATAATCAGGGCATCGGCTTGAGCCACTGCCTTAGCCACCGCTTCCTTCATCTCGGTAGCAGTTTTAACTGGGACAACCTCCATACCCCCTGGCTGAGGTAAAGCAGTAGGGGCAGTGATTAGCTTAACTTCAGCCCCTCTATCCCTGGCTGCCTCAGCTAGAGCATAACCCATCTTACCCGAGGAGCGGTTCCCTATATGGCGGACAGGGTCGATGGGTTCCTGAGTACCTCCAGCAGTAACCACAATGCGTTTACCGGCTAGGTCACCGCTTCTGCCCAACACCTGCTTGATGGTGCCTATGATTTTATCAACATCAGCCAGACGCCCCAAACCCATCTTGCCTGAGGCTAAGCGACCGTAGGCAGGGTCAACAATAGTAAAGCCTCTGGCTTTAAGCTTATTAAGGTTCTCCTGAGTAATAGAGTTCTGGAACATATTAACGTTCATGGCTGGTGCCAGAATAACCGGGGCTTCAGTAGCCAGCACGGTACAGGTAAGCATATCATCAGCGATGCCAGCAGCCAGTTTAGCGATGATATTAGCTGTAGCCGGGGCAATAACTACAACCTCAGCCGCCTCGGCTAGTGCTATATGCTCAATGCTGAATTCAGAGGCTAACTCAAACATGTCGGTTACTACCGGTCTCCCTGTAATGCTACGAAGGGTTAGAGGGGCTATGAACCTGGTAGCTGACTCGGTCATAACTACCTCAACCATGGCTCCATCTTGAGTTAACTTACTGGCAATATCGGCTGCCTTGTAGGCAGCTATACTCCCAGTTATGCCCAGCACTACAGTCTTGTTGGTCAACATTATTGCCTCCTAACCAAGTTAGGCTTTGTTCATCAGGTAAATTAATCTTAACCCTAATAGTGTTAAATTGGGGTTTACTACATCAATTACCGCTGTTTCACTAGCTATGAGTTCAGCCGCACCCCCGGTAGCCACCACCTTAGCCTTTTCCCCTAATTCCTGTTGGATGCGAGCCACGATGCCCTCAATAAGCCCTACATAGCCAAAGATAATCCCTGATTGCATGGCAGCAATAGTGTTAGTTCCAATAGCCCGTTTAGGACGGACTAATTCTATTCGGGGCAACATTGCGGCTCGGGTGAATAGGGACTCAGCCGCAGTAACTATACCAGGGGCAATAGCCCCTCCCAGATAGTCACCCTCTTTAGATACTGTGTCAAAGGTAGTAGCTGTCCCCAGGTCAGCAATGATTATCGGACCTCCGTAGAGGTGATGAGCCGCAGCAGCATTTGCGATGCGGTCAGCGCCAACCTCCCTAGGGTTATCCATGCGAATGCGAACCCCTGTCTTAACCCCAGCCCCTACCACCAGTGGCGAGATGTGGAAATACCGTTGAAATAGCTCCTCAAAGGTGGCTATCAATGGTGGAACAACACTGCATAAGGCTACCTCTTTAATATCAGATGTATCTAGACCTTGGTGGCGCAGCAGGTCAAGCAATAAGGCAGCATACTCATCTGCCATACGGTGAATACCTGTAGCTAGGTGCCAGGTAGCACGAAGCTCCTTGCCATCAAAAACCCCTAAAGTGGTATCAGTATTTCCAATATCAATGACTAATAACATTCCTGTCTAGCCTTCTTTTAATTTTTTAATGACTTGTGGCAGTGCTGGCAAAAGGTCAGTAGCAATCATACCAGCATCGCCCAGTCTAGCCTTGACTGCCTCACCGGCTTCACCATGAAGGTACACACCCAAGGCAGCAGCATCAGAAAGTGATAGACCCTGTGCCACTAGTCCAGCTATAGCTCCGGTAAGAACGTCACCGGTTCCGGCTGAGGCTAGCCCGGGATTGGCTATGGGGCTAATCTTAGCTTGACCATCTGGTGTAGCAATAACAGTATAAGCTCCCTTTAACACAATCGTTTTGTGCCACTCAGAAGCTGCCTTTTTAGCCATGCCTACCCTGTCTGACTGAACCTCATCTACTGATACCCCAACTAGCCTTGCCATTTCGCCAGGGTGTGGGGTGAGTATAGCATCATTGGTCAGCTGTTGCCACCAGTTTGAGATTTTAGACAGGGTATTAAGGGCATCAGCATCAAGGACTAGGGATGGCGGTGGTGGTTTCAACCTAAAAAGTATGGCTTTGATGAATCTTATGGCTGATTGGCTTTGTCCCAGTCCACAGCCTAGAAGTAGGACATTGTATTGGCCAAGTTGCTGGTGTACAACTGTGGCTGCTTCAAGAGAGACAACACCAGGACGGGATTCAGGCAGGGGAAGATAGGTTACCTCAGTCAGTTTAGACGCCAAAATTGGCTGCAGGCTGCTAGTTGTCGCTAGCGTTACTAATCCCGCTCCAACCCGTATGGCGCCACTGCAAGCGAGATAAGCAGCGCCAATATAGTTGATTGAGCCGGCAACAACAAGAACTCTGCCAAAGCTTCCTTTATTAGCTTCAAGCGGACGCTTAGGCAGAACTGGCCTAGCCCACTCATCGGTGATAAGCTCTGTGGTTACCTGTTCAGCTAGGTATGCCGGTATGCCAATGTCAGCTATAGTTATTCTGCCTGCCCTTCCTGCCCCAGGCAAGTTGAATAAGCCTGGCTTGGGAAACCCCAAAGTAATAGTATTATCAGCATAAAGGCAGGCAGGGTCAACAGCACCACTGTCGGCATTAAGCCCGGAGGGTAAATCCAGAGCAATAATATGAAGACCTGGCTGTTCCTCCTTGACTCTACCCACCCTGTCCAATACCTGCCCCAAAATACCGCCAAGCGGGCGACTCTTACCAGTGCCAAATAGAGCATCAATAACAGCGTTAGCTTGAGATAGTAATTCATCAAGCCCGTCCAGATTTTCATCTTGAGATGCTTCAATACAAGTTATGCCCCGTTCCTGAGCTGTCTTAAGATTTGAATCAGTTGGCTGTCTCTGACCACAGAGGTAAAGGCTGACCTTAGCCCCCCAATCATGAAGATGGCGAGCAGCGACTAACCCATCCCCACCATTGTTACCGGGCCCGATTAGGATTAGAACGTCTTGCTTGTCAATAGTGCCCAGGATTTGTCTGACCTCTTCAGCTACGGCTTTTCCCGCGTTTTCCATAAGCACATCTGTAGGCAAGCCAATCTTGGCACACTCCTGTTCTACTTGACGCATCTCATTAGTAGTGAGAATTTTCATAGCAAAATAGTTAGACTCCTGTCTGATTTGAAGTGTAACAATATCCTAGACTTCGGTCAATTTTTCATAAAATTCTTCAGTTTCCTGGTCATTGCCTGCCAGTGGGTTCCTCTCCAGTAGATTCGGTGGCAGGCAGAGCACTCCATATATTGGCCTTGTGTTTGGAAAACATAAGGTGGCACCAAGTCTTTCACCTGCTCCTTACTCTTCTCCACCAGGGATTGATTGCATTCCAGACAGATAGTGAATGGTCTAAACCGGCAATCCAGATTTAGGGTGTCTACTACCTGATGCACTTGTAATTCTGGTTTATCACTCTGAATAAGGATAGCTTTGAGTTGTCCAGTGGTTACCAGCCGCCTTTTCATAATCTGGGTATCTCTGGTTAGTATCATCCTGCCCTCAGCCAGAGCAGTAGCAATCATATGGGAGTCATCACTGCCGTCAAAGAACAGGGTATCATAGCCCATCATCCTCAGCCACTTGGATAGCTTGCCCACATTGTTATCAACTATAAATTTTAGATTATTTATTAACCTCACCCCCCTAAGTTTTATAAGTGAAGTTGCATCCCTTCATAGCCCAGGGTGATTGGACTATTTAAGTCTTGGGCTACGGTGGCTATTTCAACCTCTATCTCCTTCTCCAATCTAGGGCTCATGTGAACCAAGATTACCGGTGGCAGGTAGCCCTTGAGCTCTCGGAAGTTAATTAACTCCTGCTTGAGCAGAGCTGGCGTTAGATGTCCTGATTGTACCGCCCATTCTTTATACTTGTCTGAGCCAGTAACCTCAGTAATGAGTAATTGGGGTGATATATGCTCCCAGCAGTCAGCCAAGTCTGGTCCAGTATCACTAGTATAGAATACTGTTTTACCATCAGGAGAAGCAATCTGGTAGCCCACAGTAGGCACATTGTGCTTTACTGGAATAGTCAAGATGCTGTAGCCTTCAATTTGAACAAGTTTATGCGGTTCTATTATGGTGAACTTGACTGCCGGACTCTGTTGCGGCTCTTCCAGAAAATTAGGATAAAGCGTGCCATTGAGTAGATGAGTGGTGAGGGCATCATATACCGGTGGTATAGAGTAGACATTGACAGTAGCACCGTGAAGGAAAAAGTTCATGGCTATGGCTGGGATGTCTCTTATATGGTCATAGTGCTGATGAGTGAGTAGAATCGCCTTAAGTTTTTGCTGGGCCTCAAAAGACAGGCTGGAGGTAAGCCCGCCAACATCTATAGCCAGAACATCATCAATGAGTAGGCTGATGAGCTTTGAATTTTGTGATTCGCAGTTGTGCGCCCCCAAGAGCCTAATATTCATCGTTTTCTTGGTAACCCTCATTCCAAATAGACTTAGTTAATCTTTGATAAGGAAAGGGTTAAACTTTGTTTCATAGTCATAGGTGTCAATTGCCTCCTTTTTCTTCAAGTAGTTGACCACGGCATAGGTCAAAGGGGTCACAACTGTTTCATACCCTGTTTTTACCAACCAATGAGTGACAATAGCTACGCCTATGAAGGATAAATTAAATCGGCCAATATAGACTATGGTGATAAATATTGCGGCGTCTAATCCTTGTCCTACAATAGTAGAGCCAATAGTCCTTGTCCACAACCAGCGCCCTTTGGTCTTGATCTTCATCTTGGCTAGAACAAAGGAATTACTGAATTCACCAACCACATAGGCTAAGAAAGAGGCAAGTAATATCCGAGGGGTATAACCCAGGATGCTTTCGTAGGCTTCCTGCCCTTCCCACACTGAGGCTGGTGGTAGGAGCTGACCTATCCAGATGGCAATAACAGCAATAAGGTTACAGAAAAAGCCTAGCCAGATTACCCTTCTTGCCTGGCGATAACCGTAGACCTCGGTTAGAATATCGCCAATGATGTAGCTCAGGGGAAAGATGACTATCGCTGCTGGCAGTCCGTAAAAACTTATTGGTTTGACGGCAATGATGTTAGCGGTGATTAGGCAAGTGATGAAGATTGCAGTGATAACCACAAATCGGTGTGAGACGGTCATTTTTAGATCCAGCGCTGACGACGGAAGAAGTAGAGCATACTGCTAATAATGACTAGCACGATAAGAAACACAAATAGGAAGGAATAGCTAGATTCTTCGAAAGGCCCCAATGGAATGTTCATTCCGAAGATACTCGCCACTACAGTAATAGGCAAAAGAATAGTGGCAATGATGGTCAGCATTCTTATGACTTCATTGGTACGATTGGTAGCCAGCGAATCATGAGTAGCATTTAATCCTTCAATTACCTCCTTATACTCATCTAAGCCATCCCAAATCTTATCCACATGGTCAACCATATCCCCAAAGTAAACTGCTAAGTCCATCTTGGTGAAGCGGCGAATCTTGGGTTCCAGGCTGCCAATAACAGCTCTCATCGGCCAGATGATGCGGCGGAAGGAGATTACATCACGCCGAAGTATAGAGATGTCTTCAATCGCCCCGGGCATACCACTGCTGGAGAAAATGTTGTCCTCAGTGTGTTCAATATTGTCACCCATCTTGTTCAATATTGGCAGGCAGTAGTCAACCAGTCTATCAACTATGCGGTAGAGGAGATAACTAGAACCCTGACTGAAATACTCCTGCCGCGACTGCTCATCAATCTGGCATTCCCGGAATAGCTTCACCAGCGGCTTAAGCTCCCCTTTGTGCAGGGTAACAATGTATTTTTCACTAATAAACATGGATACCTGACTGGGTGTAGTTACCCGCGCCTCTTTACTGAACACAGGGAAGTGAAGGACTAAAAATAGATAATCTTTATATTGGTCTATTTTGGGTCGCTGTATCCGGCTGAGACAGTCGTCTAAATCTAAGGGGTGGAAGGGGTAGTTTTGAGCCAGATATTCTGTCTCCCGTTCCGTTGGGTTGTCAATATTAACCCAGGTTAGGTCGCCCCAGGTAAGCGACTCCATATTTAGTTGTTCTTCTTTTCTAACCTGAGGGATGGTCATGACAAAAAATTATCCTTCCCATATAGCTGGCTATATTTTACCATAATCATTGCTGGATGGCATCTAACTTGATATACTAAGAATATATTCTAAATTATTTTAGGTTGAAGATGAAGCCCCCTCGGACACACAGGATTAAGATTAGGATTAAGAAGGCTCTAGGAATGAACATATTCCTGTGTGATAGCTGCAAATGGAATTGGCGTAGCACGTGCCATAATTCAGAACGTCCCAATGCCACCTGGTGCCCAGATTATGAAAAACGGGGGAGGTAGCAGTACTTCCTCTTAAGGCCAGCTACTTATTTATACTCGTAAAAGCCCTTTCCTGTCTTGCGTCCCAGCCAGCCAGCAGTGACCATCTTCTTCAATAAGGGAGGTGGAGCATATTGAGGTTCTTTAAATTCATCATATAAGGCATTAGTCACAAAAAGAATAGTGTCATTACCAATAAGGTCAGCCAAGGTCAATGGACCCATAGGATGATTCAAGCCCAGGTTTATGGCAGTATCAATATCCTCCCTGCTGGCAATGCCAGCCTCCAGCATGCGGATAGCATTGTTCAAGTAAGGCATCAGTAAGCGGTTGGCGATAAAGCCCGGGGTATCTTGAGCGATGACAATAGCCTTTTCCAATGACTTGCCGAAGTCCTTACCAATTTCAAGAGTCTCATCACTGGTAGCAATAGTCCTTACTATCTCCAGAAGCTTCATCAGCGGCACCGGGTTCATGAAGTGCAGCCCCAGTACCTTATCTGGCCTACCGGTTCCCATAGCCATATCAATAATAGATAGGCAAGAGGTATTAGTAGCTAGAATGGTATGTTCAGGGCAGATTTTATCCAGCTCAGCAAATATCTTCTTCTTCAAATCCATATTTTCAATAGCAACTTCTATCATCAGGTCGCAGTCAGAGAAGTCCTTGGTGTTAGTTGTGCCTTTAATGCGGCTAAGCGTGGTGTCCTTATCCTGCTGAGATAGCTTACCCTTCTCCACGCTTTTAGTAAGAAAGGAATTAATTGATGCCAGTCCCTTATTCAAAAGCTCATCGTTCATTTCCGAGACAACTACATGGTAACCTGACTGAGCGCAGACCTGAGTGATACCAGAACCCATTATTCCACAACCGACCACGCCAACTTTTTTAATTTTCATAGTGCTCCTTTCTTTATTATTGATATAGTTATTTTGCCTTGTAGACAGGCTTTCTCTTTTCGACAAAGGCTGCGGCTCCCTCCGCATAGTCCTCTGTACCTAAAAGGTAGTTAAATAAAGAGCTCTCTAACCGCAAGCCATCATCCAGGGACATACTGTAACCCCTAATCATAGCCTGTTTGGCGGCTCTAACCCCCAGAGGTCCTGCCTGGCAGATAACTGCAGCCCACTCCTTAGCCGTAGGCATAAGCTTATCTTGAGGGACAACCTTGTTTACCAAGCCTATGCGGTATGCCTCCTCGGCATCTATAGGTTTTCCCATAAGTAGTATCTCAGCTGCCTTACACCAAGGGAGCATTCGGGGTAGCCTCTGAGTGCCTCCCCAGCCAGGTATCAGACCTAGAGTTACTTCTGGTGTACCAAAGCGGGCATTCTCTGAGGCTATCCTTATATCGCAAGCTAGGGCTATCTCTAACCCACCACCCAGCGCCATGCCATTGATGGCAGCAACAAGTGGCTTCCATAACTCAAGTCCGCGGTAATGCATAGCTGGAAATGCCCAGGGAGTGTCTCGAATCTCTTTCATGAAGGGTAGTATATCTTTTATGTCAGCACCAGCGCAGAAGGCTTTTTCGCCGGCACCGGTAATGATACCAACCCACAGTTGAGGGTCATCCCTGAAATCTACCATCGCCTCGTGCAGCTCCTGGGTTGCCTGCACATTCATAGCATTCAGTGCCTCTGGGCGATTAATAGTGAAGATGGCAATTCTATCCTCCTTCTTGTAATCAATAACCATAATAAGCCTCCCTTCATTGTTTTTAAGAATTAGCAGCTTGAAGATGCCTATACATTTTAACAAGGGATTGTATTATCGTCAAGGTATGGTATAATTAAATATAAATTAAATATCTTTCTCCGAGCCTGTTCTCCTTAAGGAATACCTATGGAGACTGGCCGATAGGGTATTGTTGGAAACGACGATGCCTCCCGTGTTTGGAAAGGAGAGCTTAGATTATTAACGTTATTTTTCAAGGCATCTCCTTTCGGGATGCCTCTTTTTAATGTTTAATCCGATAACTAGTATTGATAGGAGGTGACTTTTGAGTAAGAGATGGCTTACCACGAATAGGATGACACTCACCTTTATCCTACTAGGGTTAATTATTTTTCTGTTCATCATAGTGCCTTTGATTAAGATGATAGTTGCCTCTGACCCCAAGATACTGCTTGACACCCTATTTGACCCAGAGGTCAGAGATGCTATCTGGCTTAGCTTATATGCTGCTGTTATAGCTACTGCTGTGGGCTTTATCTTTGGTGTTCCCTTAGCCTACCTATTAGCTCGTGCTGAATTCCCGGGCAAGAAGCTGGTTGAGGGGCTGATTGATGTGCCTATTGTAGTGCCTCATACTGCGGCTGGTATTGCCTTACTTTTCGTCTTTGGTCGCACTTTCTTTGCTGGTAAAACCTTCCATTTCATAGGGATTGATTTTGTTGATTCCACGGCTGGTATTATTATTGCCATGCTCTTTGTTAGCATTCCTTTTTTGATAGACTCAGCTAAAGAGGGGTTTAAGAAGGTAGATGTCAGGCTGGAGAAGGTATCGCGCACCCTTGGTGCCTCACCATGGCAAACTTTTTTCAGAATTTCCCTGCCTTTAGCCTGGAGGAGCATCGTTGCCGGCGGTATAATGATGTGGGCGCGGGGAATAAGCGAGTTTGGTGCCATTATTGTCCTGGCTTACCACCCAATGATAGCCTCAACTCTAATCCTCGAGCGTTTTGAAACCTACGGCTTATCCTATGCACAACCGGTGGCGGCAATTCTCATCATATTGAGTCTATTGGTATTCATTGCTCTTAGAACTATCGTCTATCGAGGGGAGAAGACATGATACAGATAAAGAATCTACAGGTCGACCTCAGAGATTTCCTGCTTGAAGATATTAATCTGACTGTAGATAAAGGCGAGTATTTTATTATCCTGGGTCCTACTGGTGCTGGCAAAACGGTGCTACTTGAGACCATTGCTGGTCTATATCCAGTTAAGGGTGGAGAGATATGGCTCAGCGGAAAGGAGATAACACAACTTGAACCAGAAAAGAGGGGTATTAGTATTGTCTATCAAGACCATGCCCTGTTTCCCCACCTTTCGGTGAAGGATAATATTGTCTTCGGTTTAAGACTTCGCAAGCAGACCAGACAAGGGATAGAAACAACTCTAGACTGGGTAGCCCAGCTGTTGGGCATATCTCACCTTCTTGACCGAAAGCCTGATACCCTGAGTGGAGGTGAGCGGCAGAAGGTATCTCTGGCTAGGGCGCTGAGTATCAAGCCCAAGCTATTGCTCCTTGATGAACCACTTAGTGCCCTTGACCCTGAAAGCCGAGAGGGGGTACAACGGGAGCTTCGCCAAATACATGATCATTCAAAGGTAACTACCATTCATGTTACCCACGATTTTGAGGAGGCAATAGCCTTAGGTGACCATATTGCTGTTCTGGGGGAGGGGTGCATAAAGCAAGTAGGAACTCCAGAGCAGATATTTCATCAACCTAACTCTGAGTTTGTTGCCCGCTTTGCTATGGCGAGAAATATCTTTGCCGGTGAGGTGGTAGATAGAGACGATGGAAATCCTGTCTTCCGCACTAAAGACGCCGAGCTAGCGGTAGTTACTGAGCTTCGGGGCAGCCTGCATGCCTCAATTCGACCTGAGGATATTCTTATTTCTCCTGAGCCACTTCACTCCAGTGCCCGCAACTGCTTTGGTGGCACTATCACCCATATTGCCGATAAGGTGTCTACCCTTTATCTCACGGTGAATCTGCCGCCTGATTTTGTCTGCGTGGTTACCCGACGCTCCCTTGACGAGATGGGGCTGGCTGAAGGTCAGAAGGTTTATATAACATTTAAGGCTTCAGCCGTCCACATTTTTTAGTAAGGCAGGGTACGGCATTAAAAATATCATAAGGATTCTGAAAGTGAAATACTTAGTCATTAGCTTGATTCTAGTCTTGAGTCTGGCAGCGGGTTTGATGCCAGGCTGTGCTGAGCCTCTTCCCACTGAAGAACCTTCAGGCACGCTTACCATTTTCCATGCTGGTAGCCTATCAATACCCTTTGATGAGGTAACTCAGGAGTTTAATAAGCTATATCCCAATATAAAGGTATTAGCTGAGCCAGCAGGAAGCGCCACCAGCATCCGTAAGGTGACCCAGCTGAGTAGGGAGGCCGACATAATTGCTTCCGCCGATTACACCCTTATTCCACAGCTGATGTTCTTTGAACATGCCGATTGGTATATAGCCTTCGCCCGTAACCGGATGGTTATTGCCTACACCGACCAGTCTAGGTTTAGTGATGAGGTAAATAGAGATAACTGGTATGAAATTCTGCAGCGAGACGGGGTAAACTACGGGCGTAGCGACCCTGACCAAGACCCATGCGGTTATAGGACACTAATGGTGTGGCAACTGGCTGAGGACTACTATAGTGTGCCTGGACTATATGATAAGCTCTACAGTAGTGCTGGTGGTAAGATGAGACCAAAAGAAGTAGACCTTATTGCCCTGCTGGAGTCGGGCGACCTTGACTATGCTTTTGAGTATATGTCTATAGCCAGGCAGCACGGACTAAACTTTATTGAGCTGTCAATAGAGATTGACCTCTCCAGCAATAAATTTAAGGATAATTATGCCAAAGCTCGGGTGGAAATAGCTGGTAAAAAGCCGGGGGCAACCATTATCAAGACGGGTAAACCTATTATTTATGGTATAACCATACCTAAGAATGCTCCCCATCCTGAATTGGCGATAGCCTGGGTTAGCTTTCTACTAAGTCCTGAAGGGATGGCTATTATGGAGGCTAATGGTCAACCGCCAATTATTCCAGCAGTAACCAACAATAAGAGCAAACTACCTGATGCGTTAAGGCAGTATGTTACTGAGTCCAGTTAGTTTTGGAAACCCTCGCCCTCCTCGAACTTCCTCGGAAATTGACAGCTCGATTTAAATCGTGCTATATTCCACTGCTGGCAGCGTAGCTCAGCGGTAGAGCAGAGGACTCATAAGCCTTTGGTCGTGGGTTCAAATCCCTCCGCTGCCACTTATTTTTAGCCTCAATTTTGTCCCCCGTAGAACTCCTCGCCGAATTTTGCTTAACAAATTTGCTTAACTTTCAGGCGTGAATTTTGCGATAGTTTTGCGATAGTTGTGATTTGTCTATTATGAGGCTTTGAGTCTATCCGCTGCCGTTTATATCTTATTGGTCAAACTGCCCTTCTTCATTCTCAATCGTAATATCTTCTAGTTGGTACGGATTCTCAGATAATCGTCGCTTAAGCCGTCTTAGTATGGTCTCTCGTCCTAACTCACGTTGTTCACTTAATTCCTCTAATTCCATCTTTGTCATTTCTGTTCGGTATTCCTCTTGCTCTAACAATAGTTCTTGCTGTCTATTGCGCATTTGTTTGTATTCTATATCTGACACCTTTTCAATTACTTCTAATTCTGCCTTCACTGCTTCTGCTTTGGCTTTACGCCTGTTTGGTGACCAGTCCGCGATTTCACCACTAATCTAAACAAGAGGTTGAACTATTTTCACTGCAACCCAACTCGTAATTACAGGTATCCAAATTAGCGGTGAACCGTAATGGATTGCACGGATTTGCATTCTTTCTTCGATAGCAAGAGGTCTTCCAGACCTGTGCCAAAAATATCGTGGGAATGGATATAAGGAATATCCTTCCATTGTCGAGAGAACGAGGTAATCGTGTAGCAACTCATAATCATACAGTAGCGCGCTTAGGTCACCGAGTTTGGGCTTAGTTACAGCTTCATAAGTCAGTTTGATTAAGACCATATAGCCTCCTCGGGAGAAAGCGGAGCCGCCCGGAATCACCACTTCCTCTGATTCAAGCCCATTTTCCTTTATGATTTTAGTGAATTCTTTCTTGATAATATCATACAATTTATTTCACCTATCCTCTTTACCTTCATAAACCCTTATCCTTCTCAGTTTTAATATCAAAAAAACCTCCTTACCTACCGTTAAATCCATATCCTCAAATATATGGTGAGGCATTTCAGCCAAAAGGTTATTTTCTTCTGCCTTAACCTTTAGCCTAACTGTCTCATCAGTAGAATTGATGCTGGTAATAACCCCTTTAAATCGGTTAACCTCTGGTCCGGGTGGTTTGGTATCAGAAATATATACATCTCGGGGAAACAGGGCAATTCTTTGAGCTGAATTCCCATCGTGAGGAACAATTATGGATAAACCACCACAACCAACCTCCATGACTCCCCGTCCCACACTGCGGCATGAGTCACAGTTCAGAATATTGGGGGCTCCGATAAAATCAGCGACCCTTTCATTGTTAGGGTAGAAAAACACCTCTTCCGGTGTAGCTACCTGTTCCACATGACCGTTATAGATTACGGCTATTCTATCAGCCACCTCCTCAGCTTCCATCAGGTCATGGGTTACATATATAGTGGTAATACCCAGCTCCTTTTGAAGCTGTCTTAGCTCAGTCCTCAAGTATTTGGAGGTTTGCACATCAAGACTGCTCAATGGTTCATCCAGAAGTAGAACCTTGGGTGACAGGGCAAGGGCTCTAGCCAAAGCCACCCGCTGTTTCTCACCACCACTTAGATGTTTAGGATAACGAGATGAAAGGTGTTTTATCTTCATAAACTGCAATAATTCTTCAACCTTGGCCTCTACTTTTTGTGGAGGTTCCCCTCTAGCTCTTAAGCCATAGGCTATATTGGAGGCGACATCAAGGTGGGGAAACAAGACCAAATCCTGAAACAGATAACCTATCCCTCTCTTACTGGTTGAGAGCTTATCCACAGGTAGATTATCAAAGAGCACCGACCCCCCATAGTCAACTAATCCGGCGATAATATTGAGCAGGGTAGTCTTTCCGGCACCATTTGGTCCTAATAGAACCAACAATTCTTTATCCAATACCTCCAGGTTAACATCCTGGCAAATATACTTGCTTATATTTTTAAGCTTTATAGATGGCATCTCATCTCCACTTAGTGGTGAGCTTCGCCTCCATATAGGCGAAGAACTTCTCAAAGGAAAGGCACATTACCGATAATACTATCAGACAAACTATGATGATGTCTATGCGGATAAGGCTTTCTGCTTTCATGAGCAAGGCTCCAATTCCAGTGGGAATTGCCACCATCTCGGCAGCTATTATCACTCGCCATGCCATTCCCGATTCTAACCTCAGCCCAGTGAATATATTTGGTATCGCCAGGGGTAAGACCACCGTAGTTAAAATCCTGGCATCTGATGCCCCTAATGTTCTTGCCGCCTGGATAAAATCCTTATCTACATTTCTGATGCCGGTAACGGTGTTATAGAGAACAGGGAAGAATGAGGCTATAAATATTATGGTGATTGGCAGTGCTTCACCTATCCCAAGCCAGAGCATTAACAGCGGTAGCCAACCCAGGGCAGGGATGGGGTAGAGGAGACTAATTATGGGATTCAGTGCCTTATTTATGATATCCCGCCACCCCATTATGATTCCCACCGCAATGCCAGCTACAGAGCCGGCACAGAAGCCAATGAGAACCCGGATTAGGCTGCTCAGAAAATTACGCCCCAGCACCCCGCTGGCAGTTAGATAATAGAATTCCTGCACCACAGTAGAAAAAGGGGGGAAGAAGAGATGACCCGGGAATAGATTCAGCCGGGCGACTATTTCCCATATCGCCAAAAATACGGCTACGGGCAATATCCCCCACCCCGGTTTAAGTTTCTTAAGCTTATTCACCATCAAGGAATCTCAAATCCAGAATATCCCCTGCATTGAAGCTACTCTTTATATAGCCTAGCTCTACCAAATAGTCTATTGTATCTTGAACTACTCCTGCGTCGATATTAGTGGCATATTCGATTCTGTCCATTGAGCGAGATATAACTTCGGGTGTTATTTCTAAATTCATGGTAATCTCTGCTTCCTTAGCGAGAAAGATTTTTTCTCCAGCAATTTGCAATTGCCTAGCCATGATTTCCGCTGTCTTATCTGGGTGCTCATTTATCCAAGCTGTGGCCCTTTGGGTAATTTTTACTAATCTTTTTACTAGCTCAGGATTGTCCGTTATAAGTCCGGTCCTAACTACCAAAACATCTCCCTGCATCCCAGGCCACAGGTCTTGACTCTTAATGAGCATAGGAAATCCTGAGAATTCAGCCATGGTTGCATGTTGCTCGGGAACAAATGCAGCATCCAGTCTCCCGGCAATTAAGGCAATGACCGCTTCTGATGGACTCATTCGCAGAATCGTTACGTTCTTAAGATGATATTTGTCTATCATAAGGTTAAGCAGGAGGTCAGTTACAGTGCCTTCCCTCAGACATCCAATGGTCTTGTTTTGCAAATCCTCGATCTCTTTTAGCTCTGGTCTTGCTACCAGGCCATAACCATACTTATGGATTCCTGCTATCACCTTTATAGACACTCCTCGAGCATAAGTCATAATAGCTGCTGTCAGCCCCATATAGCCAATTTGAATGTCTCCCCTGGCTAAAGCGGCAGCAACAACTGCCCCTGACTC
>SDBU01002216.1_pt1 | contig 26316 bp, 36 predicted proteins | sample 2277071 | NCBI WGS metagenome assembly SDBU01 (sample SAMN10397929, study PRJNA504765) | marine sediment metagenome | isolation source: marine sediment core GS08_GC12, 126 cmbsf | place: Arctic Ocean: Gakkel Ridge, Loki's castle | collected 2008
GATATATTTGTCATATTCTCCCGCCCTTCGATAAATATATAAACTCTGCCCATCTACTGCATCTCCCACATCTGCATTATCATAGAACATATAAATAGCATCATCGGCACTTATATCAAGAATACCATCAGTTAAGGTTGAACCTATTGATATGTCTGCATCTCTGAATTGTATTTCGCCAGTAGTATTAACTACCAAATCGCCGAAAGTCCCTGTGCCAACTGCTGTTATATCATTGTTGAACCTATGCCCCGTTGTCGCACCATAATCCATATAGCCATCGTTGAGAGAGTCTATGTATTCGTTGAGGTCTGTTTGCGTGAAGGCGACTTTGTTAGACGCAAGCAAAACTCCCGCACCAGTGACCCTAATTCCTTCCGTTCCTCTTGGAGCTAATATTATTGCGTTCTCAATAGTAGTAGGAGCAGTTCCATCTCCTACATTCGCCCCTGAAGTGATAATAAAATTCTCTTGGTCGTGATGTAAACTGCCCCATTGGTTGTTGGAAGCTCTGGGGTCTAAGTCTGAATGGATATAAATAGTTAGGTCTGTAACAAGGTCATGGTCATGGTCTCGGAAAACATTCGAGCCATTTGTAAAAATGAATTGATTGCCTACAGCATCATACACACCCCATGTCGCCTGGTCTAATGATGTTGATAATTGAAGTAATGTGGTTGTAGTGCCTCCCGTTTTGAATATATTTGTTCCGGCTGATGCGTTAAAAGTAACTGCACCATTATTGGCATTGAAAGTAGCTGCCTTTGCTGACGTAAAGGAAAAGCCTTCCTCTCTTGTTGCCATTGTTGTAAAGCCACTCGCAGCAACAATAAACTCAAATCCTGTTACCGCTGCCCCGCCACTTAACGCATTATTAGTGACTTGAAAATATGTGTTAGCACTACTCGACGAGACCGATAAGTCTCTGCCTGGACTCGCTGTTCCAACTCCCACCCTATGATTCACCGCATCCACTACTAAAGTATCGGTATCAGCGACCAGACCTGCACTGAAGGTCATAACCCCATCACCGGCGGTCATAGTATGGTCGGTATCGCAAACGTCAAATATCCATTGATTTGTCGTATTCGTACCGTCAGACCACGTTGTAGCATCAATCAAAGTCGAATCCCAACCAATAGTCGGGCCTGTCAATGTGATTGGGGCCGTTACTGCCAAATTCGTATCAGCGACAATATCTATTAACGAAAGCGAATCGCCAGTATGAGTATGCCCTGGGTTTTCACCGGAAGTGACATTTTGACCACTTACTACACCGGTAGTTGTAATTTTAGAAGTACCAAAATCAAATTCAGCATCACTTTCGTCCCAAATAATTGACCCATCATTTGTTAAGCTATTAAAAAATAAAGTAGTGTCAGTCGCAGTACCATCGCCGAGAACCAATTGCGTCCCCTGAATTTCCAAGTCACCTTCAATCAAAACATTGTCTTTTGAATTGGCGATAACATTCGCAAACAAAGTTATCGTAGTACCGAATCTGTGGAGTTGTGTAGTTGCAGAATCGAACTCGCTAAATGCTTGTAAAGTTGGATATCCTTCACCCTCTTCAATCTGCCATATCGTTGTAAAGTCCCAAATTGAGCCAGCAGTATCAAACGTGGCCTGGGCCTGCATTTGTACAGTAGTTTTCCCTCTTATGTCCGCAGCGTCACCAATGGAAGCTGTGGCCGTTTGATGTTCTGTTGGCGCATTGATAGTACCATTAGTAAGATTGTCAACAAATGTGGTCATGTTCACATCTGTTTCAAAATGGTTCTCGTTGAAGATTAAATATAAATTCGCACCGGCGTCAAATTTACCACCATCATCCGTCCAAACCGTTATTTCATCAGTGCCGATTTCAGAGTCCATTGTAGTTTGAATTACAGATTGAATATCATCGTAATCCATCGTTGCCGTACTTCCGTCAAAAATAATATCATAAGTACCGGAAGTGGCATTGCCTGTCATAGTGTATCTTTGAACTTCATTTTTGCCGTCACCGGCAGAAAGCGTTCCTGTCGTTTCATTGTCCCAGAAACAGTCAGTATAGGTTTCTGCTCTATCAAAACTTACACCTATAAACCCTCCTTTAGTTATCTGACCTCTGGATTCTTCAAAAAGATTCTTGGCACTTACCGCACCTGTTGTATAACAATTAGTAACAGTAAGACCCGCTCCCGTTTCTGTAACGTGACCTATTAACGCTCCAATCCCCGTAGAAAGAACAAGTCCAGAATCAGGGTAGGTGACACTTCCCCTGGCATAACAGTTTAAGATTTCTACGTCACCCCTGATAAAGCCTATAAGACTGCCCATATCGCCCACACCATTAGATGCACCAATCAAATTAATTACAGAGCCGCATCTTTGTACTATTGTATGATTTGAAGAATCATTGATTTTGCCTATCAGACCACCAACATCAGAGAATCCTGCCGAACCACAATCTATCTCGCCGGAAACATAACAATCCTGAATTATTGTAACCCCGATAATATCGCCAACTAAAGCACCAGAATCACTAAGAAAAGTAGGATATACCATTGAAACATTTTGCAAAACCACATCTTCTATTGTAACTCCACTAACATAACCAAATAATCCTTGACCTAAAACCAAACCTGTTTTTGTTATAGTTAAAAAAGTTATTATAAAACCATCGCCATCGAATGTACCTGTGAACCTATCTCCGGAAACCCCGACCGGCGTCCAAACGAATCCAGTTGCATCAATATCTCTGGCTAATTTATAGGACCCCGCCAAATTGGCGTCCATAGCCTGTAATTGGGTGACGTCATATATTAGAATAGGGTCAGCCACCGTGCCCGCTCCAGTTTGGTCGGGAGTTCTGAAAATTCCTACCCCGCCAAACAATGCAAGTCCGGCCCGGACCTTGCCCGTCGAATTAAAGTCGTGGGTCACTAAGTCCGTGTCACCGTTATCGTAGAGGATAACATCGTCAAGCCAGTTAACTAACTCAACGTGCTCAGGATCGTCTAAATGAAAGAACTCGTCTGTATCGCCACCCTGAATTGCAAACCACGTGGAGCTTAATGTATGGTCTAATATCCCTGCCAAATTGACATTGGCCCAATCGAAGTCCGTACCGTCACTAATGAGAATAAAATCGTTCGTTCCTATAGTCTTTTCCGCCCATTTAGGCGTTGCGTTACCATAAATAAGGGACCCTCTCGAAACACTGGCTGCTAAAATATCGCCATGCGTTGCAGATAGAATGTCATGTACGGTCGAAGCTAAACCATTAACGTCAGCAAAACTCAAAACACTGGACCCGTCCGTTATCATCGCCTGACTGGAAGTACCATCGGCAGCCGGCCATAAATAGTCAACGGTTTCGGACATTGAGTCGGAAGCTGCGATAGAGAACTTCTGGGAATTATTGTTCCAAATTACCTTATTGCCATCTTCTGATAGTTCATGGTCGCCAAAAATTCCAAAACATTGGCCAGTTAAGAACAACACCAAAACTAAGAACCATGTATTTTGTTTGCTTCTGTCCATGTTCCACTTATTCTTTTCTCGGTTACTAAATCGCCGTTATCGTTTACTCTTGTTCGCCAGTTACCATCTTGGTTTTTATCACTATTGCCAGGTGCAACTATTTCTGTTCGACTATCATTTACTCTTGTTAATAGAAAATTCACCCTGTTTGATATTCTGTTAAAAATCCTTCTTTCAACGAAAGATAATACTTTTGAAAAAAAACCTTCGAGATTCTCTCCTTCTCTGAAAGTCTTTCCAAAATTCTCTGTATCTTTCAAATACTCCATCAATTAAGCTTTCCACCTACATCTTGAAAGAAAGGAATTATCGCATGGATACGAGGCCGATTATTTGAGGCGTTATTAGTAATCTCTATCCTATGAAAATCAGCTATTGCGAACACATCAACTCTATGCCACGCCTTAACATCAGAACCCCTAACAGCAGTACAGGTTACAGTCTTAGTTTGAAATTCGGTAGTATCAGAATTGATATAACTCAACACATCGAAACTCGCATCCGAATCTACGTCTACGAGAAATAATATATAACCCAATTTGGCTTTATGTCCTTTTTCCGTATATGGATTCCACCTACCACCTATAGCTTCAAATTCAATATCAGAACCATCGTCAGAACCAGCACTATTCAACTGGAATATTTTGCCTAAATGGTTTCCCATTAAAGTAATAGGAAAACCAGATTCTCCCTGCCCTGCATTCCACGAATATTCTATATCCTCCCACGCTTCTAAAATATCGTCCCATGTTAAATCATTCTCGACATTTGAAAATCCCATTGTATGAATCGGAAGACTATAAGTAGCGAAATTATCGTCCTCGTAGTTTATTACTACCGCCCTGTCGGCATATACATTACCATCATCAGGCTGGTCAGAATCGTCCGAAGACGCATCTCCAGAAACATAGGACATCAAAATATGTTTTTCTTCGTCGAGTAAAAGACTGTTACTAAAAAATAGAGAATCCAAGTTCCATTCTAAAATAAAATCAGGAATCAAGGTATCCGCAGCCATAACATCTCTGCCATTGAACAACTGAATTCTCGCAGCGCCTACCGCAAACTGCCTGTCGTCTTGAGTAACAAGACTCATTTGCGCTACGGAACCCTCGGTCTCTGAAACTCTTTCCCATTCAAACGGATTATTAGAATCTCCCGTCCATATAAAACGCCATACGCTTCGCTCGAACCAAACATATAATTCATTGCCTATAAAACCTACTGCTTTAATCACATCGGAAGTCGGAGCATCTTTGAAATTAGCAGTCGGCCAGCTTTGCGGGTCTTTGATAGTAGACCATCTGGCACGCTGAAAATAATCCGTACCTTCCTCATTGGTACTAAATAAAACAACTCGTTCCTTAAATATAATTATCAAACGACACGAATTAACATCATTGACACCAGCCCTGGCAGAATCGAGTCCTATATCTATAGATAACTGCCTTAAATGCGTACCGTTATATATCTGAATTGCATTTTGATTATTAGTTATATAAGTAGTTTCACTTGAACCGTCATGGTCCCAGTTCTCAGACCAGAAGAAATCCGTATTGTCACCTGTAAAAGCTTCATCAGAATTCGCAGCTAAAGCATATCCGTATATATCTCCCGTATCTATAGTACCAGTGCTGTTTAATTGTTCCCCTGTTTGAAAAGTGCCGGTTACAGTGCCTTTAACGAAAACAAACGTCCCAAAGGCCGAACCGCTGCCAAAAACACCGTAATCAGCTATTGCACCGCCCGAAGCAAGTGTTGCCGATGCCCCACTGGCTACGCCATTTATCGCTACACCAGCACCGGGTTGCGTATCCTGATTAGCGTCTATGCCATTGGTAGGTTTGAATCTTATTTTATTTTTGGTCAAATCCGAAAATGCTTCCTGACTTGCAATTGTCCCCGAATCTACAACCGTATCGGATGCTGCGTGTTCTATGTCAAAAGTATTCGCCGTTTCGGCTTCAATTCTGTATGTTCCATTCCAATCGGAATCCCCTGTTATTGTTATAATTTCATCGTCGGAAAAACTATGAGCAGTCGAAGTAAATCTGACCTGATTCGGACTTCCACCCAAATCCGCTACTACCGTTAACACTTTATTTACTGGCCTACCTGATACGTATTCATTTATTCTGGTCTTATCTGCTGCAAGAAGATTCTCGGTACTTCCCGACAGATGATTAAATATCCCAACGACCGGATTCGTAGAAAATGTTGGATTAAGAGTTGCAGTATCAATTTTGAGTATCTGGCCATACAATGAATACCCTCTACGCTTCTCAAGCACACCTCTTTTGATATGACAATTACTTAACGTTTCAAAGGCGTCCTGTGGAGCCAACCAGGGGTCTCTGCGCAAGTATTTTCCAGTTTTCATGTCAAGAATAGAAAAAGGTGTATATGACATATTGTTTACTGTTTTACAAGACCTCCAGTTCCGATAGGAACCCAATAAATAGAAGCAGGTACATCTGTTTGTATTGTTATTTGAAAATAATCATCTTTTAGAATAGGAACTGTCATTACGTTTCTTCCTAAATCATCTGATGACCTTGCTATAATAGTTGATGGTGTTGCACTTGAATCAGAAAGTATCTTTGTCTCTCTCCTATTATCTTGGTCTCCAGTATTAACTGTAAGAAAACCATCAGACTGTGCTTTGTATATTTCTGTATGGGCAAGTGCACCACTTGCTGTATCGACAGTTGTTCTCGCTCCAAAAATACTCGCTGTTGCTTGTGTAACAAGGGAGGCTTCAGTATAAGCCTTAATACTTTGCTGGCTCGCTACCTTATCAGCGGCACCAGAAGCCATATCATCTTCGTCGAGAAAACCACCATTATTCGTTTCATAAGTGGTTGGGTCTATATTCCCAGTAACGTCAAGAGTACCAGCTACAACAGTATTTCCCGTTGCTCCTGCAACAGTAAATTTATCTGTATTAACTGCGAAATCACTCGTAACACCTAAAGTGTCCAAAAAGACCCTTGCTGAAGCGAGTAAAGTAGCAATAATTTCCGTTGAAACAGGTGTCCACGTAGGCGATGTTGCGGTAAGAACATTGAATTGATTATCTGGAGATGCGTTTGAATCAAACCATAACGAACCTAAATCCTGAGAAGTGAACGCAGTTCCATCTACTCTTGTCGCTGGTTCTGAATCCTGAAAATATGCCCTGGCGGAACCTTTTTTATGATGTGCCTGGTCGGCAACAGTACCGCCTGTAGAAAACTCATGCTCCCTATTCAAAGCTGCTTCCAAGGCAGACCAATTAGTAAGTATTTCAGGATTAGAACTTCTAAGCGATGTAGACGAAGCTGGTTTATCTTTATCGTAAGCCATTATCAATCTCCATACAAAACAACGTCTATTGTAATTCCACTTGAACCTGGGTCACCGGATAAATTAGCATTTATAGTTATCGTATCAGTAACCAAAACGGCCAAAGGCAAATCAGTAGCACTTTCCGTCATGAAATGCTGAACAACAGGAGCGGATTCTGTATTCTCAGCTATTGTCTCCGTAGTAAATAAGACCGAACCATTGTCATCTATAATATCAATAGTTGCGGTTTTGTTGCCGGTATTGTCGTTTATTCCAACTGTTATTTGCCTTATAGTGCCATTGAGATTGATAGTGGTACTTACATCATTGGCATCTCCACTAACTCTGGTCAATTGAGCAACCTCTACCCTGAATACCGGTTCGCCCTGGTTCTGATTAAAACCTCTCCTGTCGAAACTGGCTGCATAAACAAAAGCAGTTAAAGCTAAAATGATTATTACTATAATCTTTTTCATTAGAAACTCCTTTGAACTACTTGCCCTAAAAGTCTTTTAATTTTGTCTGACCTAATTGAAGACATATACTTATTAGCTACTACTGCAACACTCTTGGCGGCATTATCCTCGCCGTTACGTTCGAGAAATATTAGAGCAGACCACGCAGCTATAACAGGCCCCCATTTAGCATCGTCCGGAACCGCATTGTCATCAGCAAAAGCTGTAGGTCTATCCGCAATGGAAAGTGCTTCAAGTTGGTAAATATCGTTAGGTTTTGGTTTTACATATAGATTTGAACCGAATAATAATACTGAAGTCGGTTCAGCTCTGTTCTCGAACTTACCGTCTGTAAATGTAGCTGTTACATTAGATGCGTTAAGAGCCGTAGTATCAGGTGTAAACACACCATCCGACTTCATTACTGTTACATAACCCATATACGCAGAATCAGCATCTGCTGTACTTAACGCATCAAGGGCTATCCTCGGTGTTGCGTAGCCAGTACCATTCGCCCCTGAGGCGGCAACAGTAATTGTTCCACTTACATTTATCTTTAACGACCATGCACCGTACAAACCAGAAGGAACAGCATCTCCGGTCAAGGCTACTTCACTCGACGATTTAGAATAGGATTTGCTTTGAATCTCGTAATCAAAATCACTGTGTTTAACTTTTGCAGTATCACTCGTTCCTATAACAAGGGTCGGGTCAGTAATAAATTGCTCATCCCTAAACTGGCCATGCAAAGTAGTTCTTGCACCGTGGAAATGGCCGTGCAAAAACTGATGATGATGGTCATGTACGCCAAAGAACAACTCCCTGTCTCTATAAAGAATAATCTCTCTACCATTTATCGTAACAGGGTCATCCAGTCGGTCTATATTCTCACCGAGAGAATAAACCCCATCGTCCGTAGCTGATAACGCCTGAATAAAAAACACATCGAACTTATCTACTCTGGCGTCGTGAGAAAAATGGTTTACGTAGTAGTCGTTAAGCTCTTTATTGGCATTAACATCTGAAATCTGACTGGTAGATGGTCGTCCAGTCAGTTCTCTGAACAAGGCTCTGATTTCAGACAGTTTCCATGTTTTAACATCGGCCATTATTTATCCTTGTCTTTTTTGTCATCCTTGTCCTTTTTGTCCTTCAAGAACTTTTTTAGAGACTTACCTTCGGCTCTGGCCGCTTTGATGTCTTTTCTCTTGAGTTGATGTCCCTGACCGGATTTCCGTCCACGCATAAATAACCTCAAAGAAAGGGTGAGGTATAAAATTTAATATACCCCACCCTTATTAGGTTTACGGATTCTGATCTGTCCAAGTACCTGTCTCGGAAATTACAATCCAGTTCGTCGTATCGACGGCGATTATATGCAACATTTCACCAACTGCGTCTGCTACATAGTAATCACCAGCACCCAATGCCGTTCCACCAGAATTGATATTATCAGCACCTTGTGGAGTAATCTGCATTTCCTGGGCTGCCATAACTACGAAGATATACTCCAAGCCAGCAACAGCATTAGGAAGTTGCCAAGTATCAGCGCCATTAGCACCAAGATTGGTTAATACAGTCCCCGATTCGGTAATAGCAACTGCATGTGGCTCAGTATCATTCGTTATGGTTCTTAGAAAACCACCAAGAGTAGCAGTACCATCGCCTGTAAAAGCGTCACTGGTAGTAATGCCACCAGCAGCAATTAAATCTAAAACGCTTGCGGCATCAATCGTAATATCTCCGTTAGTTCCACCGTCAGCGTTTAATTGAATCCCACCATCAGTTGTCTTGAACACGATAGCAAAACCAGCAACTATTCCTGTAGCGTCAACTTTGAACTGGTCTGCCGCTGGGTTGGTAAGCGTAATAACGACATGATTCACATCAATAGTCATAGCGTCATCAGCGTCAATATCAATGTCACCATTGGCTACACCATCGACGTCTATTTGCAATCCGCCGTTTGTCGTTTCAAGAATAATAGCGTTACCGGCAACTACTCCTGTAGCGTCTACGTGAAACTGACTGGCAACAGCATCGTCTGTAGTAATAACAATATCACCAGCATCAATTGTAATAGCATCTCCAGCGTTGATGTCAATGTCACCGACAGCATCGGAAGTCGTTAATTCAATTGCGTTTACACCTTGACCTGCGGAAGTAATGATAATACTCGAATCGTTACCGCCAATCTGGGAAATAGTCAAGTCTTCACCAGCTTCACTTGATGTTACTGTGATATTTGAAGAATCAGTAAAATCAAAACTAAGTGCATCAACATCAATAGTAAGATTGGCAGCCGTACCAGTACCAGTAAGAGTCATAGCACCAGTGCCATAATTTATATCGACACCGCCAGCCGCATTTGAGGCATTTAGGAGAATCGAATCAGCACCAACTTCATCACTATCTATATCAATACCGCCAGTCACATTAAGAATATACTCATCGCCAACTGTAACGGTGTAATCTCCAGTAGATGCACCAGTAGCAGTAAGCACAATAGGGCCAGCGGCGGCCACTGCATCAATACCACCTGCTGAGTCAATTTCAATACCGTCAGCAGTTGTGTCTGCAGATGTAATTTGAATCTGACCAGAAGCGTTAGAAGTTGCAATATTGATAGCAAGGTCGGTGGCCTGACTGGAAGTAATATTAACAGCAGTATTCGATGCAAGTGTAAGGTCTTCAGCGCCGGCAGCACCAGTAACAGTCAATGTCATTCCACCAGCAGACGTTGAAAGCGCAATGGCATCTTCTTGTGTACCGGACGATTGAATAAGCAACCGTGTGTCTTGAGCACCAGTAACCGAAATTGTTAAATCATCCGTACCATCAGACGCTAATGAGATAGAAGAATCTTCGGCATCAAAAGCAATCGTTCCTACACCAGAAAGGTCATCAACTGCGCCCATTGCAAGCTCAACAACACCCGTAGTCGATTTTAGACCAATGGCGTTTGAAGAAGCATCCATATCGAAGATAAAATCTTCGCCACCATCTTCAGCAAAGTTAATCTCTGAATCGGTAGTATTGGTAATAGTTTCCGCAGAACTCAAGGTAATATCACCAATAAATGAACCTACTGTTAAAGCTCCGGTAACATCCAAAGTGCCTGCAAAAACACCATCTCCATCATCATCAACAGTAAATAATGCAGTATTTGTAACCTGTGTACCTTTAGCTACACCAAATACCTGCTGGCCAGCAGTTGGCGATGTTCCAACAATAATCTCATATAGCGGGTCGGTAATCGCACCTGCTGTAGTTGCTGCCGAAAGCCATATAAGCTGGTCGTCTTCTGAATCATCGAAATTGACCGTCCAATCAGCTTCAGTACCAAAAGCAGCACTTTGGTCATTAGCAAATTCTAAGTTGGTATCATCCCAAATAATAGTTGTAATAGCACCAAACGCACCGCCGTTGTTATATTGCATCTGCGTATCAGAGCCAGCCGGAGTTGTACCAGCACCGGCAGTCAAATCTACTAATGTAGAAGCATTACGCAAAAACAATTTGTCCGTATCACTATCGTAATAGACAGTACCTTCCGTAGTGCCAACAATAGCAGTAACAGGTGTAAATAACATCTGGTTCGCAGTTGGGACAATCGTAACGAAATCCATACTGACTACACCCGTACCACTTGACAGATTAACTGCATCCGTAGCAAACGTCCAAATTAGCTCTTCATCGTTTTCATTCCATTCAAAAGCATTATTAGTAGCGTTGTCAATTGTGAGTCCGTTGGAAAACGTGAACGTACCACCTGCAAAACTTAGCCTTTCACGAAGGATAGTAACTAATGTATTATCGTTAGTCACATTGTTAAAGGTGATTTGCTGGAATTCACCAAACACTGTCGAACACAACATGAGGCAAATAACTACCATTAAAACCGTTTTTGCCAGGAAACCCTTTCTTTTTTTAATTGGCTTCCCAGCAGATTTCTTGCTGTTCGCATCAAGAAACAGTACCTTGTTTTCTACCAAATTGAGATTGTCAATAAGTTTGTTTAGAACTACATTAACTTCGTCAAAAGTATCTGTTTCCTGATATGTAACATTTTTTAGCATAATAATCTCCTTTTACTACATAGTCGGGATTGTTAATGAAGATAATATCTTCTCGTCAAGAACTACACCAAAAGAAGAATCATCGGGAGCATCACCGAGAACCTCGAACAGGAACCGTTGCTTACGACTTACCGGCACAGACTTTTCCATATAACTGTCTATCGCCACAGATTGAGGATTGGCCACCATTTTCTTGTCGTAAACAGGAACAGAAGCGACTTTACGGAGGTTCCCAATAAGCCATTCGGGTAAAACATGAATTTTTTCAGGCCATAGATGGAACCAATATTTACCACCACAACAAAAAGAAACATCCATATCTTCCTGTTCTCTGTTATGGAAAACCGCATAAACTTTTTTGCTCTTTTCGATAGCAATAGTTTCAGGTGACGGTTTGGGTTCTTTTATCATCATATTGAGTTTCTTCTTAAGCTTGATAATATCAGTCAATGTCGGCTTTTCAGGAACGACAATATTGATACCGCGAATAGATGCTTCAGCCCGAATCTCTGCAATGTCACGCTTCATTTTGGACTGATCCTGCAATCTCAATCTCGCACTTTCTTCCATCTCGACAGTTCTTCTTATAGCTTCTGTTTCAATCGTCTCTCGAAGTTTGTCTTCTGGAATGTTCTTTGGGACATTGAGTTTGAGTTTCTCAGCCAGTTCCAATAATTCTTCTTTTGTTTTTGTTAATAGTTCCATTTCTTTACCTTTCTAATTTGTTTAGGTTTTTCTCTAAGACCAATCGGGGTCGACACCGCCTGCCCAACCATCAACATCGCCGTGATTAATTGAATCGTGCGCCCTGATTGCCAAGTAATACATTTCTTGACCATCAGTATTGAGTGCAGAAGCAACACTAATACCCTGATAACCACCTCGGAAAGTTGGAGTATTTACTTTTTCCCAGATAGCATTACTGTCTACGACTTGGCCACCAATTGCGCTCGGCCATACAGGTTCAGCCGCACCCGTATTACCATCTGCCGATCCAACGTTTTCAAAAATGGCGTCCCTATCAGTTACGCCGCCTGTGTCGTCAAGAGCACCTACGGTAGGTTTCGCATAAGAACCAGGCGCTGTTGCTGTACGCACATCAACAGCCGTAGTAGCGTTCCATTCCGAAAGTTCCCCTGCATCAAAACCACTGGCAGGTTGTTGCGAACCGGTGTCAAAAGCCGTTATTCCGGCCCCATCGCCTAAATCAGTAGTCGTACCACCATTGGCAGTCTGGATACCTTCCTGCGAACCAGATGCATCATCACTTTCCATTCTTCGCCACCATTCATAAAAATTGGTGTTAGTACCATCTCTGTTAGCAAGTCTGATGTAATCAGGAATATAACCTATTGGCAAAAAAACCTCACCATCATCTTGCTTGTAATGTCCAACTCTAATTCCATTATCCATTTGTTTTTTCCTTTCCTGGTAAAATTAAGCCGAGATTGAAGACTTCAAGTTGTGTCCGAAATTGTCATTAAGGATTCTTGACGCATAATTCTGAATCCACCCTAAAAGCGAGAATCTTCGCAGTCCTGAACCTGTTTTGTCAGCCGGAGTAAATACCAGAGGCCCATCGGCGGTATTGCCCTTAATCTTGACATTGCCGAAAAATTCTTTGGCCATTATGATGTTGCTGTACAATACAGGAGATGAAGTGTCTTTCGGTGCTTTGGTTGTCAAGAGCCATCGAACGTCGCCAGTAGAACCGAATTCGTGCTCCATAATCGGGCCTTGGTCAGAGTAGGAACTTACATGTTTGAACCCCGAAACAGCCTCCAATCTCGGTCTATTGGCAACGTGACCTATAGCAATGTAAGCAGCCCTGATAGGGGACGTACTTATCTTTGCTGAAGCTGGAATCGTTGGCTTAAACTTCATAGAGTCCTGGCCTTCGAGATTTGTTACGACAGTATCAATGTCCACTTTATTGAGAAACGTCCCTGTCGGCGTGCCATTTGCAGCAGTCGTAGTCGAAGCCGTTCCGTCGAGTACGTCTCTTGTGAGCGAGTCCAGACTTGAACGCATATTGTCCAACATAACGTTGGCCATTTGCTGATTGTCATCGGTAAGACCTGTGAAGTCTCGCCACGAAGCTATCTTAATTAAAGCACCGTATTCTTTTAGTTTCGCAGTAATATCGGTCTTTGACAGTAACAACGGATTGGGGTCTTCATCTTCTGTCAATGGTGTTAACTGGTCTACTAAATTCGACCATCTTCGCCACTTGTTTACATCGCCTTCGTGTTGTGGCATTGTTACGTCAAGGCCAAATTGCTGATACAAAAAAGCAGGTAATACACGAGTAAGAACCATCCTCTGGTAATGAATATTTACCGGATGGTCTATCTGTGTAGTTGTGATTACTTTACCCATTCTATTTATCCTTTCTAATTAAGTTCACCATCCGCCACTCGCCTCTCGTTTTCAAGTTGCTCTTCCATAGTTATTACGCCCGTAGCTTTGTTCGATATAGCACCGCCTGCGGCGGCAGCACCAGAGACAGGAGCTAATTTAGTATCTATACCCTGTTGTTTTAGATGCTCTTCCTGTACCGTATTTTGCTTCTGTAATTCAGTAAGTTTCCGTTCGTTCATAACTATTTCATAAGCACCCTGAGAACTTGAATAAGCAGCGGTGGTCAAATATGGTTTTTTATTTAGTATTGTCAATATTTCCGCAGTAGGTTGAATTTGTCTTGTAATCGGATTACGCAGACCCACTACTGCACCAAAATCGGCATGAGAGCTTTCAAACTGCTGGTTCGCAAAAGCGGAGGCTGATTGCTGGTTCTGCCGCTGAGTTATATCGCCCATACGAGCATAAAGTTTACCACGCTGGTTTTCGTCAATGTATTCCTCGCCAGTTAATCCTAAATCAGCCTTTGCCTGGTCGTAAACCGATACAGGCTGCTGAGTTTGCTGTTGAATAGGTTGTTGATTGGACTGCAATAGAAGCATCTGGTCTTGCAGCAACTTTTCCCGTTCTTCAGCGGCTTTTCTTGCCTCGTTTGCTTTTTTGAACTCTTCATACTTAACAGTTTTCGTTCCTTCATCATCGCCGTCTGCAAGTGTTTCAACCTGCTTCCCAGTGACCGACTGATTTAGGTCTGGTTCAACGACCACTTGAACCTTGTTTAGGTCTGGGTCAGCGACCGACTGACTCTTGTTTAGGTCTTTGTTTACTTCTTCCATTTTATTTCTCCAATAAAAAAACCCCTGAATACAAGTTACACACTTGTACTCAGAGGTCGTTTTGTACGAGTACTCTAAACTTATTTAGTTGTTAACTTTTACTTATCGAGAATTGATACTCCGTCACCTGCTGCTTGAAGTATCTTGCCTATTCTCATTCGTGCATCTTCAAGATGTCTATAAGCCAACATTATATTGGCTTTCATTTCTTCATGTTGATTATCGTAGGTCTCTTGACTATTAAAAACTGGATTTTTTAACAGTCGAAAAACCCGCTCGCCTTCTTTCTTGATACTTACTCGCATACTATTACAAATAGCTTCAATGTTCATTATTTCTTCTGTTGTACTCATTTTTTACTCCTTTTTAGTTTTTTTTCTGGTTACCTGTTCGGGTCCTCTAATACAGTTAGCCGACTATCAAGCTGTTTTATCGCCTTTGCCTGACGGTTAATAACCTCAATAGATAACAAGGCAACGGCGGACTGATGAGAGTCAATACCATCACCATATTTTTCCACCCAAACAGTCCATACATCCGCATTTGGCTTCGGCAATAGCTCCTGCGAGCTTGACTTTTGAATCGTTCCACAGCCAATCACAAACAATAATAGCAATAGTACAATAAATTTCTTCATCTTAGTTCCTTTCTCTATTTGTTAGGGTTTATTCTGTTGGTTAAGGGCCCGTAAGGCTCCATCATATGCAAATTGTTCTAATACAGTTAATGGTCTTGTTAAGGCTAATGCTCTAAATTGATTAGATAATATTTCGGGCCAATCTATCGGCTCAAAGCCATTTCCCAATCTTTGGTTTGCCATACCCTGAAAATCACATACATCACCTATCTGTTCGCCTAACAAACTTTCAAGTAGCCCCATAACCATTTCTGCCCCTTATTTTTTAGATTTTATTCCAATGGATAAGGCCGAGGAATTATCTTCGACTCTTCCACACCATAATTCATACTAACATCCTTGCGGCCCGGCTTCAAATTAAATCGGAAAAATACGTTTCCGTGCATATCAGGAAACATCTTCTGTATCTGGCAACCTATTTCAGCAAGTTTTCTATTCTGTTCAAGTGTCACTTTTTCTTGCCTTTCTTTTCCATTATTGGCATTATAGCCGTAGCAACATCGTTAACAACATCTGTAAATTCCTGGTGGGACATTACAATCTTTATATCGTCATTAGATGCTTGGTAATGCACTTTGCGCTCACAACAAACTAATTCTATTACTTCGTGAAGATAATCTCCGAACTTACGTTCATCAGATTTCCACTTAGTACCTACCCAGATTTTTCTCGTATCAGTACGACCCCAACTATTATATGATTTTCTACCAATGGAAACTGAATATGTATGACCACAAATTTTTACTTTTTTAGGTAAATTCATTATTTCTTCTTCCTTTTTTGAGTTTTCTAAGCCTTACCGGCATCCTTTTTTTGCCTTATATGAATATTACCATATTTGTCCCGTTTCCATTCCAAATCAGAAACCTTACAACCTTTATTTCCAGCAACCATTTTCAAAATAGCATTGACTTCATTCATCTTTTCTGCTTGTGTTCGTGTATCAGGTTTTTGTTCGGTTATTGGTATCACGATTTCGCCTCCGCCTTTATATTCTGCTGGCCTATGGACTCCAAACTAATGACCGTATCCACCAACTCAAAGAACCGGCCTACAGTCATATCGTTTATCTCAGCAGCTACTTTAACCCTGTTCAAAGCAGCGTCAGTCTGGTTCTCCACCGCCTGACTCCTGCGTTCCTCGGCAATACCACGATTGGCTAAAACATTACCCTTGACAAGTTCGAGATTTACCGCCTCCTGGGCCTGTTGGAGTTTCTGGGCCTGCTGTTGGGCCTGTGCCTCTTTCTGCTCGGCCCTCTGAATTATCTGTATCAATTCCGGTTTAAATGGTGTCGGTGAATATTTTGCAACTTCAGCCAATGGTATTTTATGAGCTTCTTTCGGGAACGCCTGTCTCAAAGATAAAAGTTGCAAGAAGAATAATTCCTGCTGACTTTCAGTTAATAATCCTTCGATTGGAGAACAGTCAAACCTCGTCAGGTTCTTCTCGTAAAATCCCTGTACGGGTTGCTCGTTGATTATTTGAGTTATTTTTTGAGGTGGATAGTTTATTTGTACCAACCTAACTATCTTTATACCAAACTGTCTTTTGGCTTGTCTAAATCCCTGGAACATTCCACCAAAAATGGTAAGAGCCTGTCCTGTACGATGCTTGGCTAAAATCGCAGGGACATCCTTATCATCAGTACCAAAAATTTCCTGATTCAGACCGCCCGTCTCCGTCTCCGCCTTATCAGTCATTTCCAAAGCGGCGAAAAGACCAGCAGGAACGTCCGAAGCTGGCATCTGCTTGAATACGTCCTCTAACCTCTTTTCATCAGGATAGTCGTCAGTTACTTGTAGATTAACGCCCTGGCCGGACTTATAAGCATCTTCCGGATTCCTTAAATATTTACTCCTTGTTACCCTTACTGCATGTGCCTGACTTTCAATAATATCGTATATCTGGTTGGTTCTGCGGTTCAAAGCCCTTTGCGGGTCTCTTAACTTACGAACATGACTCTGTAATTTAAGTTCATCACGTGGACATTCGGCACACCAGTCACCATGTACCCATATAAGATTGTAATCGTCCAAACCTAAAGGATTCGGGCCGTCAAAAACCATGCGGTTATTTACGAATATAGTTAATTTGATAATGTCTTTAGGTTTACTGAATTTCGATAAGGCGGGAGCGCCATTGTCTTGCTTTAACTCTTCTATCATTTGTTTAGCTGCGCCAATATCACCATTTGCAAATTTTGCCGAAAAGTCCTTTAATGGTATCTCCTGACCGCTAACTCTCGAAATTACCGTTTCCTCAAATTTAGTCTCCCTGCGCCACCATTCCTCCATTAACACTCTATTGGCCCGGTTCTGTAAAACAGGGTCTTGTAAAAAATCCCACCTGCTTACGTTAGTTAAAGGTTTAATCTCATCCAAGTCGTCGGAATTCGTCGGCAATAAAAACTTTATCCTTTTCTCGTCAATCCAACGCCCTATCGCAATATCCCCGCAATCCGATAAATCATCCTTAGTCAGACCTGGATTTAATAGAAACTGGTTCCAGCCCAAACGTGAAAACTGTAAATCACCGTTCCTATCACGCCATATTTCAATTAAGTTAGAACCCTGTACTAAAGGCCCCCATTTGAAAGCCTCGCTAAGAACATTATAGCCATTGGCCATTACCATAAGGCTCATCAGAACACTGGTATGCTGCGAACAAGCCTTGTCCTCGCCGGAAGGTTTGCCCTGTGGGCCTATTTGTAGTATGTGTCTGTTCCTTATCTCGTAACCATGCAGCAAATTTACCTGACGGCCTATCTTATCCAGAGTATATAGTTCCCTATTCTGTAACTCAGCAGTTTTGGCTTCGTCAGCAGTGTGCTGGGCACGAAAGAAAAAGTCAAGGTCTAACATACCTTGCTTTAATTGACGTTCCCAGCCAGTACGCTTTATTTCAAAAGCCTCGTCATAATCAGATTTTAGCTCTTCAGCTTTAGCCATTTTATCCTGCCCTACTATATTTTTTAGACCACTTTTCAATATCTTCGTCCGAAACACTTTTAGAAACACCACAAAGACCCTTACTGACCGCTTGGGCGAGTTCTTTGAACGAAGATGCCGGATGCGAAGCCCAGTCATGTAAAGGTTTTTCGAGATAAATCCTTAGCTCTTCATTGTATTCCCTGCGGTAATGTTGTAAGGCTTCTAATCCCAATTCGCACTTCTTTTCATCGAACCAACATCTGGGTAAGATATTTATTACGTTATTTATAGCAAAATCAAGGTTCTGGACACGGGGTAAGGTGATAACATCGTATTCTAAATCCTTCAAAGACTTACTTAAAGTCGTACCAGCTACCATTTCCCGCTTATTCGCATCGTGAGGTAAAAAAAGACGACCGTACTTGTAACCGAAATCACGCCTCCTGCGGTCGAAAACATCTACATAATGCTTTATGGGTTTACCAGTGTTCTCGTAGTAATCAATGACATTAACCTTTTGACCTAAGAGCTGAAAGAACCATACCGCAGTACAATCAAATCCTACGTCAAAAGCTAAATTAACCCTAACAGAAGAATCGTGATGAACCGTACCTATCTGGTTAGTCTTTCGGAGTTGATTCAACGAATCGGCGTAATAACATGCGTCCAAATCGACCTCATCATGGCAATTCATTACATATTGATGAAATTTGGCAGGTGAATCTATCTCCATTCGCCTTAAATCGGCTATGAAATCAGATGGTAAATTAGCCTTGTTGTCAAAAGAGTTGGCCTGAACACACGAAAAACCGTCGACAGGACTCTTAATAAACATCTTCCACGCCCAATTATGACCATTAGCATTGCATATCGTCATTATCTGTCTCAAGGGTTCGTTATGCATTCTCTGTAAAAAATCGTAAATCGGAACATTCGCCTTTTTAAACGACTCCACTATCATTGACCAATACTCCTCATCCACCTCTAATTCACGCCTCAAACGACCCCTAAGAAGTTGAAACTGCGTGTCAGTAGGGAATTCATCACCCTGTTCAATGTACGCCCAACCTATATTGATGTTCTGCAAACCACTCAATTCCTTGGCGTGACGGAATAAAGTTATACTACCGTTTGAATAATGAGCCTCTTTAGTGCCTTGAGGAACGTGCTTGCCGGTGTACTTAGTGAAATCCTTCATCGTAGAGTCACGAAGGTCGGTAAACTTGTTCCTGACTACCAAACCTAAATTGTTCCTGTAAAAACGGTTCAATAAATCGCCCTTCAATAAAGCCCACATCGTCTTACCCGTGCCCCAACCAGCTATAAACGCCGGAAAACGGTTGATAGCAGTGTAAAATTCGCCCTGACAAGGCTCGTATTCAAAATTTAGTACCTTAGTTCCCATAATTATTGCGCAAATATCATAGATGTTGCTATATTACCCAAGTCAAAAGATTCAGTTACCTTAACGCCTTTACGCCCTATTTACCCCAAAAATCTGTAGTGCATTTCCATACAACTCTTGCCGCTTCTTTAAGGTCGCCGTCTTTTGTCTTTATATAGAGGCAATCGTTTGAATCAATAGCCAGCTCCACATCGTTCGAATCGATTAAACTAAAGACAAGCATGCGGACATTCGGGTCTCTATTCTCAAATTTAGATTCAACTACCCACAAAGACGGGGTAGTATTAACATCAACTGTTTCCACCAACTCAGGTGAACCATCCGTTATGCCAATGATAGAAAAACCTAAATACGCAAGGATGACTACCCCTGTCGCAATTGATAAAACGGTTAAACCAGCAATAACTCTTGTTTTAAGCATTGCAAATCCTCTCGATTTCTGGCGTTGTACTACTGTATGTTACTTTTAATTTAATTCAATTCATTGCTTAGGCATTGTATAAAATTGCGTTTTCATCCTTTTTCGGATTTTTCTCTTAATCTTTTTGAAGAAACTACAATGGAAAAATGGTTTTACTATAGGAAATCGGCCTTCTGTATTAGGCGGATTCAAATGACAATTGCCCATTTCTGAAATTGAATCCTCTGGCAACGGCATAAATCCTGCAAAACGACGATGATGACAGTTGATGCAAATGCGTTCTTTTTCGGCTTGTTTATTAGTCATATCAACCCTTTGCGACCGCCAGTATATCCTCGTCATCCACGCCTTTAAGTTTGGTCCTATGGCGCCTCTGCCGCTCTCTCCTTGCAGTTTCGATACATAGCATACATTGGGCAGTGCTATCCAAATCATGATCCACACTGAACGGCATCCATAGCACTTTCACCCACACATGGCACTTTGGACATCGAACAAGAGGTTTTTCATCTTTGTGATACTTCTCAATGTGCTCCTGCATTTCAGAGTCGCTTTTATCACAACTTGGTTTTTTGTTTATATCCTTCTTTGAAAATTGCAGCATCCTCAACCATTCCGCAGCAAGCCCTTGCTGCAAAAGCGTGCCAGAACGCATCAAAAACCTTAAAGTATCTTCTTCCATTTCTCCTATTGGATTAATCATTACCTATACTCCTTGTCCGAAATTCAAACAGGCCCTGTAGTTACAGGGACAGATCATACTACTCTCGCCAATCTCCAAAAGGACGCATACCCCTCTTATCTTACCCACCCCCTCGGCTTTGGCTGAACTATCTATCATAACTGTTTAACCTTACTCGACTTAGCCCATGCTTGTTCAAGCTCCGACATCGCTCTTATCGGGGAGCCCAGCGAGCCTGCTGTGACCTTACCTGTCACGCCCTCGACCACTAAACCCTTAGTCCTCTCGCTCCTGTACGTCCAAGGTAAGCTATTGCGTATTGCTGTTATGTAGCCATACAAATCTGCCAGCTCGTCCTCGTTCTTGTCGGGCGATAGTCTACTCATTGCCTTAACCCCTTACGACTTAGCTGCATCTCTTTGGTCAAGGGCTCAGTGTGTTTTGTGCTTGGCCGGGTCTCAAATATCATTGGTACAAACGTACCAGGTATCACCGTGCTTGTGCTTGGCCGGGTCAAGAATATTACTGGTATACCCGTGAGTGGCCCGGGTATCACCGATGAGTCTGTCTTTGTGATACCTTGCTTACGTTTACGTTTGTGATACCTTTGCATAGCAGCCTTCACGGCCTCTCTCTGCCTGTCCTTATCCTTATAGCTCATCAATAACCTCACTTTCCACCCTCTTAAGGGGGTCTGGAACCTTCGGCGAAATGATTATAACCGTCTTTTCACCACCCCCAGCGTCCTTATCCATGCCGTAGAGCCTCGCTTTGCCCGTTACAGCACTTACAGCGGCTGAAGGCTGGTTGATACGCATACCTAATAGTCGAGCCTCCTCATATTCTGTCCGTGCTTGGTCAATCGAAAATCCTGTTTTAGCTGCTTGAACAGCCTGGATACGTCTTATTGCTTGCTTCACGAACATATTATCATATAATTTCAGTCCTATTTTCTCAGCATAACTTTGTTTATATCCCATACTTAGCAATGCTAAGACTTTTTGAAATCCATTCGTACAATATTCTGCTGCTATTGCTTGCGCTTTTTCTTTACTTAGTCTGTTAGGCATTACTACTTAATCCTATAGGGAATTCAGGGCGGTTCGCAGATTTATGCATCGTGTGTGTGCGTGTGTTACGTTCCGCCCTGTTTTTCCATCCACTTAAATTACGATAATTCTCGAACCAGCCTCCAAAGCCTGCCTTATTTATTTCTCCACGCTTAGCATCTGGTCTATTACTTTTTGCTGTTGCCTGTCCGGGTCTGGGCGTTGTGTTGTTTTCAGCATCCGAGACGGTAGCGGACGATGAGCAGCTAAACAATCTTCTGAGCTTAGAGGAATGTCCATAGTTCCAACTTTACCATTCAAAACAGTATCAACCGGAGTAGCGCATGACATTGGGTCTAATGCCCATGCCAACGCCTGCTGAACAGAATAAAGAAAAGAATACTTTTCCCCTTTTGCCCTTTGCAATTCCGCCCTACAGCGGAGTAATTCATTTTTTATATATTCCATTTTTCTGTCCTTTCATGAATTGAATTAAATTACGATAATTCTCGAACCATCCACCAACTTAGCTCTTACCAGCCTCCAAAGCCAGCCTTATGGCCTGTAAATCATCTGTTTCGAGCTCTAAGAGGGTCAGCCCGGCATCATCCAATAGCTCGCTGTCAACATCAGTTTCCAACAATACCAAATTTCGAGAGATATTTTCAATCGCCTGCATTATTTCGTCAAGTCGAGCATCCATACTGCCCCCAAATCGACTCTTTTTGCCATTTCATGCGCTTCAGCAAAGGCTTTATACGTTTCACAGAATTTTCTGTCAATTCGATTATTTCTTTGCGTGTTAATGCTCGTGTGGAACTTACTGAGAAGTGTTTATTTTTTACAACGTCGTGTTTGTTTTGCTCATCTTGCATTTTTTATCGTAACTCCTGCAATTTCAAGCATTTAGCGTCAGGCCGTGAACTTAGGTGTTTATAATTATCAACAGTATACTCTATCCATAGAGTTTGTCAATATCGAAATAATATTCTTGTAAAATTTTAAGTCCTTATCCTGCCTGATGTTACATCGTTTCCCATAATTTATTTTATGCTTTGGCTTTGCATAGTATGGTATTTGCACTATACTTTAAGCATGTACGCGACCAGCAACAAACAAAAAATCAACTCAATAGACCGTATGGCTGCTCTCACCGCTTGGTCGCGTCTGTGGCTGTACGGTCTTTTTTTTGAAGGTTAGAAAAATGGAAGACTTAAAAGAACAGAGGAAAGAATTGGCTGAAGCGGTTTATAATTCCTATAGCCCTGAAGATTTTCCAGGTTCGAAAGCCTGGCGTATAACCCAAAGTCACCAAAAACAACTCAATGAGTTCGACACGGCCCACCCGGAAATCATAGCACAACAAACAACAGAAATGAACGCTCGTAACGCCAAAACCGCGGAAGAAGCGGGTTGGATTTAATATAGTTTTAACCTTTAAAAGGAGTAGAATTATGAACGCAAAAGATAAGGCTCGAAAATTGGACATTTGCCCCGCGTGCGGAGTTCCAAAACCAGTCGGCTGCATTGTCTGCTGGAGTTGTTTCAAGCATGTTGAAAAACCGCTCAAATATACCAACTTGCCATTTATCGAGTGGCTTAAACTTTTTAGGTGCCCAAACGCTCCGACCATTAAGGCCCGCAAATCAATCGGAGCCTAAACCCCGCAAGCTAACCCCTAAAGGCCGAACAGGCCAGAAAGTAAGTGTATTATGAAAATGGAAACAAAAAAAACCGGAAAGTGGATAACAGAAATTCATTTGAGCAACGGATGCGGTCTATGTGCCAACATCACATCCCCAGCAGGCTATACTGCCTTTGCCAGCTTCTTGGGCAGCGGCAATAGACTATCTACGCACCGGATTTCAGCGAATATTGAGTTTGGCTCAGCAAATCTAAGGCTTAGCGAGCGGATGGTAGACAGGCTTATTATCGCTTGTCGCAAGTGGATTAAGAGCAACGCCCAGCTAATCAATGATAATGAGCTGAACATCGAAATTGACGATATATAGCCTAACCGCCTACACTACCGCATCGGGTTTCTTTAATGAAGAACTACTCCCCTCCAGCCCGGTGCGGACTTGTGAGCTGTTGAAAACAGAGTTTACCCCGAAAGGATTTGAAAATGGATTTCTTAGAAGCAATTACATCAAATGGCAGGGTTAAAATACTGCCGGAAAGTGAGGATAAAATGAGTGAACACACAAAAGGTGCGTTGAAACTATCCCGCACACTCAATTTCTCTGGTACATATACTATTTGGATAAAGTATAATGGCAAACGTATATTCTCAATTCGGGAGAATAGTGATAATATAACCTTAGCACAATTTGAAGCTAATGCCCTGCATCTTGTTAAGTGCTGGAACAGCCACGATGAACTGCTGGCAGCGTGCGATGAAGGCCTCCACGAGTGTGAAAGAGTTAAATACTGCTCCTGCCCAGACAAAGACTTGGGCGGATTGCTGAGGCGTATTGAAAGAATTGAAGCTGCTATTGCCAACGCCGAAAAAACTTAGGCCCGGACAATCGTAAAGCGGTCATAAAGAAATATCCGGCCCTCTGCCAATATATAGCGATTGTTGGCATCCTTCAAAGCTATAAACGGGCCTAAAAACGTCCAGGCTTTTTCTTCACCAACCAAGGTTAAGGAATAGACCCCCTTCTTAATCACAGCATAAAATTTATCGCCTTCTTTTAGCTTTTTTATCATTAGTCATTCCTTCCTCGTAATTTTTGCCAAACTCTTTTCCATCGCCAGAATAGATGGACGAAAAGCCAAACGAAAAATACACCCGTCCCCACGATATATAAAGGCTGCCGCTGCCCAGCATCATAAGCTAACTGCGATACAGTCATAAAGCCCATCAATGCCAAAATACCGTCGGCTACCCCATAGCCAACCAATACCCATACGGCAGGTTTCCATTTAGTACGTTCACTCATTTTTCATTCTCCTCTCGATGGAAAAAGCCTTTCTTGCGAATCTCATATTCAGCTATTTTAGACCGAATATAAGTTTCCAAACCATCATACGAAAAGTAATAGCCAGGCTTGGGAACTTCAAAACTTTCGCCTTCTTGCAAATATTGAAAGTCCATCGCGTCAAAAGTCATTGGCACTGAAATCGTGTAGACATACCCGTAACAACCGCTCATAAATAACAAGCCAACCACCAACCAGACAAACGGTTTGCCCTTGCCTATACCTGAAGTAGTTTTATCTACCGCGTCTTTCTTTTCTTTTTCTTTCGATGCCTGCCAGCCGAACCAGCCCTTAATCATATCGGCAATAGACTTTAATGCAGCTAATATCATTGCAAAAGTCATTGTATTTCCTTTCAAAAAATAGATCGGCGGGCAGGATTACCTACAACCATACAGGGATTACGTAGACTAACGATTCTGGATTCGTACCTGCCGAGTAGGATCATTTGCGACTGAGAAAACATACTTTTAGGCAAGTCAGCCGCAATCCAGAATATCTCACGGTATGTCGCCGCCGGTCTTTACGCCATCATCAATCGGGTTCATCCTCATCGGGGGACACTGGCTCGACTAACTCAACATCGAATACCTTAGCTATCATCTTGACGCCCCAATCATCCCATTTATTAGGGGTCTTGTGCGCAGCTTCGTAAAGCTTCTGCAATAGCTCTCTCATGCCTGTCTTGAAGGCGACTACGATTCCAGGTGTCATTTCGTCCAACAATTTGTACAACCATGTCATAATACTTCTCCTTAAAAAAATGTTATCGTTTCTTTGCTAATTCCTTTGCTATTAAGTATTGTTCTAATCTCCACTTGTTCTTTTCGTACCATTCCATATTTAGATTGCACAAATCACACAACAACCCTCTAATCTTGCCAGTTTGATGATTATGGTCAACGGCAAGGGTTCGTGTTAATTTGGATTGGGGTCTTTTACAAACCGAACAGCACCCCCTTTGTTGCTTGAACAATTTATCATAATCTTCGAGAGTTATGTTATAAAGATACTTTAGTTGCGTATTTCTATAACTTCTTTTGTATCCCTTTAGGTCTCTTTTTTTCCGTTTTTCTCTTGATTTTTTGCACCATCTTGCCACCTTATCTTTGTTTTTGCGACAATATTCTTTATTATAAGCCAAGGCACATTTCTTGCACCAAGGCGAATGACCATCTTTGCATGCTTTTTGCTTCGAAAATTCCTGAAGCAATTTGGCGTGCTTGCATTTACTACATATTTTCATTGTTGTCCTCTTTTGCTAAAGATTTTGCTATTAACGCTGCGATTATCCAGTGGATAGGTTGTGCAAAACATTCACCCCAAAGGGCTGGGGCGTAATCTTTGGTCTCATATTGTTGGACTTCATAAACACCAGCGTGGAACTCTGTAGGGAACACCTCATCCCTCAGCCGAAAGGCAAGGTCGGCAAGGCATCCATAAAACACGCAGTCAACATTGCTACTACACCATCTGGCGTGCTCATCTTCTGGCATATCCAGCACAGCCAGCAGGTCTTTAATTTCTTTGGTCATTTCGACCTCCAAAATTTCCACCATTTACGTTTAGTTTTTGGAATATAATATTCAAATTTTTCACTACATCGGTCATAAAAATTC
>SDBU01002217.1_pt1 | contig 26304 bp, 34 predicted proteins | sample 2277071 | NCBI WGS metagenome assembly SDBU01 (sample SAMN10397929, study PRJNA504765) | marine sediment metagenome | isolation source: marine sediment core GS08_GC12, 126 cmbsf | place: Arctic Ocean: Gakkel Ridge, Loki's castle | collected 2008
GGCTTTGCGTTGTCGCAGATAGCTCCGCACAAAGCCCATGAAGTCCTCGCGTGTCCAGGCAATCGCGCCTAGGCGTATGGCCGCCGCTCGCTTGCTCGTGGTCAAGTCGTAATGGATGCGACTGCTATGATGGGCGTAATTGCGATTGAGTCCAATCGCCGCGGCAAACTCATGCAGCTCGTTATCGGAATCGGCGAATAGCTTGCAGGCGAGGGAATACCGCCATTTGCTATTTTTGATACATCTCTCTATTGGTGTTACATATGTAGCCATCGTATATCCTCTCTGTCATGTGACCGTTTGTGTCCATGTGACCATAATTATCGTAACTCTATCCCGTGTGTGGGCGTGTGTTATGGCACTGAGTTACCCAAACACCGGGCACACGGTCACAACCGGGCACATCAATCCAGCTGTAGGTGGTTATCGCTATTGAGCTTGACCCCCACCCAGCACTTGCACGGATGCGGATTAAGCCCATAACGTGCTGATTTATAAGTCATTCCCATCGCTTTAAGCCGATCATTAAACGTCTTACGCCCCACGGTAAACTTAACCCCGTTATCGCGTGCCCAATCCTGATAGTCGGTTTGCAAAACGGTCACAGGCGTCCTATGATCGGGCACAAGCTCGCAATTATCCTCGATCCAATCGGCCAGCGGGTCCATATCGCGCCTATACGCATCGGTCGCCGCCGTCACTGTCTCGGGCACCTCCAGCCCATGCTCCTGCCACTGCCTACACCCCTCAACCGCCCATCGCAAGATAGCGGGCCCCGATATAGCCACGTCAGTCAACCGCTCCTTAACCTTGGGATTGCGCTTGTCCACCGGAATAACATGCTCAAAAGGTATCCGCAAAATCCGCCGCCATATCGCATCGTCATCCTGCTTGACCTTGGGCGCATGGTTGGCGCATATCCACAACTTAAACTCCGGTCGAAACTCGAACGCCTCGCGGTACAAATAACGCGCCGTGATCGTATCCGAGCCCGTAATCGTCTTGACCAACCCCTCCGCCAAACGCTTGCCATCTTCAATTTCGATGCTAGCTACAAACCGCGACGATTGCAGCCTCGCAATATCGTTACGCGCCCCATCGGACCCGGCCGGCTTAGTCGCAAACGTCTCAAAATCGCTCGTCTTCGCATAATCGCCCAGCGTCGCCTTAACCGCCTCAATAAACGTGCTCTTACCGGCCGCCCCAGGTCCATGCACGAAAAAGAGCTTTTCTTCGCGCGTCGATCCGGTCAAAGAATACCCCACCGCATTGCAAAGGAAGTTGATAGTGGTAAAATCGTCTTGCAGCACCACCCCCAAAAACTTCGCCCACTCGCTTAAATCCGCCTCGAGGTCATAAGCCACCGGGCACAGCTTGGTCATCAGCAAACCCGGCTCATGCGGCCCAAGCTTACCCGTGCGCAAATCCAGCACCCCATTGTCGCAGTTAAGCACCCACGAATCAGTATCAAGATCGTCGCTATAAACCGCCAACCGCCCCTTAGCCTCCAGCAGAATCGCAGAAATACGTGAAGATTTTTGACACTCACGCCCCCAAGATTTAATCGCCTGGTTGCCCTGCAACCCCGCCGCTTGCATGTTTTGCACCATTTCCGCCGCCAACAGCCGCGAGGCCGCGTCCCCCCGCTGCATATCCCAGCGCTTACCATCCCACACCAGCCAGCAGCCCATCGAGTAACAAAAGCGCAAGCGATCGCCAAACTCAGCCGCAAACCGCTGGCCATTACCCACATCGGTAAACTCAAACAAAGGCGTTTTAGAGCTTTCCCCCCCTGCGCTACGCTGCGCCGTCTGCACAAACTTAGGCGCCGCCCGCACAATTTGCAGGAGCTCATCGCGCGTGCCCCCAGCAGCCAACCAGTCGCTAACATCGCCTTTGATGGCCAGATCAGGTAGATCCACAATCTTGATCGTCTCAGTAACCGCCAACAAGCTCTCGGCGACTTGCAGGGCATGCTTTTGCCCCGGATCATCATTGTCGGGCAGAATAATAACCTTACGCCCCCGGAAATGCTTGTTATACTTCTTCCGCCATTTGCCGGCCCCCCCGATATTACAAGTAGCCGTCAGCCCTATCGCCAGCAGGTTGTCAACGTCTTTTTCCCCCTCGCAGATAAACACCAGACCATTGCAGGACGATAGTTCAGGCAACCGATACAACACCCGTCGAGCGTCGCCCAGCTTGTATTCCCAGCCGCCCGAACCGTCAGGCTTGCGCTGCAAAAACTTCTTACCAGGCCGCCGCACCGCCTGCATCAGCAGCACGCCATCCTCATCGTAATAGTCGTAGGTAATCTCCCCGCCATCGTCCCCGCCGGCTAGATTGTTAGCCGGAAACAGATCCTTAACCGTAACCCCCAAACTCTCACAAACCAGCGCCGTATCACAGCCAGCATGACAGTGCAGCAGAATCGTCCCATCCCGCCCTTGCGAGATAGTAAGCGACGCCGTCTTATCCTCATGCGCAGGACATTTAGCCTGCCACTTACCGTCCCCGGCGGGCTTATGCGAGAGTTGAGATAGAATCCGTTCTATCGTAGAAGTCAACCGCTGTTCCCTCAGCTTTTAATATTTTCTACCATGAAGGGCATGAAGGGCATGAAGAAAGCTAGCTGCCGTGTGATGCCATCCAGTCCGACCGCTCCATCTTTCTGCCCTGCTCGCGTCCCTTGTTCCAGGCTTCGAGCAACACAGCCTTGATCTCGGCAGTATTCATCCTGGTGTGCGGAACGATGGCGCGAGCATTAGCGGACGCCCAAATGTTTCGGTGCTTATCAAGTGTTTCTTGCGGCATCGTCAGCCTTCTTTCTTTGCGTTCTCTGCGTTCTTTGTGGTTAAATCAAATAAACTGAAGAAAATCAAAATCCTTTTTAGGCCGCCACATGAAAAGCTTATCGACGCCCTCACCGTCATTGTTAGTCGTCAACAGTCGCTCATACCCCAAAGCCTCATAACCCGCATCAGTGAGTTGCAACTGCCCATGCCAACGCATGGTCCAACCCGCCGCCGCCACCGCCTTAAACGTCGCCTGAGGCACCAGCGATTCCAAACACCGCCCATACCCCCGCGCGATCATCAGCAGTAGTCTCTTATGTCGGATAGTCATCGCCCCTGCTCGCTTATTTATAGAGGGTGTGGTCAAAGTCGGGCCCCGGCACCCATATATGTTGGGATGACGACTGACCATCGCTGCTTAGATACCGTTTGGGTTGCGGTTCCCAGCCCAGGGCCCTATAGCTCTTGGGCGTCAGGTGTAATCGATAGTCGTCTTTCGTGATGAGCCATTTGCCCTCCAGCCGCTTAATAGCAGCCTTGGACATAATCGCGTTAACGCAATAGCCGTGCCCCTTGGCGATCAGGTACAGGACGCAACGCTCGCGATGGGTCAGCATGGGGATCTTCATGAGGGTCTCCGAAAAAAAACAAAACGCGGCCGGTCAGTAGCACGTGACCGACCGCGCACGGTCAATGGGGAGAGAATAGGTTTAGTTAAGAGTACCGGCCCCGGATAGATCGCCTGGGCTGTGTCGCCCTGGCCCACCACCACCAAAGGCAGCTCGGGGCCGTCGTCCGGCGGAACCTCATCGGCCCGCACCACCCGACACAACTTGAGCCGACCCGTATCAAGATCGCCCTGCAACCCCGTCAAGGTCTTCTCGCAGGTCAAAAGGTCGTTTAGTCGCTGCTCGCTGATTTGCATTTCGAACCCTCCTGCTCCAGCATGATTTTGGTTTTGTGCAACCACAACAACATCGGCTCAGGGTCTGCGTGTAGTTGCCAGGCCTCAAATGGCGAATCGTTCTCATCGGCCCCTCTAATATCGCACATCGCGTCGCGGCAATGCTCCAACGGACACACCTCTAGCGTGCCATTGCAACTGTATTGTAGGCACAGAGCGCAGATGCCGGCGGCGATGGTGAGGGGCTTATCGCCAACATCGGGCGATCCGATCTGCCGAAAGTTCCGCAGGTACGGCCTGTTGGTTGACACATTATGGGCCCGCAAGTTTTCCTCACGCAACCCCGTCCATTTGCGAATCGCATGCTCGACCGCCGCCATCTCGCTCATAGCCACATCAGCCGCCACCGGATAAAACTCAGCCTTCCAGGTGGTCAAGTTTTTCCGCGGCGGTCGTAATAGTATCGCCAACACCCCGGAGACGGTGGCCCCTACAACAACGACAGCTACCCATTCCAACCAACCCATAAGCTCACCTGTCTTTCTGGTTAAGCCACTTATTTTGCTCCTCGACACGCTCCATAAACCGTTTCAACTGAGCGACGGTGCGGTCCACCTGCCGAGCCAGATCGGCAACCCGCTCGTGCAGGTCCGCCACCGGCGGCAAAACCTTCGGAGGCGGCGGAGTAGGCCGCACCCCATCAGGCGGCGGAGAATTACCTTTTTTGGTCATTGCCGGCCTCCTCATCGGTATGAAACGTCACCCGCTTGTAGGGCAGGTTCCGCGCCTGCATCGCCGCGTCATACGCATCAGCCGCACGATCTCTTATGTTTCTGATAGAGTCGTGATAGTTTTGGGTTCCGGGCTCGGCTTTGAGTGGGGTGTAACAGTCTTCCACGATCGATACCAGTGCTTCACACAGTGTGGCGATCTGCTCCCGTTGCTCCATGAACAACCCACCAAGTTTGTCGCCGGTCTCTTTGTCAGTCGCAATGATAAGTTTGTTATCCACAAAAATCCCCAACTCACCATTCAGCAAATCCCGCATCAGTCTAATATCACTCATAAGTCAGTCCCTTTCGCTTAAGATAAGAAAATATTTTCTACCATGGAGGGCATGAAGTTAATGAAGAGATTAATTAGCTTTTATCTTCTTCATGCCCTCCATGTCCTTCATGGTAATATTCTTAAAATTAAAATCCCTGCCGACGCAAATACTGCCGCGCCTCCTCGGGCCCATGGTTGACGTGCTGCTTTGGCCGCGGGGCCAGTTGCAACCGATCGGGCCGCAACCCCTCCAAGTCCGCCCGCGCCTGCACGGCAAAAAACTCATCCATCCAATCCGAAGTAGTAAAGATTTGGCGACCCGCCCGCACATGCGTCAACCGGATCGTCTCACCGTTGCGACTCTTGACCCCCTTACGACACCACCGCCAAACAGCATTAGCAGAAGGCCGCCCCGGAGCCAAACGCGCAGCCTCGGCAAGGGTAAGATAATTGCTCATGGTTACTCCCGTGTTATGGATGGCTCATCCCATCCGGTGTATGCTGCGGACCGCCGGGCGTTCTTGCGTTGCCGGCCTTGATCGTTTGGCCAATTTTGCCAACCAGGTCGGTCGAGACGACTTCGAGCCGCTGCTCGTCGATCCACCATGTTTTTTCCATCTGGCCATCCTTGTCAACGCCCGGCGCTACGTCCAATTGCACGCAGCCGGTGAGATATTCACACCGGGCGACGACTACGCCCTCAAACCCAGTCACTCGGTCACGTACCCTCGCCAACATTTCGATTTCCATAGCAGAGTCCTTTCATCGAGGCGCGCAGCCTCAGCTAGAGTTAATAATTGCTCATAATCGGTCCCCGTGATTTGATAAGTTTTTTTTAGTTGGCATCCGTGCCTCCACTGTAGGCGACTATCAGATCCTTGGCCCGAAAGCGGGTAATCATATCGATGCGTTCTGATTCGGCTGACTCCAAAAAATGCAGCGTGCTTGCAGAGACGATCTTGCCGGGGCCATCCACGCGATCAGCCTCGGCATCCAGCAAATCAACAAGCCACTGTGGCAAATATAAAGTTTTTCTGGTTTTTGGTGTAGGCATCCGTGCCCCAATTCGCTATAATCCCCAGCAATCTCACCCACGGAGGGGTAATCAAGCCGATTGTTTAGCGTCGCTCTCAGTCCGCGCATCTTTCTGCGCATCCAATTGACGCCGCAGCAGATCACACACCAGCGGGCTAAACTTAACCCCCGGCGTAACGTCCATAATGGCCGCCAACTGCTGGTGCAGCGCGTCAGGAAAACTGATTGTTTGGCTTGTGCTTATTTTAGTATCTCCAAAACACTCAAAATAGAGACAGGAATATACACACAAGGGCGTAGAGGCTGCAAGAACAAAATATACAAAAAAACTTATAATTGATATGGAAACGCGCAATGGCAATGGTAACAATGACTTGTATGTCAAAAAAAGATAGAGAAATGATACACTTGGCTTTGCCAGTTGGCGCAAAGTCGCTGTTAAATGAGGCGGCGGACCGCCGTGACATGAAGCTAATCGGTGTTGCAGCCCGCCTGATTACCTGGTTTGTGGCGCAGGACTACACCCTGCAAAATATAATTCTGGGCCTGATGGATGAAGAAGACACGGTGGGTGTGATCGAACTAATCAAAGAGCGTCAGGCGAAGGAGAAGGCTCAGCGGGTGGTAAAATCGGCCAAAGAAAAGGCGGCTCGTCGTCGCTCAGCAGGTCATAAGCCTGCACAATCGTCTCCAGCAAAGCACTAAGCTCGACCGGGTCGATCCGGTCCCGCCTCGCCGCAAAAACCGCCTCTAAGGCGGCGTCATCCGGGCTATACACCATGCCTCACACCTCCGACCTCCCCACACACCAAAGTATAAAATACAGAGCCCACCAGGGCCAGCAAGCACGTTGCGTTTTTTAGAGTAAACCGAAGCAAAACGCAACGATATGGGCCGCCACTTTCTGGCTAGCTCTTACTAAAACCCTGCAAGCCCCCGGCCAAGTAGCAAGGCGATAGTAGTTCTATGTAGGGGAAACGGCCGGGGAGGCGGGGCGTTAGAAGTTTTGTGACCGGTTGTGTCCGTTTGACCGTTTTTCCCGTAACTCTCTCTATATATATATATTCCTCTATATGTTACTGAGTTACTAATATAATGGGCACATGGTCACAAATGGACACAAGAGAGATTAGCGAAAGTGTAACTGTATAGAGTACAACGACTTACATTGTGCCCGTTTTGTGACCGTTTGTGTGGTTTTTGTGCCCGTGTGACCGTCACGTTGGGCGGTCCGCTGAGGAGGTAGGCCCAGAACATGTGCAAACAGGCACAAAAAAAACCAGACAATGGCGAGGCTACTAGGCGTAATCAGCAGTCTGTAGCGTGTGGTAGATGCGGCTTTTCCCCCCTGCGCGTCGCTGCGCCGACTGTTGGAAGATAACGAACAGGATGGCTGCGAGAGTAATGGAGACGTAATCAAATGGGCAGATGCAGAGATTGCGAACGTTGCGGTGAATTAGGCATATGGACGCTGTTGTTGTTGATCCCCCGCATGATAATCTGGTTCCCCCGCGGCATATGGTGGATGTTCACCACAAAATTATGCCCCCAATGCCACCACCCCCTAAAATGGCACGACCGCCGCGCCGACGGCTCCTTCAAGGACTAACAGACACAATGTACGAAGCCACCCCCAAACCACCCGAATAACGCTCAAACAGACACAGTTCCAGCCCACCGGCCACAGCCGTAACTATAAGCAACCAAACAACTTACCCCAACCCCCACCCCACCCCCCGCCGCCTTGTAAGCGAGTGGTCGTCGGTTCGAATCCGACCGCTGGCTGTTATATAAGTTACTGCCGAAACATTACTTATGTTACCCGCCTTTGCTCGGCGGCGCGGCTTTTGGGGCCCTTAAAACGTACATTGTGTACGATTGGAGTCGCTATGCTGCCCGCTAAATTGCCCAAATATCGCCGCAATGGCAAGCACGCCTTTGTTGAATTGTCCGGCCAACGGGTCGGGTTGGGGCGTTATGACGCGCCCGAGTCCCACCAGCAATATCGCCGGATCATCGCCGAATGGTTGGCCGCCGATCGGTCCCCGCCGGTCGCAGGCGACGGGATGCTGCTCTGTGAGTTGATTGCCCGGTATTATCGCCACTGTCTGGACTACTACCGTCGGCCCGACGGCACCGCCACCACTGAGGCCGGCAACTACAAGCAGGCGCTTCGGGTTGCCAGTGAGCTCTATGGAGATTTACCCGTCGGGGAGTTTGGGCCCCGCCAATTAGAGGCGTGCCGGGCGGCGATGGTGGCCGAGGGATGGGTGCGCAATCAATGTAATCGCCAGGCCGGGCGCATTAAACGGATGTTTCGCTGGGCGGTGACGCGGGGGATATGTGAGGCCCACCAGATAACGGGCCTGGATTGTCTCGAATCGCTCAAGGCGGGCCGATGCGGGGCTCGGGAGGGTGTAAAGGTGCTGCCAGTCCCCCAGGGATCGATCGACGCCATAGAGCCCTACGTCAGCCGCCAGGTGTGGGCCCTGGTGCAGTTGCAACTACTCAGCGGGGCCCGCGGCGGGGAGTTGTTCGGCCTGCGACAGATCGATCTCGACCTGAGCGGGCCCGTCTGGTCAGCGTCGCTCGATTGGCACAAGACCCGCCACGTCGGTCGCGATCGCACCATATATTTCGGGCCGCGATCGCAGGAGCTCTTGCGCGAGTTTTTCGACCGCCCCCTCGATGCCCCCTTGTTCAGCCCCCGCGACGCCCGCGCCGAACAGGGCCACCGCGCCCGCACCCATCGACGACCGCTCCAGTCGCCGACGCCCCGGTCCGGCGATCGCGTCGTCGGCGATCGCTACGATCGCAGCAGTTACCGCCGCGCCATCGCCCGCGCCTGCCAAAAGGCCCACGTCGCCCACTGGCACCCCCACCAGTTGCGCCACAATGCCGCCACCGCCATCCGCCGTCAATACGGTATCGAGGCCGCCCAGGTGGTGCTGGGCCACGCTCAAGCCAACGTCACGCAAGTATATGCCGAGCGCGACGCCGCCAAAGCGCTCGAGATCCTCGCGGTGGTGGGTTAGATGTCCGACCAGGCCGAGCCGTTCCACTTGGCGACATCAACGACGGTGACACCACTGGCGCTGGTGATCTTGTACCCGGCAGCGTAGATATTGGTGCCGTCACCTGTCAGGGCGTCAACTCTACATCCCAGGTCACCGCTTAGTCCGGTGCCAAGTGGTGACCAAGCCGAGCCGTTCCATTTAGCGATCCGATTGCAATCGCCATCACCACCGGCTGAACTGAACTCACCGCCGACATATAGGTCGCTGTCGTCGTGGTACAACGCTGTAACGGGCAGGCTGGTCCCACTGCCCAGCGCCGACCAGGTGGAGCCGTTGTAACTGGCGATATAATCGGCGGATACCCCATCGATTTCGGAAAAACCTCCGCCGACATATAGGTCGCTACCGTCGTGGACCAAGGCGTATATGGTGCCGATGTCCGAGACTATTGTGGTCCATGTGGAGCCGTTGTAGCTGCGGATGCTAAAATAAAAGGATGACTCAAAAGCAGCGTACAGCGTACCACCTGCATACAGTAGAGCCGTGCAGTTGCCGGCCGACGGCGATGGGCTTATGTCACTCCACGCACTGCCGTTCCATTTGGCAATTTTATTAACGCTCACTCCGCCCGCTGTGGAGAAATTACCACCGGCATAGAGGTTGCTGCTATCGTGTGCCAGCGCTTGGACCAGCGCATTGGTGCCACTACCCAGCGCCGACCAGGTGCCGGTAGTCATATCGATTTTGGCGATGTTGTTGGCGCTGATCCCGCCGCCGTTAATACGGTCGGCGTCGACGTGGGTAAATAAGCCGGCAACATAGAGGTCGCTGCTATCAAAACAAAGGGCATAGGGGCGTGTTAGGCCGCTCGAAGGGCTGTAGTGGAGCCCGCTATCGGGCCACCAGAGCCAACCGACGTCATTGCGGCGGGCAATGTGGTCGAGAGAGAACCCACTACCGGTCGAGAATCTGCCGCCGGCGTATAACTCACCGTTGTAGTATGCCAATGCCGTGACAGTACTGACGAGCCCCACAATGTCGAGTTGCAACGCTAGGTCGTGATTGCTGTTACATTTGACCTGGTATGTGCTGCCGCCGGGAGGGTACAGGTAGAGACGGATCCCGCCGAGGCGTTTGGCTAAGATCGGCGTGCCGTTGTCGGGATCGTTGCCGCTGTAGGCGGCCAGATCGTGGTTGGCGTCGGCGTGTATCTCATACTCAACCACCATCACCAGGCCCCAACGTAGTTAGGGTTAGGGGCCATCAGCAACCACTCGCCATCGACCAGGGCAATGGTTACAACCCAGCCGACGGCGGGATAGGGCCACCATTCGTTGACATTGATCGCCCAGCGGCCGCTACGTAGATACACATCAAACTCATCGCCATAGGGGTTGTTGTCCTCATCGACCAACTTACAACCCATCGTCGCCACGGTGCCGACGGGTTGCGTGGTGATCTTGGCGGTGCGCATGACAACGCCTTGCGTGGGCCGCGATCGCTTGGCAACCTTTGATCGCCGGTCGCGCTCGCTCTTGCGGACGCTGCGCTCGATGCGCTGGGCGTCGCGGTTGGATAGTAGCAGGCTCATCTAGGCCGCCTCGATGGTAACCGGGCCCGCCGCCGCGATGGTGGTGATCCCGTTGGTGACGGTGACATAATCCGGGTCGATCTTGATCGAGGCCCCGCGAGCCAGGGCGATGTTGGTAAACGTCCGCGCTAACGGTAGGCGGGTAGCGTCGGCGCTGCTGTCTGCTTGCCCGTTGTAGGCGGTCACGGTGCCGTCGCCGTTGAGGATGGCGCTGGCATAGTTATTGATAGTAGCGATCGCCCCGGAGCCGCTGGTGGTGATGGTGCCGCCCCAGTTGTTGATGGTGGTGGCGGCACAAGCCATGTACGTCTGTCCGCAGGCGTCCAGCGTCGTCAAGGTCACGCCCGCACCGATGACACTCTGCACATCGGTCTTGCTATTGGTGACAAAGCTGGCGAAGATGCTGGCCACGGTCGAGACCTCACCATAACCACCGGCCAGGCTCCACTTGCCCTTGGCCACAACGACCGTCGTGGCGACATGCACCGCCAGCAGTTGTATTGCGGAGGCGGTGCTGGTTGTCGGGTTGCCGCTATTGTGGATGGTGACGGCCGACTGAGCCGTGCCCAGATCGATCTTGAGCAGGCTCGATCCGCTGGGGCTGCCCGGTCCATCGTGGCGGCCGATGTCCAGCACCGTCGCCCCGATCGCCAGGTGCGTTGCGATCTGCCCGGTAAAACTCTGGGCGATGTTGAGGCTATCCAGCGTTACCGCGCTCTGAGCAAAGCCGGCGGTAACCGCTTGACTGGAGTCGCGCAAATATACATCGTCGGCGGATGCCGGCACCCCCGACGGGCTCCAGTTGGCCGCGACGGACCAGTCGCCCTCATTGCCGCTATCGGTGCCTACCCATAGTTTGTCAGCCATTATAACATCTCCAGATCGAGGTTGAGTTTTCCGAAATCTTTTTCCAAGCAGACGTCGTATGTAATAAAAACCGGATCGTCGGGCGGGGTTTTCCACCAATTCAGTTGGTGCCCTGCGCCATTGAGTAGTGACGGGCTGGTCATCGGTTGCAGCTTGCCGTCGACTAATGTGTGGTAGGTCATGGTTCCATCCTCGCCGATGCCGCTCTTAATGCGATAACCCTGATCGAGCACCCGCTTACCCCAGCCGTCAGCCCGCACGTGGACCTCCAGCGTCGTCCGCCAGTAAAACAGATCCCCGGCCCGCATTTCCTCGGCGTCGAATACTTCGATCCGACAAGTGCCGGCGGCGTGCCCGTGCCATTTGGTTTTGTTGACGCCGTCCTTGAGGTTACTGGCTAGGACATGGTCAAACGTCGCAACATTGTATTCGACCCGGATGACCAGGTCGGAAACATTCTTCTCGACCGGCGTCTCTAAGGTCTCGTCGCTACTGTTGACAATCGCCTTGTCGTCGCGGTCCTTGTCGATAGCCTCGCTAGATGTCGCGTGAGTAATCCGCACCACCGGGCGGGCCTCCAGCGGATCGGGGATCCGCTCGTAGGTGACCGTCACCTTGTAGATGCCCGGCGAATCAAATGCACATTGATGGCCCACCACGTACATGTAGGGATCGGACGGGTGCGGCTGCCACGTTTGCGGCAACCCCTCATAATCGATTGCCGCCACGGGCCGATCGTCGATGTCATGGTCGGCCGAAAACGCAACCCGAAACACCCGCGTCAAAGCGCCGGTAAACGCCGTGACCCCGCTGGCCGACTTGCTGGTGGTGGTGTCGGCGGTTACCTCGACATATCCTGTTATACTCATATCATCCTCACATCATAGCCGAGACGGTCAGACCGTCCCCGCTGTTGAGCGTACCCTTGAGCCCGGCCCGCACCCGCTGCAACTCATTGTTGAGCTTTTGCAGGCCGATCAGTTCCTTCATGCTGTAGGCGATTTCACCCGTATTTGCCGCCGTCTTATTGATCGGCGACCCCGTCCGCATCGTCAAAAACCGCGACTCACCCGGCATAGATTTGCCCCCGCCCTTGCTACCGCCACCGCCACCGCCGCCAACAGCGGCGCTGCTCGAACCAGGCATAGTGGCTTTGGCAATCTTCTCCGCTATATTAAGATTCACATCGGGCGCGGCTAGGCTCGCGGAGATCCTGGCGTTGATGTCGCCTAGTTCGGTCGCTAAGGCAATCTCAGTATCGCTGAGGGCCCGCGCGGCGATGACCGGTAGCTCCGCCATGGTGCGCTTAAATCCCTCGGTTAAGCCGACCCACTCCCAGTTGTGCGTACGGCCCATCAACAAGAAGGCGATACTCTTAAAAAACTCGGTTAAGTTTAGGAACATGTTGTCCACAACGGTATTAACGTATTTATTCATGTCAATAAAGATGTCAACCCAGTTATCAGCGAACCAGAGCAAATGGTGAGGTAGCACATCGACGAGATAGTAGCGCACATCATTGGCAAAGACGTGCATCGTCAAGGTGGCTTCGGTGAAGGCCAGATCGGTGTAGTCTGCCCAATTAGTTATTACATGGGTAAGAGTTTCAAACGGCACCACCGCGTTAATCATCTCCATCACGGTAGAGCCGATCTGCTCTTTGTAATCGCCCCAGGCATTGGACAGTTGCGCCATCTGACCGGCGTGCGTTTCGGTTTCGGCTTCGAGCAGGTTAAAACTGTCGGCCCCGAACGCCAGCACCTTGGCGAACTTTTCCTGATCCGTCATCGTCTCATCGAGCACCAGGCCGTAGCGGGTCATGGTGGAGAAATTGCCCTGGGCCGCTTTTGATATTTGGGTCATGGCGGCCTTGACGTCGATACCGGCGGCCTTGGCAAAACCCATGGCCGCGACGGTCGCAGCTTCGAGCGTGTCGCCGCTCATCTTACCCAGCGACGCCCCCAGCGTCATGATCTCCATGGTCGCTTCGTCGCCGACGGTGGTGATGGCCTGGATATTGTCAGCCAGCTTTTGCAGCCCGGCCAGATCGCCGGCGCTGTCGAGATTACCCAAGGCCGCGGTTAGTTGGTTGACCGACGCTTCCTCGCGGTTAAATAGATCTATCGAGCCGCCGATAAACTGTTTTACTTTTCCGATCGAAAAGTAAGCCGCTGCAGCGCCTATCCCGGTGCGCATGGCTTTGGTGAGGCCGTCGGTGGCCTTGGCGACACCTTTGATTTTCTTGGCGGCCCGGTCATCGGCTCGGAGCACGATCTTATTTGTCAGGGTTGCATCACTCATAATAGTTTAAGTTTCCGTTTCCATTTTTCCTTTTCGGCGCTTATCAGTTGGTACGCCACAATAAAACTCTGCGCCTGATCCAGCGCCCCGCCGGCCAGCGGCGCCAGGCCCTTATCGTACAGGGCCGCATATTCCAGGGCTCTCCAGATCGGCCCGTCGATCAACTCCAGCGGGCAGCAATCGACGACCAGGTCAGGATCCTCATTGTCGGTGATCGGCGTCCGCTCCGTCGGCGGATCGGTGCAGTCGGCTTGTCCATTGCAGCCCTTACAGATCCCACCGCAAATTAGGGCGACGGCGATTCTGATTTTTTTTTATCCTCATCAGTCGCGTTTTGACGTATCATCGCTCGGGCCGCCTCCATCGTGGCCGCCATGGTCAGTCCGTTGATGTGGTCGTGGAGTGAGTCGTTGCAGGCGGCCAACAGCATCGCCCGCAACTGGCGCACCTTGTCCGATATTTTGTCCGCGGCGGCCGCCTTGTCAAAGTCGTCGGCGGCGTCAGCCCATTCGCCCGCCGTCAAATATGGCAAGTTGATGGTGCTTTCGTCGTCGAAAGTATGCGTAAAGAGTCGGCCCGCTGCAATTGCTACTGTCATTATGATGCCACCAGACTATACTCGTTGTCGCCGGTGGCGCTGTTGGCCGTAACAAACGGCCCGGCCACCTTATCGACCAGGATGCCGCCGCGATCGCCGGCGTCGATGTCGGTTATCTGCCAGTTGCCACCGGCTAAGGTTACGGTATCGGTCCCGTTGGTAAGCGCCAGAGAGAGAGCCACCGGCGTCTCGCTGTCACGCTTGCCGTATAGGTCATTAGTCGCCACCAGCACCGCCTCGGGGTCGCACTCGAACTTAGGCGACCGATCGGTGCAGATCATATATTTAGGCGTGCCGCAATCGACCACCGCTTCGAGGGTGTTGCCGGTCTCAAAACTAAACTCGCTGCACAGACTGGCCACGGCATTGATGAGCAGCGCGTTGCTGCTATGGCCCCACTGGATCGGAGCGATCGCCGAGAATCCCGGCGTAGGCAGGGACACATCGGTGGCGGTTTGCCAGATGCCGGTAAACTCAAAATCAAGCACGACGGTCTTATCCTCGGGCGATATTTTGACATTGCCCTGCGCCCCGTGCAGCAACTTTTTGCGGCCGTCCTCAAAGCAGGCGATGCTAATGGTTTCCTGCGTCGCCACCGGCGTCTCGGGCGTGAGGGTTTTGGTGGCCAGCAGCAGCCCGCAAGATTGCAGGGCCACCAGCAGGGCCGGATCCCAATCGTTGGCCCCGTCACCGCGCAACTCGGTGCGGAACCCGATAGTGCCCAGCCCCGTCCCGTCGCGGCGACTGACTCCGGTATGGCCGGCGTAGAGGCCCGAGGGCTTGCGATCGCTGAGTGAGTCCGACGGCTTGCCGGAAAGGTCATAGGCGATGATCTCCGTGTCAGGAGCAACGCCGGTGCCCTTGACCGTTTCTTGTGCGAGTCCGATTATTTTACGGCGGGTAAGCATTTGATTTTTTCCTTATACTTTGGTGTAGGGGTCATCGACCATGGTGCGGTAATGCACCGAAAAGCTCAAAGAGCCGCCCGAGAATCCTTGCTCGGTATGGCCAACGGTCAGCGATTCCATGCTGCAATCGATCGCCAGATTCGCCCGCTGTGGATCCTCCAGAATCTTGGCGATCACATCGGCAACGCGGGTATTGATGAGTGTATCGAGGCTGCTGTTGTCCGGGTCCGGCTCGACATAGATCTCCGCCACAAAGGTCGCATGAGCCCGCTGGGCCATACCCTCGGGCTCGGCAAACTGGATGCCGTCCTGCACCAACACCACGACGCCCTCACCCGGCACCACATCCGCAAAATCCGATAGCTCGGGCCGGATAACATCGAGGTCGAGGTCGTAGCCGTTGGCGATCGAGAGCTCCTCGATCGTGGTGGCCAGGTCGGCGGCAATCTGCTCTATAATGGGTGTCGGCATTTTATTTTCTCGCTCGGTTAGCCTTGCGGGCCTGTCGCTGCAATTCGCGTTTGATCGCTTTGGGCCCCGCCTCTTTTAGTTGCTGTTTGACGACCGGCTGGTAGTCGCTCCGGTATCGCTCGACAATCAGCGTCGGGATCGCCGGACCCTTGGCCTCTAGTATCTTCAATCGCCCATCGCGGCGTTTGGCAAAGTAGCTCTTGCGCTTTTGATAATCAGCCGACCAGCGACTATCCCCGGCGCTGCTCGGCGTGCGGTACGCGCCGCCCTTACGGGCGCTGCCGGCGCGGTAGAAGATCCCGCGGTGGCCGCTCGGCATGGTGGCCAGGAAAGCGCCCGGGATAAAGACTTGCTTGCGGCCCTTGATCTTATAGGTAGTGCCGGCGGCGTCCTGGATCGCTTTAGGGTCCACGGTAATCGCCGGCGGCGCCGTCGAGCGCATACCGATCTCGGCCCGGAGCCTTTTGGCGCTGGCCCGCGTCAGCGGCAACATGCTCTTGACGACGCCAACCTTTTGTCCGACTTTCGCGGCCACGTCGCGAGCGATAATCGTGCGACTTTTTGAGGCCGCACCATTGAGCACATGGCCCAGGACGACGCCGATGCGTTTGGGCGTGTCCTTGAGGGCCCGCGAGATAGCGCGGATATTGCCGGGGTCGATTTTAATCATCGCAGCACCACCTCCGTCGCATCGTCGTCGGTGGTCAGCGCCGCTCTGATAACCCGGTCGCGGCTGATCCCGTCCGGCTCGGCGATGGTCACGGTATCGACGCCGTAGGTTATCTCACCCGCATCGATGCCGGTGGTGCTGTCATTGCGGCACAGCAGCAGTATCTTAGGCCCCTTGCCCTTGCCGCCAAACGCGGTCGGGTTGGCCTCAAAATCGATAACCGCGGTAATCGTTCGACTACTCCCATCAGCCTTGTTGTAAGTAACGCTCTTGCCAAACGCCGTCAGGTGTGCATTGACGCTATCAGCCGAAAGATCGCTGGTAGCAATCGGAGCCTCGCTATAGCTCCCGGTGTACTCGGTCCCGCCGGCCCCAAACTGTTCGCCGCTCTTGACCACATTTTCCGCCGGCACGCCAAAGGTCCCGGCATAGAGATCGCCCGGCCCGTAGGCTACACCGCTCTGCACGTCGCCGACCGCGGCGTGATTAGCGGCGGGAGCCAACGCGCCCAAGTGTAATTGCTCCCCGCCCACGTCGGGTTTGCTGGCCCAGAATAGCGCCTCGTTGGTTATGTCAAAGTCGCCATTGGCCGCATCGACAAAGCCGGAATCGACTGCCAGGTTGTTATCGCCCGCTGTGAAGTTTACCGCCGGGGTAGTGACATTGTAAAAGTTGTTATAGTCCTCATAAATAATCGAGCCGCCGCCAGCAACTCGTTCTATGCCATTGTCGATCTGATCGGCAGAGGCCCCCTGGATGATGTTATCCCAAATACTGCACGCCGCCCCGGTAGCATCGTTTATGCGTATGCCCCAGGTCCCCGCCGCTCCAGACAGGTCGTACAGTGTGTTATTGTGGATGTCCCAGGAACCGCCCGCAATATCTATCCCGCCCGCTTTGTTTGTGTGGCCGGCTATCCCATAAATCAGATTATGAGCGATAACGCCGCGCGGCATATGATCGGACCAACTGCCCGCAACGTTAAACGCGGCGGAATAATTATTTGAAGCATTGTCATGGATCACATTATGCAACGCATACAACATCGCATATTGAGAGTAGATGCCTGCGTTTAGGAATCCACTAATATCACAGTCCGTGATCCACAACGTCAAGTTATCTGTGTAAACAGCAATGCCATAATAACCGCCTACCATTGTGCAATCACGAACTATTGCAACGGGATATGTTGACCAGCTAGAAGTAGAAGCTATGGCCTTAATCTGATCCCCAGACGCCAAAGCAGACAGATTAAAGTCGATCCCTATAATTGCGTTATTATCAACTTCGTCTAATTCTATTAAAGAGGTCTCTGATGTTCTACCAATAACATCAAAACCATCATTAACTTTTAATTTTGGTCTGCCATTGTATCCTGTAATTGTTTGCCATAGATTATCAGCCATCGAACCATTACTATTATTAGCCACTAATCCATATGGCCCCTGGTCAGCGAAAGCCCAATCAACTTCAAATGGGGCAGGTCCTGCTGACGTAAAAGTTGCAACACCAGCATTTGTGCTTTCTATAATTCTATGATACCAGGTATCCACGCCATCAAGCCAAAACACGCTTTTACCAATATCACCATCTACAAAATCATAATCAGATGCACTAACAGTTATATTTCCACCTGCCCCACTTAAAGTTCCACTATGGAAACCTGCTGTCGGTAATCCAAATTCATAATCTTCATCTGCTACTAAATAACATACTCCCCCTGCTCCAAGGTTATTAATTCCCTTTTGAATTGTCCGATAACTCGCTGCTAAAGTTTGTCCATTATTCTCATCATCATCACCGCTATGGCTTACATATCTATCCGCCATCAGACCACCTCCAACTCAGGCACGCCATTGGGCCAAACTACTAACGTCTGTGGCTTGAGGGTTACGGCGGCGTCATTACCAAAGATCGCTTGCGCGGCAGTCTCCAACCGCAACCGCTTGGCCTCGCGTAAATACAGCTTGCGAGCCCGGATACAATGGTTGCGGATGTTGAGCAAATAATCATCAGTATGCTCAGCCCTAACCACCGCCACGATCTCAGCCTTGGTCAAATCCGCCGGATTGAGCGTATTGTTTTTGCAGTAGTTCCGCAAAAGTATAAATGCTGGATGATCTTTGATGGCCATAGTTACTTACTCAACATAACGCCCAGGGTCGCGCCCAGGCCGCCGGCCAGGCTGGTCAATGCCAGGGTGCCCCAGGTGGGCAGGCGGTTTTTTAGTTTTTCGATTGCGGTCCACTGCTTGTCGTCGCTAGATGTGAGCACATCGACCCTGGTGCGGATGACAAGACCGCCGGCACAACTGGGCTCGGCGGTGGGTTTGGTGGTCGGCGTCATGGGCGGCTCCGGGCGCGATGAGAAAAAAACAAAGGCCCGACCGGCGGTGTTGCGACCGGCCAGGCCCACTGCAAAAGAACTGATCTGTTTTAGCCCTCGGTGGCCCAGATGCCGCGCTTCTCGGCAATACACCAATCGGTCCCGCTCAAGATCCGCACCCAGTCGCCTTGGATGGCGGTGGTCTTGGTATTGAGCAGGTCCTTGTTGTTGGTGCCGGAAATGTCCTGGCCATCGACCTTGTCGTCGCTATGCGGGCTGATCGAGACCAGGGCCACGCCGTCGGCGGCGATGTTCTGCACAATCACATCGACGCCGACCATGGCGGCCACCGCGGTCAGGGTGAGGGCAAAAGCGTCGGTGTCAACCTGGATCACCTTGCCGGCGTCCTGGAGGTCGATGGTGTAGTTGGCGCTCTTGGTCTCATAAGGGCGGTTGGGCCAGTAGGGCAGGCTCGGCAAAAACTCATTGAGCATGACATAGACATGCGTGTCGGCGGCGACGGTGTCATAGACCGCATGGCCGATGACCATATCGGCGTCGGTCAGCAGCGCCGTCGCGGCACCTTCCCCGGCGGTGCCGCCCACCGAGTCGCCATTGTTGTCGAAACCAACCGGCAGGCCGGCGGAAATGATCTCCGCCTTTTGCTCGATCTTGACAATGCCGCGGATCCGCACCGTGTCCGATCCGCTAGCGCTGATGTCCTGGTTGACCAGGCCGATCATCCCATCGTCAAATGCAATGAGGGTGCCGGCCGTCTTGGCGCTGCCCGGGGTGTAATCGCGGTACATGCCATCCTTGTAAAACTGTGCTTTGTTCATAGCTATTAACTCCTGTATGGTTGCGCTGAGGCAATGCTAGGTTTTTGGTTTTGTTTGTCGCTACGTCTGCGCTACTGTTTAGGCCGCATCGTTTTTCTGGACGCCGCGGTGGTCCATGGCCTTGACGCCGGCGTCAAAGTAGATCTCCAGGATCAAGCCCAGCAGACCCGGCGTGTTGGTGTAACGCTCCAGGTGCGGCTCACGCCGGCCGTTGAGATAGGCCACCTCGACGGTGTCGCAGGTAGCCGGATCGCCGATGAGATACCAGTCGGCGGTCGAGTAGCCGGTGTAGTTGCTATTGCTCAGGCGATTCTCGAAAATCGGTTCGAGTATTCCTTTGTGGATGTTGCTGTTGGGCACGGTGGCGTCGGTGCTACCGGTGGCGATAAGAAGATCGCTTTGCAGCAGAGCCTTGGCCGTTGCCGACAGATCCGGCGGCGCGAGCAAAAACTTCGGCGCGATGTCGATGCTCTCGCCGTCCTTGTCGGTCTGCGCCGCAAACGCCTTGAGGGCGGTATTGAGCCCGGCCGCAGCTAGCGGGGTGGTCGTATTGAGATTGCTATGCGTCGCGTGGAACAGGGCCACGGTATCGGACATGGTCGGATTACCGAGGAAATGCGTGTACACCATCTTGGTGAGCCCCTGCATCGCCTTGATGCCCATGCCTTGCGGCACCTTGGTAAGGATCCCTAAATCGTCATTGATAAATGTGCTGCGGCTGATGACGAGTTGTTTGCCCTTGGTCTCAGCCGTAATGCTCTCGTACTCCTCATCGAGGGTCCCATGGGCAAACTCACCGGAGGGTAGCAGGCTCTCTAACTCGCCGACGTCGGTCAAGCGGAAACGCCGGTGCGCCTTGAAGTCTGTCACAGTGCCTTCGCTGCACCATTGCCGCCAGGTCGCCTGGGTAGCGGCGTAGCCCTTGAGCAGGGCCTTGTGGGCCACGTCGCCCAGGATTTGCGGTAGGCTGATGGTCGATAGCGCCGCCCGGATCAGGTCGGTCTTGTTCATACGCACCGGCTGATTTTCCAGGGCCAGCGCATACCGGCAAATATCCAGCAGGGTCAAGTCGCGATACTCGCGCCCGGCGACCTCGGCGGTTTGCGCACCGAACTCTTTGGCCACCATGTCGTCCATGCCGCCGGCCCGCAGCAGCAAGCCCGCTTCGAGCGTCCGGACGGATAGCTCGCTGTTGTGTACGTGGATCGCCGGCGCGCCGGGTATGGTCTCGGTGCTGCGCTGGGCGACAACGTGCGTGTAAAACTCACCCTGTGCCTTGTCGATGCTCCAACCGCCTGTGATGGCCCGCTGGACCAACTCGTCGGCGATGTTGTCGCCGGCCAGCTTGCGGATGGTGTCTTGACGCTTCTGCTCGGCGACGGCTCCTTCATCGCGCAAACGTTGGGCGGCCTCGACGGCGTCGGTGGCCTGGCTGTGGCGCTGGCTGTCCGCGTCGCCGGCGGGCGGGGCCTGTGGTTCGGTCCGCGCGGTAAAGTCGGCCAGCAGGGCCGAACATTGTCGCTCGTCAAGCGTGGCCAGGTCGAAGCCCTTGTTGATGATGTGTTGTTTTTGCGCTTCGGTAAGCATGGCGGTAAGCTCCTGTGTGTGAGGGTTGGCATTTCTGTGTTTGGCGTTTCCGTCGGCCCCGATCGGGCAGACGGAGTTTTCTTTTATTTCCCAGGCGGTGGCAATGCGCAGGGCCATCGTCGCCGGGGCCTGGTAGCTCTGACCCTTGACGGTGGCCCGCTCACCCTTGGGGATGATGGTGCTCTGCAAGACGCGATAGCCGACGCTGCAATCGGTAAGATGGCCATCCCTGGCCTTACGATACGCATCCTGCGCATCGGTCGTGTCGGCATAAAAGTTGCGGCCGATGAGCCGCTTGGGATCGCCGGCCTCGGCGCGTATCTCGCGGGTGCTGCCGAGCACATCGTGGACGCTGTAACGGTTGTGGGTGTCCAGCAGCGGCACGCTATCGCCATGGCGGGCCCCGGCAATGAGCAAGATCTCGGTCACGCGGCCCAGGGTCCAGTCATCGATCTCGACGGGCGCTTCGGTGGCCAGCACCGCCTCGATGCTGCGTTGCTCATCGTCGGCGGTTTTAACCCGCACGCTCGACATGCGCGTCAAGAGCCTATCCGCGGTAGCGGCTTTATTGCGCGTTTGCAGCCGGTTCTTTTTTGCTATCTTTTTGACTCGGTTCATTTTTGTCATCCGGTGCTGGTGGTTTAGGTGGTGCGGCCGGCTTCGGTGCGGCCGGCGGGGTGAGCCCGGCTTTCTTCTTGAGTTTTTCGATCGCCCCCGCTTGGGCGATAACCTTACGATGATCGTTGCCGGTGCGGGCGATCTCGATGGCCAGATTGCTCTGGAGTGTCTCTAAGCGTGTCTTGGCGGCGTTGGCCTCTTTGACCTGATCGTCATAACTGCGATCACTCCAGAGCCATTGACAAGGCAAGGGCTGCGCCGGATCGTCGAGGAGCCCCGGATCCAATCGCAGCAGCCGCACCCGCTCGCGGGTCAGCGGCCGCAAGACGCGGTCGTGGATCAGTCCGCGGACGATGGTAATCTGGCGACGATAGGGCAGGCTGTCGAGCCGGCCCGAAGCAAAATTGTATTTACTCGCGTTGCCGCTGGTAATGCACAGCGGCATATTGATCGGCCTGCCGATCTCCGCCAGCAGGTCCGCCACAAACATTTCATAAGACGCCGCCGGATGCTCGGGCTTGAGTTGCGAGGCCTCCCAACCCTCGGGCAACGTGAACATTGCGTCCTCAGGAATCTCGATCTCGTCAAAGGTGGTCGGCGGCTCGTAGTCCTCGTTATCCATTAACTCTTTTGCGGTCGTATGCATAATCAGAGCCAGATTAGCGGCGCGTTGGGCCGCCTTGAGCGTGGCCCGTTTCCAACTGCGCAACATCGCCAACGGCCCGATCGACGGGGCCAGCCACGGTATGCCGCGATGCTGGCCGGGCCGATCGACGCGGAACAAATGCAAGACGCGATCGGCGGCGACAAACTTATGCTGCCCGAGAAATCCATGGATCGGATTAGCCGGGTGGTAGTTGGCGATGTAGTAGCCCTTGACGCGGCCGTCGTTGTCGAACTCGATGCCGTCGCGGATGTTCTGGTTGGCCACCATGCCGACCGGCGTGTCGATCCGCTCGGGGTCAACCGCCATCAGCCGCGTATCGGCCCCGTCGATTTGGCGGACGAAAAACGCTTCCCCGGAATCGAGCAGGCCCTTGACCGCCAAGCGCAGCATACCGCCCAGGTCTTGATAACCCAGCCAGTCGCAAGTCTCAACCCAGGCGGCAAAGTCGTTTTCAAGTTTTTCGATTCCTGCATCGAACACCACCGTCGGCCCGTCGCCGACGATGTCATTGGCAAAGGCCTCCGACATGCCCGAGGCATAGCAGTTGTTGCGTATCTCGAAGCGCATGCGGTTGCGGAGGATGCGGAAATCGGCGCTCACCAGATCGGCGGCGGGTCCGCCGGCGGCATAGGCATAATGGTTATCGAGCACGCGATCGGGCCGGGCCGCCTCATAATGACGCCGCCCAGCCGGTCGCGCGCTTGGCGTGGGGGGATTGATCGCTCTTTTGATCTTTGTTAGTAGTCCTGCCATTTAATCTCGCTTTGAGCTTACGAGTTTGTCGATCTTATAACCGGGCGTCGAGCGGGTGCGTTGGCGGAAATAGGTAATCGCCTTGATAAGATCGTCGGTTGACTTATAAGTCGTCGTCCGGCCGTTATAGGTCACAGTCAGGATTCCTTGTCCAAGGGCTTCTTCCATCGCGGCGATCTTGGCGGCGGTTGTACTCATGCTCTCAAATTAACCGATCTCACAAACGCGCCTAGGGGGAAAATGGCCCGAAAAAAAATTGTGTACTATATGTAGTACTATTTCTTTTCGGCGGTCTCTTTGGTGGTCATGGTGTGGCCACAGTTGCGGCACCTTAGATAGCGGCGAGTGCCAAAGGGCACCTTGCGGGTGGTGACGACGCGGAAATGTTTGCAGCTGCACTTGCTGCATTTGATCCCGCCGGCGTCAGGTTTGGTTTTGTTTGCGTCGGCTTGCGTCGCTTTGGCTTCGGTCTCGTTAGTCTTCTCAGTCATGTCGGAATCCTTTCCGGGTTAGCCCCCGCGGGCGCGTCGTTCGGCGAACGAGATACGCTGCTTGCGGGCGGGTTTGGTTTTGGCGGCCTGGTTGTCGCTACTCTGTTCGGCCGGTTTGATGCGGCACAACTCCGCGCCTAACATGCAACCGGCCATGCAATCGAGTTTGTGGTTATGATGATGCACGACGTCGAAGCCCTCCTGCCAGCCTTTGCCGGGCCGAAAGTTGCGGACCCAGACCTCAGCGCAGATCTGGCGGGCGAACTCGCGGTGGATCCCCGCGGCCTCACCGAATAGATCGATCGAGCCGGGCGCATCGGCGGGCGTCATAAACCCCGTATGGGTTGCGTTTTTGTAATGATCTGCATCGTATTTGATGAGCCATATCCGTTGGCCTGGTGGTTGGCTCATAAACCACTTGGACCCGCGGCGGCTTGGAGCCATGCGCCCGGTGGGCAGGCGGAACTTTTCGCCCAGCCCGGAGCCGCAACCTTTGGTTGGGTGGTAGCGCGGCCCGGATTCTTTGCAGAATCGATAGACCGGACCCGGCTGCCAACCGCTATCGACGGTCACACAGTCGGGCGGGTTGCTCGCGTCGAGTTGATCGCGCAGGGTCAACAAAGCGCGATAGATGGCGGCGCGGGTGTGCTCGATATTATCGTCAGCCGTCAGAGATCCCGCGGGCGAATGGACCGGCGTCTCTCCGTAATCGATAATCGCCCCGGTCAGGCCCGCCGACCAGCCGACCTTGATCCAGTCCAGACGCCGACCGTGGACGTCGATGTGTACGCTAATGCGTTGGACATTCGGCGGCAACTCACCCCGCGGAACGCCGTTGATCTTTTGACAGACGGCCCGGTCATTGACGCCGATCGATTCGCCCGTGAGCGAGTGTGGATCGTTTTGATACTCGGCGTCAAACGCCTCGCGGGTCATGTCAGAGATAAGATTGTAGGCATGCTCCAGCGCCGAGACCTCTAGCTGGCTGCCATCGTCATGCTGGGCGGGGTTGAATCGGTAGGGGTTGTTGACCACGGCCCCATCGTCCATGGCCTCGCGGTGGGCCAAATAGAACGTATGGGCATTACGGCCGGTACCGTCGCCGGCAATCTGGTCGCTCTGCCTCATGGTGATGTATTCCGACCACAGGTCGTCATTATCCGGCGCATCGACAATAAATCGTTGTTTTATGCCGCCCCAGGCGGGCGTCCGCTGCCGATCGGTAAACTCATCGGCCAGATCGTCGCAACGGATGACGGTGCAGAGCATCAGCGTCGCCGCGGTTTTGCCGGGTCCGGCCAGGCCGAGCACGTCCTGTCTTACGGTAGCGCGGCGGTTGTCGGTCTCTAGTCGGCTGGCAGCACTCTCGCGGGTTTGCGGGTCATCGATGATGACCATATCCGGGCGTTTTTCTCCGCGCACCAGGCCGCGGATGGTGCCATCGAGCCCGACGGCGATGATAACCGCCCCCGCCGAATGTGAGCCGTCGAGGTGGGCAAATACAATGTGGTCGTGTTGCCATTCGAGCCGGGTCCGCTCTCCATTGGCCGTCTGCGATCGGGCTCGCTGGGCAGCGCCCTCCAGGGCCCGCACCGGGGCCGTAAGCTCGGGGAAATCGGCGTGCAGGCGTGAGTTGAACTCGCATTGGTACTTGATGTCAGACAGCAACCGCGTCGCCATGCGGGCGTTGGCGGCGATAATAACCAAAAACTTAGTGCGTCCGTAGGCGATGGCCCAGATCGCCATCCATTTGGTGATCGATGACTTGCCATCCCCGCGGGCCGCCGCAATCGCCTGGTAGCCACCGTAACGGATGCGGTCGGCAATCGCCTCGATCATGGTGTCCTGGTCCGCGGTGAAGTCATTGTAAAAAATCTCATGCCCGTAGTGCAGCAAAAACGCCCGCGGATCATCCGCAAAGCCGGCCCGGCGTTCGGGATCATCGATAGGCGGAATATCGATGTCCCGTTCGCCGGCCCGCTTCTTGGCCATAAGCTCGCGCTGATATTCGCGGCCGCTCTCAGCCGGATCATGCGGAGGCCCCGCAAAATCCCAATGCTTCTGGGGGTCAGTCACGCCGGGCTTGTCTCCGTCGCAGGTTTCTTGACGTCGCCAGGCCGCTTGATAAGGACGCCGCCCAGGCCCAGGCCCGAGCCCAGGCCCATCATGCCCATGAGGATCGAGATATTGCCACCGGGCGCAAACCATTCATCGTGATTGAGGCGGGCCGCCTTGACATTGGCCCTGACGCGCTTGCGGGCAAAAGTGTAATCGTTGTCGTCGGTCTCGATCGCATGCGCAAACTTGAGTTGGTTGATGGTGTAGGCGTAATCGACGTACGCGCCTAGGCGCTCGGCGTCGTGGAGGTTGGGCCACAGCCACGTCGTCAGATCGTTAGGATCGACAACGCCGCTGGCGACGACGTAGGCGATTGCTTGCGGCTCGATCTCAGCGGGCGTGAGCCGTTTGGAGATCATCAGACAGCCGGCCAGTACGATCAGGGCCAGCAGGCTCAATACTCCTGTGAGTGTCCATACTTTTTTCATGGCGGATCCTTCCGTTTTCGCGCGTGATTTTTTCGGCCATCTCATCGCGCGTTAATGCGATGGCATTATGGCTGATTGCCTTATATCTCATACCGACGGTAAGCCGGTAGTGGGCCCGGTGCGGTCGGCTCCGCCACCAGGATCGCTTGAGGCCCAGCGCGTCGGCAAACTCGATTAGCTCACCCGCACTGTCAGCGATCAACACACAGACCGTAGGGTAGCTCCAACCCGCCTCCGGTTCGCAGTCCAACAATGGCCATATTCTATAGTCCAT